>VOFC01005900.1_pt1:117500-367866 | contig 367866 bp, 313 predicted proteins | sample 5384161 | NCBI WGS metagenome assembly VOFC01 (sample SAMN12384722, study PRJNA508395) | human gut metagenome | isolation source: healthy gut B | host: Homo sapiens | reverse complement strand
CAACAGATGGCTCACCCCCAAGCATCCCCTGCTCCAGGGAACCAAACGTGCCCAGCTCCTGGAAGCCGGCATCATCCTGGAAGCCGACCTCACACTAGAAAACCTCAGAAAGGCGGAAAAAGTGAGTCTCTTCAACGCCATGATAGATTTCGGAGAGCGGGAAGTAACCAAGATTTTCCTACCGGATCAAAACTGATTAAGCCCACAATTATAAAGAAAGAAATTCTACAGCTCTATCACCTCCAAATCATCCGGAACGAAGATTCTACCCTTGAAGTTCTCGGCAGCTTCACGAGTATAATTTTCTTTACGATTAGCGAGTGTTTTCTCCTCCGTATGATACAGGATAAGATTCTTCACGCCCAGTTCCTCCGCCAGTTTTCCGGCATCAAGCGCCGTACTGTGGCATTTCTCATAAGGCTTGAACGTATCGCGGTCGGCATAGAGACAAAACGCCTCACACATCATCCAGTCAGCCCCCACTATGTAGCGTCGGTTCTGCTCGTTATAAGGTTCATCACCCAGGCACGCCAAGACCAAAGGCTTATCCGATTCATCAGAAGAAGGCAACTCTGCTCGGAATCCGAACTGTTTTTCCTTAGTAGACTGAATATCAAAGCATTCCAACTTCATATCCCCCACTTCGAAGCAATCGCCATCTTCCAACTGATGGAACACCACCCTTTCAGCCACCTTAGCCAGTTGCTTCTTGGCAAGAATCATGTCGATGATGGTCTTGATCACCTTTATCACCTTATCGTTTCCATACACATGCAGCAATCCCTCATATCCCTTACATTGTGCCACCATTCGGATTACCCAGATTCCCCCCAGCACATGGTCGGTATGCGCATGGGTAACGAAGAGGTGATGAATGTCAGAAATCTGAACATTTATCTTCTTCAGCTGCGCCAGTATTCCGTTTCCTCCGCCCGCATCCACCAGCATCAGGGTGCTGGGAGTTTGGAGCACAAAACAGGTATTATAAATCTGGGAAACCGTAGCATTTCCCGTTCCGAGCATCGTAATTTGAGTCGTTGTCTTATCCATTGTCTTATTCGTTATCTATTTGATTCACGCCCACAAAACTACTCATTTTCTGATAAACCACCAAGAAAAAGCCCCGAAAACTTTGCTTATTCCAAATAATAATCTTAACTTTGCGGCATAAAAACAAAAAGCAGGTTTCGATTATGGCAAAAATAGAAAGACAAAAGCGAATCTATCGCAAGCGCATCCCTTACGGAATGCAGAACTTTGAGGATGTAATGGAAAGAGATTGTTACTATGTTGACAAGACCCCATTCATAGAGAAAATAGAAGAATCTAACATGTATTTCTTCTTCATTCGCCCTCGCCGTTTCGGCAAGAGCCTTACCCTCTCCATGCTCGAAAACTATTACGACATCAACAAGAAGGATAAGTTTGAAAGCCTCTTCGGCAAGCTTTACATCGGAGAGAATCCTACCCCTGAACGCAACAGCTATCTCATCCTTCACCTGAATTTTGCCATGATTTCAGCAGGATTGGATAATTATAAAAAAGGACTTGATGCCCATTGCAACAACAAGTTCAATTCCTTCTGCAGCAGATACGCCCACCTTTTGCCACCGGACATAAAGGAAGAGATGAACCAAAAGGAAGATGCCGTTGCCCAATTGGGATTTCTATGCGACAAATGTGCTGAAGCAGGCTTGAAGATTTATCTCTTCATCGACGAATACGACCACTTTACCAATCAGATTCTTGCCCACAAGGAGCATGAAAAACGATACCGCGAGCAGACTCACGGTGAGGGATATCTACGACATTTCTTCGACACAATCAAGGGAGCCGCAGGAGATTCACTGGGCAGAGTTTTCGTTACAGGAGTAAGTCCCGTAACAATGGACGATCTGACCAGCGGTTTCAACATCGGTACCAACTATTCCCTGTCTCCGGAGTTCAACGAAATGGTGGGATTCACCGAGGAGGAAGTGCGCCAGATGCTGGCTTATTACGCCAGCGTGCTGCCATTCCGCCATAGCGTGGATGAGCTGATAGAAGTGATGAAGCCATGGTACGACAATTATTGCTTCTCAGAAGAAAAGTACGGCAACACAACCATGTACAACTCCGTGATGGTGCTCTACTTTGTAGATAATTACATCCGCAACGATTATGATATTCCGAAGAAACTGGTGGAAACCAACATCCGCATCGACTACGACAAGATTCGCATGCTCATCCGCCATGACAAGGAGTTTGCCCACGATGCCAGCATCATACAGGATATCGTGACCAGGGGATTCACCACGGGAACCCTGATGGAGAAATTCCCTGCCGAGCGCATCAACGACCCAGATAATTTCCTGAGTCTGCTCTTCTATTTCGGCATGGTAACGATAGACGGCACCTACCAGGGCAATACCCGCTTTGTGGTTCCCAACGAGGTGGTGCGCGACCAGATGTACACCTATCTGCTGGATACTTACAAAGAGGACGACCTCACCTTTGAGCAATACGACAAGACCCAGCTGGAGAGCAAGTTGGCTTACGAAGGCGCATTCAAGCCCTACTTTGCCTACATAGCCGATTGTCTGAAGCGCTTCTCCTCCCAGCGCGACAAGCAGAAGGGCGAAGCCTACGTTCATGGTTTCACTCTGGCGATGACGAGCCAATGCAAGTTCTACCGTCCTATTTCTGAACTTGACAACGATGGCGGTTATGCCGACATCTTCCTGCTGCCCCTCTGCGACATCTATAAGGACATAGAAGATTCTTACATCGTGGAATTGAAATATTGCAAGCCGGGCACCAGCGATGAGCAGCTGAACCATCTCTTCGAGGAAGCCTCAGCCCAGATAAGGCGCTACGCCAATAGCGACATCGTGCACAAATCCGTGAAAACCACGAAGCTTCATCAGCTCGTTGTGATTTACCGGGGAGCAGAGATGGCGATGTGCGAGGAGGTGGAATAAATAAAACGGAATAAAAGAAAGTGGAATAAAAGACATACAGAAAGAAAGGGCAAAAGCATCATATCATATATTGACAAGGTAATGCTCTTGCCCTTATCTTTAACGGATAATGTATTTCAAGATGCCGATGGTAGCAATCTTGGCTTCATTATCTTCCGGGATTTCTATGGTCTGGAAGCCATCTTTATTGAGTGGCTGCAGTTCTATTTTTGAATGAACTTCCACCCCTTCTTCGTTCACAGTTTTCTCGCTATAAAACTTTTTGATGGTATATTTTCCGCCATATTCCTCGTAATATTCATTTACCTGCGAGAGTACGATTTCTCCCTCCCTTGAACCTCCATGATAACGTTCAAACACGCATAAGTCTCCATCCTTAATTTTCGGCAGCATCGAGTTGCCCTTGGCATGAACCACGAACATTTCCCTGTTCGGAGTGAAAGGTAATGAAGATACATCCACCCATCCTTCCGCCTCCGGCTCCTCATATTCATCGAAGTAACCACAGGCAGCCTGAATGGAATACAGAGGGAGAAAACGGGTGAAGCGGTCGGAAGGAGAGATGCTATGAAGAATTTCTGCATTCAAGCTGTCCCCATCCATAAGCACATCAAACATATCCTGCATCATTTTCCAACCATCTGTACTACCTGGCTGATAGACATATTCCTCATTATCATTATAATACCATATACCATTAGCAGCTATTACAATACCGCCAACGTAATTTATTCTGCCTTCAGCCAAGTTGTTCAACATGGAAAGACGCTTCTGCAAAGCCTCAGCCTTGTTTTTCGTGTCTTTAGATGCAGCCGTCTGACCTCCTTTGGTGTCAAAGATGCCGATAGTACCATCCTTCTTTTTGAAAATCCAGTCGGGATAGAAAAGTGCTTCTTCGTTGCGTTCTTCGCTGAAATAACGAATGGCAAGCCAATCCTTACCGCTATCTCCATTCTTAAACCACCATTCTATACCATCCTGACCCTCAAGAAACTTGTAAAAGCTCTCTTCCGTTTTTCTGCCAGTATAGTTTTGACCCAAGAAGAAAGGATGCAACAGGCATTTCTGCTCCGTCAACTCATCATGTTCTTCTGTATAAGAATACATCTTCTTCAATACAAAAGGAACACTCTGCCGCTTTCGGTTTTCCTCTCTGCGCTTACGTAATTGTTCTTCGAGCAAAGGATGGTATGCCTTAAGCGTTTCTGTGATAAGACGTCTGAATATACTTGAAGCAGAACCGTTTAATGCATCATGCAAGAAAATACGATACCATTTATCTTCGTCTTCATTCTTCAGAGCATAATACTTGAACCACAAGCGTATGGCACTTTTCAAAGTTGGTACAGAACGCACGATGTTTCCTACCTTGCAATCATTATCTGATTGCGAACGCAGGATTTCCACCAAAGTGAAAGTAAAGAGTTTCTGCACATCACTCCTACTCCACTCGCGCTCTACCCCTTTAGCTTCCTTAAGGTTGATTCCAATATTTTCGTAATCATAGAATTGAGCATCTGAAACAATCTCATGCGCCAAATTTCCCTTCAAGTTGAGTCCTTTAGTTTCTAGTTTCCTTTTTACAACATCATCAAACACATCCTCATCAGTAATGCCGAAATAGCGATTGAATGTATCAAACAGACATTGTTGGAATTCACCCGATTTACCCAAATCTCCATAATCTACACGCGACAGCATATCTGTCATCAGATTCGGGTCGATGATGTAGTCTTCCCCCTTTTTGTTGTAAGAGATAAGCGTTTTTGGCTTGTTGCCCATTCCACCATAATCAGCCTCTGTTACAGCTTTGCGCGAGAAGTTGGTATAAAGATAACCATTACGGAAAACCTTAGACACTTCTTCGTGCATGATTGGAACACGGAGAATTCTACCGATGGTCTGAGTACTGAAAATTTCAGATTTAATATCACGAAACATGACCAGAACCTGAGCACGGGGACAATCCCAACCTGTACCGGCTGCGGTTTTAAACAGAAGGTATTCGTATTCGCTATCATTCCGTTCCAGCCCCTCAGGCTTAGCCTTACCAGTAAACCAAGATGCAATTCTGTTTGCCTTTACCCCCTGCGAGATAAGATATTCTTTCGTAATCTCTTCCTTGGTAGGCTGCCCCTGTTCTATCAAGGTTTCATCATCATTTGGCAACTGGATAATAACTAGCGGATTGACGTTTTTGCCGAAGGCCTCAATCTCCGCTTTAAGTTCCCTGCGCTTTTCGATAGCAAGTTTCAGCAGGACATGATCTTCATCTTCGCCTTGATATTTATCCAAATCCTCTTTCGTCTGGGTAACGATGCTCTCCTTAATCAGCCCTTGTGCTACCACATCTTCATGCTTTATTACCATATTCGAGTCATAATCTGCAGCTTTTACCATCACTTCAGGAGGCGGAGTAGCAGAGACATGAATGCAGATTTTCGGGTCGAGTTTGCTAATCACGTCACGATTAGCAGCTTCGGTTACATTCAGATGGCACTCGTCGATTATAAATACTATTTTCACGCCGTTGGCATGGGTATTCTCTACAAAATCCTCGAAGTATACTCTACTCTCATGTCGCTCATCTGGATTTTCCGGTCGTCTGTATATACGGTTTCCGGCTTTCTCGCTCACCAGTTTTTGCCAGTTGATGAAAAGCACATCGTTTTTCTGCAGAGCCCCAAGGCTAAAATCTTCTATCGTCAACAATCGACCATGCTTACTCGTAGGGAAGTAGACATCAAACTTATGCTTGCTCTGCATGGCGAGGTCGTCGGAGAATGTAATCCATACATAAGCCACCTCTCTATCCCAATCTGGCTGTTCTGCCATCTCGCAAATCATCTTCTGAGTCATATAAGTCTTACCGCTTCCTGTAGGAGCTTTCAGAACAACAGGAATCTGGCGATCTCCATGTCCCCATAATCGCTTTATATTAGCCACCAGTTTATCAACGGCTTCTATCTGAAAAGGTATCTGTTCCATACTTTCTTAAGCATTTAAAGATTTGTAAATATCGAGGATAGGCTGAGGAATGCTCTTCAGATTTACCCCAGAAAGATATTCGAAATAGGAATCGAAAGAACCGACGTCGCCCCAACTGAAAATATATACATTCTTCACGCCCTGAAGCTGCTCTACTTCATGAACAAATTCGTTGAAATATTTCGGGCGATAATCTTCTTTAAAATAGATTGCCGTCCATACATCATGATTTTTGTCCTTGAATATTTGATAGCTATCAGTTTTCTTCATTTCGTAAAGCGTATTCTCAGCCAAGGCCAGCAGGCATCCAGCCTTTTGGGCAAGGATTGTCTTGTCATAGTCTGTAGCCTGATTAGCCGTACTTGTTCCTACGAAAGAAGTGCGATAGTACTTGAGAGAATTGCCGAGAGGCGGACAAGTTTTCTTTTTCGAGATCTCTCCTTGCAGCATAAGCACCCCATCTTTAACATGCACATCAAACGAATGATACAACTTTTCATTTTCCTGCTTTATTTCGTTTATCCTTGCAAGATAATCAGGAACTTTCTTTAATGATGTAGGAGTCAGTTCTTCCTCAAATAATACTTTCGAAATCTTTTTGTCAGTCACATATCCGCCAATAGCATTTTCGATACGTTTTCTTGTTATCTGTGTAATAGTTTCGAATCCAGCATTAAAAACGCCCTTACAATTGTTCTTGGCTAACTTCTTGCCTTTTTTGATTTCATAAGTCTTTTCTGGCGCTTGAACTAAGATTACCTGACCTGTATAGCCTCCATCCAAAAATGCATGCCCTGTAGACCCACTACCGGCAAAAAAATCTAGAACAACAAGATTTTTATTATTACCTTTAGCTATTTTCAACAAATACTGTATAAATGCAATCGGCTTCTTTCCGCCATCAAAAGGAACGCCACCTTCTGTTCCAACCAGATTGAACTCTTGTTCAAAATCCAAGAAATTAGGATATGGAATTTCTTTTGTGTCATTTCTCTGTAAAGGTGCTCCCTGGAAGTAAAATCCGTTTGCGTGAGAACTATCGCTTCTAGAGAGGAAATATCTACCATCCCTGCCATCATCCCCCATATTAGGGACCTTATAAATTACCCCAAAATCATTATTTCTTTCTTCGAGGTAGCTCATGTGAAATCTTCCGGAACTATTACCCGTCTTTATGGAACCACGAATATTTATTTTCTTAAGATGTTCAAAACTTGGTTCATATTCTACAATCCGATATTCTCCAGGATGAAAGACTTTTACTTTCTTACCTCCCATCATAATTATTTCCGGATTATCTATCAACTCCTCAATTTCATAAATATAATCTTTAGGATCAGAATTGTCAACTATACGTTTACTTATGTTAAACTTGTCTGACTTCCTATACATCAAAAGCAATTCTGTCGTTTCGTGCATAGGTTTATCACCCTTGAGAATTCTATTCTCATGACGCACTTTTATTGTGATAGTGGTAATATAATTAGAATAACCAAAAACACTATCACACAGCAACTTTAAATTTGCATATTCTTCTTCATTAATGCTGATATAGATAACTCCATCTTCTTTCAACAAAGAAGATGCGAGTTTCATTCGTTTGTCCATAAACGACAACCAAGAACTATGACGTAACGGATGATTCTTTGGCAACTGGGTACCATCAGGATATTTATCTAGGAATCTCTTATCCTTATACGTAAACCCATCACTACCCGTATTATAAGGAGGATCAATATAAATTACATCCACCTTACCTTGATGCGTATAATTAAGGCAAGTAAGAGCATGATAATTATCACCTTCTATGAGTATATGAGTAGGTTTTCCATCATCTGTCGTGATGGAAAGATCTGGTACTTCTTCAAGAATCGGAATAGCATTTTCTCCTCCAGCTTCAAAAGCTTCAGGCACATCTATCCAATGAAGTCCAAAACGGTTATCTTGCTTCAACTGAGCATTAAGATAAGCCACTTCACCCTCCAAATCTTTTATTTTTCGATGTAGTTCATCAATATTGTCTGCCATATTCTGATAGTTATTAATAGCTGCATCCAACTATCATCAGGCTACTCACAAAGAGACACAAAAGAAGGGTGTGAACGATTCTTAAGGTCTTCCGTGGCAAGCGTAGGAAAGTCTGAACCACCGTCAAATATAAGAATGCTCACACCCTATATAGGGCATGAACATCGACTCTACATATTTGACGAGAGGCTCACCTATGCTTACCACAGATGAAGCCAACCATTATTGGTGCGGTCGTATATTCAGAAAGAAAGTTTCCTACGCTTTTTCCGGAAGACCACAATAATAGTCAATGCTTTGTTTTTACTAAAATGTCTGGAAGCGGCTCCTGCCGAATCCATCCGCAAAGGTACGAAGAAACTGGCAAAAAACAAAATGAAAGGGGATTTATTTTCATTTTTTACCCAAATACAAACGAATAAATATTAATTTCTCACACTTTACAATAGGATTTTGCCTATTAAGATACTTAAAATGCTTTTAACTCTGCAAGGCATAGGTTACTTGAAAACTCAAGAAGAGGAATATTGGTACTACTATACTACTATTAAGAGATGACAGAGAACCGCAAACGAACTTTCGATGATTGCGAAGGTGAAAAGAGATAAAACGGAGTCGAGGTCTTCTAGAGGAAATGGGGACTTCGGGGAGGCTGGTAACAGGATCAAAACAGAAGTGATTTTCGGGCAAGCGTTCCAGTTGTTCCAATTGTTTCAAATAGGTTTTCATAGGACAATATCCCTTTATAGAGACTCTATAACTACTTAATATATAGATAGTTATATATAAGAAGGTGGAATGGAACGCTCAAAAAAATAATTGGAACAACTGGAACGCTCCGCCCAACCCCACTTCTCTCTAAAAGGCTCATAATCAATAAATTATGTAGAAATAGAGACTAAGAATTTGAAGTACAATATCCCCATTTCAACCGCTCCGACGATGAAAAAGCTGGGAAAAGGCATCGAATAGGTGCAACTTTTGCTCTCTCAGGCATCAAAAGACATGCAGGAACCCTTATTTCCGATGCTCTTCCCGATACTCGAAGTGGAGATAAATGGGGCTATTTTTCAGTATTCCGCCCTCAATTAGGGGAAATCATGCCGTATGAAGACCTATCTTGTTGCCGATTCGGGCTATAATAAGGAACAACTGTCCAACATCGCTGAAACTATCTGTCCCAACTTCCGTGAACACGAAGAAAAGAGATTGGAGAAAAATGTTCCGCTATCGCATGGCATCGCACGCTATCGCACAACTGATAAATCGGGATTTCGTATCTTTGCATCGTGATTCAGAAAGCGCGCAAAATCACTTGCCCAGTTGGAGAAAAAAATATCTCCCAAATTGGGAAAATAAAAAAGCCTGATTTAATCCGATAAAAAAAGAGCCCCCAATGCGGGAAAAACATCGGGGGCTTTTATTTTGATATCAAAAATCCTTAGTAAGGAAACAGGAGCGGAAGAACGAAGGTCATCACAACGCCGATGATAATCTGCAACGGCAAACCTACCTTCACGTAATCCATAAACGTATAGCCACCCGCCTTCATCACCAGCGCATTAGGAGGCGTGGAGAACGGAGAGGCAAAGCACATGCTGGCGCCCAACGTAACCGCAAAGAGGAAGGAATAAGGACTCACTCCTACCTGCTGGGCCGCCACCAGGGCAATAGGAGCCATCAGCACAGCCGTAGCTGTATTGCTGATAAACATCGTCATCAGAGAAGTGGTGAAGTAGATGCCTGCCAAGAGAGCTGTAGGTCCCATCGAACCCAAACTCTCTACCAGCCCCTGAGAAACCAAGGCAGAAGCACCCGTCTTCTCAAGCGCCGTAGACATCGGCATCATGGCGGCTATCAGTACGATGCTCTCCCAGTTGATGGTCTTGTAAGCCGCCTCCACATTCCGGAAACATCCGGCAAAGACGGTCAGCAGTCCGGCGATGATGACCGCCGTGACCGGAGCCACAGGAATGAAATCGAACACCATCATCGCAATCATCAGCAGCATGATGGCAGCCGCCACAGGCGCCTTATAATCCAAGAGTACCTTGTCGGCAGTCTTCTCTGGCTGGTCGATAACCACCCAGTTGCTCGTATCGGTAGCCAGATGAGCCAGATTGGTCCATTCGCCCTGCACCAGGAGCATATCGCCCACATGCAGCTTGGCGGCTATCAGATTGTCGGTAATATATTCATCGCCACGCTTTACGCCCAGCACGTTGATGCCGAAACGCTTGCGCAGGTTGGCATCGCCTATGCGCAGACCGGAAAAATTAGACGTAGGCATCACCACGATTTCGGTCAGTCCCAGGTCGTAGAAATCAATCTTCACATCCTTCATCTTCCTGAGGCCGTAATCGCTGGCAAAGCGTTTCATCTTCTCCTCCTCACCTATTATATATAAGGTATCGTGAACCTGAATGGTACTGCTGCTCTTCGCCATGTTCTGGCTCACATCCTTCACCAGTCCCAGTCGCGATTTCTTCTCGTTTCTTATCTCGATGATACTCACGCCATATTTCTTCTGAATGCTCAGCTCCTTCAGGGTTTTGCCCACGATATCCATCTGCTCGCCATTCTCGTCGAGGGCGGCAGAAGGGCGGCGGCTAGGCACGATGTAGCGATGCAGATTATCGAGCAGCTGATATTCGTCTACCAGGTCATCAAGCGATTTGCCCTGCTTCTTTTTCTTTCCGCTCTGCTTTTTGCTAAGGAAGATTTTGCTGAGCGGCATGAGCACGATGATGCCGATGGCGATGACGATGATGCCCACATGGAAGAAGCTGAAGAAGGCAAGCGGCTGATAACCGCCCTCGGTCAATACTTCATCGATAACCAGGTTGGGCGGCGTACCGATGAGAGTAAGCATTCCACCCAGACTTCCGGCAAAGGCGAGCGGCATGAGGAAACGCGACGACTGCATGCCCGAGCCCGCAGCTATGCTCATGATGATAGGCATCATGATGGCCACCGTTCCGGTATTGCTCACGAAGGCGCCGATAAAGGAGGTTACGAGCATTACGAGCAGGAAGGTGATGGTTTCGTTGCCGCGCGAGAGCGCCATGAGCTTATTGCCCGTAAGCTTGGCAAGTCCGGTCTGCATGATAGCTCCACCCACCACGAAGAGTCCTATCATCATGATGACGATGGGCGAAGAGAAGCCCGCCAGCGCCTCGGCAGGTGTCAGGATACCCAGAACCAGGAGTGCAGCCAGGGCGGTAAGTGCCACGATGTCGACCCTCACCCTGCCCCAGATGAACAGGGCTACCGTAATAACCAATATGATAAGTGTTGTTGTCATGTGCTTTTTTTGGCTGCAAATATACGGAAATAAAGTGAGAATTAAGAATTTGTGGGAAGAAAAATGAAGAAAAATCTTGCATAATACAGAGATTTATGCTAACTTTGCAAACAAAAAAAGTTAGCAACATGACAAAGAAAGGTAAACATACCGTATTATTTATCTGCCTGGGCAACATCTGCCGCTCTCCGGCAGCCGAGGGAATCATGAAGAGTCTTGTAGAAAAAGCAGGGCTTCAGGATGAGTTTGAAATCGATTCTGCGGGCATCGGGAACTGGCACGTAGGTCAGTTGCCCGACAGCCGCATGCGCAAATGTGGCGGCGCCGAGCATGGCTACAATTTCAACAGCCATGCCCGCCAGTTCCAGAAGTCAGACTTCGCCCGTTTCGAAACCATCGTGGTAATGGACAACGAAAACTACCGTGCCATTACCTCCATGGCTTCTTCAGAGTCTGATAGGAAAAAAGTAGTGCGCATGGCCGATTTTCTGACCCATCATCGCGAATACACCACCGTTCCCGATCCGTATTATGGCGACTATAGCGACTTCGAGCTCGTCATCACGCTTCTCGAAGATGCCTGCCAGGAGTTGCTGGACAGCATTATCGGGGAAGGGTAAAAACAGATAAAACAAAAAGGGATGAATCATCAAAATATCAGATTGATGCCTCATCCCTTTTTTCAATTTAAAATATTTATACCGTAATCTCGCCCGAGCCATAGCAACGATGATGATGCTCATCATAAACTACACAGAACTGGCCGGGAGCCACACCATGAATTGCCTCTTCTGAATGAATCATCCAGCGGCCGTCTTTCAGTTTTTCTATCGTAGCAGGATGATACTCCGGCGTATGACGAATCTTGAAAGTCACCTTCTGCATAGCTACCTCGCGCGTAAGAAAATGGAAATCATGGAGAGGAAAATCCTTCTTGTAGGCCGACTGCGGATCATAACCATGACTCACATACAGGATATTGTGCTCTACATCCTTCTTAATCACGAACCAGGGACCGCCGCCAAAGCCTAAGCCCTTGCGCTGGCCGATGGTATGAAACCACAAACCCTTGTGCTCGCCTATGCGCTTGCCCGTCTCCATCTCTATGACATCGCCCGGCTTTTCGCCCAGATAACGGCGGATATAATCATTATAATTTATCTGTCCCAGGAAGCAGATTCCCTGGCTGTCCTTGCGCTTGGCATTTATCAGATGCTCCTCTTCGGCTATCTCGCGAACCTCATTCTTGATATGATGGCCGATAGGGAAAATCGCTTTTTTCAATTGCCAGCTCTCTATCTGAGCCAGGAAATCGGTCTGGTCTTTCACAGGATCAGGACTCATGACAAGCCATTTATCGCCATTTTCATCCGTTTCGGTCTGCGCATAATGCCCCGTGGCGATGAGGTCGTAGTTGTGCCCCATCTTCTCGTCGAAGGCGCCAAACTTGATGAGGCGGTTGCACATCACGTCGGGGTTGGGCGTAAATCCCGCCCTCACCTTCTCCATCGTATAACGGGTTACCTCGTTCCAATATTCATGATGACAGTCAACCACTTGCAGCTTGCACCCATACTTTCTAGCCACAGCCGTAGCCATCTCCAGGTCCTCCTCCGAAGAGCAGTCCCACTCCTCTTTCTCCTCAGGACCAATCTTGATGTAGAAGCAATCAGGATGCAGGCCCAGCTGGGCAAACTCCCAAACCACAACCGAACTGTCGACACCTCCCGAAAGGAGCACGGCAATTCTCTTATCTTTTATTTCATCAATATTCAGCATATTCTTTCCTGTTTATAATAATCCGGTTGCAAAATTACGAAAAAAAACTGATATAATGAGCAAAGAAAGGGCTAGAAATGCATGAGAAAGAGAAAAGAATAGCCCGCAAAGCCTATTTTTGTTATAGAAAACACTTATAGCCGCATTCATAGCTTTTAAACGTAAAACGAGTTTTGCTTTCGTTTTTATCCATACCTTTGCAATCGATTTCAGAAATCGATAAGAAAGAATGTTTTTGAAAATTCAGTATTTACATTAATAGATAAAGAAAAATGGAGATTTTAAAAAATCTATTTTATGGCTTCCCAGACCTTTGGGGAGGCGGAGTAGCCCACTCTGTGATGATTCTTTCGCTGGTCATCGCCTTGGGTTTGTGTTTAGGTAAGCTCAGAGTAAAAGGTGTTTCCCTGGGCTTGGCTTGGATTCTGTTCATCGGTCTTATCTTTGGACATTTCTCTCTCAACCTTGACGAGCATCTGCTCCACTTTCTCAAGGAATTTGGCTTGATCCTCTTTGTCTACTCTATCGGTCTGGAGGTAGGTCCAGGCTTCTTCGCTTCGTTCAAGAACGGCGGCAAGAGTCTCAACCTGCTCAGCATGATCGTTGTGGCCCTGAGTATCATTACTACCTTAGTCATCTTCTCATTTTCGGGAACATCCATCACCTCTATGGCAGGTATCCTTTCGGGTGCCGTAACCAACACTCCTGGATTGGGTGCAGCCCAGCAGGCATTCAGCGACCTGCGCCACATCGACGCCCCATCCATCGCAGCCGGCTATGCCATCGCCTATCCTATGGGTGTGCTCGGCGTTATACTCAGCTTCATTATATTAAGGTTCGCGCTACGCGTAGACAAGAAGAAGGAAGAGGATGAAGCTAAGCGAGGCAAAGGACATCTTGAAGCGATGACCCTGAACACCTTCGCCGTAAAGGTTTCTAACCAGATGGTTTTCAAAGATACCGTCAAGCAGATCCGCCATCTCCTGAAGCGCGACTTCATGGTTTCCAAGATTATCCGTAACAACGGCGAACGCCAGAACGAGGTGGTTAACGGACAGACCGTGATAGAAGAGGGCGACATTCTGCAGATTGTGGCTCATCCTACCGTAGAAGAACCTATCATCGCCCTGCTCGGCGAGAAGGTTGACGTAAAGGACGAGGAATTCAGCAGCGAACTCATCAACCGCCGAATCCTGATTACCAAACCGGGCATCAACGGCAAGAGCATCAGCCAGTTGCAGATTAGAAGCAACCTTGGCGCCAACATTACCCGCGTGAACAGAAATGGTGTAGACCTCATCGCGACCCCAGACCTGAAACTCCAGTTGGGCGACCGCGTAACCGTAGTGGGCAAGGAACTCGCCATCGCTCATACCGAGAAGGTGCTGGGTAACCAGATGAAGCGTCTGAACTACCCTAACCTCATCCCAATCTTCCTGGGCATCATGCTGGGTTGTATCGTAGCCAACATTCCGTTCTTCATCCCAGGCATCAACGAGAATCTGCGTCTCGGACTTACCGGCGGTCCATTGGTAGTAGCCATTCTGATAGGTTATTTCGGACCGAAATACAACCTCGTTACCTACAATACCATTTCAGCCAACCTGATGCTTCGCGAAATCGGCATCTGCATCTTCCTGGCTTGCGTGGGTCTCGGCACAGGCGAACAGTTTATCCAGACCGTAGCATCAGAAAGCGGACTGACCTGGATACTCTACGGCATCGCCATCACCATGATACCAATCATTCTGGGCGGCATCATCGGCAAGCTCGTGTTCCACATCAATTATTATACATTACTCGGCGTATTGGCAGGTGCCAACACCAACCCTTCTGCCCTGGCTTACGTACGTGAGCAGACTTCGGCAGATGCGCCAACAGTAGGCTATGCGAATGTATATCCATTCGCCATGTTCCTCAGAATTGTAACCATTCAGATTATTATTTTTGTATTCGGATAAACATATATGACAGAAAAAGAATTGAAAACCTGCGCTTGCGTAGAGGACAACTGCAACTGCAAGGAAATAGCAGAATCAGAACTCAGAAGAAAACTCGACTTATTATTACGTACCGGTAGCATTCTCATGGAGAGTGCTGCCGACACATCCCGCATCATGCGAACCATGAAGCGTGCAGCAGCTTTCCTCGGTCTCGACGAGCGATACATGCACCTTTACATCAACTGGAACGTGCTGATGGTAAACTATAGCGACGAGGAGCATTCCTTCTCCAAGTTCCAGAGATGCGAGAAGCACGGTATCAACCTCACCTCTATTTCCCAGGTAAGTAAGCTCACCTGGAAGGCCATCAAGGAAAACTATTCGCTCGAACAGTATGAGCAGGCCCTGAACGACATCAAGGCCACCCCACGCAGCTTCACCCCTTGGCAGGTAGCCATCGGTGGCGGTTTTGCCTGCGGCGGATTCTGCATCCAGTTCGGTTGCGACTGGCCAGCCTTCTTCTTCTGTTCGCTTGCAGCCATATTGGGTTTCCGCCTGAGAATGTTCTTGCCAACCAAAGGCTGCAACAACTATGTAGCCATCGGCATTTCGGCTTTCGTAGCCACCCTGATAGCCTGGTTGACCTCATTCCTTTCGCTCAACCCATCTATTGCCGAAGCGCTTCCAGCCTTCATGCATTCAGATACCCCTTGGCATCCGCTGATGGCGTGTGCCCTCTTCATCGTGCCGGGAGTTCCACTCATCAACTTTGTGTGCGATATGCTCGACGGATATATTGAGGTGGGAATGGTTCGTGCCCTGAACACCCTGCTGATGATCTTCGCGATGGCTTTCGGTATCGCCTTCGCTATCCAGGTTTGCCATATCGACAACTTTGTGAAGGATCTTACGATGACTCCTCATCACGAATACTGGGAGTTTGCCATAGCAGCTGCCGTATCGGCCATGGGTTTCTCTACCATCTTCAGCATACCTCGCCGTCTGTTGCCGGTTGTAGCCGTGGGCGGTATCATCGCCGTATGCTTCCGCAATTTCGTCAATCTGGGTCCATCTAACGGCAACATCGGTCTCGACATGGGTCTGAGCATCGGTTCGCTTGCCGGTTCTGCGCTCATCAGCATCATTGTGATCAAGGCGCGCCATTGGTTCCATACCCCTCACCAATGCATCACCATTCCTAGCGTTATCCCAATGGTACCGGGAGTTCTGATGTATCGCGCCCTCTTTGCCTTCATCGACATTCATGGCGTGATAGGCGAAGTAACCGTGGGTATGAACAACCTCATCAAGGCTTCGCTCGCCATCATCTGCATCGCCCTGGGTGTGGCAATTCCAAACGTATTCTTCCGCCGTTTCATCGCCGACAACCGCAAGCGCAAGCTGCTTGCCATGCTGGTAGAAAGAAAGAAGAAGAATGGCGAATTCGTAGATTTGCACGAAGTAGAAATCAAATAATCATCTGGTTGGAAATCTGATTTTCATCGGATGATAACCGGATAAAAAGAAGTAGAGATGCGATAAAACATCATTTTATTCTTCCCAAAAAGAGGATATTAAAATAAATGTTTTATCTTTGCACCCAAATTTAGCTATCGGTTATTTCTATAGCCGATAGCTTCAATAAAGGAACAATATGGAAATACGACAACTGAAATATTTCTTGAAGGTAGCCGAGACGCTCAACTTCTCAGAAGCTTCGCGCAAGTTATACATCACCCAGAGTACCCTCTCACAACAGATTTCGCATCTGGAACAGGAGATTGGTCTGCCCCTCTTCGAGCGCAATTCTCATGAGGTTTACCTCACAGAGGCGGGCAAGGAATTGAGACCTTACGCCCAAAACGCGGTCAATTCTGCCGAAGCCTGTGTAGACCACATGAACGATCTGAAGGAAATGCTTACAGGCGAACTGAACATCGGCGTAACGTTCTCCTTCAGCAACATCATGTCCGAGACGCTCATCGCCTTTCTCCACGCCTATCCTCATGTAAAGCTCAACATCCAATACCGCACCATGCAGGAACTGATGGACGGACTGAAGAAGCGCGAACTCGACCTCGTTCTGGCTTTCAAGCCTCTGAAGAACGAAAAGGCGGTAGACAGCCGAGCTATTTTCAGCAACCGTCTTGCCGCCATCGTGAACGTGAATCATCCGCTGGCGCGCCTTTCATCGGTCAAGCTTTCCGATCTGGAGCGTTACGACCTCATCCTTCCTTGCAAGGGTCTGCAGGCACGCAACGCCTTTGATCACATGGTAGAGGGCAAAGATTTGAACTACAAGATTATGGTAGAGGTGAATAATGTAAACATCATCTTCGACCTTCTGAGCCGCAGCAATCTGGTGACCATTCTCTCCGAATCGACCACCATTCTGCAGAACGGCATGAAGGCGATTCCTATCGATGCTGCCGACAACGAAATGGATGGCTGCATCCACATTCTGAAAGATGCTTACATGAAAAACTCAGCCCAGGAGTTCATCCGCATGCTGAGCCAGAGCACCAGCATCCTCGCCAACTTTGCGCTGAAGGATATCCTGAGATAATCATCTTAACGCCTGGCGGCTCGCGAGCCTATTTGCTTGCGGCTAGAACAGATAAAAAAATCCTCGTTCGAGTTCTTTTTCGAGCGAGGATTTTTTCTTCTTTTTACCTTTATGGGGACCAGCGATGGAATCGCTGGGAACGGGGGACGCAAGGGGGCTTTTTACCCTTTTACTTTTTTACCTTTTTACCCTTTCTTTCTTGCGATGATAATCGTTACACCTGCCAGGATGGCGAGGATGCCGAAGGCAAGCTGAAGGGAGAAACTCTCGCCGAAAATGCAGACGCCGATGATTACCGCCGTTACAGGCTCCAGGGCTCCCATGATGGCGGCTGGCGTGCTGCCGATGAGATTGATGGAGATGGTCATGAAGAAAAGCGACAATACCGTTGGCAACAAAGCCAGCTGGGCAGCACAGAGCCATTGTTTAGGTGTTTGAAGCATCTGTATCGGCTCGCCTGCAATAAACGAATAGACAAACATCGTAAGCAGTCCGAAGACTAATATATAAAAGGTAAACTTGATGTTCGACATGCCCGGATTCTTCCATTGGTTGATGGAGATGATGTAAAGGGCATAGAGCAGGGATGAACACATGACGAGGGCAAAACCCGCTGTGCTCAACTTATCGTTTCCATCGCCCTGATAGAGCAATCCTACTCCCGATATCGCAAGAAGAATGGCAAGCGAGGTAGACCACGTTACCTTCTCGTGGAAGAAGACCGTCATCAGGATGGCCGTCATAATAGGATAAACGAAGAGGATGGTGCTGGCAATACCTGCCGCCATATAATGGAAACTGACATAAAGCGTAGCTGATGAGAGCGAAAACATGCAGCCCAGCACGCCAAGACGAATCAGATGTCCCCACTTCACCTTGAAACTCTCCTTGCGAAACAGCATCACCACGGCAAACATCAGTACCGCCAAGAGATAACGATAGATGAGTACAGAACTGGAATTGAATCCGTCGCCATAGAGTTCGAGCGTGCCCAAAGGATTGGTACCATAACATACTGCGGCAACAACACCCGCCGCAAAGCCTTTAACTTTATTACTGCTTGTCATTAGATTAAATACTATTTTTTCCTTATACTTCTTGTTATCTATCTATTTCGGGCTACAAAGTTACAGCAAATATTCGAGATAAGCTAACAAAATCGTATAAATATATTGTAATATCTGAGAAAAAACGCTCTTTTCTTGTGCTTTACGAAAATAAATTGTACCTTTGCAATATCTTTGAAAAAAGATAATCAGATGAAACATTAAAAACTAAACAAAAGAATTAATAACAATGGAACAGATTAAGAATGATCAGCTCACACTTGAGATTTCATCTCTCGGAGCAGAACTTCAGAGCATCAAGGATGCTAATGGTAATGAATATCTCTGGGATGGCGACGAGAAATACTGGAACCGCCACTCTCCTATCCTCTTCCCTATCGTATGCGGATTGTGGAAAGACACTTATCGCACAGAGGGCAAGGAGTATCACCTTCCTCGCCATGGTTTCGCACGCGATACAGAGTTCAAACTCGTTGGCAAGACTGCCGACCGCCTCACCTTCGCGCTCATCGACAACGAAGAGACTCAGAAGAACTATCCTTACCACTTCAACCTTGCCATTTCTTACCGCCTGCAGGGCAACGAGATTCATGTCATCTGGCACGTAGAGAATACCGACGACAAGGAAATCTTCTTCCAGATTGGCGGTCACCCAGCATTCATGGTTCCTGGCTGCAAGAAGGGCGAAGAAATGAAGGCTACCCTGAAACTCGACAACGAGGCTCCTGTTCGTCTCTATGGTAACGTAGGCGGATGCATCGACCGTCAGGCTAAGGAAACCGTAGAAACCGACAAGGGTATCTGGGAAGTAAACGAGGAGACTTTCGCAGAAGATGCTGTTATCTTCGACAAGAGTCAGGTTAAGCAGGTGAGCATTCTCAACGAGCAGGGCGAACCTCATGTAACCCTCGAGTTCAAGACTCCAGCCGTAGGTATCTGGAACCCAACAGGCAAGCACGCTCCATTCCTCTGCATCGAACCATGGTATGGTTCGAGCGACTGGGCTGAATATGATGGCGAGTTTAAGGACAAGTATCTGATGAACCGTCTACAGCCAGGTGCAAGTTTCATGAGTGAGTATATCATCAGAATAGAGAAATAATGGAAGAAAAAGACAATTTGCAACTCCCCGAGAACGCATTCCGCGAATTGAAAGACGGGGAGGATTATAAGCCGCTGATGTCGCCTGACAAGGTTTATCCTGAGGTGAACGGATGGTCAGTTACATGGGGAATCGTGATGGCAGTCATCTTCTCTGCCGCCGCAGCTTATCTGGGCTTGAAGGTGGGTCAGGTGTTCGAAGCAGCCATCCCTATCGCCATCATCGCCGTGGGCGTAAGTACCGCTACCAAGCGGAGCAAGGCGCTGGGCGAGAATGTCATCATCCAGAGCATCGGAGCCTGTTCGGGTGCTGTGGTGGCAGGAGCCATCTTTACCCTGCCAGCCATCTACATCCTGCAGGCTAAATATCCGGAGATGACTACTTCGTTTATGAAGATCTTCATGGCTTCTGCCCTGGGAGGAGTGTTGGGAATCCTTTTCCTTATTCCTTTCCGCAAGTACTTCGTAAGCGATATGCACGGCAAGTATCCGTTCCCTGAGGCCACGGCTACCACGCAGGTACTGGTGAGCGGAGCCAAGGGAGGCGACCAGGCTAAGCCGCTGCTCATAGCCGGACTGGTGGGTGGTCTTTACGACTTTATCGTAGCCAGTCTGGGATGGTGGAACGAGAATTTCACATCGCGTGTGGTAAGTCTGGGATGCGACCTGGCTGACAAGGCTAAACTCGTATTCAAGGTAAACACAGGTGCTGCCGTATTAGGTCTGGGTTACATCATCGGTCTGAAGTATGCCTTCTTCACCTGTCTGGGTTCGCTCGTAGTATGGTGGCTGATTGTTCCGGGCATGAGCGTTATCTTCCATGATAGCGTGCTGAGCGCCTGGGATCCTAGCATCGTGAAGACCGTGGGTGCGATGAGTCCGGAGGAAATCTTCCGTGCCTACGCCCGCAGCATCGGTATCGGCGGTATCGCCATGGCAGGAATCATCGGCATCATCAAGAGCTGGGGCATTATCAAGAGTGCCGTAGGTCTGGCTGCCAAGGAGCTGAAGGGCAAGAGCGATGTGGATGAGAACGTGAAGCGCACCCAGCGCGACATCTCTTTCAAGATTATCGCTATCGGTTCGCTTGTTACCATCCTCGTAACCTTCCTCTTCTTCTGGTTTGGCGTGATGGAGGGCAACCTTCTCTTCGCCATTATCGCCATTCTGCTCGTGGCTGCCATCGCCTTCCTCTTTACTACCGTAGCGGCTAATGCCATCGCTATCGTGGGTTCAAACCCTGTTTCGGGAATGACCCTGATGACGCTCATCTTCGCCTCTGTGGTGATGGTGGCTGTAGGCCTGAAAGGTCCTGGCGGCATGCTGGCTGCCCTGATTATGGGTGGTGTGGTTTGTACAGCCCTCTCGGTAGCAGGTTCGTTTATTACCGACCTGAAGATTGGTTACTGGCTGGGAACAACTCCTAAGAAACAGGAGGGATGGAAATTCCTCGGTACCCTGGTGAGTGCGGCTACCGTGGGCGGTGTGATGATGCTGCTCAACGAGACTTACGGTTTCGCATCGGGTTCGCTTGCAGCTCCTCAGGCTAATGCTATGGCTGCGGTTATCGACCCTTTGATGAATGGTGTGGGAGCTCCTTGGGTGCTCTATGGCATCGGAGCCGTGATAGCCATCGTGCTGACTTATTTCAAGATTCCTGCCCTAGCTTTCGCTCTGGGTATGTTTATTCCGCTGGAACTGAACGTTCCTCTGCTCGTGGGTGGAGCCATCAACTGGTATGTCACTTCGCGCAGCAAGGATGCCAAGGTGAACAGCGAACGTGGTGAGAAGGGAACGCTCATCGCCAGCGGCTTCATCGCCGGTGGAGCCCTGATGGGTGTGGTTAGCGCCCTCCTGAAGTTTGGCGGCATCGAGGTAAGTATCGCCGACAGCTGGTGGGTTAATCCGATGTCTGAGGTTTGTTCGCTTCTGGCTTACATCTGCCTCATCGGTTTCTTTATCAGAGCCACAAAGAAATAAAGAATAGGCTTTTTACAAATAAGACAATCGCCTGGATGCATCTGAGCACCCAGGCGATTTTTTATTCTATCCGAATATTTTTTCTATCCTACGATTCCGCAGCTACGAAATCCATCGGCTTGACGCCAAACTGCTTCTGGAAGCACTTGGCAAAATAGCTAGGACTGCTGAAACCTACCATATAGCTGATTTCGCTGATGCGGTAGTTTCCTTCTTTCAGGAGCTTTGCGCCCTTCTTAAGTTTCACGAGCTGGATCATCTCGTTTGGCGTAACATCGGCAAGACCGCGAATCTTATTAAAGAGCGAAGAGCGGCTTATGCCCATCTTCTCAGCAAGGAACGCCACGTTGAGTTCCGGATTCGCCACATTCTCTTCGATGATGCGAGACATTCGTTCCAGGAACGCATTATCAACCTGAGTTGGAGCAATCTCTGCTATCGGCTCAAGCGGAGTATGAGAGAACTTACTCCTCAACAGACGGCGCATCTCAAGAAGCTGTCTTACGCTTGCCTCAAGATACTTCATCGAGAACGGTTTTTCTATGTAGACATCGGCTCCACAGTTCATACTCTCCGTCTTCGCCGCATCATCGGTTTTTGCCGTGAGCATCACGAACGGGAGATGAGAATATTCAGAATTTTCACGCACCCTACGGCAGAACTCCGGACCGTCCATCTCCGGCATCATCCAGTCGCTTATGATGAGCGAAACCGGATGTTTCTCCAGTTTACGGAGCGCATCCTTTCCGTTGTCGGCGGTATAAACCGTATACATCTTTTCGAAATGAGCCTTCACAAACTGGCGCATGTCTTCATCATCATCCACAATCAGCATCGTCGGTTTTGCCGGTTCACGAAGCGGACTGGCAACAGCAACGCCTGCCTTTTGAGAACCTTGCTCAACTGGAGTTTCATCTGTCAGCAGATTTTCCTCAGCAACAGTTTCTTCTTCCTTCACCATTTCATCCGCCTTCTCTACCACAGCATCCATCTGGTTGAGCGGCAAGGTTACGATAAAGGTAGATCCCTTACCTACTGCAGATTCTACTTCAACCATACCATGATGAGCCTCAACGAGATTCTTCACGATGTTGAGACCGATTCCGGTTCCCGGTTTGTTGTCGCGTGCCTGATAGAAGGCTCCGAAGATTTTCTCCTTTTCGTCAGGACTGATTCCCAATCCGTTGTCTTCCACCTCTATGCGGAAATGGTTTCCATCCTCCAGCAAGCGGCAGGACAAGCGTACATAATCCTCGGTATATTTCAAGGCGTTGGTCATCAGATTGCTGATAACCTTGGTAATGGCCTCCTGATCTATCATCGCCACGAGCTCATCGGCTGGATAATCTACATCAAGACGAATGCTTTTCTGCTCGAAGGTAGGAGCAAAGCGCTCTGCCACAGCATGCATCAGCTTCGAAATGTTGTTCAAACGGAAATGAACCTGCATGCCCTTCTGCTGCACTTTGTTGAAATCGAGCAGCTGATTAACTAGCAGGAGCAACCGCTGGGCATTACGGTCGATAACAGAAAGCGTCTGCGTGATAGTCTCACCATCGGAAAGTTTTCCGGAAACCTGTTTCCAATGCTCTTTCAGACTCTCCAAAGGTCCGATGATAAGCGTTACCGGCGTACGGATTTCATGGGCTATCATCGTGAAGAACTGCAGGCGGGCATCTCTCATCTCCTGATCCTGCTTGAGTTCCAACTGGTCGAGTTCTTCCTGATGACGGAGTTTCTCACGTTTCAACCGGCTCTGCATGAACCAGTAGATTGCGTAACCGATGAGCAGAAGATACAGAATCTTGGCTGGCAGAGACCACCAGAACGGCGGATGAACCACAATCTGCAGTTTTGCCTCATTCTTCGACCATACACCATCATTATTGGTTGCCTTAACCAGGAAGGTATAGGTTCCGGCAGGAAGATTGGTATAGTTGGCACGATGCTCGTGGGTATAAATCCAATCCTTGTCTACTCCCTCAAGTTTGTAAGCATACAGGTTCTTCTCAGGCGATACATAGCTCAGGGCGGCAAACGAGATATTGATGGCATTCTCGTTATGAGACAGATTGAGTTCTGCTGCATGACTCAGAGATTTCTCCAACTGGTCGCTACCCGCCTCTATCGGCTGACCGAAGAGTTCTACCGAGGTGATTGCTACAGGAGGAGCTACCTGGTTGATCTTGACGAGATATGGATAGAAGCAGTTGAAACCTCTTGTAGAACCGAAATAGATTCTGCCATCAGAAGCCAGGAGTCCGGCGTTTGGCATAAACTGGTCGCAAGTGAGTCCGTCATATTTATTGAACAGCTGGACAGGTTCACCCGGCGTATATTTCACAATTCCCTTGCTGGTAGAAATCCACATTACTCCCTGCGAAATGACAAGACTCGTAAAATCCTGACTAGGCGCATCGATGGAGATTCGGCGGAATATACCTTTTGAAGGCAGAAATTCGCAAAGTCCTTCGCTGGTTGCCGCATAAAGCTGCCCCTTTTCGCCGATAGCCAGACAGTTTACCTGATCACTCACCAGCGAAGTAGAATCATTCTCTACATGTTTATACTGTTTCCAGACATTATTCTTGTCCAAGCGCCACAAGCCGTCTCCCTGGGTAGCAAACCATACGTTGCCCTGAGAATCTTCCTTGATATCGATGGTAAGCGACTTGAACAACTTGATTTTGCAGAACTTCTGCTGTCCTTCATCGAAGAGGTTGGCACCATCCATCGAAGCCGCCCAGAGCCGTTTTTTCCGGTCGCGATAAATACAATAGGCATTACTGCCAGAAACCTTTCCATCGGTATAGAAAACCTGCTGCACTCCGGTAGCCATATTCATTCTGATGACACCATTGCCATAGGTTCCTACCCACAGATTATTTTCATCAGCAAAGAGCGCATGAACATTATACTTGCCCATAGCCGCCTTGCCCGGATAAGAAACAAAACTGTTGGTCTGGGGATTAAAGCAGTCGAGTCCAGCATCATCCGTAGCTATCCAGATGCGATGCTGACGGTCTTCGAAGAATCTTCCTACCACATTACCGCGCAATCCGCCCAGACGGGCAGAATAAGCACGGAAACGGTCTTCAAAACTCGTAGAAGGAAGATAATTCACACCACCATAGAAAGTAGTTACCCAAATGCCACCTTCATTATCACCCGCAATACCATAAACAAAGCGCTCGCTCGTACTCCGGCTCGGATTGTTGACTTCCGACAACATGTGCCAGATATGGTTCTGAATGTCATACTGCACCAATCCATCATCGCTGGCTATGAGAAGATACTTGTTGTCGTTGCAGTAAAGCTGATGGATATGATGAACAGCATTACTCAAGGTTCCGCTGATGAGCTGTTCGGCACTACCATCGGCGTTGAGCTTGTAAAGTCCGTTTTCCCAGGTTCCGACATAAACATTGCCATCGGGAGTAGCCAGCATCGCCATGCCGTGAAACATGGTTGCATCGCCCTTCAGAGGGAATGCTTCAAACTGATCGGTCGACTTATTGAGATGATAGATGCTGGCTTCACCATGGTTACAGAGCATCCATACCTGGTTGTTGGCATCAACCAGCGTACTTTTCACTTTACCCTGAATATTCTTCATTGGATACTGATGCAGTTCGTGAGTAGTCCGATTGTATCTGAACACGCCCTGTCCGTTGGTAGAAATCCAAACATTCTGATCGCCGTCAAGCGAGAAATTTAGGACAGGCGCCGTAATCTTATCACTCAGTTTCTGGAATCGGTCGGTTGCATTACAGAATAGATAGGCTCCATTATTGCAACCTACCAGCAGTCCTTCTTCGCAAGCTGTAAGGGCGCTCACAAACTGGTCTACAGTCGTAAAGGGATTATAATAGGTTTTGACATCGTATCCGTCAAAACGGCACAATCCGTTGTCTGTACCAAACCACATGTATCCCTTGGAACCTTGAACCACGCTACGCACAGCATTACTCGGCAATCCATCATCCATCGTGATAGAGCGCACCATAGGGTCGATAGCAGCCAATTGTGCACCCGAGTTGGTTTGCGTTACCGAATGTGGCTGCGCCTGAATATCCGTAGCCCCTTTCGAGACGAAGGCTGTCGGCACCTGCGCCTCAGTCCCTACAGGCATCATCATGCAGAGCACAGAAACCATTAGAGTAGATATCTTTCTCATTATATGAGTCTTTATTTTCTGTTGTTAGATAATTTAATGCCGCAAAATTACAAAAATATAACGAGAAATACAACAAAAAGAACAAAAAAAGCCCCGAAACAATCAAATAGCTACTTTTTAAAAGTAAGACTATCCGTTTGCTTCAGGGCAAAACTTAAATAATAATTCAAGTGAGAAGTTTCACTATCAACAGATTGAAACCTGAATTACTTGCTCTTTACATCGCTCCATTTAGGCGGTTTCACACCCAGCAGATTCTTCACGAAGAAATCGTAACGCTTGTGCTCGCCATAGAGTTCGCCCATGGTATGATGGGCTCCAGGAATCACCACGAGTTCGAAATCCTTGTTCGCCTTTTCCAGGGCATTCACCACCTGATAAGTGCTCGAAGGATCTACGTTGTCATCTATCTCACCTACCACCAGCATCAACGGGCGCTCCAGCTTATGGGCATTCTCCACGTTGCTGCACTCTACGTAACTGGAATCGATAGGCCAGCTCATCCATTGCTCGTTCCACCAGATTTTATCCATCCGATTGTCATGACAGCCGCAGGCACTATAGGCTGCCTTGTAAAAATCGCCATGCAGCAATACGGCTGTGGTACTCTCCTGTCCGCCTGCCGAACAGCCATAGATTGCCACATTATCAGCATCCATATAAGGATACTTCTTGGCTGCAGCCTTGATCCAGAGCTCACGGTCTGGGAATCCGGCATCCTTCAGATTCTTGTAGCAAACCTCCTCAAACTTCTTGCCGCGATAGGAAGTTCCCATCGCATCGAGCTGGACTACGATGAAACCGAGTTCGGCAAGCGAAGTGGTGTACCAGTTGTATGGCATGAAACTCTTCGGAGTATAGGCATCGCCCGGACCCGAATAGATATACTCGATAACCGGATATTTCTTGTTCGGATCGAAATTGGTCGGGCGCTGGATGATGCCCCACATATCAGTCTTGCCATCACGCCCCTTAGCCACAAATACCTCAGGAGCAACCCATCCGTGCTTCTTCAGCGTTGCAATATCAGCCGTCTCCAGGGTCTTGACGAGCTTGCCGGTCTGCGCATCTCTGAGCACGGTAACAGGAGCGGCATCCACCTTAGAATAGGTGTCCAGGAGATAACGGTAATCATAGGTATATTGCGCACTATGATTTCCCTCTTCAGGAGTGAGCGCCACCATATTCTTGCCGTCGATACCTATTTTATAATAATGTACCAGATATGGGTCCTCATTCTTGTTCACGCCACTAGCCGAGAAATAGATTTCTCCCTTCTCTTCATCCACACGCTGGATGCCACGAACAAACCAGTCGCCCTTTGTAATCTGTCGGATAACCTTCGATTTCTGCACATCGTAGAGATAGAGATGATTCCAGTTGTCGCGCTCGCTCATCCAGAGCAGTTGCTTGCCATCCTTGATAAACTGACGCCACAGACGACCATAGTTCACAAAGGTATTGGCACGCTCCTCTACCACGGTACGAAGCTTGCCGGTTTCGGCATTCATCGCCAGCATCTGATAGAGATGATGCCCACGTTGGTTGTACTCCATCGTCACCTCCTTGCTGTCTGGTGTCCATTGCATCCACTCCAGTTCATACTGGTTTTCTATCTGATGCTTGTCAGCCTCCACCTTCTTTCCGGTAGCCACATCGATGATGACCGGATAGTGCTGTGGCAGGGCATCGCCCGGCTTGGCATACTCCTGCTTGTGGAGGATAGGCTGCAGCTGGTCGGCAGGCGAAGATTCTACGTAGTAGGCATAGCGTTTCTCTACCGGAACACGCTTGCATACGAAGATGTGCTTGCCGTCTGGACTCCATTGGATGCGGTTGCTGTAATAGCAGCCGATGGTACCATCTTGAGTAAGGATTCGCTTGGCTTCGGTATAAGGTTTTCCTGCCTCATGAACCACCACGTTGTAACCTTCGATGTAGGCTTCCATCTTGCCGTCGGGCGAAAGTACCGGATAGGCCTCCTTCTCCTCATCTACCTCCATCCAATGGCGCTCATGGCGTCTGCCAAACTGAGGCTTATAAGGGCGGCGAGGCTTGATGCCCATCGCCTTCTCCATCGCTTCCTGCGAATCATAAGTCTTCATCTCATCCTTGTCGGCATCATAGGATACAAACTTCTTGCCCTGAGGAGTAGAAATCTGATAATGCAGTACGTGGGTGGAATCGCACCAAGCCAATGAACGTGCCCAATGGAACACGGAATCGGCAGAGAACCGATGACGCAGCTCATAGGCTCTGTTGTAATCTTCTAATGTGCCCTGTGCTGAAGCTGTAGCTGCCGGCATCGCCATCACCAGGGCAAGAGATGCCGATAATAAAGTCTTATTCTTCATAAGCTATGATATTTTTTTATGTAGATGATTTTTATTCGATTCGTACTTGATTCTTATCCGAATCGTACTTCACTCATATTTCACTCTTACCTCATAAGGGAAACGGCGGGAAGATGGATCGAGCGAATGATTCGCAGGAGCTCCCATCACCACCAGATAGAGCGCCTTGAGAGGCTGGGACTTTGGAGCCACAAGCGAAACCTTTCCGCTCTTCGCTTCACTCATCGGGCTATAGATGCATTCATCGGTATCGGCGGTTACTCCCACCAATCCATAACGGTAACCTATGGTTCTTGCCATCTTGTCTTTGGATGCCTTGAACGCCTTACCCTCGGCATCGAGGGCTCTGAAATCTACTGTAACCTTCTTGCTAGCCTTCGGGATTTCCAACTTGATGGCATTGAAACCATAGTTCTCAGGAACCGAAGCTGTATCCGGACGGAGATAACCATTCTTTTGCTTCAGCATCCTGGTATCGAAGGTGCAGGCATAAGGACGGGTCTCCTTGCGGGCATAACCGAAATCGAAGTTCACGAGATGACGGTAGCAGTCGAACATTTCATCATTAAACTGCTTCTGACTCATCTTATACTTCCGCTTGTAGGTAACAACTGGGTCCTCTCCTACTTTTCCTTCCCGATAGAGCTGGGCGATGCTTTCCAATCCATGTTTCTCTGCCCACCATTCTATCACGTATGGCGAATGATAGATGTTGTCCAGATGCAGATAACCCTTATGGGTAAGCTGTCTGAAGGCATCAAAATGATACTTCTCATCTGTTATCCAGTCGGGATTCACTCTCCAGAGCATCCATTGGGATGTCATCTCGAAGAAGCCACTTCCTCCCCAGGCTTCGCCCGTTTTGTCTGCCATAATCTGAAGCTGAAAACTGTGTCCCAACTCGTGAGCCAGACAGTTGAGTTTTTGATCTTGAATACGGTTAGGCGTTACCCAGAGCGCTCCGATAAAATCATCGTAAGTTCCGCCGTAAGCTGTTCCTTCCAGCGAATAGTTCACCATCACCATCATCTTGTACTTGTCGCAGATGCTGCCTGGCAGCGAGAACTTCAGGGTATCGCGGAAGAAACGGTAGAATCGTTCAACCTGAGTCTGCAGATTACCCAGATCGAATTTCATCGGCTTACCTTCGAGCGAAGGAGGATTCTGCGGATTGTCTCCGAATGGCTTTTCCCAGAAATACACGATATTCTGGGTCTGTGCACTATGTCGCCAGCACCATCTCTCATCATCCTTGTTGAAATCATAGGGTTTCAGAGAGTCCGGTACGAAGATGAGTTTCTGTGGTGCAGAAACAGGATTTACGGGTCTGGTGGCAGGAGCCTCAGATGGGTCCTGCTGCGCCAGGGCTGCAGTAGCCCAAGGCAAGGTAGCTGCTGTAAGTATCAGCGATAAGAATATTCGTTTCATTTCGGTTATGATTTTTGCGTTATTTATTTTTTCGTTATTTATATTTCGCCACAAAAGTACTGATAATCTTGCAAAAACGCTCGCAATATCGTCTAAAATGATACAAATATCGTATCTTTGCCAAAAGAATTCTATAAAAAGAACAGATTATGAGATTATCAGAAGAACGATATATCAGCTTACTTACCGACTTTGGTTTCAAACAAGAGCTACGAGAATATGAAGACAGCCTCAAGGCTTACCGAGATATAAAAAATTCGATCGATACTGCGAAGGAAGAAGGCAGAGTAGAAGGCAGAGTAGAAGGCATTGCCAAAGAAAAGTTGGCCACCGCAAAACGTCTTCTCGGCATGGGGCTCACACAAGAGCAAGTTGCCAAAGGTACAGACCGTTCAATAGAAGATATAGAGAGACTTGTTTAAACAACAGAACTTTCGCAAGTGGTTCAAGAACGGGCTGAAGGCCCAAAAGCTCCTAGCCCAGGGCATCGCCCTGGGTATAATAGCAATCAGCAAGGCGCCCTGTAAGGGCGACAAGTTTGCGTCCATAATAAGTAGCTGTATCACACTTCTGTCAAGCAATTCAAGCTGTTCAGCCAAGCACCTCAAGTAGTTCAGTAAGCGAGTTCAGACGTCTCAGTTAGCTGATGCAGACGTCTCGATAAGCCTACGGATACGGCTCCGTTAGCTTACGCAGTAATATCTGTAACCCGATGCAGTCATATCTGTAACCCGATGCAGTCATATCTGTAACCCAATGCAGTCATATCTGTAACCCGATGCAGTCATATCAGTAACCCAGCGCAGTCTTCATATGAACAAATTTTATGTAATAATCTATCATCCATCACGATTTATATGTATTACACATCTTAATATACTAATATACAGACACTTGAATAGCGTGATAGATACTTCGAAAACGGAAATATCCATCACGCTATCCATCACGATTTGGGGGTATCCCTCACGATTTTCTCACTACACTCTATCAGATACTGCATATCATTGTTGAAAAGCTTGCGATAGATGGCATCAGACCTTAAAGAATTAGATTCGTGTGATTGCCGGCATATGGCAGCAACCATGCAAATCAAGATGTTCAAGCCAAATAAACGTGGAAGTATGACTGTTTAAGTAATGAGTTATAGAGTATTAAGACAACACATCTTACGCTTCGGATATGTACGTATAAAACAATGGCAGTATCCAAACTACCAGCCAAATAAGTTTAGTACATTTCATTTCGTTTATATTTAAATAAGTTCATGTTAAGTTCCGCTTGCAAAATAACTATTTTTTTCATGAGACTAAGTGAAAAAAATCGTCCAAAATACCATTAAAATAATAGATTTACGCAAAAATACTTGGAAGATATTATAAAAAGTCGTATTTTTGCCAAAAGAATTCTATAAAAAGAACAGATTATGAGATTATCAGAAGAACGATATGACAATCCTGCCTATCGAGACATAAAAAATTCGATTGATACTGCAAAGGAAGAAGGCAGAGAAGAAGGTGTTGCCAAAGAAAAGTTGGCCACCGCAAAGCGTCTTCTCGGCATGGGGCTCACACAAGAACAAGTTGCCAAAGGTACAGGTCTTTCTATTAAAGAGATTGAAAAACTTATTTAAGTTTAAAAGAAAACAAAGCCCCCGATAGCATTGTTACTATCGGGGGCTTTTATATATATTCCCTTGTCTTATCTCTAAAGATCTCAAGGGAAATTGAAATTCAAGATTTACTGCTCTGCAGCCTCATCTGGTTCCATAGGCCAGTATGGATTCTGGTACAATGGAGAGTCTGCATAGGTCTTATGGTCAGGAGCAGTAAGCATAAACTGACGCAAAGGCATTGGCTGCAGGTACTGAGCCATAGACCAGGTCATACCATTGTAAAGCATATTGGTAGAAACAATCTGGTATGGACGGAAATATTCTGTCAACTTACGAGAAGATACTGTAGCTGTAACAGAACCATCATCTACCAACTGGTCTTTTGTATACCATTTTTCCATTGGAGTATTCCAAAGATGGAAGCCTTCTAACTGATAAGGCTGTTTCTTCAACTGATCAAGTGAACGCCAGCGAATCAAATCCATCCAACGAAGACCTTCAGCCATCAACTCAGTACGACGCTCACGACGAATACTATACAAAGTAGGATCAGTCAATGCCTTGCCAGCAGAAAATGCGCCCCAATCATATTGTGTACCAGAACCATCGGTATAACCCTTTAACTCCTGTGCCATATCTGTGGCAGCAATAGTTGTCTGAGGGTCAGCAGCCTCACCAGTAAAGCCAGCAGCCTCACGGATAGCCTTCCAATATGAAATGCTCTTCGCATTTAAATTGTGGTCGAGCATATATTGAGCTTCAATATAGTTGAGCAAAGCCTCTGTGGCACGGAAGGTGATAGATGCAGTATAACCAGCCTGGTTTTCGGCCAAGTTCTGATTAAACGTACCACCCTTTCGAATAGCATAACCAGTAGTATAAGTTACGTCAAATGAGCGGGTAAACACTTGAGGAACTGGCTCTATTGGACGAACCTGCTCAGCAGCAATATTATTATCCTCACCCTGAAGAACGTTCTTCTGACCAGGACGCTTCAAGAAGATAAACAAACGTGGGTCACGATTGCGAACTACTGCATGAGTCGTTGTATCTTCATATACATATCCATCATGGTGTGCATAAGTAGGCTTACCATCCTTCATCAGAAAGGCATCAATCATACCACGGGTAAAACCAGTATAGGTATTACCACGGTTTACAGCTACCTCAATGTTATCAGTCACACCTTTACCCTTATTATAGGCCTTCCAGAGAAGAACCTCAGGATAGGCAGACATATCGGTATTACCAAACTTATAGAAATAAGGATTGGTATCAGATAAAGACTGAGGTACGATACCTGTATTCTTATCCAATTTGCCTACATAAGCATCACCTACAATGGCAGCCTCATCAACCGCCTTCTGGAAGAAGTACTTAGCTTCAGCCTCAACGCTACCTGTAGGATACTGATAATTTGCATTATAGTCTTTTGCCTTTCCTGGCCATCCCTCACCATTAGGAACGAATGGAGTACCAGCAAAATTGGTCAACCAAGAACCCTCAAACAAGGCTACACGTGATGCAAACAGATGAGCAACTGCAGGAGAGATACGTGTGGTTGCTTCCCAACCATCAGGCTCCATATAGGTTACAGCAGAATCCAGGTCGGCAAGAATGAAACGAGCAACCTCGTTGCGAGGACTACGCTTATTAGCTGCTACAAGGATAGCCTCATTGTCAGGCATGGCCTCTGTCACAATAGGTAAGTCACCGAAGCTCTTGTACAAACTGAAATAGGCATAGGCACGGAAGAAGTGTAACTCGCCGATATATTGACGAATCTTATTTTCATTACCCGCAATCAATCCATTCTCATAGTTAGACTGTGCTATATTCAACTGATAGTTGATATCACGAATATTGTTCCAGCTCCATGAAGAGTTGTCGTTACTAGTCTTCCAACTACCTTTCTTATACTTAGAATCGCCATCAGAACCGGTCTGATTATCTGTACCATTATCGTATGCGAATGTACCATAGCCTGCACCACTATGATATGGCAATACAGTCTGATAAAAAGCATTAGCTACAGCTTGAAGCTGAGTAGCATCCTTGTAATAGTCGGTAGGAGTAATATCTGTAAGAGGCTCTTGCTTCAGAAAATCATTACAAGAAGCCATCAACATACCGCATGCCAACAAAGGAAGTACCTTTAAAGATATATTGAATTTCATATCATTCTAATATTTATAATGTTAAACTTAAACCAAAAGAGAAGGTTGTGTTCAATGGATATCCATTACCATACCATGTACCGATGGTCTCTGGGTCATACTGCTTGCGGAGAGATGTTCCTGTCCAGAGATTCTCACCCGAGAAGTAAACACGAAGTTTCTCAATAGAAATCTTACGTGTCAATTCCTGTGGCAAGGTATAACCAATCTGAAGGTTCTTCAAACGAATGTAAGAAGCATCCTGCAGATACTTTGTCTGAACCTGCTCATTCTTGGCGCTATAGGCTGCACGTGGCAAGTAAGCGTCCTTGTTTGGCTCCTGGAAGCCATTGACAACAGACCAAGAGTTCTCGTCACGATAATAGTCTTGCAAACCATCCAGGCAGACCTGATACCAACGACCATATTCGAAAGTACCAAAGAAGTAACGTGTACTGGCCCAATATTCACGCTTCATGACACCCTGGAAGAAACAACGTACATCGAAGCCTTTCCAAGCAGCATTCAAGTCGATACCGAAGAGATAACGTGGTGTGGAATTACCTATCTTCTTAAGATCTCCATGATCTTCCAATGTATTGGCACCCCAGGAAATCTTACCATCATTATTGAGGTCACGATACATGATATCACCAGCACCCCACTTGTTATTGTCAATAGTACTCTGGTCAACCTTTGCTATATGAGCATCCATCTCTTCTTGGCTCTTAGCTATACCGATGGTCTCATAACCGTAGATATCACCAATACGCTGTCCCTCAATATAGTTACCCAATGAATGAGAAGGGTTATTAGGATACCTTGTGATAGTAGCATAGGCATCAGAGAGATTGAAGCTGATTCCATACTGCAAACCATTAGACAAGCGGTCGTTCCAACCGATAGTCAACTCCCAACCATTGGTGCGCAAGTCGGTATTGTTAGTAACAGGTACAGCTGTACCCAAGATGCTTGGAAGCTCAGGGGCATTACCTATCATATTTTTTGTCTTACGCACATACCAGTCAAATGATCCATGCAAGCGATCCTTCAAAAATGCAAAGTCAAGACCGACATTAAAACTCTGGATGGTTTCCCATGTCAAATTCTGAGAAACCAGGCCTGGTGCCCAAGCTGTCATCGGTTTCAAACCATCCTGCAGCCATGTACCATTGTTGGCATATACACCAATCGTCTGATAAGTCTGGTAAGTACCAACATTCTGGTTACCCAAGTTACCATAAGATACACGAAGTTTCAATTGACCAATCCAATCATTGATTGGCTGCATGAAGTTCTCTTGTGCAATATTCCAACCTGCAGAAACAGATGGGAAAAACTTCCACTGATTTCCCGGACGGAATCTAGAAGAACCATCATATCGGCCATTAACCTCAAAGAGATACTTGCCCTGATAATCATAATTCAAACGACCAAAGAAACCACAAGTTGTCCAACGGCTCATGTTGCCAGACACAGATGGATCCACAGGAGTACCATAAGCATCAATACCAGTTGTACCATCAATTTGAGGCTTATTACCAACGATGAGACCAGCTCTATCTGCATATTTGTACTTCATACGCTCATCCTCAGACTGGAAACCAGCCATAATATGGAAGTTATGCTTCTTCTGCAAATTGAACGAATACTCAGAATAGAGTTGGAAATTTGTATAATTTTCCTTATAGTAATCTTCACCTACATAGGTAAAATTATTCTGGTCGTAAGCCTCACCATTCAGATTATACAGATAAGTATGCTGCATATCTGTATGACTCTCATTATGGGATGTACGATAGTTGAAGATAGCATGGGTAACCCAATTCTTGATTGGTTCAATATCCAAACCTACTTGATGATTATACTCATCATTCTGATAACGATAAGTACCACCATTCGTCATGGTGTTGACCATCTCATTATAGAGATTACCATTTCTATCATATAAAGGAACACATGGCCACTGTCCACCAAGATATTCATAAACACCCTGACCCAAAGACTGAGGACGATGATAATCCTTACGAACAAAACGGAGGGAGTAGTTAAACTTCATCCAATTCGTCCACTGTGAAGAAATCTTAGCAGTAGCAGTATATCGGCTACTACCTTCATCAGCAACCTTGATCAAACCATCCTGACCTAAATAGCCAAATGAAGCATAGTAGTTGAGTTTGTCATCACCACCAGTTGCACTTACATTGTGCTCCTGAGAGAATGTATGTTTTTTGTATATTGCATCATAGAAATCGGTAGAAGCATAACCATCGGTAAATCCACTCAACCAATAGCCATTAGCATCCGCATCCAAAGAATAAATCAAATTGCCATTTTTATCCTTACGGGTACCCGCATTAACATATTCGCCCTCAATCCAATCCTTCATACGCTGAACATGATCTGGTGTAAAAAGCTGACCACCACCAATATTCGTATTCGCATCATTCTGCATACAAGCAAAATCGACAGAATTCATACTATGCTTCATACGAATTGGGGTACTGAAGCGGAAATTATTATTGTAGTTCACACTTACCTTGTCACGCTTGCCACCCGTCTTTGTAGTAATCAATATGACACCGAAAGGTGCACGGGAACCATAAATAGATGATGCAGCTGCATCCTTCAATACTGATACGCTGGCAATATCCTGAGGATTGATGGTATTGATATCACCCTCCATACCATCGATCAAGACCAACGGACTTCCGCTGGAACCCTGTCCGATTGTAGTTGTACCACGTACATTCAAGCTTGGAGTATCATCCAAACTACCTGCAGCCTGGGTAATCTGCAAACCAGCCACCATACCCTGCAGAGCCTGGGTTGCATTACTTACAGGACGGCTATCCAATTCCTCGCCCGATACTGCGGTCACCGCACCGGTAAGGTTTACCTTTTTCTGGGTACCGAAACCTACGACCACCACTTCATTCAATTTGGTATCGTTAGATTTCAAAACCACTTTTGAAGTTCCGGCAGGAACTACCTGAGTAGCATATCCCAAGTACGAAATAGTCAACTGAGCATTACGCTTTACCTTAATAACATAGTTACCATCAATATCAGTAACCATACCATTACGGGTTCCTTTTTCCATAATGGTAGCTCCGATGACTGGCTCACCGGCATCATCAACAACTGTACCCTTTACGGTAATTTCACTCTGTTGAGCTTCCTCTACCTTTGGGTTTGATAAGATCTCGCTTGCTGCTAAAGTAGGTAATGTACCTCCGCAGGCAAGGACCAAACACGCGATGGCTTTTACATAAGCTTGACTATGTACAAAGCCTGAGATTTTTTGTGTCTGTCTCATATTCTATTCATGCTAGGTTTATTATTGTTTAAATTTCGATTGCAAAGTAACACAATATTTTGTATATTATGCTACATTATCGTCTAAAAAAGTGAAAATATCGTCCAAACCTGGCGATTTAGACGATATTTTCGTCTTTTAAGCCGATTTTGTTACACTTAAATGTTGTTTATTCTAAATGATGTCTTTGTTGTCTTTAATGTTTTATTGTTTTGTTGTTTCTATATCTTTTTTATTGTTTCATCGCCTTCTTCAGTTTTCCCACAGCAGCATGAATCATGTCGTGGGTTCCACTTCCGTCGGTCACGTATTTCTGAACCATTCTGCCATAACTGATGGCTTCCTTGAGTTCCTCGCTGGTGTTGTCATCCGGCCAACCGGCACGGCGAAGCAGACCGGAAAGTTCTCGGAGGTCTTCCATCTCTGCAAGATTGCCAGGACGCATCGTGTTGATGGCACGGTTCAGGATGGCAGTAGTACCTTCCAGTTCATCCTGGGTTACCTTCTTCTTGCCCTTTGCCACCAGCTCCTGTGCCTGAGCCATCACCTTCTGCATGCGCTCATAGCCGAACGGTGCCCATGGAGCATACTCCGGAACCTTCTGCGAAAGGGCATTCCACTTCTCCTGGTCAGCCTTACGCTCTGCGGCAAGATTCAGGAGAGAATTCAGTTCGGTGAAATCTATCTTCACCTTCTTGCTCTTCTTGCTCTTGGCATCGGTCAGGTTGATGCGGTAGTAGTGGGTACTGTTGGCGTTGCGATAATAGTCTGGCTGGAATTCCTTGCCACCCAACTTCAGGGTAAGGAGATTGGCTCCTGCACCTGTGGTCACGCCGTTCGATTCGCCCACGGTGATATTACTCAATCGGGAGTCGATGTTCAGCGTAGCCTGATTCCAGGTCTGTGCGCCTGTGCCCGCCATCACCAATGGTCCGTACATCAGGGTTCCTACCCAGGATGTCTTCAGCGGAGTACCGTCCAGACTTGCCACATCGCTCGAAAGCTTGTCGGCACCATATTCGATATGCTTGCTGAATGGCATGTCGATTTCTACGACATCTCCCACCTTCCAGTGCTTCTGCTCCAGTTCTACATAGGTGCTAGGCTGATAGCTCTTTGCCATTTCCTTGCCGTTCACCTTGATGGAGAAACCTTGCGTAGCCCAGTATGGTACACGGAGCTTCAGGGTGAAATCGCCCTCGCCTTCCGTAATCTTGATGGCTGAATGCTGTGCCGGCCACAGGCAATCCTGCTTGATGGTCACGCCCTTCTCCTTCCAGTGGAGGGTGGTTGGCATATAGAGACCTACCCAGAGGGTATGATCGTTGGCAAAATAAGCCGACTGCTGGTACTTGGTATGGTTTTCAGAACCTGTACCACCGCAGCAGGTGCTCTGAGGAGTCTCGTTGCCGAACGGCTTGGTGGCATTCAGACCTACTGCATACTGATAGCAGGTCTGATACTGGTCCGGATTGAGCGAACCGATAATCTGATTGTACAGCGTGCGCTCGATATAGTCGAGATACTGCGCATTATCAGGGTTATAACAGTTCAAATCCTTGCTCAACTTGACGAGGTTATACGCGCAGCAGGTTTCGTTGATATCCGGATAAGCCTCCGATTCGCCTTCCTGCAGTCCATTGGTTGCCATACTCAGAATCTGGGTATATGGCTGGCGGAACATCTCTCCATTTCCTACACCACCCATCGCATACATGTATCTGCCCTGCACCAGTCTCCAGAAGTTCTCAGCCAGATTGTAATAGTATGGCTTCTGATTGCTCTTGTAGCTGCGCAGCGCTCCGATAATCATCGGAATATGCTGGTTGGCATGGCGGGTGCGGATGTCATCGATGTTCTTGCTCAGCGGATCATAGAACTTAGGCGCATCGAAACAGTTGGCAGCCTCGAGGAGCTTTGCCTTTTCATCCGGATTGGAAACCATCTCGGAAAGTCGGGAGAGCGATTCGCTCATACCTCCCACCTCACCGGCGATGTACATGTCCCACATCTCGTAGCGGTTGCCCGGCTTGGCTCTGCGCTCATCCTGGGTGCCGTCCTGCTTTACGTAAGTGCGGTAGTGCATGCGGTTCCATACCCAGAGTCCCATATCCTTGGCGATGAGGAGAGCCTTATCGCAGATTTCCTTATCATCAAAATAGGTTGCGATGTCTATCAGACCGGCAAGCTGCTTGTGTACGCTGTAATAAGGTGCCCAAACCCAATCGGAGTTGTTGTAAGCACGATACATTTCAATCAGAGCACAATGCTGAGCCGGAATAGCGTTGATATAGCCGTGGCCATAAAGTTCAGGGTGCTTCTTATACTCATCAAAAGCAGCCCAGGTGCCCTTCATCTCTCTGAGTTCAGCCTCAGGAGCGAAATCACGAGCCTCCCAGTTGCGCTTCAGTTCCTTATTATATACGAAGGTCTTCTCCTGACACTCTCGCAACTCATTCACCATTCGGGTGATGTTCTTGCGGAGGATTGCCTTCTGTTCAGGATTAGTTGCCACGGCGTATGCCTGTGCGATTGCCGACATATAGTGGCCTGTTCCATGACCCTTGAGCTTGGTATCCGGCGAATCCCAGCCATCGCTCTTGGTATAACCCTCGGTACTGAGTCCGTAGGTATCGCGATAGTTGTAGAGTTGTTGGGTAACATCCCAGGAACAGATCTCACGGAGTGTCTCATCACGGTTGTGGGTGAGTCGGTTGTCACCATCTATGCTCACATCAGCGAGCGAGAAGGTATGAGCCACTTCCTTTTCTGGAGTCTGATAGCCTTCAGCCACCACCTTGATTTGTGCCTTGACAGGATAACCATTGTCGGTAGTCTCATCACCAATCACAAAACCACCTATCTCATATTGGCTCCCGGCAGGATGTTTCTGCGCATCAGCCTCAGCCTGCTCATCAGCAAGCGGAGCGTTAGCCCAGCGTACCTGTCGATACTCTGAATAACCATCAGAATAGGTTACCCATACGAGATTAGGAAGTCGGGGAGCTGTGCCCACCGGACAATCCACTGATATTGCCTCCACCTTAGAGATAGTGCGATAAACCGTGGCTGCTGTTGTCATTCCAGGCAAACAAGCTACTCCTATTAATAATGTGAACTGCTTTAAATCCATATCTTCTAGGTTTATTATTGTTTCGTTTATTTTTCTGGCTGCAAAATAACAGAAAAAATCAACGAAGTCCTAAAATTATCGTACATAAAGATGCAACTATCGTCTAACAGGGGGCTTTTGATACGATATTTTCATCATTTTGGACTTTCTTTGCATTACATAAACAATTCTATTCGTAAATTTGCAGCAGAAATAAAAACTTGTGGTAATCCGGTAATACAGGCATTGCCACCAAGCGAACAACCAAACGGACAAAACAACAATAAACCTAGAAAGTTATGGTTAAGAAACTCTTTTTCATCGCCACCTTATTATATATAGGGGCAACAGTATCGGCAGAGAACTATCTGGTGAAATCACCAGATGGTAAAATCGTAGCAGAACTCAACACCAACAAGTCTCTCTCTCTTCAATTTAAATACAATGGCTCCATTCTTTTACAGGAGTCTTCAATAGGTGTAACGCTGAACGATGGAATGGACATGGGTAAGAATCCGAAGGTAGTAAGCCACAAGCTTAGCAACCATAAGGAAACCATCCATGCGCCATTCTATCGTCAGCAAAACTTTGAAACAGCTTATCAGGAACTGAATCTGAAACTGAAGAATGGTTTCGGCATCATCCTGAGAGCTTACGATGAGGGAGTGGCTTACCGATTCTATACCCAGCGAAAAGGCAAGACCATCATCCTGAATGAAACCGCCGCCTACCAGTTTGGCAAGGACAAGAAAGCATGGTTGCCATACACCACGACTCCAGAAAAGCCTTTTGCCATGGCCTTCCAGAATATCTATCACGAGACTCAGCTCGATACCGCCAAGCAGGATTTAGCCTTCCTGCCAGCTACCATAGATTGCGGAAAGGCGAAAGTCACTATCCTGGAGAGCGACCTGGAGAAGTACCCGGGCATGTGGCTGAAGGCTAACAGCAGCGAACAGGATAAAGAGAAGGGAATCCTGAGAGCCGCCTTTGCTCCCTACCCTAAGGAGATGGCTTACTACCCTTGGCGACACATGAGCCACGTAAAGAGCACCTGCGATTACATCGCAACCAGCACCGGCAAACGTAATTATCCTTGGCGCATCTTCGCCATCACAGAGCACGATACCCAGATGCCGACAAACAATCTGGTGTACGCTCTGGCTGCTCCCAACAAGATAGGCGATACTTCCTGGATCAAACCGGGAAAGGTGGCCTGGGACTGGTGGAACGACTGGAATCTGAAAGGTGTGGATTTCAAGGCGGGCATCAACTTCGATACTTACAAATATTACATAGATTTTGCTCATAATCACGGCTTGGAATACATCATCCTTGATGAAGGATGGTACAACTCGAAAGAGGGAAGCATTCTGAAACCAATAGACGATATCCAGTTGCCTAAGCTCATAGAATATGGTAAGAGCAAGGGCGTGGATATCGTGCTTTGGGCAGTCTTCAACGTGATGGACGAGAATCTTGAAACCATCTGCAAGACCTATGCTGATATGGGCATCAAGGGATTCAAGGTGAATTTCATGGACCGCGACGACCAGACCGCCATCGAAATGGTGGAACGCCTGGCTGCCTGCACAGCCAAGCATCATCTCATTCTCGACCTGCACGGCATCTACAAGCCACACGGCTTGAACCGCACCTATCCTAACATCCTCAACTACGAGAGTGTTTTCGGTATGGAAGAGTGCCGCTGGACGGAAGCCAAGAATGATATGCCACTCTATGATGTCACCTTCCCATACATCAGAATGATGGCAGGACAGGTGGATTTCACACCGGGAGCGATGAGAAACGGAACCCGAGACAACTGGAAGGCTATCTACACCAAACCGATTTCGATGGGAACCCGATGCCACCAAGCTGCCTGCTACATCGTACAGGACAGTCCGTTTACGATGCTCGCCGACACCCCAACCAACTATGAGGCTGATGAGCCATACACCCGATACATCGCTTCATTGCCTGTAGTCTTCGACAAGACCATCGTGCCACAGGGCGAAATCGGAAAGTATATCGTTACCGCCAGAAAGAAGGGCAACGACTGGTATGTTGGCGGTCAGAGCAACTGGGATGAGCGCACGCTCACCCTGAAGTTTGACTTCCTCACAGATGGCGATTACGAGGCTATCGTATTGAAAGACGGTATCAATGCCAATCATGATGCAGAAGACTACAAGATAGAGAAATCTGTCATCAATCAGAAATCGGAAATGAAAATCCATCTTGCTTCGGGCGGTGGATTCGTCATCAAGGTTATCAAGAAATGAACATTTTAAAAAAGAAGTTGATATGGTTAATAAGAATATAATTGTAACACTATTCGTAACGGCAGCTGCGGCAGTTCCTCAGACAGGTGCTGCCCAGAAAGCTGCCTACAACACTCCGGGAGCCGGCAACCCTATCCTGCCTGGTTATTTTGCCGACCCAACCATCAAGAAGTTTGGTGACACCTATTATATATATGCTACTACCGATGGTAGCGGAGCCGGTTTCGGACCGGCACAGCTCTGGTGTAGCAAGGATTTCAAGAACTGGACCCTGATGCCGATGAACTGGCCAGACAGCCACTGGATCTGGGCACCGGATGTAATGCAGAACGAAGCCGACGGCAAGTATTACTATCTCTACTGCCAGCCTTGCAAGCTCCATCTGGGTGTGGGCGATACACCTCGTGGTCCTTGGAAGAACGTGCTGGGCGAGAGCGAAGCCGTGCTCGTACCGGATAGATTCGTAAAGAATGCCATCACCCTGGATGGTCAGACCTTCCGAGATGATGATGGTTCGGTCTATATGTATTGGGGCACCTGGGGCATCTACAAAGGCTTCGGTTGTGGAGCAGGTAAGCTGAATCCTGACATGAAATCATTCAGCGAAACCAAGCTCATCCCGAACACCGAGGTTACTCACTTCTTCGAAGCTCCATTCGTCTTCAAGCGCAACGACATCTACTACTTCCTCTACTCCTGCGAGCATTGCGAGGATGCCAGCTACCGCGTAGATTACGCCACAGCCAAGAGTCCGCTCGGTCCTTATACCTACCACGGAACTATCCTCAAGACCAATGCCGATGGAACCGTTCATGGTCCGGGACACAACAGCGTGCTCCAGGAAGGTGACAACTACTACATCGTATATCATCGCCACGACAATCCGCATTCCAACCGTGGATTCCATCGTCAGGTGGCAATCGATAAACTCGAATTCAATGCAGACGGTACCATCAAGGAGGTCATTCCAACCCACGAAGGTCTCGATCTGAAGCCAGAAATGAAGGTGGCAAAGAACCTCGCATTCGGCACCAAGGTTACAGCCTCTTCCTATTACGACAACGACTTCCGTCCGGAATATGCGGTTGATGACAACAACGGCACACTCTGGCGCCCTCGCACCACCGGACCAGCCTGGATTCAGATTGACCTGGGCAAGAAGCAGAGCATCAAGAGCATCTGGACTCAGTTTGAATACGGAACACAGTTCTATCAGTATCTCATCGAGACATCGAATGACGGCAAGCACTGGCAGACCTTCTCCGACAAGCGACAAAACCGTCTGGCTGGTTCGCCGATGGTAGATTTCGGAAATGCCAAGGCGCAGTACATCCGCCTCACCTATACTGGCGGACAGAAGAATGGTTTCGGTGGCGCCATCTGGAACATCAAGGTTTACGGTTCCGCAGAAGATTCTGCCCCACAGCAGTGGCTCGGTCTGACAGCAGCCGATTTCGATGGTACAACCTGGCATAACAACGAGGGAATGCTTGCCGGCAAGTTCTCGCTCCTTCAGGGCACCGCCCTCAGAGAGCGCATGGCTGGCAAAGATGCCATCACCCTGCAACCAGGTGCCTAGCTGGTGATGACTCATCCGCAGCTCGGCAAGACACGCAAGCATACCCTCACCGCCCAAGCTTTCGACAACGGAAGCTGGCATCAGATAGATGAAAACGATCCTCGACTGAATCTTTCTGAAGGAAAACTGGAAATTAGTGCAGGCGAAAAGCAATTTACCCTCACCAATCTCCGTTATTATAACTGGGAACAGGAGGCGGCAGAAAAGGCTTTCGATGCCCAGAGCAACATCGTGCGTGAGGCAGTAGCCGACAAGAACTGTCAGAGACTGGTGGTAGATATCAGCGCTGACTACTACAACGAGGGCGATACCGTGCCTTACATCAAGAACGGCAGTCCGTTGGATGTTCACCTCAAGGGCGAGTTCGAGACGCAACACGATACTGCAGCCATCATCAAGACCATAGAGGGCAAAAAGGCATTCGCCTTTACCGGCAAGGAGAGTTATAGAAGCAACTTCATGCTCCCAGCCACTATCCGCGACAACGCTCCATACACCATCGAGGCATGGATTCTGAATCCGGAGATTGCCGAGAATGAATGCGTAGCCGATTTCACCTCTTCTCACGATGAACTGGAAAAGCTAATGCTGGTAAACGGCACCGAACCACGCTGCGGTGTGATGAACCACTACGGATGGTATGAGGATGCCGGCTACAAGGAGATGAAGGCCCTGGAAGGCAAGTGGCAGCACGTATATGTCTGCTTCGACGGCAGAATCGAGAGCATCTACATCAACGACAAGCTTATCAACCAGAAGGATATCCAGCTCCTCGTCAAGCCATCGCAGTTTATGCTTCTGGGCAAGAATGCCGAAGAGGCATGGCCTTTCTCAGGCTATCTGCACTCATTGAAACTCTGGGATGAATACATTCCTTACAAAAGACAAACAAAATAAACTAGCAATACATGAAGAAGATTTTAGTAACATCAGCATTGGCAGCATTGGCATTGATGCCTGCCTCGGCACAGAAAGTGAACAAGAGTTCGGGTGGTTATCCTATTACACCGGTGCCTTTCACATCAGTAAAGGTTTGGAACAATACGTTCTGGGGACAGCGTATCGAAACCTCTCGCAAAGTAACCATCCCGCTGGCTTTCAGCAAGTGCGAATCAGAGGGAAGATACAAGAACTTTGAGCGTGCCGCTCATCCAAGCGACACCTATGATGTAGGCAAACTGATGCCCTACAGTTTCGACGACACCGACCCATACAAGACCATCGAGGGTGCCAGCTACGTACTCCAGACCTACCCAGATAAGAAACTCAAGGCGTATATCGACAGTGTGCTCGACATCATCGCTCCAGCTCAGGAGGCTGACGGTTACCTCTATACCGCCCGTACACAGAATCCGAAGCATCCTCATTTCTGGGCTGGCGACAAGCGCTGGAGCAAGGAAGAGGATCTGAGCCACGAGCTCTACAACCTCGGTCACATGGTAGAAGGTGCCGTGGCTCACTGGCAGGCTACTGGTAGCCGCAAGTTCCTCGACATCGCTATCCGCTATGCCGACTGCGTGGTTCGCGAGGTTGGTCCTAACCCAGGACAGGCTTGCGTGGTACCGGGACATCAGATTGCCGAAATGGCACTCTGCAAGCTTTATCTCGCTACAGGCAACAAGAAATATCTCGAAGAGGCAAAGTTCTTCCTCGACTATCGTGGCAAGACATCTATCAAACAGGAATATTCTCAGAGCCACAAACCGGTTTTGGAACAGGACGAGGCTGTAGGTCATGCCGTACGTGCTACCTATATGTATGCTGGTATGGCAGATGTAGCTGCCCTTACCGGAGATACTGCCTATATCCACGCCATCGACCGCATCTGGGACAACATCGTGAGCAAGAAGCTCTACATCACCGGAGGTATCGGAGCTACTAACAACGGCGAGGCTTTCGGCAAAAACTACGAGTTGCCTAACATGAGTGCCTACTGCGAAACCTGCGCAGCTATCGGCAATGTTTATGTCAACTACCGTCTCTTCCTTCTCCATGGCGAGAGTAAGTATTACGATGTATTGGAGCGTACCCTCTACAATGGTCTCATCAGTGGTGTGAGCATGGACGGCGGCGGCTTCTTCTACCCTAACCCATTGGAGAGCATGGGTCAGCATCAGCGCCAGGCTTGGTTCGGCTGTGCCTGCTGCCCTAGCAACATCTGCCGCTTCCTGCCATCCCTCCCAGGCTATGTATATGCCGTAAAGGATAAGAATGTATATGTCAACCTCTTCCTCAGCAACTCTTCTTCTCTGAAAGTAGCCGGCAAGAAGGTGGCTTTGAGCCAGGACACACAGTACCCTTGGAACGGAGATATCGCCATCAAGGTGGATGACAACAAGGCAGGTCAGTTCGGTATGAAGATCCGCATCCCGGGCTGGGTAAAGGGTCAGCCAGTACCATCAGACCTTTACTACTACAGCGACGGCAAGCGACTGGGCTATACCATCACCGTAAACGGCAAGAAGGTAGAGGCTAAGGTAACAGAGGATGGCTATTATACCATCAACCGCAAGTGGAAGAAGGGCGATGTGGTTCGCGTTCACTTCGATATGGAGGCACGCACCGTACGTGCCAACAACAAGGTAGAGGCCGACCGTGGCTGCATCAGCATCGAGCGTGGTCCTATCGTATATTGCGCAGAGTGGCCAGACAACCAGTGCTTCGACATCATGAGCATCCTGGAGAACCGCGAACCTCAGTTCGCTGAGGGCAAGCTCTCGTACGATGGTTTCATCGACCCTAAATATAAGAATGTACTGACACTCTACAAGGGTCAGAACATGGAGACCTTGACCGAGAACGTGCAGACCCTCGCCTACGACAAGAGCGGCAAGCTGAGCACTAAGGACCAAACCCTGACTCTCATCCCATACTTCGCCTGGGCTCATCGTGGCAACGGCAATATGAAGGTATGGTTGCCACAGGATGTCAAGGCTGCAAAGCCATCAGCTCCTGCAACTCTCGCAGCTCAGGCTAAGGTAGAATTCTCTTCTCCAGTGCCTGCCAAGAGCAGCATCACCGACGGACTGGTTCCAGCCGATGAGAACGACCGCTCTGTCCCATACATCCACTGGTGGCCAAAGAAGAACACTACAGAGTGGATTACCTACACCTTCCCAGAGAGCAAGGAGATCAAGACCAGCACCGTATATTGGTACGACGACCAGCCATGGGGCGGTTGCAAGGTGCCAAACAGCTGGAAGCTCTACTATCAGGACGAGGCAGGCAACTGGAAGGAAGTTCCAGGAGCCGATGCTTATCCATGCAAGCGAGGTGTAGCCTGCATCGTGAATTTCGACCCAGTGAAGACCAAGGCAGTTAAGCTCGAGCTGAAGCAGCCAGAGACTCTGTCCTGTGGTTTGTTTGAGTGGAGCGTGAAGTAATAAGACTTATTTTTAAATATTTTTCTTTCAAGAATTGCCATATTGCCATACCAGCCAGTAATCTCTCTGATTACAAAGCTGTTAGGGATATGGCAATTCTTTATTTTTAGGGGTTATCTGCCATATATTGCCATGAACAATCTTTATTCATAACTTCGCCATCGATGCGGAAGAAATTACGTCCCGACGTAGCATCTGATATATCGCGACGTAACAACAACTGCGTCCCGACGTAGCATCTGATACGTCGCGACGAAAATGAGGGTACTAATTCTCACTATAACAATATATGGCAATTCCCGGTGCTTTTCCGAGAATTGCCATACACACTTTCACGCTGAGTATCAACCATTTACACATACAATATAGCAATATGGCTATTAAAACAACGCATTAAAACTTTTTTTATTTTTTCTTCACTAGTCTAATGACATACCCAGACCAAAGGCACCATACGGCAAGTATTCCCATCACGAAGATAAATATATATGTAGCAATACTACCTATGAAGATTCTACCGCTATGAGCCTCCAGAGCCACATTCCATAATGACATGGGCAGTTGGTTCATATAAGCGGGTTGTGGCGCAAAGTCGGTTCCTTCATTATACTCAGCAATGACAGGCGTATCAGAGAAATCCTGGCTCATACCTGCTATCGCCTTTTTTCCGAATGGTGCACCAGCGTTCTTTAAAGCAGCTTTCCCGGTAGAATAATCAACGGTTGTCCCCTTTACTCTATCCCAAACAAAGAGACCACTAAACGAACCGCAATACCATTTACCATCTTTGCTTTGCTGAAGGACATTCAATCCCATAACGCTGACTGGTGGAGTATTGGAGATGGACTCCAACTTTCCTGTCTGGAAATTCACGGAAAAGAAACCATCCGAAGTTGACAAGAGCCAGTCACCGAACTTTTCATCATAACGCACCACACGGAGTTTGTCATTCCAAGGGTTCTTGCTATGAAGCGTCGTCCCTGGAATAGACGGCATCTTGTTCAACACCAAGGCTATCATCACAGGTGGACGAAGGCACCAACCTGTCAGGGCTATCAACAAAGTAAGCATGATGGTATATCGACCTATTTTGTCATGCCATTGCAGCGAAAAGCGAAGCAACCTCTTCTGTTTAGGCTTTAACCAGAAGATAAGACCTGAGATGCAGAGCAACACCAGGATGATGGCAATGCCATCTACGATGAGTTTACCAATGCTGCCAAACAACTCTCCACTGTGAAGCAGCCATATCGTACGAAAGACTGTAACCTTCCCATCATACTCCTTTGGCATAGGCAATTCTATCCGGTGGAAGTTCTGATAAGGTGGCAAGGAAACATAAGTATAGGAGCGGCTGAGAACCAAAAGCGTATCTCCATGAGCAGAAATGTCGCTCAACTTCTCTTCCGGCTCTGTCGGAAGAGTTACGCTTTTCCATATTTTGTGACTCCCCAACCGGTAAAGTGAAAATGGAGATACCGACCAGACAGAACCATCATCCGTTCTGATAACATTTCTTATCTGTCGGCAGTCTGCTCCTGCTGGCATCCCCTTATTAAAGTCCTTGAATGTGGATGCTCTAGAATCCGTTTGCCAGATTCCCCCGTTTCCATACAGCAATATGGCATCATCCAAAGCAAGCGTTCCCCTCAGCAACCCGCCATTCCAATTCTTAAATTCATAGCGGCTTGGCAGATATTTCCTGCTCACGTCCACATCTTTGATAAGCGAACGGTGGTTGAGCAAAATACCCGACAAGCAGAACATCAGTATGAAAAAACTCATACCGATGCCTAACCATTTATGTTGTTTTCTCCAAGTTATTTTTTTATTTAGCATATTCATAATCATTATTACTATCTTGAATCAGGCTGCAAAGGTACATATTTCTAAGAAGGTATGCAATACCTAAAAATAATGATAATGAGGATGCTATTACAGCCATTGCATTAAGAGTTTGGTTAGCATGTTTAAGGCAAGAACTCATAAAACGCTCATTTTAAGCTATTTGGAATCTTTAGTATGATTTTTTCCTTAAAAAATTTGGTAGTTTCAAATTTTCGCCTTATCTTTGCACCCAATATCAGAAAAATCTCGGGGTTGACTGGATTTGACGGCGAGATGAAATGGTACGTAAGCATGCGGAGGCTCGTTGGCTACCTCCTTAATCCTAGTGAACAAAAAATTAATTGGCGAAAATAACTACGCTCTCGCTGCCTAGTCGAAGTATAGTAAACTAGCTTTATTCCAGCACAGGGTGCTGGAACGAGACATCGCTCAACGGATGTTGTTCCGAATCTTGTTGATCAAGCGGTGCAGGTAAATCGGAAATAGTTCATGTACGCCTCGTTGCATGGATGAAATTTTAGAGGATAAGGGTATGATTGGTGGTCCAGGTCCTGTCATGCCTCGAAAACCGAAGGCTGGAATAAGCATGTAGAAAGCGTATGGTTTCCTTGTGCGGACGAGGGTTCGAATCCCTCCAGCTCCACCCTATTTGATAGAAACAAAAAACTCGCAGATTCTTTCTTTAGAATTTGCGAGTTTTTATTTTGCTGTTATTGTTTTCTCAAACTTTCACGATACTTCAGAGGTGACATGTGCAGATGCTCTCTTACATATTTACCGAAGAATGAGGTATTGGAGAAGCCCAGTATACCTGAAATCTCCTTGATTGTTTTCGTTGTAGAACGGAGATAATAGGTGATATCAGCAAGCGTATACTCCGTAATCCACTCGATGGCTGTCTTGCCGGAATGGCGCTTGCAGATGATGGAGAGATATTTGGGCGTGATGCAAAGCTGCTGCGCAAAATATTCTACAGGCTGATGCTTGATTTCGCTCTGCTGCAACATCTCCAGGAACTTATCAAAGAAATCGCTGGCACTGGTTCCCAAAGTTTCTTTCGGGAGATCTGTCAGCAAAAGATTGCTCACGGCAAGGAGAGCACTCTTCAGGAGCGTCTCCACTATCTCACGGCGATAAGGTTTCCATGAACTGCGATCGTTGAACTTCGGATCCAGACAGAGGCGCACCAAGTCGGTAAACTTAGAATAGAACACCATATCCACCTCGTTCATCTTCAACACCGAAACCTTGCTCACATACATGGCACGGTTCCATACCGAGATATGAGAACGAAGAATACCAAGCAAGCCGTGATTGCTGACACACATGGCTGTGCATGCAAAATCTTCCGACACCTCTTTGATGTCGAGAACAGAGTTAGGCGGACTGATAAATATATCGCCCTTCTCTACCACGATTTCCCGCCCGTTGAGTTCAGCTCTCAGGCTGCCTCTCTGACAGGATGCAATCATGTTCATCTGGAATCTCATAGGGTCGGGGTTCTGCAACACCTTGACATTATCTATAATCAAGATGTCCTCATCCAGATAGCTCGCACTGATTTCTGCACTCTGTGCGAACTCACCTTCTTCGATACGCTGCCTGACGTCCTTCTGTTCTTTCATTAATATGATTTTTTTAATTTCTTCACTCTTCGTTCTTCACTCTTCCCTATCAAAAAGCCTCTCTGTATTTATTTTCGTCCTTATCCTCCAACATAGAGAGATAACTCTGATAGCGGCTAGCTGCAATATAATGTTCCTCAACCGCCTTGATTACCGCGCACCCCGGTTCGTGGGTATGGGTACAGGTCAGAGAACTTACAATCCTGAGAGAACTTGAAGATTTCCTTAAAATAGCTGGTCAGCTCTTCCTTTTCGATATCAAAGGTACCAAAGCCCTTGATGCCCGGAGTATCAATGAGATAACCACCTTCCGGCAGTTCCAGCATCTCACTGAAGGTTGTGGTATGCATTCCGCTATTATGCGCCTCGCTGATTTCGGCGGTACGCTGCTCTGCATCAGGAATGAGCTGGTTGATGAGGGTTGACTTTCCTACCCCGCTGTTGCCGCTCAACAAAGATTTCTTATCCTTGATAAGAGGTCGCAACAGTTCAACACCTTCGCCTGTAGCTGCCGACAATTCGATACATTTATATCCGATGGTTTCATAGAGCGTACACATCATCTTCTCGTAATGCAATTCTTCTTCTGAAAGTATGTCACTTTTATTGAAGATGATGATAACAGGCACTCTATAGGCCTCAGCGCCAGCCAGGAATCGGTCGATGAAGGTAGTAGAAGTCTGCGGATAATTCACCGTTACCACAAGCAGTGCCTGGTCTACATTAGCTGCCAGAATATGACTCTGCTTACTGAGGTTAGGTGATTTACGAATGATATAGTTTTGGCGGTCTTCGATAGAAGAGATAAATGCCGTACCCTCCTGGTTGGTAATAAGCTGCACATAATCGCCTACAGCCACAGGATTGGTGCTGCGGATGCCCTTCAATCTGAAAGTGCCCTTGATTTTACTTTCTATCAGCTGGCCATCGTCTGTCTTGACGGTGTACCAGCTGCCTGTATTTTTAATAACGAGTCCTCTCATTATCACTTATTAAATAATGTAAGTCCAGAATGATTTAGACTGTCATGATTTCCTTCTCCTTCTCGTCCATCAGGTTTTCGAGCTGCTTGATGTACTTGTCGTGGAGTTTCTGCAAATCGTTCTCAGCATCCTTCTCCAAGTCTTCAGAAAGTCCATCCTTGATAGCTTTCTTCAACTTCTCCTTGATTTCCTGGCGCACGTTGCGCACCTCAATCTTAGCACGCTCAGCAATCTTATTACACTGCTTTACGAGTTCCTTACGGCGCTCACCTGTTGGCTGAGGAATACCCAGACGTACGATTTCGCCATTGTTCTCAGGAGTGATACCTACACCACTATCCATAATAGCCTTTTCGATATCCTTGATAGCCTTTTTGTCCCAAGGGCGGATAGCGATAGTACGGGCATCAGGGGTTGTAACTGTAGCTACCTGGTTCAGAGGAACCATACTGCCATAACTATTTACACGCACACCATCGAGGATGGCTACATTAGCACGACCAGCACGAACATGAGAGAGTTCCTCTGCGAGATACATTGCTGCCATCTCCATACGCTCTGCTGCAGAATTCAAAGTTTCTTTAACGTCTATCATAATTATATGTTTTTATTTTTTATTAATTCTAATCTTTTCAATTCTTCGCCCACATAGTTGGTGAGTTCTACAAACTGCTGGATAGTGAGCTGCTCAGGGCGCTTGGTCATGATGTCGGTGGTGTACAAAATCCTCGCGTGGGGTTACACCCGGGAACATCTGCTTAAGGCTTACACGGAGCATCTTGCGACGCTGGTTGAAGACTGTCTTTACCAGACGCTTAAACAGTTTTTCATCACAGCCAAGATCAGTCACCTTGTTACGAGTCATGCGGATTACTGCACTCTTTACCTTTGGTGGTGGGTTGAACACATTCTCATCTACCGTAAAGAGATATTCCACATCATACCATGCCTGGATGAGCACACTGAGGATGCCATAGGCTTTGTTGCCTGGTTCTGATGCCATACGCAATGCCACCTCGCGCTGGATCATTCCGGTACAGCAAGGAATGAGATCCTTGTAATCGAGCATCTTGAAGAATATCTGCGATGAGATATCGTATGGATAATTACCTGTCAGTACAAACTGCTTTCCATCGAATATCTGGTTCAAATCCATTCTCAGGAAGTCTTCACCGATAATATTATCCTTGAGTGTAGGGAAATTCTCATGAAGATACGCCACCGACTCCGAGTCGATTTCCACTGCCTTGACGGGTCTTGGTTTCTCTACGAGATATTGGGTAAGAACGCCCATACCTGGTCCGATTTCGAGAACAGGTATATCCGGGCAGGCATCCACCGTATCGGCGATGCGCTTTGCTATATTGAGGTCGGTCAAGAAGTGCTGACCGAGATTCTTCTTAGGCTTTACAGCTTTCATATCTTATCTTTATATTATATATTTTGCAAAAATACGATTATTTTTTGAGAATCCACACGAAGTATGCGATTTTTTTTATCTTTTTGGGTAAAAAAGGGAAAGAGCCACTTGTTTCTTTAAAAAAAGGCTATACTTTTAGCCATAAATGGCGCCCAAGCGTTTATTTATGCTAAAAATATGCAGATTCGAACGATATTGTCAATAAAAGTATTATCTTTGCATCTAATTATGGATATAAAGAAGATAGCAAACAACATATGGAAGGTGGCTTTGTCGCTCATTCTGGGTGGCGCCATCCTTTATTGGATGTATCGCGGATTCGACTTCAAACAAGTAGAAGATGTTCTGCTTCACAAGATGAGTTGGACCTGGATGCTGCTGTCGTTCCCTTTTGGCATCTCTGCCCAGGTGTTCAGAGGATGGAGATGGAAACAGTCGCTGGAACCATTAGGCGAGAAGGCCCGCTCCAGTATCAGCATCTACTCCATCTTCCTGTCCTATGCTCTGAGTCTTGTAATTCCTCGTGCGGGCGAGTTTGCCAGATGCGGCGTATTGAAGAAATGGGATGATGTTTCGTTTCCGAAAGCCTTGGGTACCGTCGTTACAGAAAGAGCCATCGATTCACTCCTCGTGCTGCTGATTACGGCGCTGGTCTTTGTGATGCAGATTCCGGTATTCCTCAATTTCTTTGAGAAAACAGGTACGAGCATGGACAGTTTACTCAGCCAGTTTACAGCCACAGGTTACATAGTGACAGCTATCTGTGGCATAGCAGTACTCATCCTGGCTCACTATCTGCTCAAGCGACTCGCTATATATAATAAGGTGAAAGCAACACTGGGAGGACTCTGGCAAGGTATCATCTCGCTGAAAGGTGTCAGAAATGTACCGCTCTACATCGCCCTTACACTGGGCATCTGGTTGAGCTATTTCTTCCACTACTATCTCACCTTCCAATGCTTCGAGGCAACCTCCCATCTTAATCTGATGTGCGGTCTGGTGACATTCATCGTGGGCAGCATAGCGGTCATCGTACCAACTCCTAACGGAGCCGGACCTTGGCATTTTGCCGTCAAGACAATGCTCATACTCTATGGCATTCAGGCAAACGATGCCCTCTTCTTCGTTCTCATCGTACACTCCGTGCAAACCCTGCTTGTAGTCCTTTTGGGAATCTATGCCTGGATAACACTGGCGTTTACCGGGAAAGTGAGGAGTGAAGAGTGAAGAATCCTCTTGCTTTAGGGCGTATGTCCAACTTAACATTGAACATTTAACATTAAAATAAAAATAATATGGCTGACATTAAGAATTTGAACCCAGTTGAAATCTGGCGTAACTTTGACAAGTTAACACAAGTTCCACGTCCATCTGGACATTTGGAAAAGATTCAGGCTTATTTGCTCGATTGGGCAAAAGAAGCAGGTGTAGAGGCTTTCCAAGACCCAGCAGGCAACATCGTGATGCGCAAACCTGCTACTCCAGGTATGGAGAACCGCAAAGGCGTTATTATGCAGGCGCACATGGACATGGTTCCTCAGAAAGCACCAGACAGCAAGCATAATTTTGAAACAGACCCTATCGAAACCATCATCGATGGCGACTGGATACGTGCTAATCATACAACACTCGGTAGCGACGACGGACTTGGCGTAGCTACAATCATGGCTGTAATGGAATCAAAAGATTTGCAGCATGGTCCTATCGAGGGCTTGATTACCGCCGACGAAGAGACAGGTATGTATGGTGCCAACGATCTCCCAGCAGGCGAACTGAACGGCGACATTCTCTTAAACTTCGATACCGAGGTTTGGGGTGAGTTCGTTATCGGTAGCGCTGGCGGTATCGACATCACAGCAACTCTCGACTATAAAGAGGTAGAAACCGACAAGGAAGATGCTGCCGTTAAGGTAACCCTCAAGGGATTGAAAGGCGGTCACTCCGGTATCGAAATCAACGAAGGCAGAGCGAATGCCAACAAGTGCATGGTTCGTTTCGTGCGTGAAGCTATTTCAGAACTCGATGCCCGTCTAGCTTCATGGCAGGGCGGCAACATGCGCAATGCCATCCCATTCCAGGCTGAGGTTGTTCTGACCCTGCCTAAGGAGAATATTGAAGCTTTGAATGACCTGGTAGCAGACTGGAAGGACGAAATCTGTGATGAGTTCGAAGGCATTGAAACAACTGAGAACATCGAGTTCTTCGCTGAGAATGTAGAGACTCCTAAGATGCAGGTTCCTGCCGAAATCCAGGATAATCTTGTAGATGCAATCTACGCTTGCCACGATGGCGTATTGCGTATGGCTCCATCTATGCCTGAAATCGTAGAGACCTCTTCAAACCTCGCAATCGTTGAGATTGGTGACGGCAAGGCTGCTATCAAGATTCTGGCCCGTTCTAGCCACGAATACTACAAGATGTATCTTGCCACAATGATAGAAAGCTGTTTCAACATGGCAGGCATGAAGGTTGAATTCAGCGGCAGCTATATGGGATGGAACCCTAACCCTAAGAGCGACATCCTGGAACACGTATTGAAGGTTTACAAAGAGCAGAACGGCACAGACGGTAAGGTACAGGCAGTTCACGCAGGTCTGGAGTGCTCTATCATCCTGAGCAAGTATCCTAACCTCGATGTCGTATCATTCGGTCCTACTCTTCTTAGTCCTCACACAGCCAATGAGCGTTGCCAGATCAGTTGCGTAGCTCCTTTCTGGAACCTCGTCAAGCAGCTCCTGACAGAGATTCCTGCAAAGTAAAAAAATGGGGAACGAAATTACAAAAAGATTAAAAAAAAAGAAAGCCGAGAGTGAAAATTCTCGGCTTTTTTGTTCCAGTTTTCAAAAGAAATCATTACCTTTGCAGTCGATTTCGCAAGTCTTGTAAAATCTCTGTAGCAGATCATACAAATTCACTTGCATAAGTTTCATTAAAATAACACCAAAATGGACGATTATCACGCGGAGAACAATAATGAATTGTAAGGCGTGGAGATTCAGCAACGACGAAGCCTTTCAGTAGGCCGTACCCAAGCGCTAGTCTCCATACCCCAAACTTTTATTATGTGGAGATTAGCAAACTATGAAGACTTATTGGAATATAGACAAGAATCTGACTGTACTCAATGAGTGGCAGCCAAACTGCTGGATACAAGTAACATGTCCAACTGATGAAGACCAGCGCTTGCTGGAAGAAGAATTCAAGATCCCTGATTATTTCCTCTCGGATATCAGCGATACCGATGAGCGTGCCCGCTATGAATATGACGATGGCTGGATGCTCATCATCCTCCGTATCCCTTATGTCAAGGAAATACGCAGCCGTACCCCATACACCACCGTGCCTCTGGGTATCATCCATAAGCGCGATGTTACCATCACCGTATGCTATTATGAAACCAACATGATGATTGATTTCGTAAGCTACCAACAGAAGCGCAGCGAGGGGTTCACCGACTATGTAGACATGACCTTCCGTCTCTTCCTTTCATCAGCGGTTTGGTATCTGAAGCGATTGAAACAGATCAATTCGCTCATAGAAAAGGCAAAACGAAACCTCGATCATGGTGTGAACAATGAGAGCCTGATTGGCCTGAGCCGCCTGCAGGACTCCCTTACCTACTTCATCACCTCTATCCGAGGCAACGAGAATCTCCTGTCTAAGTTGAAGTTCAAGCTGCAGGTGGACGAACTTGATGCCGACCTCATCGAAGACGTAAACATCGAGATGACACAGGCACGCGAAACTACAAGCATCTACTCCGACATTCTGGAGTCGACGATGGATACCTATTCGAGCATCATCAACAACAACATGAATACCACGATGCGTACCCTGACCAGTATCAGTATCGTCATGATGTTGCCTACGCTGATTTCCTCATTGTTCGGTATGAACTTAATCAACGGTATGGAAGACAGCCATTACGGATTTGCCATTGCCCTGGTTATCTCCGTGCTCGTTTCTGCACTTTCATGGGGCTTCCTTAGATACAAGCGCCTGCTCTAAGCATATACCACTCTGATATGCATTAAGTAGCCCGAAAGAGCACATAAAACGATGATTAGCAAGAAAAAGGCAATTATAAATACAAAAAAAATTAAAAAATCGAGTATCATGGCATGATATTCGATTTTTTTTTTTAAGTTTGCAACTTATTAATAATATAATTTTGTATGGGGTCGAATTGCGGATAAGCGACTATCGGCCCAAGAAACTCGAATCATAAACTAAACAAAGTGACATGATGGACTCTCAAGAAAAAGCTCTGTTGCAGCAGAGCACCCTGGAAGACCCTGCCAAGAAGGCTTATGCCACCAAGCAGGAAGTGCTCGAAAGAGTAAAGGAAATCGCTCATAGCAGCGAAAATCCAAACAAGGAGGAACTCGACCTACTCAAGACTACTTTCTACAAGATTCATCTCGCAGAAAGAGACGCACAGATGAAAGAGTATCTCGCAAAAGGCGGTGACCCAGAGAAGTATATCCTTCTACCGGATGACACCGAAGAAGCCTTCAAGGCTGAGATGCAACTCATCAAGGAGAAAAGAGCCAAGATCTTCCTGGCACAAGAAGAAGAAAAACAAGATAATCTCCGCAAAAAAGAGGAAATTATCGAAAAGATAAAGGCCATGACCACCTCACCGGAGGAGGCCAACAAATCATATCAGGACTTCAAGGCCTTGCAGCAGGAATGGAAGGAAATCAAAAACATCCCTGCAGACAAGGCAAACGAGGTATGGAAGAACTATCAGCTCTATGTAGAGCAGTTCTACGACATGCTCAAGTTGAACAGCGAAGCTCGCGAATATGACTTCAAGAAGAATCTTGAAGCCAAGACCCAACTCTGCGAGGCTGCAGAGAAACTCAATGAGGAAGAGGATGTTATTTCTGCCTTCCACCAGCTTCAGGACCTCCACCAGCAATATCGCGAAATCGGTCCTGTTGCCAAGGAGTTGAGAGAGCAGATTTGGGAACGTTTCAAGGCTGCTAGCACTGTTATCAACAAGAAGCACCAGCAGCACTTCGAAGACCTGCGTGCCAAGGAAGAGGAAAACCTCGCCAAGAAAACTTCCCTCTGCGAAAAGGTAGAGGCTGCCAACCAAGGAGAATACAAGACTGCCAAGGACTGGGAAAAGGTTACCCAGGAAATCATAGAGATTCAGAAAGAGTGGCGCACTATCGGTTTTGCCCCTCAGAAGATGAACGTCAAGATTTTCGAGCGTTTCCGCATCGCCAACGATAAATTCTTCAACAAGAAGGCAGAATTCTTCAAAGGATTGAAAGATACCTACTCTGCCAATCTCGAAAAGAAACAGCAACTCGTAAACAAGGCAAAGGAACTGGCTGACAGTACAGACTGGAAGAAGACTGGCGACAAGTTCATCGCTCTTCAGAAAGAATGGAAGAAGGTGGGTACCGTACCTCACAAACAAGGCGAATTGCTCTGGAAGGAATTTCTGGATACCTGCAACAAGTTCTTTGAAGCCCGCAACAAGCAGAATGCCGGTTCACGCAGCGAGGAACATGCTAATCTGGACAAGAAGCGCAACATTATTGCCCAGCTCAAGGAACTTGTAATTGCAGAGATTTCAGACAACGATTTCCAAAAGAAGCTCAAAAATCTTGCCAAGCAATACAGTGCAATTGGACACGTTCCTTTCAAAGAGAAAGACAAGGTCTATAAAGAGTATCATGAGGCTATCGATGCAGCCTACAAGAAACTTCACGCCACCAACGCAAAGCGCCACTTCGACAACTTCAAGAACAACCTGAAGAATGTTGCCAAAGAAGGCGGCAATGCACTCGGCAATGAGCGTGGTAAACTCTTGCGCCGCTACGACCAGTTGCGCATCGAGATTACTACCTACGAGAACAACCTCGGTTTCTTCAATACGGCCAGCAAGAAGGGCAACAGCCTGGTAGAAGAAATGAACCGTAAGATTGAGAAACTCAAGGCTGACCTCGAAATGGTAAAGCAGAAAATCAAGGCTATTGATGCCGAGAAGAAATAAATACAATAAACCCCAGGGCGAAAGCTCTGGGGTTTATTGTTATGAATACTCCATAAAACAGAATTCCTATAAACAAAAAAAACATCTTTCATTACTGAAAGATGCCTTACCGTATGAGTTGGGATACCCGGACTCGAACCAGGAATGACAGGACCAGAATCTGTAGTGTTACCATTACACCATATCCCAAACTTAAAATAGAACTTTTTGATTGTTGGGATACCCGGACTCGAACCAGGAATGACAGGACCAGAATCTGTAGTGTTACCATTACACCATATCCCAATATCAGCAAACAAGATGTTCTTTTCTTAATTGCGAGTGCAAAGGTACTAGTTTTTTTTGAACCAACAAAATTTTTCGGCACTTTTTTCTAAAAAAAGCGCAATTTCTTTAATTTTCCACATTTTTTTTGCCTTTTAAGTCGATTTTCCATTATAATAATGTATCTTTGCAGAAAAATAGAGAATATAAATTAAGTAAGAAAGAAAAGATAAATGAACACAGTTAAACAACTCGTAGAGACTATTAAAGAAGGTATACAAGAAAAGAAAGGTCAAGACATTGTTATCGCCGACCTGACAGAAATCGATGGAAGCATTGCCAAGTACTTCATCATCTGCCAGGGAGGAAGCCCTACTCAGGTTGAAGCTATCGCAGGTTCTGTAGGAGACATCGTGCGCAAGAACCTGAAAGAAAAACCTGTAAATGTAGCTGGTCTCGGCAACGACCAGTGGGTGGCAATGGACTTTGTTGACGTATTAGTACACATCTTCCTTCCGGAAGTACGTGCTTATTACGACCTCGAACATTTATGGGAGGATGCAAAGCTTACCCATATACCTAATCTCGACTAGTCAGTCTCTCCCATCCTACATGATGAATCAGACATTGTTTTTCGACTAAAAGTTATACATATAAAATAAAATGGAACAAAGCAATAATATGAAGCCTCGTGGCAATGGCGGACCAAAGATGCCACGATTTAATATGACCTGGCTTTTCACCATCTGCCTCATCACCATGATCATCCTCTTCTTTACAGGAGGAGGCGATGCGATTGGAGGCAGCGCTGCCAAGGAAGCCACATACACCCAGTTCAAACAGTATGTAGACAAGGGTTATGTGCTCAGTGTTGTGGCCAATAAAACAGAAAGCACCCTCAAAATATACATCAACCCGAAATATACGCGCGATGTATACAATATGCCGGCAAAGTCTGTAGGTCCTAACCCATACGTAAAAGTACAGTTCGGCTCGGTTGACGAAGTGGAACGCTATGCCAACCAGATGTTGAAGGAAAAGAAGATACGCTCCTTCAGCTACGACAACCAGAAGGATAACGACTTCTTAAGCACGCTCTTCAATCTGGCACCTCTGCTCTTCTTCGTATTCTTCATCCTTTGGATGTCTGGAAGATTCAGCGGCGGTATGGGCAGCGGCGGTATGGGCGGCGGCATCTTCAGCGTGGGCAAAAGCAAAGCTAAGATGTACGAAAAGGGAAATGCCATCGGCATCACCTTTAAGGATGTGGCCGGACAGGAAGGTGCGCCAAGCAGGAAGTGAAGGAAATTGTAGACTTCCTGAAAAACCCACAAAAATATACCGACTTGGGTGGTAAGATTCCAAAGGGAGCCCTTCTCGTAGGCCCTCCGGGAACTGGTAAGACCCTCTTGGCTAAGGCTGTTGCCGGCGAGGCTGGCGTACCTTTCTTCTCTATGAGCGGTTCCGACTTCGTTGAAATGTTCGTAGGTGTAGGTGCCTCACGTGTGTACGCGACCTGTTCCGCCAGGCTAAAGAGAAATCACCTTGTATCATCTTTATCGATGAGATTGATGCTGTAGGCCGTGCCCGCAGCAAGAACCCAGCCATGGGTGGTAATGATGAGCGCGAGAACACCTTGAACGCTCTCCTTACAGAGATGGATGGTTTCGGTACCAACAGTGGTGTCATCATCCTTGCAGCTACCAACCGTGTAGACATGCTCGACAGCGCCTTGCTCCGTGCCGGACGTTTCGACCGCGAAATTCACGTAGATCTCCCTGGTTTGAACGAACGTAAGGCTATCTTCCTGGTTCATCTCAAACCTATCAAGATAGACGAAACAGTAGATGTTGATCTACTGGCCCGTCAGACTCCTGGTTTCTCGGGTGCAGATATTGCCAACGTTTGTAACGAGGCAGCCCTCATTGCTGCACGCCACGACAAGAAGGCTGTGTGCAAACAGGATTTCCTCGATGCAGTAGACCGTATTGTAGGCGGTCTGGAGAAGAAGACTAAGGTGATGACTGCCGACGAGAAGCGTAGCATCGCTCTCCACGAAGCAGGCCACGCAACCATCTCATGGTTCTGCCAGTATGCCAACCCTCTCATCAAGGTTACCATCGTGCCTCGTGGTCAGGCTCTCGGTGCTGCATGGTATCTGCCAGAAGAGCGCCAGATAACCACCAAGGAACAGATGCTCGACGAGATGTGTTCATTAATGGGTGGACGTGCCGCAGAAGAACTCTTCACCGGTCATATTTCGTCAGGAGCCATGAACGACCTGGAGCGCGCCACAAAGAGTGCTTATGCTATGGTAGCTTATCTCGGTATGAGCAAGACGTTGCCAAACATCTGCTTTTACAACCGGAACGAATATGCATTCCAGCGTCCGTACTCTGAGTCTACAGCCCGCGAGATAGACCAGGAAGTTCTGAAGATTGTCAACGAGCAGTATACTCGTGCCAAGAACATTCTGATGGAGCACAAGGAAGGCCACAATGCCTTAGCAGAACTTCTGATCAAGAAAGAGGTGATTATGGCAGAAGACGTAGAACATATCTTTGGCAAACGCCCTTGGTTGAGCCGTTCGCAGGAAATCATGGAAGACGAACAGCCTAAGATAGACGATGACGCCGTAAAGGAACTTCCTGAAGTTCAGGCTGCCATCAAGGAGCATGAAGAGAACCAAAAGAAGAATGCAGATTCTGATGAGACTTCCAAGAAGGATGAAGGTTCGGAAGAAAACAAGAACGAATAAAACAAACAGATATGACTGACAAACAGAAGAATCTAGTGATAAGATCCATCACAGGCGTATTTTTCGTGATGTGCATGGTATCTTGCTTTCTCAATCCCAGGGCAATGGTTATCCTATTCGCCCTCATTACCGGATTGAGCATCTGGGAGTATTGCGGACTGGTAAACCAGAAGGAGAATGTTACGGTAAACCGTTTCATCAGCACCGTGGCGGGTGTTTACTTCTTCCTTGCCGTAGCTGGTTTCCGCATGGGCATTGTGGGCAATTTTGTGGTTTTCGTACCTTATCTGCTCACCATCCTCTATCTCTTCATCAGCGAACTGTATACAGGCAACAAGGATGCCATCAACGATTGGGCTTACACTATGCTCTCTCAGTTGTACATCGCCTTGCCTTTCTCGATGATCAATGTATTGAGTTTCGAGACATCAGCTTTCGATGGCCAGATACATTACGACATGCTGTTGCCTTTGAGCATTTTCATTTTCCTCTGGACCAATGATACCGGTGCCTATTGCAGCGGTTCGCTTTTCGGCAAGCATAAGCTCTTTCCTCGCATCAGTCCAGCCAAGAGCTGGGAAGGCAGCATAGGCGGAGGCATATTCGTACTGATAGCAGCAGGTATCATCGGCTATATCGCCAACGATGGCGAAGCCCACCGTCTCAGCATTCTCGGTTGGGAAGGTTTAGGTCTGGTTGTGGTATTCTTCGGCACATGGGGCGATCTGGTAGAAAGCCTCTTCAAGCGTACCCTCGGAGTAAAGGATAGCGGCAACATCCTGCCAGGACATGGAGGCATGCTCGACCGCTTCGACTCTTCGCTCATGGCGATACCGGCAGCAGTAATCTACCTATACACCATCCAGTTGTTTGGATAATACATCTTTTATGAGATAAAGGCCAAACCTTAGTTTGGCCAAGCACAAAGAAAGGCAGGGATTCCTCAAAGAACCCATGCCTTTCTTTTTTTTCATATCACCATAAAAAACACAAGTAGCTTCGTTGGCTCACGAAAGTACTTGCGATAAACTATGCTGTTATCTATTATATTTCTTCAGTGCCTGTTTCACCATCTTGCCCCATGGCTTGATGAGATCATCTGTCCAGTTGCCGGTAGCCTTGGCACGTGGCAAAAGCATGGAACAGGTTTCATCCTTATCCGAAACCGACCAGTTTACCCAACTCACCTTGTTTTTCTCCATTACATCGAGCCATTTCTGATACTCATCAGGAGCCAGAGGACCATTACCCGAAGCCTCCATACCAGCACATTCTGATACAAAGACCGGCAAACCGCTCTTCACGGCAGCCTCCAGTTTATCACGCAGATAATCTTTATGGGTGGCTGCATAGAAATGAAGGGTATACATCACATTCTCCACACCCTCGATAGGGCTCTTTGCTACGATATCAATATCCTGGTCCCAATGCGGACAGCCCATCAGGATGATATTATCCGGATCATACTTTCTGATTTCCGTGATGATGGTTTTAGCGTATACCTTCAAGTCTTCCCATTTATCCTCAACAGGTTCATTGTAGAGTTCGTAAAGCACATGAGGATATTTACCATACTTCTGCGCCATCTTTCCGAAGAAGGCCTTAGCCTCGGCTGTATGCATCTTGTGTGCATGCCAGTCGATAATCACGTAGGTATCATTCTTGATGGCGGCATCTACCACCTGGGTAATGCATTTTAGAGCAAAGTCTGGATTTTCCAGATAGTTGTCGTCTATCTGAATTCCCATGGCTGCTCTGATGATGTTGGCATGCCAGTCTTGCACAAGCCATTTCACCGCATTTTTGTTGTAGAACCGAGGCCAGATGTTGTGCCATCCCAGACTCACGCCTCTCAACACTACAGGGTTACCACTCTGGTCGCAAAGCTGCGCACCTTTTACCTGCAACTGTCCCCATTGCTTTACAGGGTTTGCTGCATACACTTGTGCCATACAAAAGAGGGCACAAATGAGGGTCATTAGTTTTTTCATTTTTTTTAGGGTTTAAAATTAAATATATATTTTTGGGTTTGTTTTTTTAGGATAGCTAATACTCCTACATAGGTAGCAGATACAAATCTGCCTTAGTCAGCAGTTCTGCAGCGGATTGATATCCGCTGCAGAACTGAAAGAGATTGATTTTTATCAAAACATTTCACCTTTTTCCTGTTCTTCTTCAAAGCGTTCACCCTTCTGGGCTTCCTGCGCCTCATACTGTGCCTGGGCAACACGCTGCTGAGCCTCACGTGCCTTAGCCTCAGCAGCCAGTCGGGCTTTTTCTGCTCGCTTCTGCGCCGCCAAAGCTTCCTCTTCGGCACGTTTCTTAGCAGCCTCGGCTTCAGCTATCGCCTTCTGTCGCGCACGTTCTGCAGCCTCAGCTGCAGCTTTGGCTTCAGCTTCAGCACGCTCACGAGCCATACGGAGAAGCATTTCCCTACGCTTAACCAGAAGATCAAACATGATGCCCGCAGCCTCATCCGGCGCAACCTTATCGCCTAACTGAGTTCGAACTTCCTGATATTCTGCCAACATCTTATCCCTGCCAGGTTCTCCCGGAAGAATCTGATAAAGTTCGTTGGCAATACCATCAACCGTAAAGCGGTCGGCAAGCATCTCCGGCACAATCTCCTTATTGGCGATAAGATTCACCAGCGAGATAAACTTCACTTTGATGATATGCTTGAAACCGAAACGGATAAGATGAGGTACAGGCGTTTCATAACATACCACCTGAGGCACATCGAAAAGAGCCGTCTCTAAAGTTGCAGTACCACTGGTAACAAGAGCTGCCGTAGCATGCGACAAGAGCGGATAAGTCTTGTTACGCACCAGTTTGACAGGTGTACCTTTGATAAACTTCTCATAGTAAGCATCGTCTATCGAAGGAGCACCGGCAAGCACCATCTGATAATCTTCAAAACGCTCAGCCACCTCAATCATCGCCGGCAGATTGTCTTTGATTTCCTGCAGACGGCTTCCTGCCAGCAAAGCGATAACAGGACGATAGGTGTCAAGATTATTCTCCTGACAGAACTCCGTAAAACTCTGATGATATCCCGACCTGAACTCCCCTACTTCCTGAGCCGTAGGATTACCCACATAGTGAATAGGATAACGGTGCTTCTTTTCGAAGAACGGCACCTCGAATGGCAAGATAGAGAAGAGTTCAGCGATATCACGTTTAATGCTGCGGATCCGCCACTCCTTCCATGCCCATATCTTAGGAGAAATGTAATAATAGGCAAGGATATTGGTGTTCTTTTTCAAGAACTTAGCTATCTTGAGATTAAATCCCGGATAATCTACCAGTATCACTACATCCGGCTTCCATTTCACAATATCTTCCTTGCATCTCTTCAGGTTCGAAAAGATGGTACCCAAATGTAGCAGTACAGGCACAAAACCCATATAAGCCAACTCCTTAAAATGCTTGACGCGAGTGCCACCTTCAGCAGCCATCAAATCACCGCCGAAGAAACGGAATTCAGCAAACTCGTCTATTTTTTTCAACGAGCGCATCAATCTGCTGGCATGCAAATCTCCACTAGCCTCGCCTACTATCAGGTAATACTTCATAATTCAAAATTCTTTAACCAATCATAATCCGTTACATCAATCTTAGTTGGGGTAATAGCTATGTAACCATGATTCACAGCCCACTGGTCGGTATCCGTTGTCTCAGGTTCGTCATTACGGTATTCACCCACCATCCAATAATAATCATATCCATGCGGATGAGTGCGATGATCCACCTCATTGATCCAGGAGCCATGAGTCATCCGGCAACCCTTGAAACCCTTGAACGGAGGCAAAGCCGGGAAGTTGACATTCAGACAGGTATATTCTGGCAATCCCTTCTCCAGCACCATCTTAACAACCTTCAGTACCCCATCGTGCAAAGGAGTGAGATCAGCATTTTCATCATAATTGCAACTGCTGAAGGCTATGCTTGGAATATGCTGCATACAGCCCTCCTTAGCTACACCCATAGTTCCCGAATAATGATTATTCACGCTCGAATTGTCACCATGATTGATACCGCCGATAATCAGATCAGGCTTGCGATCAGCAAGAAACTGATCCAACGCTAGTTTCACACAGTCAACCGGTGTGCCGCTACATGACCAAACCTCAACATCATTCCCCATATTGTGGCGACGCTTCAGGCGCAAGGGAGTAGTAGCCGAGAAGGCACAGGCGAATCCCGAGCGGGCACTTTCCGGTGCAACAACCAGCAGGTCGCACCAGTCTTTCAGAAAGCTCACCAGGGTCTTGATTCCATTGGCATGATAGCCATCATCATTCGAAATTAATACTAACGGTTTCTTATTTTCCATAAAAATATCTTTCTTTTTGGTGCAAAAGTACGAAAAAACCTTTAAAGATAGCGACTTTCTCACAATATTTTTGTATCTTTGCCGAAAATTTACTAAGAAAATGGGAAAAATCATCGCATTAGCTAACCAAAAAGGCGGTGTAGGAAAGACTACTACCACCATTAACTTGGCAGCATCGCTTGCCACGCTAGAGAAAACGGTACTCGTAGTGGACGCCGACCCACAGGCAAACGCTTCCAGTGGATTGGGCGTGGACATCAGGGAGGTAGACTGCTCGGTCTATGAATGCATCATCGACCACGCCGACATACGCGACGCCATCTACACCACCGACATTGATGGACTCGACATCATACCTAGTCATATCGACCTGGTAGGTGCCGAGATAGAGATGCTGAATCTCAAAAATCGCGAAAAGGTGATTAAGACATTACTGCAGCCTATCCGTGACGAATACGACTATATCCTGATAGATTGTTCGCCTTCGCTCGGCCTCATCACCGTCAATTCGTTGACGGCAGCCGACAGTGTCATCATCCCAGTTCAATGTGAATATTTCGCTCTTGAAGGTATCAGCAAATTGCTCAACACCATCAAGATAATCAAGAGCAAGCTGAATCCGAAACTTGAGATAGAAGGTTTCCTGCTCACCATGTATGATAGTCGTCTACGCCTTGCCAACCAGATATACGACGAGGTGAAACGCCACTTCCAGGAATTGGTGTTCAAGACCGTAATCCAGCGCAACGTGAAGCTGAGCGAGAGTCCGAGCCATGGTCTCCCAGTTATCCTTTACGATGCAGAAAGCAATGGAGCCAAGAACCATCTGGCCTTGGCAAAGGAGATTATCAACAAGAATAGTTAAGATTTGGAAATTGAACTCTTTTAGAAAGTTCAATGTTCAAAATTAAAAGTAAAAAAATGGCAGTACACAAGAAATACAACAACGGTACAAAGAGCAACGCTTTAGGACGCGGACTCGATGCCCTCATCTCTACCGAGGGAGTGCGCACCCAGGGCAGCAGTACCATCAATGAAATTCCTCTCGACCAGATTGAGGCGAATCCCAATCAGCCACGCCGGGAGTTTGACGACGAAGCCCTACATGAGCTCGCCGAAAGCATCAAGGCCATAGGCATCATCCAGCCTATCACCTTAAGACAGGTTTCAGAAAACAGATTCCAGATTATCGCCGGTGAACGCCGCTGGCGCGCTTCACAACTTGCGGGGCTGACAGCTATCCCTGCATACATCCGCACCATCAGCGATGAGAACGTAATGGAAATGGCGCTCGTAGAGAATATCCAGCGCCAAGACCTCAACGCCATAGAAATAGCACTCGCCTACGAACACCTTCTGGAAAACGAGGGTATGACACAGGAGAAAATTTCAGAACGTGTGGGCAAGAGCCGTGCAGCTATCGCCAACTATCTGCGACTGCTCAAACTTCCTGCCCAGGTGCAGATGGCACTACAGAAGAAAGAAATCGACATGGGTCATTGCCGTGCCCTACTGGCCCTCGACTCACCTTCGCTGCAAATCAAGTTGTTCAAGGAGATACAAAAGAACGGCTACTCAGTAAGAAAGGTTGAAGAGATGGTACAGCGACTCAAGAGCGGAGAAGACATCGAGAGCGGTAAGAAAACCATCACGGCTAAGGCTCAGATGTCTGAGGAATTTACACAACTCAAAAACCGCCTGTCACAGTTTCTCAATACAAAAGTGCAGTTCACCTGCTCTGCTAAGGGCAAGGGAAAAATCAGCATTCCATTCGCCAACGAAGAGGAGCTGGAGCACATCATGAATGTTTTCGATCAGTTAAAGCAAGAATAAAAGTGAAACTCAGTATATCACAAATCTGTTTGGCAACCCTGCTGCTTCTGGCACCGATGGGCGCACAGGCACAGAAGTCGAAACAAAAAAAAACAAGTGACCGATGTGCCAACCATTGCATCAGCCGACTCGGCAAAAATAGCCATAGACTCGATGCTTACCGCACAAGACAGCAGCAAACTGGCAAGCCTCACCCAATCAGCAAAGCCTGTACGCAAAAAGCGCAACTGGGCAACCTGGCGACCTGATACCAAGCGTGCCATGTGGTTGGCACTTGTATTACCTGGTGCCGGACAGATATACAATCGCAAATATTGGAAACTGCCTTTCATCTATGGCGGTTTCGTAGGCTGTACATACGCCATCACCTGGAACAACCAGATGTATCACGACTATTCGCAAGCCTACATGGATATTATGGACGATGACCCCAACACCCAGAGCTACAATCAGTTTCTGCACTTGGGTGCCCAGATCAACGAATCGAACATAGAACGCTATAAGGAAATCTTCCGCAAGCGAAAAGATAAATATCGCCGTTGGAGAGACTTGGGAACCTTCGTCATGATAGGCATCTATGCCTTCTCAGTGATTGATGCCTACGTAGATGCATCGCTCTCGGAATTTGACATCTCCGATGATCTCTCGCTCAGAATAGAGCCTACCATGCTGAATAACGGCAACAAGACTGCCAATCCGCTGCGGTCTGGAAGCCTCGGCGTAAGTTGCTCACTCACATTTTAATGCGTGAGGAGTTAGAATACACCTATATATATTATAACGCAAAATAGAAATTAGAAACATAGACGAGATAAAACATCAATATGAAGAAAATACTAGTCATGGCAGCAGCGATGCTGTTCAGCTTACAAGGCATTCATGCCCAAACCGACGTTACAGAAGAAACAGATAACGATGATATCATCACCGTTACCGACAAAGACGGAAAGCAGGAGGAAATCGAAGTACCTGAGGGAATGGAAGATAACCTCGATAGCCTGCTCCACCTTTACAATGCACAGACTTACATGATGGCAGATACAACCTGCAAATACCGCGATATAAACCCTGTCTTCGAGAAGGAAGTGTATATCGACCGTCTGAAGAGAATGCCTACCATCATCGAAATGCCATACAATGAGGTAGTACAGAAATTCATAGACCGATACAGCGGCAAACTACGCCGTTCGGTAAGTTTCATGTTGGGAGCAAGCAACTTCTACATGCCTATTTTCGAAGAGGCATTAGAGGCTTACAACCTGCCACTGGAACTGAAATATCTGCCAGTTATCGAATCGGCACTTAACCCTAAAGCTGTATCACGCGTTGGTGCCACAGGTTTATGGCAGTTTATGCTGCCTACCGGCAAGCGATATGGACTGGAAGTAAACTCACTCATCGATGAACGCCGCGACCCGGTAAAAGCATCCTATGCAGCCGCTCACTATCTGAGCGACCTGTACAAAATATTCGACGATTGGAGCCTCGTGATTGCAGCTTACAACTGCGGTCCAACCAATGTCAACAAGGCCATCCATCGTGCAAAAGGCAACGCCGACTACTGGAACATCTATCCATATCTGCCAAAGGAAACACGTGGATATGTACCAGCTTTCATTGCTGCCAACTACATCATGAACTACTACTGCGATCATAACATCTGCCCTATGGTAAGCGAACTGCCAGTAAAGACAGACACTATCGTAGTATCAAAAGATATCCACCTGGAGCAGATTTCCAAAGTGCTGAACATCAACATCGAGCACCTGCGCAATCTGAATCCACAGTATCGTCATGATATCATCAACGGATTGAACCATCCGATGGTATTGCGTCTTCCATCTACCCTCATCGGTAGTTTCATCGACCAGCAGGACAGCATCTGTGCTTACAGAGCCGACGAACTCTTCCAGAAGCGCGCTACAGTAGATGTCAACGATGCACAGCCTACCTATAGCCGCCCACGAAGCAGCTACAGTCGCCACAGTGCTTATTCACGCAGCAAGAAGAGCAGCAAACGAGGCAAAAACAGAAAACAAGGCAGCAAGAGTGTTACCATCAAGAATGGTGATACCCTTTCTGAAATAGCAGCACGCCACGGAACAACCGTTAAGAAACTGCGCAAACTGAACGGCATCAAGGGTAACAGTATCCGTGCCGGAAAGAAAATCAAAGTGAAATAAAAGAACTACGTCCGCTGTAGTTTTTTCAGTCTAATTAAGAACATTATTTATTGGAGAGACCCACTATGGATGACCAGAACTTGAAAGACCTCGAAAGAGAGCAGGCTGATAACCAGTTGATTGGCAATGCCTTTCAACACCTGCTTGACACCTACCTGAGTTCGCGACACCGCAAGAAGGTAGATATAGTGACCAAGGCATTCAATTTCGCCCGACAGGCGCACAAAGGTGTGCGCCGCCTCTCGGGCGAACCATATATCATGCACCCTATCGCCGTGGCTCAGATAGCCTGCGAGGAGATGGGGCTCGGCTCAACGAGCATCTGTGCCGCACTGCTTCATGATGTGGTAGAAGATACCGACTACACAGTAGAAGATATCTCAAACATCTTTGGAGCCAAGGTGGCACAAATCGTTGATGGACTCACCAAAATCAGTGGTGGAATCTTCGGCGATAAGGCATCAGCACAGGCAGAAAACTTCAAAAAACTGTTGCTCACTATGAGCGATGATATCCGTGTTATCCTTATCAAGATTTGCGACCGCCTGCACAACATGCGCACGCTGGAATCGCAACCGGCCAACAAACAATACAAGATTGCGGGCGAAACCTTGTATATTTATGCACCTCTCGCCAACCGATTGGGCTTGAACAAGATCAAGACCGAACTCGAAGACCTCAGCTTCCGCTACGACCATCCACAGGAGTATGCCAACATAGAGCATAAACTTGCCGATACCGAATCGCAGCGCGATACCCTCTTTGAGAGTTTTACTGCACCTATCCGCGAAGAACTCGACAAGTTAGGCGTAAAATACAAAATCAAAGCACGTGTGAAGAGCCCTTATTCTATTTGGAACAAGATGCAGAACAAGCACGTTACCTTCGATGAGATTTACGACATTCTTGCTGTGCGCATCATCTTTACGCCAAAGGTAAGAGCAAACGAAGTAAACGAATGTTTCAATATCTACGTAGCCATCAGCAAAATCTACAAAAGCCATCCTGACCGTCTACGCGACTGGTTGAACCATCCGAAAGCAAACGGTTATCAGGCACTCCACGTTACCCTGATGAGTAAGCAGGGAAGATGGATAGAAGTGCAGATCCGTTCCGACCGTATGGACGAGGTAGCAGAAAAGGGGTTTGCTGCCCACTGGAAATACAAAGAAGGAAACGAAGGTGAATATACAGAAGATGAGAACGAGCTGAACGACTGGCTCAGCACCATCAAGGAGATTCTGGACGATCCGCAGCCGGATGCCATGGACTTCCTCGATGCCATCAAGCTGAACCTCTATGCTTCAGAAATCTTCGTCTTCACACCAAAGGGAGAAATCAAGACGATGCCGGCAGGCTGTACTGCCCTCGACTTCGCCTTCCAGATTCATACCTTCCTGGGCAGCCACTGTATCGGAGCCAAGGTAAACCATAAGCTGGTTCCGCTGAGCCATAAGCTGCAAAGTGGCGACCAGGTTGAGATTCTTACTTCCAAGAGCCAGCATGTACAGGAAGAATGGGTAAACTTCGTCAGTTCGGCCAAGGCAAAGAGCAAGATTCTGGCCATCCTGCGCCGCGATTCACGAGAGGTTCAGAAGAAGGGAGAAAACATACTCACCGAATGGCTCAAGAAGAACAGCATCGAGATGAGTGCGTCGGTGGTAGACCGCCTATGCGATTTTCATAATATCCAGAAGCCTGAAACCCTCTTCCAGTCATTGGGAGACCATCAGATTATCCTAGGCGATAAAGACTTCGATGAGTTGCAGGGCAAGCCTAAAAAACAGCAGACCAGCAGCTGGCGCAATTATATCCCATTCCTGGGCAAGAGCAAGGAGAAGGCTCAAGAAAAAGGCATCGTGAAGCCTCAGGATCTTTTCGTGGTGGGCAAAGACTTCAACAAGAAGAAGCCACTCATCCTGACCGAGGAGAACATCAACCAGTTTATCTTCCCTAGCTGCTGCCATGCGATTCCTGGCGATGACGTTATGGGCTTTATCGACAACAAGAACCGCATCGAAATCCATAAGCGCTCTTGCAGCATAGCAGCCAAACTGAAGTCCAGTTTCGGCAACCGCATCATAGATGCCAAATGGGACATGCACAAGCAGATACTCTTCGATGCTACCATCGAAATCAAGGGTATCGACCGTAAGGGCATGCTGCTGGATGTAAGTAAGGTGATTAGCGACCAGTTGGGTATCAATATCCACAAGGTAACTATCAGTAGCGACAACGGCATCTTCGACGGTACCATCGAACTCCGTGTTCACGACCGCGAAGAAGTTAAGACCATTATGAACCAACTCCGAAATATTGATGATCTGCAAGAAGTACAGAGAATCCTGTAACTTAGGAGTTTATGATAATAAAGAAAAGATAAATAATAGAGAATCGCCGGATTTAAAATCTGGCGATTCTCTATGAAATCATACAGATTTCAACATCTTATAAAAACAGATTCAAAACAACAAACTTAAAAACAATATGAAAAAATTATTCTTATCATTTTTAATGATGTTGACCCTGTTGCCTCTGGCAGCAGCCAACAAGTATGACAACCCCGACACGATTGTAGTATCCCGTGATGGTACCGGCGAATTCCGCACCATCGACGAAGCCATCGAAGTATGTCGTGCTTTCATGGATTACAGCAAGGTAATCTACGTAAAGAAAGGCGTGTACAAGGAGAAACTCATCCTCCCTTCATGGCTCACCAACATCACCATCTGTGGTGAAGACCGTGATAACACTATCATTACATGGGACGATCATGCCAACATCAAGATGCCTGCAGGTGGACTCGATTCAGAAGCTGCTGTAAAGGGTAAACCGATGGGTACATTCCGCACTTATACCCTGAAGGTACAGGGCAGTTACATCACCCTGAAGAACATCACCATTGAGAACAATGCTGCCAAACTGGGACAAGCTGTCTCCCTGCATCTTGAAGGCGATCATATCCTGGTTCAGAACTGCCGTCTGCTGGGCAATCAGGATACCGTTTATACAGGTATAGCCAACAACCGTTCAGCCTTCTATGATTGCTACATCGAAGGAACCACCGATTTCATCTTTGGTCCGGGAAGAGCATGGTTTGAGAATTGTGAGATTCGCAGCAAGGCCAACAGCTACATCACAGCCGCATCCAGTCCTGCCGGTCAGGAATATGGCTATGTATTCAACAAGTGCAAGCTTACCGCCGAGCCAGGTATAGACAAGGTTTATCTGGGCCGCCCATGGCGCCCTTATGCAGCTACCCTCTTCATGAATTGCGAAATGGGCAGCCACATCCGTCCAGAAGGATGGCACAACTGGGGCAAGCATAGCAACGAACAGACAGCCCGCTACAGCGAATATAACAACCACGGTTCAGGTGCTGCAACCCAAGGCACGCGTAGCCTGGAGCCGTCAGCTCACCAAGAAAGAAGCAGCTAAAGTTACCATCAAGAATGTCTTCGGCGAAGAAGCGTGGTAACCCTAGCTAATCATAAAGTCCAAAGTTACTAAACCAGTCCATCGAGCTGCTTTTTGAGTTCTTTGAGCTGGTCTCTTACAGAAATAAGGGTGTCGAGAACTTCAGAAGATTTCTCGGCACCCGTTCTGTTTTGGTTCAGATACTTACGGGCAGCCGCAATCTTCAATCCCTTCACCTTGATAAGGTTGTAGATGAGCCTTACCTGCTCAATATCCTTATCGGTATACTGACGCACTTTATTGCCAGCAACCTTCGGTTTGAGAAAAGGAAACTCCTTTTCCCAATATCTCAACGTAGAGTCGTTTAGACCAAACATTTCACCTACTTCCTTGATAGAATAGTACAATTTCGTTGTTTTATCTGGAATTATTGCCATTTTTTCCGTCTTTAATTTCAAAAATAATTAATTTAGTTGCAAAATTAAACAATTCTTCTTATCTTTGCAAAGATTTTCGGAAGAAAATGCCCTAAAGGGCAAAAATATTTTCTGAGAGGACTCTCAATCCCCTCTCCAAAACAGAAAAAAGAAATTAAAGATAAATATAAAAAAGATATGATGACAGCTAATGAAGTGCGCGAATCCTTCAAGAAATTCTTCGAAGGTAAAGGCCACAAGATTGTTCCATCAGCACCTATGGTTATCAAGGATGACCCAACGCTGATGTTTACAAACGCTGGTATGAACCAGTGGAAAGACATCATCCTCGGTACAAAAGACCCAGGCAAGGATGTTCGTCGTGTTGATACTCAGAAATGTCTCCGTGTAAGCGGTAAGCACAACGACCTCGAAGAGGTGGGTCACGATACTTACCACCACACCATGTTCGAGATGCTCGGTAACTGGAGCTTCGGCGACTACTTTAAGGAGGGTGCCATCGATATGGCATGGGAGTATCTTACTGAAGTTTTGAAGCTCAACCCTGCCGATCTCTACGTTACCGTATTCGAGGGTAGCAAGGAGGAAGGTCTGGAACGCGACAACGAGGCTGCAGGTTACTGGGCTAAGCACGTGCCAGCCGACCACATCATCAACGGTAACAAGCACGACAACTTCTGGGAGATGGGCGATACAGGTCCTTGCGGTCCTTGCTCAGAGATTCACGTGGATTCCCGTACTCCAGAGGAGAAGGCTCAGGTGCCAGGCCGTGAGTTGGTAAACAAGGATAACCCTCAGGTCATCGAAATCTGGAACATCGTGTTCATGCAGTACAACCGCAAGGCTGATGGTTCTCTCGAACCACTCCCAATGCACGTTATCGATACAGGTATGGGCTTCGAGCGCTTGGTTCGCATGTTGCAGGACAAGCACTCTAACTATGATACTGATATCTTCCAGCCAATCATCAAGGAAATCGAGGCTATCTCTGGCAAGAAGTATGGCTTCACTACTCCTACTGGTGAGAATGGCGAGGGCAAGGATGAGCAGGAGAAGATTGACATCGCTATGCGTGTCTGCGCCGACCACCTCCGTGCCGTAGCCTTCTCTATCGCCGACGGTCAGTTGCCAAGCAACGCTAAGGCAGGTTACGTAATCCGCCGTATCTTGCGCCGTGCCGTACGTTACGCTTACACATTCCTCGGCCAGAAGCAGGCATTCATGTACAAGCTCGTCAATGTATTGGTAGAGCAGATGGGTGCAGCCTTCCCTGAGTTGCCAGCTCAGCAGGAGCTCATCACCCGCGTGATGAAAGAGGAAGAGGATTCATTCCTCCGCACATTGGAGAAGGGTATCAACCTCCTCAATGGCGATATGGACGAGCTCAAGGCTCATGGCGAGACTCAGCTCGACGGCGTAAGCGCATTCCGTCTCTTCGATACATATGGTTTCCCTCTCGACCTGACAGAGCTTATCTGCCGTGAGAATGGTTACACCGTAGATGCTGCAGGCTTCGACGAGGAGATGAAGAAGCAGAAAGAGCGTGCCCGCAATGCTGCTGCTGTAGAAAACGGCGACTGGGAGGTTTTGAAAGAAGGCGACCAAAACTTCGTGGGTTACGACTATACAGAATATGAGTGCCACATCCTGCGCTACCGCAAGGTGACTCAGAAGAAGAACTCTTTCTATGAGCTGGTACTCGATAACACTCCATTCTATGGTGAGATGGGTGGACAGGTTGGCGACAAGGGTGTACTCGTTAGCGAGAACGAGACCATCCAGGTTATCGACACCAAGCGCGAGAACAACCAGAGCATCCACATCGTAAAGGAGTTGCCAAAGGATGTAAACGCTGATTTCATGGCTTGCGTAGATATCGAGAACCGCGAGGGAAGTGCAGCCAACCATACAGCTACCCACTTGCTCGATTACTGCCTGAAGCAGGTTTTGGGCGACCACGTAGAGCAGAAGGGGTCTTATGTAGATAAGGACACCTTGCGTTTCGACTTCTCTCACTTCCAGAAGGTAACTGATGAGGAGCTCCGCAAGGTAGAACACATGGTAAACGAGATGATCCGTGCCGACTATCCATTGGATGAGCACCGCGATACTCCTATCGAGGAGGCTAAGGAACTTGGCGCTATCGCCCTCTTCGGCGAGAAGTATGGCGACAAGGTTCGTGTGGTTCGCTTCGGTCCATCTGCCGAGTTCTGTGGTGGTATTCACGCCAAGAGCACCGGTAAGATTGGTTTCTTCAAGATTATCTCTGAGAGCAGCGTAGCAGCCGGCATCCGTCGTATCGAGGCTTTGACTGGCAAAGCATGCGAGGAGGCTATCTACGGCTTGCAGGATACCATCGTAGCCTTGAAGGGCTTGTTCAACAATGCCAAGGATCTCGAAGGTGTCATCAGAAAGTACATCGACGAGCACGATGCCTTGAAGAAGGATGTTGAGAAGTTCCAGGCTCAGGCTGTAGAGCGTGCCAAGGATAAGCTTGTAGAGAATGCAAAAGAAATCAATGGTGTGAAGGTTGTTACAGCCGTATTGCCAATGGAGCCAGCAGCTGCCAAGGATTTGGTATTCAAGGTTCGCGAGGCATTGCCAGAGAACATGATCTGCGTAGTAGGTTCTGTTTATAACGACAAGCCTATGCTCAGCGTAATGTTCAGCGATGATATGGTAAAGGATCACGGTTTGAATGCTGGTAAGATGATTCGCGAAGCTGCCAAGCTGATTCAGGGCGGCGGTGGCGGTCAGCCTCACTATGCTCAGGCTGGCGGTAAGAACAAGGACGGCTTGAGCGCTGCAGTAGATAAGGTTGTAGAGTTGGCTCAACTGTAATCAGCTTCCACAAATGAATATTTGATAGAGTTATCTTAACTCTTATATATAATAAGGTATAAAGGGTTGCAATCCATCTTTTCGAGGATTGCAACCCTTTTTCTGTTGACATTAAAGGGGGCTCCATATCATAATTATCAATTTATGATAATCATCAAATGATAAAATTCCTTATTTCATTATTATTTTATGATAATCACTTTATGATAATCGGAATAAAAGTTGTATCTTTGCAGAAGATAAGCTGCACTCGGCAATTTGTAAGCAAGCTTACATTGCGCTCCTTTGCATTATCTTTGCAGCCGTTGAATATATAATAAGGTATAGATATGGTAATGAAGAATCCTTTTGTCACAAATGGTTACGCCGGTCCGGAATACTTCTGCGACCGTGTGGAAGAAACCCAGCACATCACAGAGATGCTGACCAATGAGAATAACATGGCTCTGATTTCCCCTCGACGCATCGGAAAGACAGAGCTGATTCACCATTGCTTTGCCCAGCCAGTCATCCAAAAAGATTATTATACTTTTATCATAGACATCTATTCAACCAATTCCGTCAGCGATCTGGTCAATATGTTCGGCAAAGCCATTATTGATGAACTTCGCCCTAAAGGCAGAAGCGCTTGGGAGAAATTTCTGATAGCACTCTCTTCTCTCCGTTCAGAAATCTCTTTCGATATCAACGGGGCTCCAGTTTGGGGAATAGGCATCGGCAACATAGTAAATCCCGAAATTACGCTTGATGAGATATTCTCTTATCTCAACCAAGCCGACAAGCCATGTCTTGTTGCCATCGACGAGTTTCAGCAAATCACCAACTATGCCGACAACCGCATAGAAGCTTTACTCCGTACCTACATTCAGCGTTGCACCAATGCCCACTTCATCTTCTCGGGTTCTCACCGCCATCTGATGGCAGAAATGTTCACATCTCCTGCCCGCCCATTCTATCAGAGCGTGACGCTGATGAACCTGAAGCCTCTGGATGTGGAGAAATACAAGGAGTTTGCCACAGCCAAGTTCGAGGAGCGCAACAAACATCTAGATACTGCCATTATCGGAGAACTCTTCGCCCGTTTCGGTGGTGTCACTTCATACATCCAGCGAGTAATGAATGTTCTCTTCCTCAAGACTCCCGAACAGGGTACCTGCACTCTGGATATGGTAGATGACGCCATCAACTACAATCTCAACATGGCATCAGACACCTACGAGACCCTTCTGCGCCAGATGCCGGAAAAGCAGCGCAATGTCTTCATCGCCATCTCTGCAGAGGGCGAAGCCAGAAGCGTAAAGAGCGGAGCCTTCGCCAAGAAATATCATCTCCCGTCGCCAAGCTCTGTAAATTCCGCCCTGAAGGGATTGCTGGAGAAAGATTTCATCACCCAGCAGGATGATGCCTACGTGGTATATGATAAGTTCTTCGATTTATGGCTGAAGAAGTATCTGAAATAGTATAAGGTGATTCCAATATTTTTTGTTACCTTTGCACCCAAATTTAAATATATATTCAATATGGCTATTATAAAGACAGTAGAGGGAAAGACTCCCCGATGGGGAAAGAATTGTTTTATCGCTGAGAACGCAGTACTGACTGGTGACTGTATTCTTGGTGATGACTGCAGCATCTGGTATAGTGCGGTATTGCGCTCTGACGTGGATGCCATCAGATGTGGAAACAGAGTGAATGTACAGGATTGCGCCTGCATCCATCAAACCGGTACGATGCCTTGCATCCTGGAGGATGATGTATCTGTGGGACATGGTGCCATCGTCCACGGAGCCACAGTCAGAAAAGGCGCTCTCATCGGAATGAATGCCACTGTGCTTGACAAGGCTGACATTGGAGAAGGGGCTATTATTGCAGCAGGTGCTGTAGTTACCCATGGCACCAAAGTTCCTGCACATGAGATTTGGGCGGGTATTCCAGCCAGAAAGGTGAAAGCCTGCGCTCCCGGACAAGCCGAGGAGTTTGCCAAGCATTATTCCGGATACATCAAAGACTGGTATCTGAAGGAAGATAAATAATCACTTTATGATTATCATAAAATGAGAATAAAACGCCATTTTTTATCTTTTATAGAAGATAAAGCAAAATATTTAGGATTTTCATCCATTATAAAAGATAAAAATCGTATATTTGCAGAAAATTTCATTTATAAGAGACAAAAATATGGCAACTATTATTCGTCAATCATATATCGACAAAATAGAAAGGTTTCTTGGCAAGGAGACCATCATCGTCTTAGTAGGCCAACGTCGTGTGGGCAAAAGCTGCATGATGAAGATGATTCGTGACCGTAAAATATCAGATAGCAGCAACAATATCATCTATATAGATAAGGAGAAAAGAGAGTTTGACCACATTCAGACCTACCAAGATCTCAACGAGTATATCGGACAGCATTTTCATTCCGACAAACATAATTATATCCTTATTGATGAGATACAAGACATCAAGGAATTCGAACGCTCCATCCGAAGCTATCGTACAGAACCCAACACAGATATTATCATCACAGGTAGCAATGCTCGTATGCTGAGCAACGAACTAAGCACCATCATAGGCGGGAGATATAAGGAAATCTATATCCAGTCGCTAAGCTACAACGAGTTTTTGCAATTCCATCATCTATCGGATAATGACGAAGCGCTTGCTCTGTACATTCAGTATGGTGGCTTGCCTGGTCTGGCAAAGATAGGACTGGAAGAGGATGATGCACGTGAATACCAGATGGATATTTACCATACCGTCTACTTAAGGATGTCATCATGCGCAACCAGATAAGAAACGTACCATTCTTAGAGAATCTGGTGCGTTTTCTTGCAGATAATACAGGCAAGCTCATCTCTGCCAACAGTATCGCCAAATACATGAAATCGCAAGGTGAATCAATAACCTCCACGGCCATCATCAACTACATTTCCTTCCTTTGCGAAGCCTACATCCTGCACAAGGTGAACCGCTATGACATCCACGGCAAACGAATCTTTGAAACCAACGACAAGTTTTACTTCGAAGACAACGGCATTCGAAATGCCATTGCTGGAGGGAACGCGCGAAGGAGACATTGAGAAAGTGATAGAGAATATCATCTATCAGCATCTCATACGTTTGGGCTATCAAGTATATGTGGGACAATTGCAAGCTGGAGAAATCGACTTTGTATGTACCAAGCCGGGAGGTGAACGCATCTATGTACAAGCGTCCTATATCATCTACGACAAGGCAACGAGAGAGCGAGAGTTTGGTAATCTTCATGCCATCAAGGACAACTACCCGAAGTACGTTATCTCCATGACTCCTCTGCTCACAAATAACGATGATGACGGCATCACGCATCTGCATCTTCGCAAGTTCCTGACTGAAGGAATATAAATAACAGGAATTTCTCAGATTGGGCACACAGTGTATTCCCAATCTGAGGATTCTTTTATTCCTCCCCATTCAGGCATTCGCCCGTCTCATAACTCTTCGTCATATCCTTTAAGATACCTATCATCTCCTGCCTCAAGTTCTCAGGTTTCAGCACAATGATATTTCTGCCATGCCACAACAGTTCCTGAAGGAAATCACGGCTGGGGCGAATGGTGAGGGTATATTCCCGATACATTCCGTCTTTCGACTCCTTCACTTTCTGCTGACTCTCGTGCAGCGGAACCTCCTCGATGTAATTGTATTCCGGATAGAAGGCACGGATGCGGATTTTCTCCACGGGCACATTCTCCATTCGATAGATGCCGAAGCAATCTTCATAATAATTCTCTGGAGTCAGGAACTTCTTCATCTTTGCCGGCAACGGATGCTTCTCGCAAATAAGCTTCAGGAAACTGATGCGGTCGAAAGGAAGACAGCGAACGAGTTTTCTCACATCTTCCTCTGCACTTGAATTGGCTTTCCCTTCGGACGCCGAACGTTGTTTCTTCACTCCCACAACGTACCACCGTTGTTTGAAGTATCTCACGAAAGCCGGTTGCAGCACGATATCGCTCTCTGCTCCGAAACCCGAAACATACTTAAACTTCAGCAGATATTGCTTATCTATCGCTGCAAGAATATCATCCAGATATTCCGTGTTGTATGGCGGCGTATCGAGCATCACCTTATTGTGAAACTTCAGCATATCACCTCACGAAGCCAGCCGCAGGGAACTCAGCATCCATTCCGTCACATCATCATTCATCCACAGGATCACGCTTCAGATAATACCGATAGCCGTCGCTCTTGTCGCATTCCACAGTAATGCCAAACTGCGACTGGATATTTTCACGATAACGATGAAAGGTACGTTTGTCCAGCTCATCCTCATCCTGATTAGCGTTGGCATCACGCCACTCATTAGCAATCTCCTCAAAAGTAAGATGCTTACGATCCAAGAGGCCTATCAGTCAACTATAGAATTTTACACGATTGTCCATAATCTCTAAATATCTAATGAAAATTTACAAGAAATGCCTAAAAAGAGGAGAAAAGATAGCCAACAAAATGGTAATGCTAAATGCTGGCGTTTCTGACTTTTGTCATATACCAATGCGCGATACACTTGTGCCCGATGCTTGAAATGAACTGTGAACAAACTCGTCTCTTTGCATGAAACACATGAATTTTTAATAATGCTAACACAGACCTATTGCCTGATGTCAGTTTCTTGCTGCCTCTATCTTTTCTCCGAAAATTTTAATCTACTCAATGAAAATTTCAATCCTCGCTCCATTATCGGGGCAAGTCTTGCAAATCCACCAAATCTACAGTCCAGTTCAAACTCTGAATTTTCAGGTCGAGTTCCCGATACTGCTTGGCATAGGTATCAGCCTCCTTACGAAGAGCCTTTATATCTATGGTTCTAACATATTTCAGTTCGTTCCTGCCAAAGCGAGTATCGTTGGCTGCTACGTAGTTCACCACCTCTTTCAATGCCTTGACACGCATCGACAAGACGTCTCTCTTGGCTATCAATCGAGTCAAGGAGTCTCCGTCCTGAACTATCTGAACGTTGGTGATGTTGATGCGATAAATCAAGTCTTCCAACTGGACGAGTACGTCATCCAGTTCCTTGTACAGTTCCTCCACGTTATCGCAAGGTTCATCGCCCTCCTGTACCTTGGCGCTTTCCTTGATACGTTCTTTCAGTTGAGCCACTCTCTTCTGCAAGTCGGCTCTGATGCTCAATGCTTCTGCTAACTTCATAATCTTCTATTTTTTATATATGACGTTAAACTTCTTGTTTTATTATGTCAAGGTCTCATCCTTTTTGTGTTCTACCCAAGCAAGGCACATCCTCAGGCCAATGAGGGTCAGTTTCATTTCCATCATCAGCATAACGAATATCTCGCTGTTCGGATATATTGCGGTCGTATTTCAGTTTCACGCTCACCGTGAAATCATCCATGCGGAGAATATCAGGCAGGCACCAAGGCATGTGAGTATGCAAGGCATGCATCGCATAACAGATACACAAATGGTCGTACGCCTTGTTGTGCAGATAGCCTTCCGCCCACGACGTGCCATCGTCGAGCGTATCAGTCAACTCTCTCAACGTATCCTCTTCGTTGCCGAAAAAGTTGGCAGACGCACCATTCACAATGGTATCCATCTTACAATGTCCTGTACTGAGCAACTCATCAGTCAGATGAATCATATAGTCGAAGTCGGAACCGTAATAGTCATCATTCTCCAGATGCAAGACCGAGTCTTTGTCAGCATACTCGAATCGAAGCGTACTGTCCAAGTCGTAGCAGAAACGGTCGTCCACCTTGTATGGCGAACGGTAGAGCGTAAGCCAAAGGTTACGGCACTGCTCAAAACACTCCAAGGTGAGCTTGTAGAGTTTGTCGTTCAACTTGCTCAATCGTTCCACCTCGGCAGCAGTAGGATGAAGCATCATCTCGTCGAGCGTCACCTCACGAAGCCCGAGCAAGTCGTCCAGCAAATCCCGCTCCGTATCACTGAAGTTACGGAAGAACCCATCTGGATTATTATCCTCACGATTCACCACCTTCTTGACACGACGCTCCACCTCTTGCACGATGGCACGCTTATCCTCTATCGTAGACTTTTCTCTTATAAAGTCAAAAAATTTGAAGTTAGGCTCCGAACTATAGCTACGGTTGTTCTCAACTTCATCAATCAGTTTTTTCCATTCCTTTTCCATTTACTTCCTCTTTAAAGAATACGTTTCCTTTTTTCCATTGATACACCTCTCGCTCATATCTCAAGCTGACATCCGTCCAAAAATCATCCATACGGAGGATGTCAGGCAAAGAGTAATGCTCATGACTATGGAGCGAGTGAAGGAGATGGCAGATGCAAAACTTGCCAAAGGCAGGATTATCCAGATAATCAAGATTCCACGACGTGCCATCATCAGCCACTAGAGGTTCCCCATACGAATACCGCCCACTATCCCTAAAATTGCAATGAAAATGGAGCATATACTCGAAGTCTGAGCCATAATAGTCATCATTATCCATCTTGAGGACGGAATCCTCATCATTCCAACTGAAATCAACGTGCTCCTCCACATCATAACAATCCTCGTTTGCCATCAAGCTCGGTGAGTGCAGTAAAGACTGCCATAGGTTGCGCCCTTGCGCAAAAGCATCCTTCGACAACTCACGGAGTTTGTCATTCTGATGTCCCAGTCGTGCGATTTCAGCATCTGTAGGATGAAGCATCATCACATTGAGAATCTTTACCCGAGTACTCCAAAGGGAATCAAGCACCTCCCGCTCCTGTTCACTGAACTTACGGAAGCGGAAACTCTTGTCCGCATCATAACGGGCAATCATCTTGATGCGACGCTCTACTTCTTGTACAACTCTGCGCTTGTCATCATCCGACGCTTCGCCCACATAATCCATCAAAGCGAAGAAAGCCTCCATTTCAAACGGATCTTTCTCAATTGTATCGATAAGTTGAATCCAATTTTCCTTCATCTTCACCTACGATTTCACCATTACTAACTTCTATTATCTTATCATCGCCGAAGCTTCCTCCCCGTACCTTGTAAGGAGAGTTTCGCTTCAACGTCTTCTCCAAATACTCCAGGTCCTTGGGACGGAGATGAGTGAGAGCGAAATCCACCTCATTCAGTTGCGACTGATTGCTCAGGGCGAGATGTTGAAGATTGTGGCACATGAAGATGTCCAAGCGACGCAACTTGTCGTTCTTGCTCAAATTCAAAGATACCAAGTCCTTTGCTCCATCAATATGCAACTCCTCCAAGAGTGGATTGGCAGAGAAATCCAACTTCTCGTTTCTTATCTCGTGAAAGTCGATGAACTCCAGCAAAGGATTCTTGCTCACGTCGAGTTTCTCCTCGCCATACCCAGAATAGCCCAAGATACGCAAGCTAGGACATTCCGTGAGAATCACATCCAAGGTTTTCACCTCGAACATGCCACATCCATCAAATCCGATAATGGCATCCTCCTCTTCCGAACAGATGGTAATGGTGTAGTACATGCCCTTCTCAGGATAGGCATGACCTGCCTCCACCCAAGCCAACTTTTCGGAAGCAGGTTTCTGTTTACCTGTCACGACCTGTACCTTTCCATCGCCCCAAGCGATTCTTGCCTTGCTGCCTTTCTTCAGCATCAAGTGCAAGCCTACGGTCTCCCCCATTGTCCAGTCCAAAGTCTGGATATTGATTGTAATCTGTGCCATAATTCCTTGTTTTATGTTTACAGCTGCAAAGATAATGGTATGGTGTGTCAAATCGTGACACAAGCGAGAAAATTATCTCAAAAATCTTTGTATCACCTTGTACCAATAGTCCCAGGAATAGCCTACGGAAGGATGATTCACCGCCATCACTTTCACCTGCTTGCCATTACTCAGAAGGTAAGCACCTGTAGCAACAGGATAACCATCCACTACGATGTCGTCGCCATCCTGCCAGCGCACATTAGGAAGATTATCCCAAAGCCTCTTACCCCATACGATGACATACTCAGGCTGGTACTTTTCGAAGACCTCGAAGAATGCCTTGCCAGCCTGGTGATATTGTTCGGCTGCGCCAGCCTCGCGAGGACCACCCATCGCCACTTGCAGATAGTTGAAGAAGATGACCGAGTTCCAAATCTTCAGCCTCATCGCCAGATCTGTCTCCTCACCCACTAACGAACGCTCAAACTTCAGGAAAGTCCGCATCCAGTTTTGCCGTTCCTTATTCTCATTGAGATAATCCCCAAGCACCTGCTGCGTAAAGTTCATACACTCCCGATGCAGACGGCAGTCGCCACAATCCGTACAACTCTCATCACAATAATGACTCTCGCCCAATATCATGATTCGCTTGCCGAATATCCCCCCGTTGGCATAATCCTTGCCAACGAAGGGCTGAAAGAATGTTGCTATTCATATTTTAAAATAATGAAACTATCCAATCATAAGCCATGGTTCCCAAGCGAATGGCCCACGAAATCACCACATAAATCAACCAGCAAAGCACGACGATGAACACAGCCGTCCAGAATGCCTTCTTGTTCACCTTGTTGATAATCTCCTTATCATCCTCGATATACCCGGTAACCAATCTCAGATTCTCTACATACGAACGTTTGAATACATCCAGCACATCACCTATATAGAAAGGTATGGCACCTATCAGCACATCCATCAAGATATTATAGATGACAGCCAAAGTCAGCGAAATCGACTTAACCACGCAAAGACTGTAATAGATAAATGGGAATGCAAACACGCTCGTCAAAGCATCACCGATACCGGCTGGAAGAATGAAGCCAAGAATAGGATCCAAGAACCACTTGTCCATATACTTCGCCGCACCTACCATCAGACGATATGATGGCATGTTCATCATCTTCTCACGCTTTGCAGCTTTTTTATTAACCATACTGTTCATCGTATTTATATTTATATTTATTTATTCTTTATCACTACCTACAAATACCGATGCCTTCATAAAAGAGAAGGTTGCATCAACGAGCCAACCGATGCACGAACCTACTGTAGCTATCCACCAGGCAACATGATAACCTGTAGTACAATTGGTAGCCTTGAAAAGGACATCACCGTCAAAGAGATGCCTCACCAGATTAGGTAGGAAGAACAATCCATGCGCCAATCCAGCTTGCCATCCATACAATTCCGTACCATTGATGTTGACAAACAATACTGCTGCCACTATTGCAACGATTGGTCGCCAAGGTAGGAACATGAAAACCATTACAAGAAGCCCTATAATTTTATTCATTTTTCGTTACTCTTTATTTATGCTATGATTTCATCTATACAGACAATTATCTTTTAGATACATCTTGTTGTTTCTAATCTCAGTTGGAGTAAGTTTCTCTTTACGATAATCCTTCAAGGAATCCTTCTGCACCTGAAATCTACTCGATTCCACAAAGATCAGACTCTTGTGAATCCTCGTCTTGGCACGCTCCTCCATCCATTCTCTGCCTTTAGCGAGAGAAGCCATATACCAATATCTTGTCTGAGCCCAAGCATTCCTTGTAGGTTGCGCAGTACCATGAATGAAGTCACGATAAACAGGAAGCGAGAGACCTGTTAACCAACAAACCAGGACCGAATCCCCCTTAGCCATTAGCGTCATGTCCGACAACATCTGTTGCATGGTCATTTTCTCCGACTTCCGCCAAAGCATCCTCCTATCCATATATTCATTCTTCTCTGCCTCCTTCTTCTTTTGCCAATAGCCATGAGAGGTCAAGAAGGACCAATAGCCAAATAATACTACCAGCACGGCACTCAATACCGCAGCCAACCAACACACTCTTTTCCTGATGTTCTTTTCCATTGTTACATTACCTTATATAGTTATACATTTGATTTCGGCTGCGAAGTAACTATACAGATGTGTCAAATGGTGACAGAACATCAAGAAAAAAGTATTAAACACATAGATTACTGCTATTCATTCTATTTTTCCAATATCTTTCGTCCTTTTTCTGTTAGCATATACTTCTGCTTTGGGTGCTTTGGATTATCAGGATATTTCATGGAAACCAATCCTTCGTCCAATGCTGGTGTTAAGTATTTATACAAGAAATTCACCCTATCCTTCAACATTAAAAAAGACATGATTTCTCTAACAGAATACTCTCCATCCTTCAATATTCCGACAAGTTCCAATACTTGTTGGGTACTTGTTGGGTACTTGTTGGGTACTTGTTGGGTACTTGTTGGATTGCTATTTACCAACTGTAGGTTAACACCATCACAGTTATATTTAAAGACTACAGTCACGAAATTACCATCTGTTTTGAATTCTGGCGCAGGTAATCCAACACGTTTACATTCATCTACCATCGTACCAATACCACGTCCCCAACTTTCAAGAATCTTGCTCTTATAAAGCACATTGGCAATGATTGGATTTTGAGGTTTGGAATCATGCTCTTGCATCAATCGCTCAACTGACAAATCTGCCGGAAATGTTCCTGTATTGGTAACCTCTACCCTATCATCATAAATAGCTATGCTGACAGAACTACCAGGATGATGGTACGAACGATGGCAAAGTGAATTGATACAACATTCACGCAAAGCCTTGTAAGGAATACTCAATTCTTCTTCTCGATAAAGTCCATTTATCTTCCCAGACAAAGAAAGATGCTTAAAGAAAAAAGCCATTGCTGCATCAAGCAAGATATAAATATTACCTTGCGCTCTTTGGTTATCAATAAACTCTTCTTTGGTAGTTCCCTTAAAACGTGCCATTCGCAAAAGACATTGCGGATAGTCATAGAAATCCACGCCAAACAACACAGCTGCTGCATTATTCAAATTCCCATCACGAAGCAAACCAAACTTCCTGAGAATCGTAGGTATTTCTTCCCGAATAGTCACTTCTGGAAGACGACCATTTCTTATACCCTCACGTACTGCACCAAGAATGGCATTCTCATCAAGGTCCGATATTTTCAAATCGGGATTGACCATTGCTTCCCAACCATATTTTCCACCACGTTGCATCAACAAATGGTTATATTGCTCTTGCGGCATTACCGTAGTAGTACTTTCTATACGAAGATAAGCCCTACCTTTGTAAGCGAAAGGACGCATAAAATGTTGTTTTTCCGCATTGACAATTATAACAAACTTATCGGAATTTGGAATCCGGACATAGTTTATTTCCAAAGACACAAAAGGTTCGATACGATTAATAGCCTCAGCAATAGCACGTTTTGTACTATCAGAAACTTCTTGACCTACAACATTTCCATTGTCCTTTACTCCATAAAGTACAATACCACCATCGCCATTAAGAAAGGCACATAAAGTTTCCATCGAACGGTCTAATTGACCTGTCGATTCTTTAAACTCCAAATTTTTACTTTCTTTTAAGGCTATAAGTGCCTCTATTTCTTGATATTCCATACTCTTTTTTATTTAACTAAGGAAATACCCAACTCAGGATATGATGAGATGGAGTATCCTTCTGCAAATGTAGTAATTATTAAGATAACTACCAAATTTTCCGGAACATTTTTAACTGACAGATGTAGACCATAGCTAGATACCCCAAAATTCTATCCATATCTTCTTTTATATTTTATATGTCTAAACACCAACCAACCATAAAAGCCACACATTGCAGCCATAGCATAGAACAAGAGGGAAACTAAGTCCGACCATTTACCTTCCACACCCACAACATAGAATCTATCTTCTATATGTTTGGGTACCACATCTAGTGCTCCTATAGACAAACCCAAGAAACACAAGACTAAAACTACAGCCAACCCCAATTTTATCTTTGCATTCATACTCCTTAGAACAAATGAAAACGTTTATACTCTTTTCTCCAATCTTCAAACTCTTTATCAGTAGATTTACCAAAAGCTGGATACATCTTGTTATATTCAATCTCCGTATGAGTAGGTTTCTCTTTACGATAATCCTTCAAGGAATCCTTCTGCACCTGAAATCGACTTGATTCTACGAAGATTAAACTTTTACAAATTCTCTTCTCGCTTCTTTCTTCCATCCATTCTCTGCCATTAGCGAGAGAAGACATATACCAATACCTCATCTTAGCCCAAGCATTCCTTGTAGGTTGCGCAGTACCATGAATGAAGTCACGATAAACAGGAAGCGAGAGACCGGTTAGCCAACAAACCTTGACAGAATCCCCCTTAGCCATTAACGTCATGTCTGATAACATCTGTTGCATTGTCATCTTCTCTGACTTCCGCCAAAGCATTTGCTTTTCCATGTATTCATTTTTTTCAGCTTCTTTCTGCTTCTGCCAATAGCCATGAGGGTTCAAGAAGAACCAATAGCCAAATAACACTACCAGCACGGCACTCAATACCAATGCCAACCTACACACTCTTTTCTTGATGTTCTTTTCCATAATTTCTATATTTTATTTGTTATTACTCACAATACACTTACATAACCATTATATTTTTTAAGCGTTCAACTAAAAAGTCCTTCTTCAAAAGATTCTTATGCTACCTTTTTCTGGTAACACGTTAATACATAATTAATCAAATCAGCATTCTTCAATTGTTTTTTACCAGCATCTCCACGTACATATAGTTCACAGCCATTCAAAAGAATAATGCCACCCTCCCATTTAGGGATAGAGATTCGGCAGAACAACTTACCTTCAACCGTTTTGTACCAAATCATTTTGATTTGAGATACAAACAAATAATTGTCTATCGCTTGGCTCAGCTGATTCATGAAGTCAGCCTGGAAATCTGCACGATTTTCAAAAGGAGCCTCATTCAATAGTTCATCTTCAACACCACGTATTGTACCATCATTTCCTACTCCAACATACACATCACCCATCTCATGACTATTGCCAAATGCTACAATCTCTTTAAATATCTGCTGATTTTGGAAACTTCGTTCACTACGAAGAGGATTGGCACTATGCATAAATGAGCTTTTAAATTCACGATGAAGGTTTTCTTGCTTTCCTAAATCTACCGAATTTACCCCCAGCAATGTTCCAAGGTATGCACTTTGCTCCTTTTCTGAGGACTTACTCTTCACATCCATAGCCTGAAGTATTGCATCTACAGTCAGTTCATTTTTTCTCAATTTGTCCGCAAACATGTTCCACAACTCATCAAGGGATACCGATTGATATAATTGAGCATCTTCGTATAAACTCTCTTTGCTCATCTTCTTCGCCTTAGCAGAAACCGATGGTTTTTGCAAAGGATTTGCTCTATGTTGATAGCTTGTACTTGGATAGATTTTTCCATCCTCCATTTCACGTAGTTTCAGAATCGTTCCAACGACTACATGTCCGTCAGAATCTATACACTCATTAGGCAATACCACAAAACTTGTGATACACCATTCAGGAACAATCCCCTCTTCACCATTATTCATATTTACATAACGCAAATATTTACCTGTTGATAAATTCTTAACCTCAATCACTTTAGCTTCAAAGCTTCTTTTTGTTGTTGCCATAATAGTTTTAATTAAATTGTTTAAATAATCAGATTGCTTCCGAAAGGCTCTTGCTTTAGAAAATTTCTGCTTTTGCAAATAGAATCGTGAAAACCGATTATCTTTCAACAAATATTTGTCCAAAGCTCGTAGCACAATCTGATTGTTTTGAATAATAATCTGATTCATAATCCATCATGATTTTACAAAGTAAACCTCAGGTTTATTTCGATGCTTCAGCCAAGACTTCCAACAGCTTGGCTGAAGCTTTTATGACACCTAATCATCATCCATTCCATTAGGAAACATCATGTTCAAAGCATCTTCAATAGAATTGTTTGTCACTTCTTCCCAATTCTCTGGATTGTTCTCATAATCCTCGGTTTCTTTATCCGAGAGTTCTAAAATTGTTCTGTCGTCACTCATTTTATTTTAAGATTTAAACGTTTAAACTAAAGCTTTTCCAAATCAGAGATAGCTTTTGCCTTAAGTTTCTTTGACCAAGGTCCTTTCTCGATTTTCCTCCTAATAGTTTCTTTGGTTTCACCATTCTTATAGAGTTTCTTAATTACTGCCTTAAACAAGGCATCAAAACCAAACTCTGTCAAAGCTGAAGTTACCGCACCAGCCAACAACAAGAAGGCAATTCCACCAAGCATTCCCCCAGGACCAAGCAGCGCCAACGCTGCAGTTATTGCTGCTGCACCACTCAATCCAGTCATAGAGATTGCTACCATTAACATTATACCAGGTACTCCAAGACCTGCAATTTTATTCACTATTCTATCCATTTTCTTATATTTTTATGGATTAATAAACTTTGGAAGCAAATTTGCATAAACGCAGGCAGGCTTCCTTACTACCTTTTGTTCCTTGCTGGTTGTGGAAAGACCCGGGGGAAACAAAAGGATAGCAGGAAGCCTAATATCTTTAGTATTGACTTACAAAACTAATCATCTTCAGTATCCGCCCTTATCAAATTTCCACATTCGCAAGGTGTGAAGAATCAACTTCATAATTGAAATGAGATTTTCTATGTTACCATATCTTATCATATTTAGAGTTATACACTTGAAGTAACCCATCAAATAAGCTTATAGCTTTTTGAGAATCACTTCGTTTTTTAATTCTGGTGCAAAAGTATAAAAATAAAATAAGCGAGGCAAAGTCTTCAAAATATTGCCTCGCTTATTTTATTTAAAATTCTTATAACAAACTAATAATCAGACTTTTAAAAATTGTCTCACACTATTTTTTTAAATTTTGCTTCAAAATCTGCCACTTTTGGAGTATTTATACACAATTTTATTAACTTGACTTTACTTTCTAATCCATTATCCTTTAAATTCTCTTCAAGTTTTATATCAGTATTGTTTGCTACATTTTTGAGATTAAACAATCTTTCTATATCCTTTACTCTAGTAGCTCTACCGTTTAGAATTTTACTATATATTTTATAACAAAATAACCTATAACAACTTCTCGGTCCGAATTCCGCCCTATATTTTATTTCCTTATTGACTTCTATTGAAAGTAAGCCACAGACACAGGCATTAGAGATAGCACTTGCTAATTTCTCAATAGTATCAACCTCCATATCTACTTTTTCTTTTATAAGCAGCTTGACTTGTTTCACAAGTGCCGACTTTTGAACTCTAGACAGATACATTGAATCTTGAGAAGTCTTGCAAAAACCTTTAGAACTCAACGATACAGGTATAAGGGACTTCAAATGATTATTATATTTACGTTGCCCTTTATCTTCAATTTGAACTTGGCGATTAGCTTCTGAAACATTGAGCAATTTTATATAAAGGAATGCATCATTCCCTATTGTCTTTGATTTTATTGTATGAAGTCTGCCAGACTCCTTAAGAATTCCAAGATATCTATTATCGTTTTCCTCACTACTTTTCATTATTATCATAGAAAAACCATTCTTATCCAGTTTACCCTCAAAAAGGTGTTTGAAGAAAGCCTCGGAAACAGGATGTTCCTCATCTATATAAACGACAAAGCCTTTCGCCAGCACATTTTCATCGATAAAAGTTTTACTACGTAATCCATCAAAGGAAAGACCAGTAAACGCTAACAAATCCTTCTCCTCATATTTCTTTAAGGAATAATGAGAACAATCTTGTGGATAAAGACCTACAAGAGGACGCACCTGCATATCACCATAAGGCTGTAACTGCACATTAGAATAAACGATATCATCTTTATAATGCAGAATTCCGTAAGGTACTTTCTCCAAGACGGGCGTTATACCTAACTGCTTTTGTATCTGACTAACCAAATAGCTCAACACATCCGAATCCCAAGCAAAACACTCAACAAATTCCAACATATTCTTCAAATCATCAGAAAGAACTGAAAGTTGAGTAAGTAAAGCCAAATCTTCTTCTGTCTTGAACATATTCCATCTAATAAGCCTTAATACAACTTGTTCTGTCGAAAGCTCCCCTATACGTCCATACTTTTGTTCAAAAGTCTTAGTAAATTGAATAATAGCCGTATCTGTCTTCTGCAATTTCTTTTCATTATACACAAATCTGAACATACTCTTGGTTGGAATGCCTAGATCATCAACCAACTGTAGGTTTCTTCCTGTTGGCATTTTTCCTTCCTGAATTTTCCTTAACAGAAGATTCTTTATATCTTTATGCCATACAATTACGAGCTTAGGTTTCAGGTCATGCAGAACATCCAAAAAAGCCTTAAAATCATCATCCTCTTTTTTAGACAACGCCTCTTCTACCCCATACATACTTGTATGAGTAAGGCTCATCTTTGTAAAATGCTGTATGTAATTATAGAAAGCAAGATGGTTCCAATATTTTTTTTGCTCATCTGGTTCCATACAATCTTGTGTTCCTGTAATATAAAGTAGGAATTCCTTGAAAGACTCATAGCCTAAGAAATCCCCAAAATAACAATTAAAAGCTTCATAAGTAGTATAACGTAAATCGTATGGAGTTGAATCATCTACTTCGCTAACCGCCCATCTACATAATTTATCATATTTCTTACTGTTACTATTCAGAACACAATCTTCATAATACTCACAACCTTTTTGTATACACCAATGATTGATGCCTACAACCAAAGTTCCCCCTTCTTTCCACTCCTCGGTTATTCTTGGATTGAAAAGATACTTCGGAGTCTTATGACCTTTACCCATACACTTCTTTAACATATCATTATAGAAGCTAGAAGACTGACTATCTATATACGTTCTATCCATTTATCAAATTCTCCTCTATTAGTTTTATCATTGGATACCATTTCTGTATTGCCTGCATCTTACTCACATCATGAGGTGTAGGGGATGCTAAATTCATAATACGTGCATATTCGTACTTAAATAGAATTACAAAGACTATCTTTTGATAACCACACAATGATGTATCTCGACGAGAAACAGAACCACGCATGATATAATTCTCGGCATAACAAGTCTTGCATATATTGATGAAAGGGCAATGAATACAACCTTCTTCTTTATGCTCATTGTCTTCCTTCATCTCTATATGTTCTAATTCACTTGATTTTTTTTCACCACAAACAGACGGAAAACACATATGGCATGGATAATATTTTCTTGTCTGAAAGTCGAAAGCTCGACAATTACCTATGTTACATAGAGCCGTAAAACTTTCGTCTGCCAAAGTCCACGATATGTCATAACTAAAGAACTCGCAAGGTTCTATAGTTGGATTATCCAAATAAAACTGAGCCAAATTCAACATTTGGTGATAAAACTCCTTTTCCAAATGACATTTTTTCCAATCTGCCATTAAAGAAAAACGAGAATATATTTGATTGAACCCTTGCGAATGTAAGTACTTTACATTTTCAGCAACATATAACAACGTTGCTGGTGTGATAACCATATTAAGCCTTACATCCTTCCAAGTCTGAACAAAAAAATCCAAATCAATCTTATCAAAAGAATTAGAGCGATTTATATTATGAGATTTTCTGTTACCATCTAAGCTCAGTTTCAAAGTTATCTTATCTCGATTCTCATACAACCATCTCTTTATTTCACCATGAATCAGCGTACCATTAGTTGTCACACTAAAATGATAATATTCGGGAAATTGTTTCTTCCAAAGAGTTTCACATAATTGTTTTATCTTAGGGAACACTAAAAAAGGTTCACCTCCATGAAGCTTTATCTTAGTTCCATGTTCAGTTTTCTCCATCAACATTTTTTCCAAGATAGAGACCGCTTCATCTACATCAAATTCTATATCATTCTTATTCTTCTCAAAACAATACACACAATTAAGGTTACAACTAAAATTAGTTGAAACATATATTCTCCTACTATATTCTAATGCCGTATTCATGATTGAATTTTTTATTTAGCTAACACATAGGTCCATAAAATCATTCAACTTTATGGACCTACTATGTTCAAATACAATTAACCATACCATTGACCACAAGCCTTTATAATATTAGGCTTTGTATCATGTGGATTAACTCTTGTCTGGTTCTTCTTCAGCCACAACGTTACAGCATCTTGCTGAATCTCCATTTCATTTTTCATCTTGCTATCGCAAGTGGAAAACATTTTTTTACTACTTTTGTCAAACATAATATTTAAAACTTATTGAAACATTTTTTCATTCAAACGTATCATCATATCATAAAAATATTCTTTATTTCCTAGACTACATTCCCTATTGGCATTCTCCATCATTTTTAAATTACATTCTTTAAAACCATCGAAATACTTGACTCGGCAGTCACCTCCACAAATATACTTAAGTTCACATTCTTTACAAGGCATCAAATTATTGACATTAGCTAGTTCACGGGCTTTTTTTGCCAAAGTTAATATTGATGTAAAATCATCGCTCCGAACATTTCCTATAGATTTCATTTGTTGTAAAATTGGACATAATACGACATTGCCATCAGCAGAAATTGCTAAATTTCCATAATCACAATTGTCTTCCAATCCACCATTCTTATGGAAATTTATAAAAGGCTTATCCATAAAATCTCCATAAATGCCATCATAAATTTCAGTTACAATAGCTTGATATTTATTTTTCAGTTCATTAGTAACAACAATGTTCCTCCCTTCCAAAATATCAAAGGTAAACTTTACTAGAAAATTTATATCTCCATATTTTTGATATAAGTTCTTAGCAAACTCAACATATTTAGGATAATCAACTTCCAAGTTCTTATCAAGATACGGAGTTACAGATATTTCTGTATATACATGATATTTCAAAAAAGACTCTACTGTTTGAAGGGCCCTAGAAAAATTACCTTTTCCTCGGACTTTCGAATTCGTCTCTTCCGAATATCCATCAATACTAATCTGAACACGCGAAAGCATTGGAGCTATTTTGCTTATAGTCTCTTCTGTCCAAAGTGTACCATTTGTTAGTATCTCATTTTTAATTCCTAAATTGTATGAATGCTCTATAATTTGCAACAAATCTTTCCTCAAAGCAATTTCACCACCAGAAAAAACAATAACCTTACCACCAGAATTATAAAACTTCTCTAAAACAGAATAAACCTCATCGGTAGAAAGTTCATTGTTTTTCTTAATACCAGCAAACATATAGCAATGAGGACAACGCATATTACATCCATTTGTTAGATAAAACTGCATTGTTCCTGATTCATGCTTAAAATGTACTTTTTTATTTTCAAATTTTCTTGCGATAATTTGAGTAACTACAGCTTGAGCATTTTGATGAGACCCAGAAAAATGCTGTAAAGCTTCACCTAGCTGATTATTATGCAAAAGATTAAGGAATGACAATTGTTCTTCATTTTGTAAAACAATCCAATTCGCAGTTTCTGGTGAAACCACTAATATCTTATTAGCATACCTGATATTTACCATTTTTGAAGGTAAAGCAAATATTTTGTCTAGAGGGATACTTTTTCTTACAACAGTTTTAACTTCTTGCTCCATAAGAATATAAGTTTTAAGATAGACGAGACAAACTCGCCTATCCTTGATTTTACAACTACTACATCTTTAAGCAGCAGCACTACCTTTTGAAATTGTTGCCCAATTGAAATAGCATCTAGCAAAACAACCCCATGCAACAATTTTCTGTTCTTTAGCCTTAGAGGCTTCTACATAATATTCAATATCCATAATTATAAAATTTAAAGATTATTTTTTTCTACCTTTTAAAGCACTAGCAGCACCTGCAACAGCAACTATTGCGCCAGCTACAGCACCTACGAAATGTACACCCTCTTTGATGCCATTCCAAACTTTTGTTTTTGTTTCCTTTTCCATTTTAAATTCTATTTTAAGTTATACATTTATTTTTCCTCATGCAATTTCTTTAACTCCTCAACCTGCTCACTAATACGTTCTTGCAAAGCAAGCCATTCATCCTTACTATCCTCATGCTCACAATACTTAATTGCATTTGCGATACTACTCTTGGCAGCATAGGAGTAATGAGAGAGCTGAGACTCGGAAAGACTTTCCAACTCATTCTTATGGATGGTCAAAGCATAGAAGAAAGCATTGTAGATGCTTGCAGCTTTTTCAAAATAAGCATCATCTATGTCCCTTTCATTTCTCTTATAGAAATCATCCCAAAGAGCCAAAGCTTTCTTTGCATCATTCACCTTCGAGTCGGTAATAATCTTCTCTGGTGTACGTAACTCTTGTATCTTCTCATCCACTTCATTGAAATCATGTACAAATGCGAATTTTGCTTTCAGTTGTTCAAGTTCATCCTTGTAAGTTTCAAGTAAAGAGGAAAGATAATCAGCATCAACATCCTCTTCATTCTCTATCAGGGAAATGAGCTCGGTTATATCAGCTTGCGCTGCGTTTGCATCAATCGAACTTAACTCCCCAATACTATTCATCGCATTCAAGCCTTTCAATATAAGACTTGCCTTTAACGAATTGTATTGAAAGCCTTTCACGACCTCATACTGCGTATAGAATTTGTCCAACACACTAAGAGCTTCATCTAATCCTTCATTATCAAGAGTCTCAAATGTCTTTTCCTGCAATATCGCAACTGCCGCAGAATAGAGACATCCATCTTCTGTTTCCTCGTTTTCCTGTTCGAGTTCAGCTTGCGACTCCAACAGAGTTTCTTGCTTTAAATCTTTACTCATAAGCATTCCGTTTTTAAGTTCATTATATATAACTGTTCCGGCTTTTCTGCCGAAACAGCAAATCATTTACTTTCAAGGGGCAAAGATTATGCAAACGAGCGCAATGAAAGCTTGCTTTCAAATTGCTGAGTGCAGCTAATCTTCTGCAAAGTTAAGGAAAATCTGCGAACCAAACAAGTCCATAATGGTTCATAAGCGAAAAAAGATGGTGCGAACCCCTACTTTCTTCACTTTCTTGTAAGTTAGGCTCTGGTAAAACCCGTAGAAAAGAAAATGCGAAAGAGGAATCCACACCATATGACGGCGTAGACTCGCTCAAACAAATTCTCGTTCTTTCTACGTTTCAATTTACCAGATTTCAACCTACAGAACTGAATAGTTTGCTCGTGTCCACAAGATAATCTTGTTTCTCTGCATCATAGCGACTTCAAGCGAGGACTTTCACCTGCCCTGTCACTAATACAATGGCAAATTTAGTAAAAATCTGATGAACCACCAAACTTTTAACAAGAAATCTTATGGATTCCTCTTATATTTCACATTTCAGGGACTCCACTCCCTCCTTCTTCCTGCCTTCATACCTTATTATATATAGAGTGATTGTAATTTCTGCTGCAAAACTACAATCTGGATGCGTCAAAAACTGACATAGGAAGAAGAAAAGTATGCTCCTAGAACCTGAATCCGAAAAACATTCTTACTCGCCATTTGTTTCTCTTCACCTGCAGGTGATCCTCATCTCCTGCTACAGAGAAATTATAAACCGCAGTGGCACCGGCAAACTTGTTGTGCCAGGAATAGACGGCTGCACCTCTACCGGTAATGATGGCAGACGGGAAATGATATTTCATGCTGTTACGAACGGTTGGGATTTCTGTATCACTACTTCCCTCCTCTACTTCAGCCTTCATCTTGGTATAGTCATGAGAATATACCGTGATGGTTGGCAAGGCTGACAGATGGAACAGCAGATGAGAAGATGGAACGAGATTATATCCATAGCCTGCACCGAGTGCCAACTCGTTAAGGCGGATAGTCATTCCCTTCACCTTCGTCTTGGAACCGTCAAAACTGGCGCCAACCATCCAACTTCCGGCACTTCGCTTCTGAATGTAGCTCTGGCTGAAGGCTGCCGGGAAGGAGAATTTGCGGTAGTTGAAGGCATAATAGAAATTGAGATTCAGAGCCTTCTGCGAGATTTCTCCCTTATGGATATCTATCTCGCTACCTCCCATTTCCTGATGACCATGGAATGTCTTGGACGAGAGATAGACCACATCAAAGCCATAGCGATTGCTATAGGAATTGAGGTTGAACTCAAAGTCCTGATTCTTGCCAGCCAGCTTGGCTGGGTTCACAGCCAAGCCAAGTCCCAATCCCCGGTAAGCCACTGCCATAGAGAGGGTTCCACGGCAGTCGGCCATCACCTTGGTATGGGTTTCCGTTCCATCCGTCTTCGCCGTAGTTTCCAAATCGGCTCCAGAAAGATTGCCTCTCAGTTTGATGGTCCATCGGGCATGAGGACGGGAGATGTAGGTAGTATCATACTTTATCTTGTAATAATTGGCTGCCAGCAGTGAATCTCCTCTGAACAATTGGCGATCGTAGAGGCTCAAGCGTCTTTGAATTGCTCGGGGCTAGCACCCTAGCCAGTCTATCCCCAAAAATCCTTAATGACCGAAAATGACCGTGACCTTATTCCGGAAGGCCGTCGCCAGTATCGTCCTTGCCGGTAGTGCCGCCGCCTGATTCAGAGCCTTGGCCTTCGCTGCCGGTCTGACCGGTGCTTGAACCACCTGGGGTAGAACCGCCTGGCGTATTATCCGGAGTAGTTGGGGCGTTGAGGTCAACGTTGGTCTTACCCTCCTTAATCGCCTTGATAACGGCTGCCTGAGCACTGCGGCTGGCTACGAGGTTGAACTCGGCGTCATCGCGAAGGTTCTTAAACTCCTGACCTGGCTCCCACTGAACCTTTACGCCAGTGATGTTCTGAGAGGTGAACTTGTCAGCATCCTCGGCACCCTTTGAGGCGAGCAGGAGAGAGAAATCACCGAGATCACCCAGACGAATCTTCTTGCCCTCAAGCAACATCTCACGCATGCAGTCTACGGCGATGTAGAGGATGGCGCTGATGTCGGCTCTTGAATAAACACTACCATGTGAGGTGATGTGCTTGGCAAACTTCTCGATGGTCATGATGTCAGTGTACTGTGAGATGGCGAAAGCATTCTGCTTCTCGGTCTTCACGAGTTCCAGGTCCTTAGGGTCAGGGGTCTTGCCCTCCTTCTTTGCCTGGTTGATGCGTGACTTTGCCTGGTTGATTTCCAGAAGATTTGCGTTCACGCTACGCATTACGATGCTGTAATTAATCATAGTCGTTTATTAAATCACAATTTCCCAGATAGTATTGTTTATCTTTTTTGCTCCCTGCCTCGGTCTTCATAGATGACCGCCTTTAGGTACAAAATAGCTTTCTTTCGATTGCTGGTGCAAAGGTACGAAAAAGCAACTCCCCGGCAACTTGAATTCAGTTTTCCGGAATCTTGTTTTCGGGGTCTTCATTGATGACCAGTTCTTTTGCTTCTTTATATAGAAGAGTAAAAATATCGAACATGGCTATCATAAGTATGTTTTATATCATTATCCTTTGCATAGTTTCTTCCTTTAATATTGCTCTGTTTGGGGCGGTAAGCATTATTTACATAATCAGCTTTTATACTCATTTCCTTGTATAAATGGTTAAAATCCCTAGGTAAGTCTTTTTCTTCATTTTTGTGTTAATATTTATAATAAAATGTAGATGTTTCGCAATTATTTTGTACCTTTGAAGGCAATTCTGCTATAAAAAGCAGGCTATAAATATAAAATTCAAACTTGAATAAACTTATAAACAAATAAATAAACATAGAAGACCATGTCTGGATTTGCAATTTACAACTACAATTTCTTACGCATCATAAGACCTAACGAAGAATATCAACTTGAGTTCCCCGACTGGGTAAAAGTAAATGTGCAAGAATCATTTGAAAATCGCCAGCAATTGCTTGAAGAGCTTTTGCTGACTGATTTCGAGAAACCATTCCCGTTTGAGAATGCCAGAAAGAAACCATACTGGCACAAACAAATAGTGAAACCACAAGATAATGTCTATGTAATGCGTGTGGCAAATGTTACAAACGTAACGATTACCGACGAACACCTGATGTCTCAAAAATATGCTGATTATAGAAATTGTCTGGTCATCATCGACAATCGCCCAGGAATCCAACGCATCGCCATAGAGCGAAAATCTACGGCTTTCAGCCATACAAAAACTGTGGCTAATATTCTCGAAGCATCCTTCTGCAAACTGCTGAAGAGTAAACTGTTGAAGGTTGAACTATCTGCGGTTTACAGTTCGAATGTGTTTTGGGATATGCTGAAAAAATACCCTAATGGCTTCAGTAAAGTGACTTTTCATTTCCCTCATCTCAATTTAGATCGTCTGACCAAAGTGATGGATAAATATCTCAAAACTGCCCGTGAGGATTGGGATAGTGATCTTGATTTTACATTCGGTGCAAACGAAGGTGGTGCGGTAAAAATCGATCCGGAGAATTCGCGCCAGACTGCACTTATTGCAGGCGCATCAGGAGCGGGAGCATGGATAAAGATGCTTCCAAATGGTGAAAAAGGAAAGGCTATATTATGCGGCAAAGACCAATTCGTGGTGCGTGAACTCGATTCTGAGGTGTTTAATAATCTGGTAATCGGAGCACAGCCGATTCCTGGCATGGGACAATCTGCTATGGATAAGGTGAAGAGTTTTATGAAGGATATGCCGGATACATTTACTCATTAAGCTGATTAGGGGATGGAAAAGTTTGAACGTTTTTCGGAGGAGAGACTTACCTCCTTACGTGCCCGTTATAGGGGCGATGATTTGTTTAGAACCTGGACATGGATTCTCTGTTTGCTTGAGCAACAACTGAACGGTCTAAATGCTGTAGAAGTATGGAGTGAAACGGAAATGATTCGCCAGAAACTGTCTGCAATCAAGGAACATCGTGATAATGAGGTGGAATTTCTTTATGGAGATCTCGTGAAACGGCACCAGTCTGAGTCCACCGCCATAATCATTCTTACGGTTCTATTCACCCAGATGTGTGATGCAGCACCAGATGAAGAGGATGATGCTGCCGAGCGTAATCCTAACCGGGCTGTCTGTATGGTCTTGGCTCGTCGTTTGAAGAATAAGCCTTTTTTTGTGAAATTAATCGCGGCATATAAAAGCAGACGCTACGATAACGAAGGAAACAAGATTATTTTACCCGTAACAGACTATTTGAATGTGAAATCTCCTTTGGAATTGATGGACGAAGAAGCTAAGGTAAAAGTGGAGAGATGGGTAGAAGAGATAGAGAAACTCACACGGGGAATCAGAGGCTTTCTGAACATAGACTGGACTGTTTACGATACTATTTGGAGGAATATTTGTGCTGAACAAGAAATTTCCCTTTTGCTCAAAAAGGAACAACCTCGAAACAATAAATGGGGATTTAATCTGAAACTGGTAGCGAATGTTCTTGGCATATTGCATGTTACTCCTTATGGTGATGGTTTCGTGTTAGCAGGAAGTATCCAAACAATCAGCGATGCTGTAGGAGTGAACGTGAGAGCCTATATTGGAAACCATGCCGATTTTGGATCCAGTAATACTACTTTAACCAAAGAAATGCATGCTAAAATAAAGCTATTCATATTATCTGCAATCGGATAAAAAAGCAGCTGTTACAGATAAAGATAATGAGGGCGTTGATGGAATACTTCTGTCAGCGCCCTCTTTCTGTCTGATTACCAGCAGATAAGCAGCTGATAAGAAATAGCCTCCTTATTTTTTTATGCGTATTTTTATCTACAGACTAATATTCTTATCTTTGCGCTCGGATTTGGGAATCAGTTTTCTCATTTCCGAGTGTTTTTATTTTAGTATAACCTGAGCGGAGGCGGGGAACCTCACAACGTGATTGAAGATGGCCATCGGGAATCCACGGCTTCTCTCGCAAACCGATCAGGAATCATGGCAGAAAAAAAACATCAGCTTACGGCTCCGGGCATTGCCTATGAAGCCGTCATCAAGCTGGGCTATACGCACAGCAAACTGGCAAGGCTCGACAGCAGCATCAACTATCCTACGCTGAGGAATATCAGAGACGGGAAGGAGATGAAGAAAGCTACGGAGCGGTTCTATCTGAAACTTTTCTTCGACCTTATTAATAAGGAATATGAACGGCGAATGGCCTGTGGGGGCGACGGAGCCGTCAGCCTGCTTGTCGTGGTGAAAAACATCCTTGAAGCAGAGCTGAAATAAAAAGTGGTGAAAAGATGAGGGGGGCATTCTTTCACCAACTATTCCGCCGCATCGAAAGTGTTGCTATCTTTGCACCAGCTTTAGCAAGGTTGGGCGGATTAAAGAAAACCTTAAAGGAAGGTTAGACCTTGCGGTTTACAAATTATGAACGGAATGTTTATGAGAGTGGTGCAGCAGGGCGAGGCGTTCGCTGTACAGAGTCAGAAAAGTGAGAACGGACAGATGATGAAATGCAACATCGTTCTCCAGGAGATGGGCGGTAAGTATGAGAACCAGTATGCTGCTGCAATGCTCGGCAATATGGCGCAGTGTAAGTTCGCTCCGGGAACATTGGTGGCTGTTACGCTCCGCTTTACTACTCATGAGTACAATGGTCAGGTTTATCAGGATATTCTGGTTACGGACATAGAAAAGGTAAAAGGGTAAAAAAGTAAAAAGGTAAAAAGAACCTTAACCCTTTGCAATCACGTTACCATAAAGGGTAAAAAAGTAAAAAACTGAGTTGAAACAGAGGAGGATTTTCCATGGTAAAGCGCGCAACAATCCGGATGTTTCTTCTCCTAAAATTCAATTCAGATTATGGTTAAGAAAGTAAACAAGGTTCAGAGCAGGTGAATGTTCAGAACCAGCAGGTGAATAATAACGGCTGCCAGCATGTGCAGCTCGGTGGTGTGGCTTACTATGATGATAAGCAGTATTTCCTCTTCAGTCCTGATTCTGTAAATCAGGGTGTTGTAGAAGCTTTTCGCCGTCATGGTGTGGCTCAGCAAATGCAAGACGGAACATTTGATTTCGTAGCAGTTTCTAAGCCGAAAAGCCAGTCGGAACTGATTAAGAAACTGGCGCATGGTCGTGTGAGCAAGACCAAGGATGGGGCTATTCAGCTCACGCTGAAGGTGTTCTTCCATGAGGGACTCAACATCGCCCAAACGCTGACTGTTGAGTCAGCAGAAGGGGCTGATGCTTTAGTGGATTATCAATTAAAACGATAAGTAATAAGATAGATGAGTTGTTATTTAATTAAGGTGGAGAACGGGCACAAGGTTGCCCGCTCCATCACTTCGGAAGAGGAGTATAAGCAGCTGCGTGGAAGCAACGAGCAGAAGGCGAATCTTCGCCTGGCTCGTGCTGGAAACGATGCTGCGAAACGAGACTGGTGCAGTTTAACTACTCCGGCCATTATCCGCAAGGGGTAGTGAAGGGAATGAAACTGCCAAGCGGTGCTTTCGGATTTGATATGGATGAGCCGGAGGCATTTGCCAAGGCTGCCAAGCTGCTGCTGAAGGAACCGGACAGGTACGGACTTCTGATGCTGGAACGTAGCGCACGACAGGGCGGACATGCGGTTTTTGAGCGCGAAAAGGGCAAGACGGTTCTGGAGAATCAGGTACGAATTGCTACGATGCTCAAGTGTGAAATGGATACTTCGGCTCACGACATTAACCGGGTTTACTTCACTACCACATCGGATGACGAAGATCTGCTCTTCCTTTCGCCACGACTCTTCAAGGATGAATATGATGAGGCTGCCGTGGCAGCTGAAGGGAAGGTTCTAGAAGAGCGTGAAAGATACGGACAGGAGAAACTGCCGGAAGGAGCGCACAAGGCAAACAAGCATTATGAGCCTTGGAAGGAAGAATTCAAGAAGGATTCTCAAGGGGTTTTAAGGGTCAGGAATTTAAGAATTCGAGAATTTCATCTGCTGCTGCTTCAACTGCTGCTGCTTCAGCTGCTGCTGCTCAGGACAATTATCTTGGGATTCCTTATGGGGAAATCATTAAGAAGTGGTGGCAACTGTATAATGATGGGCAGGAGCCGATGCGCTCCAACCGCAATACGCTGACCTTTGAGCTGGCTGTGAACCTGCGCCACATCTGCGGCTTTGATGCAATCTGATGGCTCAGATTATTCCCTGCTATGATGGTTTTTCTGAGCAGGAGAAGATGGCTTGCATCAACTCGGCATTGAACGAGAAAATCACGCAAATGCCTAAGCGACTGAAGGATGTGCTGGCTGCGCTGAGACAGGAGAAACTGAAACAGGGGGCTTCAAACGGGAACGCAGATGAAGACAGCGAGGCGCTGGTGAATGCCTTGGACGAAGCTAACGCCAAGGATGATCTGTTCTATTACGATGCTTTACCCAAGATGCCACAAGGCGTGCGTGATTCCATCAGTGCTGTTGGGCCGGCTCTGGCAATGCCAGTGATTACCGCTATCTGTCCTGTCATCGGAATGCTGGCTACTGGCGTGAAGGTCTCCGTTCACGGCAAGATGAATTCGCTCAACCTCATCTCTTACATTGCCGGTGATTTTGCATCAGGAAGGGAAGCATTGACCCCGTAATCAATGTATGGACTTCGGAAGTAAAAGCAATGGACAAAATGTACCAGCTGCAGGAGGATGAATGGAGAGCCAAGAAGCGTGCGGCTAAGAACAAGAAGGAGCAGCCGGAAGAGCCGAAACTGCCGGTAAGATGCTTGACTTTGAACAATACGGTGGCTAATCTTGCTGAAAGACTGGCGAATACTGAAGGCAAGCACGCCTTCTCATTTACTCCGGAAGCTGACACCGTAGCACAGAAGTGGAAATCGGCAATGAGCGACTTTTCCGTCATGTTAAGACAGGCTTACGACGGAACAAGCTATGAGCGCGAGGCAAGAAGTGCAGATGCGGTGAATGTCCATATAGACAGACTGTTGTGGAATGTGGTAATGTGCGGCACTCCCGATGCACTCTATCGAGTAGTGAACAATTATACGGATGGTTTCCAAAGCCGTATTGTCGTGGCTCGTACGCCGGATAATACCTTCACTCCGCTAACAGACAATCTCTTTGTGCTGACCGAAACTCAACGTGAGCACATACTGCAGATAGCACATCTGTTGCCCATGATGGCAGGCGAAGTAGGTTCTGCCTAAGCTGGAAGCCAAGGGCAGGGAGTGGCTGGAGCAGATAAGACTGGAGACGATGAAAGATGATGACAAAGTGAAAGCCCGCCAGCGTTTTCGTATCTGTCCTACCACGATGAGAATGATGGCGTGCATCATGCTCTGCAAGGTGGCAGAGATCGCTGATACAGAAACATGGTTTCCAGGGTGCCGAGAAGCAGCTGAAACAGAATCCGCTGTTATGGAAGGAAATGATCATAAAGACGCAGACACCAACCATGCTCGAAGCCTTCAATATACTGGCAGATTATCAGTTGGACAATGCACTCTACTTCTTCCGCAGTCGCATAGAGGATGCATTCTCATCCAAGAGTTATTGCGGTCAGACAACTTATGATCGTTCCCGACGCGGCAAAAATGATTCCATCTTCGAGCGGCTTGACGTTACTTTCTCCTTCGAGCAGGCATTGCAGCAAAGTATTGCGGTAAAAGGAGCAAACGTTACTCGGGAGGTTGTTAGACAGATGTTGAAAAACTGGAAGCGACAGGGCTTGATAGGTGTGCTGCCCGATATGCGTTACCAGAAGGTTCAACCTACTGGTATAATAGAGGTTCAAAATAAGTGACTATTAATACATCCGGTCATTAACGGTCACGGTCATTTTCGGTCATTAAGGATTTTCAGTAACGAAATCCTTAATGGCCCTATCAATAAATCAATTTTATTATTAGATATTTATGGAAATAATCATTTATCGCCGTCGCTTTACCCGATGGGGAGTAGATGGCACATTAGTAATAAAGGGTACGAAAGTTTGTAATACCATAGAACATCCTGAGCGTTATTTGCCTGCAGGAGACTATGAGATAGCTTTTGTTTCTATAGCTAATAAGAGTAGGAAAATGCCTGTTATCCTGAGGAAGGGACAGGCTGTTTGGGAAGTGGGCATCAATTCTCCTTGTCTCAAGCCCGGAAATGGTCCGATGACGCTGAAATATGGATGCATCATTCTGGGTAAGGCTGTAGCCTCTGGGCTGGTAATTCATTCTCAGGAATACTTCGACCGACTTTGTGAACGATTAAGGAAGGCTTCTAAAAAGATGGAGTGTATCAAGTTACGTATCATAGATTGGGGTAGTGATGATATCTCGATAGCATTTTAGGATTTCCACCCTAACATTCATTCATTTAAAATAGTAATATCATGCGTAAGATAAAGGAAATCATCATTCATTGCAGTGCGACCAAGGAAGGTCGCAACTTCACCGTAGCGGATATTGACCGCTGGCACCGCGAGCGCGGAATGCGCTGCATAGGTTATCATTTCGTGGTTTATCGTGACGGCAGCATTCATGTAGGCCGTGCGATAGAGGAGGTTGGCGCCCATTGCAAGGGCCATAATTCCATCAGCATAGGCGTCTGCTACATCGGCGGCTTATCAAAGAAAGGTAAGCCGAAGGATACAAGAACCCGAGACCAGAAAGCGGCAATGCGCTCGCTCATCGAGCAGCTGAAGGAGGAATATCCATTAGCCACGATTCATGGTCATAATGAATTTGCCAACAAAGCCTGCCCCTGCTTTGATGTGAAGAAGGAGTGGGGCTAACAGATAGGGAACGCGCTGCGTTCCCTATTTATACTTATTACCTGATGCGCCATACGTAGAACATTACATCAAGTCACACTTCTCCCCAGTGTTCTTCTCAACCTTCTCGCCATCTTTCAGGATGCGAGCCTTATAGCCAAACTTCTCAAAACCTTTCTGGAGTTTCTCTGGGGTTGTCTTGTCGGCATTATACTGTACTGTGACTGTCTGGTCTGGCACAGAAGTCTCAATGCTCTTGATACCCTTCTCAAAGCGAAGGTTGCTCTTGATTTTATTCTCACAAGCCTCACAGTGCATCTGTGGGGTTGTGGTGAACACTACGGTCTTGATGTCCTTGGCAAAGGTTACCATTGCCACCATCATCATTGTGAACATTACTAAAATCTTCTTCATAACTTTTCTATTTGCTATAATAATTCAACATTCAACATTCAACATTCTCCCTTAAAAGTGTACTCTCACTCCTGCGTAGAACATCCTGCCCTCTACAGGTCCCAAACCAAGGTTGGCTCGAAATCGCTTCCCCATGGGTTGCTGGCACCATAGATAGGAGTTTTCTGCTTGAAACCAGTCAGGTTCTCGCCTCCCACATAGATACTCCAATGGCGGAACCATCTCGTAACCTGCGCACTCACTTGCTCGAAGCTATGGAAACGAGGAGACCATGACTGGCTTCCATCTGCCAACTGGTAAGGCTCAGGATTGCTGCCTCCACCATTCAACTGCACGGTGGCATCAAATTGCCAAAGACCAAGTGGAGTCTTATAAGAAGCCGTGAAGAGCGCCTTATACTTGCTGGTCAATGGCTTTTCTTTCAAGGTTTTGCCATAATCGTAGGTACACTTCACATCGTTCAGACGATAAGCCGCTGTTATCTCCAAGCCCTTCAGCAATGGATAAGAGGCATCTATCTGGAAGGTGTGGGAATAAGACTTACCCATCAAATTGTAGATGGAGATAAGCCCCTTGTTGGCATCATAATCCACCACTGCTTGATTCTTGAAGTCGGTATAGTAATACTCGGCGTTCAGTTTCAGTGTCTTGCCAAACATCGGGATGTAGAAAGCGGTACTCATACCATAGTTCCAAGCCTCCTCTTGCTTAAGTCTATCACCCGTAATCTGAAACTCCCTGCCGCTCGCCAAGAGATAGTTGTACTCTGCCAAGCCAAATACCGTGCGATAGCCCTTACCTGCTGACAAGCGGATGCTGATGGCATCGACAGGCGAATACTTCACGTGGAACCGAGGGGTGAAGAAATTGCCATAGATAGAGCTATGGTCGAAACGGACACCTGCCATCGCTGTCAACTTCGTGCCTAACGTATAGGTGTATTGGGCGTATGCTCCAGGAGTCGTCTCCTTCTCGTTCATTCTCTGCATCTCCGACAAAAGATAAGGAGAGTCTTCTTGCCCTACTGCCGGTCTTGGAGAAACATTCACATTGGCGCGCTGCCCCAGGTAATCATGGTTGACGCTCAAACCTACCGACAAATTGTGCTGATGAGTAAAATTGGTCTCAAAAATCAGTGAGCCATAGAGATTCTTCTCATTGAGGTCGTAGAACCTGTTGCCATACTGGGCATCGAGCTGGTGCATCGAAGCCGAGGACATGAAGGCAATATTGGTGCCATGCTCGTGATTGAGGATGAAGGCATGTTTCATATAACCCTCATAGCGGTTGGTATGGAGCTTGATTCGATAAATATCATCACTATGAACATGTTCCTCATCCTGCCCGCTGGTACGAATCTCCTTCAAAGCCCCAAGTCCACCATGAAAGATGTAGTGTTTGCCTTTATACAGCCAACGGTTCTGTACATTATATTGTTCTCTGCCTGGCATATCATAGAAGCCATCGCCATTGTCATCATGGTTTTTGAGGATATTCTCATGATGCAACAATATCTCCGTTGCCCACTTATCCGATAGATGAACGTTGGCATCGGCATTTGCCTCGATTCGGCTCTTGGTATCACCAAAGAGGTTTACCTCCACCTGTTGCTCATCCTCTGGCTTCAAGTAATCCACATTGATTTGACCTGTAATCGACTCATAGCCATTCTTCACCGAAGCACTACCCTTGGATACTTGAATGCCTTTCATCCAAGGTCCCGGCACATAGCCCAGGGCGTATGGGATGGCTGCACCACGGAAATTCGGCAGATTCTCGGTGAGCATCTGTACGTAAGTGCCCGAAAGACCGAGGAGTTTGATTTGTCTTGCGCCCGTCGTGGCATCATTATAAGCCACATCCACCGATGGATTGGTCGTAAAACTCTCGCCCAGGTTGCAACAAGCCGCCTTGAAGAGCTCATCCTTGTTCACGGCGATGCCATTCACGGCACCAGCCAATCGGGAAGTGCCCGACTTGCGAGCCACCACCTTCACCTCATGCAAGGTCTCGTCCTTGAAGATGGAATCCTGAGAGGAGGAATCTACAGAGTTATTTTCTACAGAATTATTATATGATGATGACAGAGACACAACCTCTGTCTTATTATTTTTTGCATAAGTCTCAGCACCAATAACCAGCAAGGCACTGAGCAATATATATCTTGAATACATAAATATATTTCCTTTTATCCGAATCTTAAATCTTCGCTTCGGATGATTTTACCTTTTTTATATATGTATGCAACCCTAAGTTTTTACTGATAGGGATAGGCATACGACAATCTTGGCTGCAAAAGTACCAAAAAACTTTTGCAACCTATTTGCAAATATGGAAAAATCAAATAATCAGGAAGTTAAGGAGGGCAAGATAAGCCCTTGGAGGCGAATGCGGAACATTCTGATTCCAATATCTTGCCTTTTGAATGCTACAGATAACAGGACGAGGCAACGTCTGCCAAAGGGCTGGCGCGATGCCTGCAAACATTGGTGCTGCATCGAAATCCAAGTGTTGGATAGAGACCGTAGGCGACAGTTTTACCAGCTCCACTTTCATGCAATGCTTGTTCACCTGTGTGCCCAGCTTACCTTGGCAACAGTCATAGTGCATGCTACGTTTCACGCAACAGTCAGTCACCATACCCACCATCACCTTGTCATAGTGAAGGCAGTGCATGACGGTAGTACCCACGCTCAAGTAAACCACCATGAGCGAGAGCATCAAAGCCATCAATATGTTGAGCGAACGTTTCATACCTATTTTTTTACACCTTTCTTTTCTCAAGTTGCAAAATTAAGCATTTTCATCAAAACAAAAACTTAATACCCCTATAATTTAATAACCTTTAACAGCTCTTGAATGAGCATGAATGACCCCACACTTTCTGTTAATCTTTACTATATTCCTGCGAGAAAACTTGCAGGATAAAGAGAATATGAGTAACTTTGCACACGAATTTCTGAAACTATTGTCTTACAAAGACATAAAATAAGAGAGAAACTATTTTTTAAGGATAATATTGACTCATAAGAACAAATGAAAAAAGGACTATTTGCACTCGCGCTGGGTACCTTTACCTTAGGCATCGCTGAATTCATCATCGAGGGCATCATCACAGACATCGCTCACAACATGAACGTTTCCATCCCGGAAGCAGGACATCTCATCTCCATCTATGCACTCGGCGTCTGCGCCGGAGCTTTCTCGTTGATTCTCATGCATAAATACAGACCCAAGAATATTCTGATGTTCCTGGCTTCGCTCATCACCTTCGGAGCTGTCCTCGCCTCAGTAGCACCTAACTACTGGCTCTTGCTCTGCGCCCGCTTTATAGAAGGTCTGCCTCATGGCGCCTACTTCGGAACGGGTACCATCGTGGCGGTGAAGATTGCCAAAGAGGGTAAAGGGAACCAATGCCGTGGCGATGATGTGCGCAGGCATGCCGGTAGCCAACCTGCTGGGTGTGCCGGTGGGAACCTTCCTGAGTCACATGTTCAGCTGGCGAGTACCTTTTGTCAGCTGTATCGTGCTCGGACTCATCACCTTATACATGATTCACAGATGGGTTGGATGTAGAAGCACTGCCAAACAACGGTATGAAGGCACAGTTCCATTTCCTCCGCAACAAGGCTCCGTGGCTCATCATTGCGGCCACCTTCCTGGGCAATGGCGGCATCCTCTGCTGGTTCAGCTACATCTCGCCGCTGCTGCAGACGGAGGGCGGATTCAGCCCTGCCAGCATCTCGCTCCTGATGATTCTTGCTGGTGGCGGTATGGTCGTGGGCAATCAGGTGAGCGCCCTGCTTGCCGACCGCCTCATGCCGGGCCGTTTCACCTGCTACCTCCAGTTTTTGGCGGCGGCAGCCCTCCTGCTCACCTTCTTCCTCGCCCCCATTGGTTGGGTCTCGGTGGTGCTGATGTTCGTCTGCTGCGTCTGTCTTTTTTCGGCATCGGGTCGCCTGAGCAGTTTCTGATCGTGAAGCATGCTGAGGGTGGCGAAATGCTGGGTGGCTGCTGCATCCAGGCCAGCCTTCAATCTGGGTAACGCCATGGGAGCTTTCCTCGGTGGTATTCCTGTTGCGATGGGGTTGGGATACAACTTCCCTGCCCTTATCGGTGTGCCGATGGCATTGGCAGGAGCCATCTGTCTGCTGATTTTCCATAAGAAATATGAATAAAAATGCGATAATCCGAAATAAATGATTATCTTTGCAAACGAATTTCAAATAAACAAAGAAACATGATGAAAATTAACAAGACTTTCCTTACCCTGGGCTTGGCCGCAACACTCTTGCAGATGCCAGCCTCATCGTTCGCACAGACTGCGGGCGGTAACCGTCAGAATCCTCTTTTAACAAAGAGCAGTCTTCCATTCGGTGCTCCTGACTTCAGCAAGATTCAGGAGAGCGACTACCTGCCAGCCATCGAAGCGGCTATCAGGGAGCAGCGTGCCAACATCCAGAAGATTGTAAACAACAAGAAGAAGCCTAACTTCCAGAACACCATCCTCGCCTATGAGGAGAGCGGTGCGCTGCTCGAAAAGGTGACTAACATCTTCTTCGGTCTCACCAGCGCCCACAAAACTCCGGGCATCGCCGAAACCGAAAAGAAGGCAACCCCATTGCTGACCGAACTCGACAATGAGATTTCGTTCAACAAGAAACTCTTCGAGCGCATCAAGTATGTTTACGATAATGAATATAAGAAGCTCAAGGGCGAAGACAAGCGCCTTACTGAGGTTATCTATAAGAGTTTTGTACGTTCAGGTGCCCTTCTTTCTGCCGAGAAGATGGAGCGCATGAAGCAGATCAACTCCCGCATCTCTGAATTGCAGCAGGAATGGGGCAACCTTCTTCCTGCCGCTACCAACAACGCCGTGGTTTGGGTGAACAGCAAGGAAGAGCTCGCCGGATTGAGCGATGCAGACATTGCACAATGCAAGAAAGATGCTGAGAGCCGCGGAGGCAAGGCGCCTTACTGCATCGTCATCATCAACACCACCCAGCAGCCTATCCTCACCAATCTCCAGAACCGCGAACTGCGCAAGAAGGTGTATATGGCAAGCATCCACCGTGCCGACGGAACCAATCCTGATTTCAACACCTTCCCTATCGTAACCGAGATTGCCAAGTTGCGTGCCGAGAAGGGCAAGCTGATGGGATATGACAACTATGCCGACTATTCGCTCGAAAAGACGATGGCTAAGAACAGCAAGAATGTGGATGATTTCCTGAAGCAGCTCATCAAGGAATATGCTCCTAAGGCTGATGCTGAAACCAAGGCGATAGAAGCGTATGCACAGAAGACTGAAGGCAAGAACTTCAAGCTGCAGCCATACGACCGCTTCTATTATTCTGCAAAGATGAAGAAGGAGATGCTCAACATTACCGATGATGAGATCAAGCCATACTTCAACATCGACAGCGTACAGGTGAACGGTGTGTTCTATGCCGCCCATCGTGTATACGGATTGAACTTCAAGCAGCGCAAGGATATTCCAACCTATCACCCAGACATGAAGGTATTCGAGGTAAGCGATAAGAACGGCAAGCCAATCGCCCTCTTCTACAGCGATTACTTCCGCCGTCCTACCAAGCGTGGCGGTGCATGGATGAGCGCCTTTGCCAAGCAGAGCAAGCAGCGCGGCCAGTTGCCTATCATATATAATGTATGCAACAACGCCAAGGCACCGGAGGGTCAGCCATCTCTCATCACATGGGATGAGGTTACTACCCTGTTCCATGAGTTCGGTCATGCACTTCACGGAATCCTTTCCGACTGCAAGTACAATACCCTTTCAGGAACAGCCGTTGCCCGCGATTTCGTAGAGATGCCATCCCAGTTTAACGAATCGTTTGCTTCTATTCCGGAAATATTCGACCATTACGCCCGTCATACCGAGACCGGTGCTGCGATGCCAGCCGATCTGAAAGAGCGCATGCTGAAGAGCATCAGCTTCCAGACCGCTTATTCACTGGGCGAGAATCTGGCTGCGACCTGTCTTGACCTTGCCTGGCACAAGATTAGCGAAGAAGAGGTGCCTTCACCTTATATGGCAGGTGCCTCGAGAAGGAAGAGCTCCACAACATCGGTTTGCTCAACACCCAGATTCCTCCTCGCTACAGCACATCATACTTCAACCACGTATGGGGCGGCGGTTATGCTGCAGGCTATTACAGCTATCTCTGGACAGAGGTGCTGGCTGTGAACATCGCCGACTACTTTGCAAAGCATGGTGCCTTAGATCCAGCCGTTGGTCAGGCATTCCGCGATAAGATTCTGAGCCGTGGCAACACCAAGGACCAGATGGAAATGTTTACCGACTTTACTGGTATGGAGAAGCCAGATGCTTCCGGATTTCTGAAAGCAAGAGGTTTGTAATGCATAAAATTACGATATGAAACAGGTAGAGGGTGTGCCATAAGTTAATGACACACCCTCTTTCTTTATCCTTTTACTGCCTGAGGTGTCCAGCTCTTCAGGAATCTGAGCACCTTTTCTTCGTTATATCCCTTACCTTCTTCCAGAAAACTGGAATCCTGGATATGGAGAACCTTTCCGGTTTCATCGAGCACCACAAAGACCGGGAATCCGAAACGCTGAGGATTGTTCAGTCGCTTCATCAGCTGCTCAGCCTTCTTCACCGCCGCATCACCGGCAGTTTTTCTGCGATTGTAGTTCACATGAATATATTCGAAATGATCATTCACCATCTTGTTGACCGCAACATTTTTCTCCACAAAATAGGCAAACTTCAAGCACCATGGACACCAGTTACCACCTACCTGACAGATAACAAACTTGCCATTCTTTCTAGCTTTAGCCAAAGCCTCATCAATCTGAGCCATCGGATCGATGCTTTCATTATACACCTTCTTGAGAGCAGTCTGCACCTGAGCAGGTTTCAATGCTCCAGCCTGGTCGAGCGAATCCAGTTTCTTCATCATCTCCTCCGCCTTCACGGTAGAGAATGCAATCTTACCTTCCGGATTGATAAGATAAGAGGTAGGAATCCATGAGATGTGATAATCCTTGGAAATCTTTGTTTCCTTCCATTTCTTAAACTCACAGTATTGCAACCAGGTATACTGATTATCGCCCAGATATTTCTTCATCTTCGCCTCATCGGTATCAAAAGAAACACCCACTACCTGGATCTTGGTATTGTATTTGTCATAGATAGCCTTCACCATCGGCATGTCTCTTCTGCAGTCAGGACACCAGGAAGCCCAGAAATCGAGCACGGTCCAGACACCCGGAACCGTCTTTCCGTCTTTATCCTTCTGAGTCTTCTTATCTGAGAGCTGGAAGATTTTCTTACCCGTCTTACTGTCAGTAATCGTGAAATCGGGAGCCTCGGTGCCTACAGGCAGCAAGTCAAGCGAAGTCTGTGCTCTACCGACGACAGCCGTCGTCAGGAGCAAAAAGAATAATAGTTTCTTCATACAATTTTTCTGTTTTGTCTGTTACTTCAAAATATATATACTTCAACCTACAAAATTACATCATTTTCCAGTATCAAGTCCATAAAGCAAGATTTTATTACAGAAAATTAACCATAAAAGACTAGAACTGATAATAAATGAACGGCTGTACACTCTCCTGAGAAACCTCAACTACCATCTGCAGACAGATGATGAAGAGCAGCAGTTTGGTCACCCAAGGCAGAAGTATGAACCGCGCCTGAAGACGGTGATACTGGCGCTCGGTAAAGAGATAGCTCAGCATGACACCTATGATGCAAAGCGTCCAGGCAGGACGGGCATGGAAGAAAGGCACCAGATAATCGATACTGAAATCATTTGCCACCTTATCACACATCTTCCCCAACACCCCCAAATCCTTAGCACGGAAGAACGACCAAGCAAAGCATATATATAAATAGGTGATGAGCCAGCTGAGGGAATTGCCAGCCAGCGTACGAGGAAAGCTTATGCCCAACTGACGGCTGAAGAACTTATGCACCACAAGTCCGAAACCATGAAGAGCACCCCAGATAACGAACATCCAGGAAGAGCCATGCCATAAGCCTGCCACCAGCATGGTGAGGAAGTTGTTGAAATACATGCGCACCTTTCCCTTCCGGTTTCCACCCAGCGGAATATACACATAATCGCGGAACCAGAAGGAAAGCGAGATGTGCCAGCGATGCCAAAACTCGGTAACCGAGAGTGAGCGGTAAGGGAAATAGAAGTTGTCGGGTAGATAGAAACCCAGGATAGCTGCCACACCGATACTCATATCGCTGTATCCCGAGAAATCGAGGAAGATCTGGACAGGGTAGCCGAAGAGTGCTGCCAGATTCTCGAAACCCGAGAAGGTTTGCGGCGCATCAAACACCCAGTTGTTGAACTGTGCGATATAATCGCTCAGCATATTCTTCTTGACCAGTCCCAGCATGATGAGAAAGAGTCCCGTCCACAGCATTCTACTGGAAGCCTGTTCGTTTCGTTTCAGTCTGGGTATCAGATTGGCGGCACGGGTGATAGGACCCGCCATCAGCAGCGGAAAGAAGGTGAGATAGAAGCAATATTCCAGGAGCGTTACCTCCATGTCGAACTTACGCTTATAGGTATCTACCGCATAGCTGATAGCCTGGAAGGTATAGAACGAGATACCTACAGGCAGAGCAATAGACTGCAGGGAGAAGTTGGTGCTGAACATCTCGTTGACTACATCGCCAATGATGAAATTGGTATATTTGAAATAGCACAGCAGAGTCAGGTCTACAAGCACCACGAAGGTGAGCAGCGCCTTGCGCGCCTTCCCCTCATGCAGTCTCATTTCCTGGGTTACGGCATAATTGATGCAAGCCGTAAGCGGCAGCATCCACATCACCATTCCGTTCACCTTATAGGCAAAAAAAAGGCTGAAGCAGATGACATACATCATCATGGCTGTGCGCGAATAGCTCTTGAGCAGGGTATAAATGGCAAGGAAGAAGATGAAGAGCAGCGCAAACGGAATGCTGCCCATCATCAGCGGAGAATCTGCCTGATAAACAAACAGCCGCTCTATCCAATGCCACAAGGCACATATTTCGAATGTTGAATAATTCATTTGTCTGTTCTGAAGATATTATTTATTGAACTCTTTCTTATACGGAGTCTTTATGGTTTACATGTTTTACCGCTGGAACCATCTTGTCAGCAGCCGGAGCCGTTTTTCCAGCAGTTGCAGGTTCCTTGGTTGCAGCAGAACTTTCTGGGGTTTCAAGCACAGTTTCCTCAACAGGCATAGAAAGAGAATCCTTCTTCACAGCCGTACTGTCAGCCCTGTGTTTTGTTCCAGGAGGCAAGATGGTAATCTGTCTGTATCTGCGGTCACGCTTATCCGGCATTTCCAATCGGAACGGATGCACACAATGACCGCTATTCATCCACTCTACAATCTTATCCATCCACATGGCAGATGAAGCCATAGTCGGATGCCGGCCGTCTTTCTGGCGTTCGAAGGTAAGTTTGTAACTAGGATAATAGCCTCGTGGTCCCATTACCTCACGGAGGAGTTTGTTATATCCATTATCCTCACACCAGTTTGGCGGACCGATCCATATCGTCGGAATATTACCAATCTTGCTCAGGATGGCACGGATGCGTTTTTCACATCCCTTCATATCAGACGTATATAGTTCGTTACTGCCCAGACATACAAAGACATAGGTAGGTTTGATACGTTGGATATAATGCTGCAGGGTATCGGTAGTAGCCCAGTTTCTGGTGTCCGAACTCACCCAGGTAATACAGGTGAGCTTATGACCGTTCTTGTTGGCATAATCAGCCAGTCGCAGACCTAGATATTCCGACATCGAGTCGCCGAAGATCAGTACTCGCTGCGCCGCCGTATCCACGGGTTCCTTTATCATGCTGTCAGCCTTTTCCTCTCCAGCAAGTTCTGCCTCGCTTTTACCGGTGAGCGCATCCATTCCAATCTGTTTCAGCGGAATGTTTTCAGCCACTTGCTCTGGAATAAAGGCATAAGCCAGCAGTCCTCCAATGGCTACTGCCAGCAGGGCTATCATTTTCCAGGTTTCTTTCATTTTGTATCTTTAATGAGTTTTAGTTATTCTTTTTCTTATACATTCGCCCGACATTACAGCTGAAAGGGAGTGAGCACATTGAGCAACTTTCCGAAATCGGCCTTCGAGATGCGCCTTCCTCTCAAGCTGCGCACCTGCGGATAGTCTTCGAAATAGTTCTCCATCGTAGTATACCACTGATGAGAAACCACTTCCCTGACCGTCTTCAGTTGATTTTCGATGCGACGGGCAAAACTCGGATTCACTCTCGAGAGATAATGTCTTCCATCATTCATCTCGATGGCAAGCATCAGATAAATTTGCGGTCCCCTTCTTCTCTTTCCTGCTTTTTACAGTTTCACTTACTTTCCAGCCCTTGGTGGATGTCGATACTCTGATATCCCAGCCATACTGGCTGTTGAGCTTATCCATCAGTCCCTTGAACACAATCCCGTGAGCCGAGGTATCTTTCAGTCCCGTATAACCGATGATGTAATGTATCATCTCGTGGAGCAAGACACTCTTTGCCCTGTTTGTCGGTCATATCATAATAAGTAGACATGGAGAGCTTGAAATCGTAGAGCTTGGTGCGTCCCCATCTGGAGGCCCGCTTATAGGCAAGTTGCCCCAACCGAGTCTTGGCATGAGTAAGTCCGAGTTCAGGAACAGGCAGTTTTCCCCCGAAATATTCCTGGTCGAAACGCCTGAACCACTCCTCCATCCATTCTATTGTAACAATCATGTATGTATATTTATTCAATAATTATTCAGTTCTGTATATCAGATACTACAAAACGTTTGCAAAGATACAACTTTTTCTTTGTTTCTTTCAATATTTATCGAAAAATGAGTAACTTTGCACGCAAATTTACAACAAAAATGAACAAGACAGCACAGCATATCATAGATATTAAGAATGTGTCGAAAAGATTTGGCGAGAAAACAGCCCTCAACAACATCAATCTCTATGTGAGAAAGGGCGAATTTATGACCATTCTGGGTCCTTCGGGATGCGGAAAAACGACATTATTGAGACTTTTGGCAGGGTTTGAAACCGCCAGCGAAGGCATCATCACTATCGCCGGCAACGATATTACTAACCTTCCTCCTTACAAGCGAAATGTGAACACGGTATTCCAGAAATACGCTCTGTTCCCTCATCTCAACGTTTACGACAATATCGCCTTCGGTTTGAAGCTCAAGCACACACCGAAGGAAGAGATTTTGCCGAAGGTAAAACGTGCCCTGAAGATGGTAAACATGAGTGATTATGAATATCGTGATGTCAACTCGCTTTCGGGCGGTCAGCAGCAGCGTATCGCCATCGCCCGTGCCATTGTCAACGAACCTGAAGTTCTTCTCCTGGATGAACCGCTTGCAGCACTCGACCTCAAGATGCGTAAAGACATGCAGCTGGAATTGAAGCAGATGCACGAACGCCTGGGCATTACCTTCGTATACGTAACTCACGACCAGGAAGAAGCCCTCACCCTGAGCAATACCATCGTGGTGATGAGCGAGGGAGAGATACAGCAGATAGGTACACCCACCGATATCTACAACGAACCAGCCAATGCTTTCGTAGCCGACTTTATCGGCGAGAGCAATATTCTCTGCGGAACAATGGTCCACGACTGTCTGGTGAATGTGGCAGGTACTGAACTGCCTTGTGTAGACAAGGGCTTCGGCTGCAACCAGGAAGTGGATGTCGTGGTACGTCCTGAGGATATAGAAGTTTCCACCGATACCACCCACGCCCAGTTTGTGGGCAAGATAACCTCTTCTATCTTCAAGGGAGTACACTACGAGATGCTAGCAGAAACCGAGAAGGGCAATGAATTTCTCATCCAGAACTACAAGCATTTCGAAGTAGGCCAGACGATAGGAATGAGCGTGATACCCGACAATATTCACATCATGAAGAAGGAGCGCATCACCAATACCTTCGATGCAAAGGTAAACGGCGACGGAACAATAGAATTCCTGGGATGCGAATACCAGATGGAGATTCCGGAAGAAATAAAGGACAAGATTCAGACCGATGAAAACGGAAACGAAACCATCCGGGTGAACGTGCCTTTCAACAAGATAGAACTCTTCGACAACGAGAGCGAAGGAACCTTTACAGGCAACATCAGCTTCATTCTCTACAAGGGCGACCACTATCATCTCACCATAGATACCGACTGGGGCGAGAAGCTCTATGTAGATACACAGGATGTATGGGATTTAGGCGATCATGTGGCTATCACCATTCCTCAGGAGAATATTTCGTTTGAATAAAAATTATTAATTCCTAATTATCAATTATAAATTGAACATTATCAAGTTTATCTCTTCGCGACAAAGCTGGTCGATACCTTACGCCATCTTTGCAGCGATATTTGTGGTACTGCCATTGCTTCTCATCGTAGTGTTCGCATTTACCGATGAGAACGGAGCCCTGACGCTCTACAACTTCCAGAAGTTCCTGGCACACCCCGAAGCCATCAACACCTTTGTGTATTCGATAGGCATCGCCATTCTCAACACCCTGCTCTGCATTCTGCTGGGCTATCCGGCCGCCTATATTCTGACACAAACCAGGATGAAGTATGCCAACACCATCGTCATGCTCTTCATTCTGCCGATGTGGGTAAACATCCTGGTGCGCACACTTGCCACCGTGGCCCTCTTCGATTTTGCCGACCTTCCGCTGGGTGAGGGCGCCCTCCTGTTCGGTATGGTCTACAACTTCATCCCATTCATGATTTACCCCATCTACAACACCCTGCAGAAGATGGACCGCAGCTATATCGAAGCAGCCGAAGACCTGGGAGCATCGCCTTGGCAGCAGTTCTTCAAGGTCATCCTGCCCCTCTCCATGCCGGGCGTAGCAAGTGGCATCCTGATGGTATTCATGCCAACCATCTCTACCTTCGCTATCTCCGAACTGCTGACGATGAACAACATCAAGCTCTTCGGTACCACCATCCAGGAGAACATCAACAATTCGATGTGGAACTACGGTGCAGCCCTCTCGCTCATCATGCTTTTCCTCATCGGCGCCTCCACCCTCATCGCAGGTGATGGCAGTAAACAGGAAGGAGGTATCAGATGATGCAGTCATTATTCAGTAAGGATATGATGAAGAAAGTATTCTGTCAGGGCTATCTCTGGTTGCTCCTGCTGCTACTCTACTCCCCTATCTTCATCATCATTATCTTCTCGTTTACCGAAGCGAAGGTGATGGGCAACTGGACGGGTTTCTCGCTACAGCTCTATAAGAATCTCTTTGCCGAATGTACACACCATTCGCTCACAGCGGCACTGGTCAATACCGTAACCATCGCCCTGATTACCGCAACCGTATCCACGCTCTTCGGAACCCTGACAGCCATCAGCATCTACAACCTGCGCAACCGCTATGCACGTAATGCCATACAGTTTGTCAACAACATTCCGATACTCAACGGCGACATCATCATCGGTATCTCGCTCTTCCTGCTCTTCATCACGCTGGGCATTCCGCAGGGGTATACTACCGTGGTACTCTCGCATATTACCTTCTGTCTGCCATACGTTATTCTGAGTGTGATGCCAAGACTGAAGCAGATGAATCCGAACCTCTATGAGGCGGCACTCGATCTGGGCGCCTCTCCGATGCAGGCACTTCGCAAGGTCATCATCCCAGAGATATTGCCGGGTATGATTTCCGGTTTCATGCTTGCCGTCACGATGAGTATCGATGACTTCGCCGTCACCATCTTCACGATAGGTAACGAAGGTCTGGAAACCCTCTCCACATTCATCTATGCCGATGCAAGAAAGGGAGGACTAACTCCAGAACTTCGTCCGCTGAGTACCATCATCTTCGTACTGGTACTGGTGATGCTGATTATCATCAACAAACGTTCTGAGAAAAATAAGAAGAAATGAGAATGAAGAACAAGATATTATTAGGAGTTAGTGGAGTAAAAGGAGTTAAGACCATCGTCTTTCTCTTTCTTAGCCTGCTGATGATTCTGCCGCTCTCTTCCTGTTACAACAAAGAGAACCGCGAGGAGATTCTGAAGGTTTACAACTGGGCTGATTATATAGATGAAAACGTTCTTGCCAACTTCCCGAAATGGTATGAACAGCAGACCGGAAAGAAGATCCGAGTTATCTACCAGACCTTCGACATCAATGAGGTGATGCTTACCAAGATAGAGCGAGGTCATGAAGACTACGACGTGGTATGCCCGTCAGAATATATCATCGAGCGCATGCTCCGCAAAGACCTTCTCCTGCCTATCGACACCGCCTTCGGCAAGACGCCCAACTATATCAGCAAAGTATCACCATACATTGTTGAACAGATAGATGCCACCTCCAACAATGGGCGCATCGCCCACCATTATGCCGTGCCTTACATGTGGGGAACCTGTGGCATCCTATATAATAAGGTGCACGTACCTATAAATGATGCACAGACCTGGGGAACTTTATGGAACAGAAAATATCAGGGCAAACTCCTGATGAAGGATTCCTACCGCGACTCCTATGGCACCGCCCTCATCTGGGCACACCGCAAAGACCTGGAAGCAGGCAAGGTGACCATACCACAGCTGATGAACGACTATTCACCCGCTGCCGTAGCCACAGTAGAGAAAGAGCTGAAAGCTCTGAAGCCAAACATTGAAGGATGGGAAGCCGACTTCGGCAAGGAGACCATGACCAAAGGCAAAGCCTATCTCAACATGACCTGGAGCGGTGATGCCGTCTGGGCTATTGAAGAAGCCGGGAAAGTGGGTGTAGAACTGGGATATGAGGTACCGAAAGAAGGAAGCAATGTATGGTTCGACGGTTGGGTAATCCCTAAATATTCCCGCAATCCGAAGGCTGCCGCCTATTTCATCAACTATCTCTGTCAGGAAGACGTGGCACTCGCTAATATGGAGACTACAGGATATGTGAGCAGCGTGGCAGGCAAGAAAGTATTAGAAGCTATGAGCGATACTGAGGCTTATCCCCAACCTGTAAATCTGGCCTACTTCTTTGGCGAGGAAGGCAGGAATGCCCATCTCAACCCTATCATGTATCCAGACAGCAGCATAGTAGCCCGATGCGCCATGATTCATGATGCCGGCGATCATACTCCCGAGGTATTGGATATGTGGTCGAAGGTGAAGGGAGACAATCTGGGCGGCGGCATCGTTATCTTCCTGCTGGCCGTAGTCCTTGCCCTCACGGTATTCGTTGCCATCAAGAAATATGAGCATTACAAGCACAGAAGGCTGTCAAGAAAACACCGCAGAAGACATGTGGTAAAGGTAAAAGGGTAAAAAGGTAAAAAAGTAAAAGGGGGAAGAGAGGGGAAAAACCTATTTTATAGGGGAAAATGAACATTTTTTGAAGGAAAAGAGAAAAAAGTGCCGAAAAAATTTGGTAATATCAAATAAAAGCATTACCTTTGCACTCGCTTTTGAGATATAAAGCTTTTGGGTAGTTACCAGAGTGGCCAAATGGGGCAGACTGTAAATCTGCTGGCTATGCCTTCGGTGGTTCGAATCCATCACTACCCACTTTTCCCAAAAAATAACTCAAAAATTTAAGAGTCCGACTTTCGAGAGAGAGCCGGACTTTTTCTTTTCATATAAATCCTGAACAAAAGAAGAAGAGTAATATTACTCTCCTTCTACCTGCGTCTTTGGCCAGTTCACGAGATAGAGCATCTCTGTGGCTCGTGTAAATGCAGTATAGAGCCAGTGGATATAATCGGGAGTAAGCATTTCATCCGTCATATAGCCCTGGTCTACATAGACATGCGACCACTGTCCACCCTGCGCTTTATGACAGGTAACAGCATAGGCAAACTTCACTTGCAGAGCATTGAAATATGGGTCTTGCCGGATTGCCTTCATACGGTCTGCCTTCAGTGGTATATCCTGATAATCTTCCTCTATCTTACGGAAAAGCTGCTCTTGCTGATCATGGGTCAAAGCAGAAGCCTCACTCGTCAAGGTATCCAGCAATACCGTAGCCTCCAGTTCATAATTATCATAATCGGGAAATTTCAACAGAAGGGTGGCAAAATGAAAACCATAGAGTTCGATGCGACGACTCACCTTCATCACCTTCGCCCTATCTCCATTAGCCAGGAAAGCAGGAATCTCATGACTTGAAACTTCGTTACTTTGAACTGTATGATTAGCTAAAGTATTAAATTTTCCACTCTTCACTTTTCGTTCTTCACTTAATTGCCTTTCCTTTATCTTCTTTCTTTCTTCCTCCATCCAATAATAATTGTTCTTCACAATCATCAGCATGTCGCCACTCTCCAGTTCCTCTTCCCTATCAAGCACCATGTTGCGGATGCCCTGGTTGAAGATGTTGGCGCGCTTGTTGCTACGAGTCACAACAATGGTATCGTCCAGTCCTACATGATGATAACTGTCGCCAAGAGCCTCGATGAGTTCTGCACCCGGCATCTCCCTGATATCCGAGAAACCGGAGAAACGGATTTTAGGCAGTTGGGTAATGTCATCGTGGGTAATCATCTGACGGATGCGGGTAGCATTAAAGAGAATACCCGACTGCTGACTCTGGCGGACTACCTCGTTCAAATCGCACTCATAAACCGACAGTCCATATCCCTGGAGCATCGCAGCAGAAAGGGCTGGTGATTCTTCCTCACCAACAGGAGGCAACTGTGCCTTATCGCCAATCAGCAAGAGGCGGTCGTTACGTCCCTGATACACAAAATGAATCAGATCATCTAGCAGACAACCGCTGCCAAAGGTGGTTCCGCCCAATCCCAGATTGGCAATCATCGAAGCCTCATCCACCATAAAAAGCGTATCAGTATAGAGATTATCATTGAGATTGAACTGTCCATCCACTCCGGCAAACGCCTTTTCGCGATAGATGCGGCGATGAATGGTATAGGCAGGCATCCCGCTGTTCAGAGAGAAAACCTTAGCCGCCCTACCCGTAGGAGCAAGGAGCATCACCTTCTGGCGAACAGCACGGAGCGTACGGACGATAGCACCCGAGAGCGACGTCTTACCGGTACCCGCACTACCCCGGAGAATCATCACAGCATGAGGATTACTATCCGTCATAAACTGCACGAAAACATCGAGCGCTTGAGCCTGTTCTGGGGTTGGCGGAAAGCCAAATTGCTGTAATATCTGATATTTTAACTCTTCAATGTTCATATTTCGAAAACTTTTAGTATCTTTGCAGAAAATTTACTGCACCTATTTGCAGTGCAAAAGTAATAATACTTTTTGAAATGAGAAAAAGAATAAAGAATAATTATATTTTGGGAGCATGCGTCATCATCATGATGCTACTCTGTATTCTGAGTGTAAGCCAGCCCATCCGCTTCCAGAAGGCCATGGCTAGCAGAGAAGCAGAGGTGAAGGAGAAACTGATGCAGATACGTCAGGCTGAAGAGAAATACAAGGCGAAACACGGCGTATATACAGGAGATTTTCCGACACTGGTAAAAGGCAAGTACTTACAGGAAGATGCTCAATACATTCCCTATGCCGACGGTAAGAAGTTTACACTTGCTGCCACGGTTATCGTAGGAAAAAGCGGTAAGCAGATTCCGGTGATGGAATGTGGGGCCGGTTATGAAACCTTCCTCGACGGACTTGATGAAGGTTCCATCCAGCAGAAGATAGAGGAGGCCAACTATGCCGGCAACTATCCCGGACTCAAGATAGGCGATTTAACGACAGATAATAACAACGCAGGTAATTGGTAACAGATATGCAAATAAAAGGTAACAACATTCAGCAAGCACGACTCACCATCCGCGTGAGCAGAAACACCCTCAGTTTTTCGGTAGTTGACCGTGAAGCTGAGCATCAGCTCATCTATGAACCTTATACTGTAAAGAGTGGTGTTTCGATGGCAGCCAACTTGCGTCAGGCTTTCAAGGAGAGTACTCTCCTGCAGCGGGGATACCAGAAGGTACGCGTATATCTCGATTCGCCTATCCTGCTGGTTCCTATCGAAGAATTTCATGAAGAGGATATCGATGTGCTCTATCAGCATGCCTTCAACAGCCATAACAGCGATGCCATTCTCTACAGAGTGCAGCCGGAACTGAATGCGGTAGCGGTATTCCCTATCAACAAGGATTTGAAGATGGTGGTAGAAGACAACTTTAAGGATGTTCGCTTCACACCTATCATGCAACCGATGTGGCACTATCTGCATCATCGCAGTTTCACCGGCATTCACCGCAAGCTCTATGTTTATTTCCACGACAAGAAGCTGGACGTTTTCGGTTTCGAGAAGAACCGTTTCAAATTCTTCAACTCGTTCAATGCCGAGCATGCCAAGGATGCCCTCTATTTCATTCTCTATGTATGGAAGCAGTTAGGATTCAACCAGATGCAGGATGAGTTGCATGTATCAGGCAATGTTCCGGACAAGGACTGGTTCCTCTACAACACGAAACTCTACATCAAGAAGACCTTCATTCTGAACCCTGCCGCCGAATTCAACCGTGCGCCCATCACAGAGATTAAAGGTCTGCCATTCGATTTGATGGCACTGTACCTAAGTAAGTAAGACAAGAGTTGATAGTTAAAAGTTGATAGTTAAGAATTCAACAGAATAGCTTATCATAAAGTTCAATGTTCAACATTCAAAGTTCAAAGTAAATATGAGAATCATAACAGGACAATATAAGGGACGCCATTTCGACATTCCACGTTCGTTTAAGGCGCGTCCGACAACAGATTTTGCAAAGGAGAACATCTTTAATGTTCTGCAGGGATATATTGATTTCGAAGATACCTCTGCCCTCGACCTTTTTGCCGGTACGGGCAGCATTTCGCTCGAACTGGTATCACGAGGCTGCAGCCGGGTAGTCAGCGTAGAGGCCGACCGCGATCATGCCAACTTCATACGCCAATGTTTTCAGAAGTTAGGCGAAGACAAGGATATTCTGATTCGTGGTGATGTATTCCGTTTTCTGAAGACCTGCAAGCAGAAGTTTGACTTTATCTTTGCCGATCCTCCATACGCTCTGAAGGAGTTGCCGCAGATTCCAGACCTCGTTCTGAATGGCGACTATCTCAACGAAGGAGCCATCTTCGTCTTTGAGCATGGCAAAGACTATGATTTCTCCGAGCATCCACGATTCCTGGAACACAGAAGTTACGGAAGCGTAAACTTCTCAATATTCAGATAGAAAAAATCCCCGTTTGCACCAGACAAGATGCAAACGGGGATTTATTCGTTACAGCAGCGGCGAGAGCAATCTTACCGTACTCTCGAAAAGGCGCTGCAGGAACGGACGTTTTACGAAATAAGATACATCATCTACCAGGATGCTCTTCGCCTCATCCCGCAGATAGACAGCCTTCACGCGCTGTGCCATCCCCTCATCAAAGAAGAACGCATTCGCTTCGAAATTATTCTCAAAACTTCGGAAGTCAATATTCGTACTGCCTATCGTACAGAGATCATCATCGCTCACCAGCAATTTACTATGATTAAAGCCTGCCGTATAGAGATAAACCTTTACGCCAGCCTCTATCGCTTCCATCACATACGAACGTGATGCCCACTCTACCAGTTTGGCATCAGCATGACGAGGCAACATCAGACGGATATCCACACCCGCCAGAGCTGCTGTTCTCATGGCAAACAATACAGGTTCGGTTGGCAGGAAATAAGGCGTTTCCATATACACATACTTCCGGGCCTGAAGCAGGATGCGGACATAGCCCTGCATGATATCAGGCCAAGGACTGATAGGACTGCTCGTAACTATCTGTACGAGACAATTGTTGTGGATATGCACACTGACCGGTGGATAATACTGGCGATTGGTAACCAACGTACGGTCTACGAAATACCAGTCTACCAGAAAGGCTCTCTGAATGGCGTAAACTCCACCGCCCTCAATACGGAGATGCGTATCGCGCCAGGCCTGTTTCTTATCACCCTTCACATAGCGCAGAGCTATATTCATTCCGCCGATAAAGCCCACTTTACCATCTATGACACAGAGTTTGCGGTGGTTACGATAGTTTACCTTACTCGTAAAAGCCGGAAAGCGGACTGGCATGAACGAATGTACATCAATACCTGCATCACGCATACGTTCAAAGAATTCATCCTTCACCTTCCAGCAGCCTACATCATCATAAATCAGTCGCACCTCCACTCCCTGCTCCGCCTTATCAATCAAGGCATCAGCTATCAGATATCCCAAGGCATCGGCTTCAAAGATATAGGTATCGAGATGAATATGATGCTTTGCCTGTCCTATATTATATAATAAGGTGAGGAAGAAATCATAGCCATCAGTATAAATATCCACCTGATTATCTTTAAAAGGCAGCGCCCAACTCTGGTTGGCAAAGAGATTCATCAGCGGTTTATTACTGTCTGGCAGGTGAAGATTCTCCTGCTCAACGAACTCGAGCATGGAGCGCTTGGTGAGCTGGTCCATACTGCGGTCGCTGATAAGCCGTTCCTTGCGGGTATTCTGTCCGAAGAAAAAATAGAAGATAATACCCACAAAGGGGATGAAGAAGAAGACCAATATCCATGCCATCGTCTTGGCGGGCTGACGATTGTCCATCAAGACGGTGATGATAGCCGGAACGGTTATCACGACATAAAGCAACAGATATATCCAGTGAAAATAAATCATATAGCATTTCTCCTTTTAAATCTCTAATACTTCATTACAGAGTTCCTCCCCACAGGACAGGAGTTCCGGTTAATTGAAGATATTGTTTGCCTGACTCGCCAGAAGCGTGTTCATCTGCTTGAGTTTCATAAACTCCTGCAGCAGTTCACGATTGGTCGGATTCTTGGCAAACTCCTGCTGTACCTCAATAATACGCTGAGCAATATAATGAGTGCGGAAACTCAAGATGTCTTTAAAGACGAACTGACGGAGTTTGTCGGCACTCATCTTCATCTGCAGACTAGCCGTAGATACCTCCTGGTCACCTGTAGGCAAACCAGCCAACCTGCTGATTTCCGGATTCGGATGATTGGCAAAATAAGTTTCGGCGACAAAATCATCTTCTTTTTCGAGATGCTCCACAGCCTCCTGCATAATCTGATTATATAAATCATTATGAAACTTAAAGCCATCTCCACCCAAATCAAGACTGATATACTGGGCCACAGCTACCTCCACATCATTGCCGTCTACATCCTGTACTGTGATGAGTTGGTCGCCATGATGAATAATCAACTGTACCAGAAGTCCTTCTACCTCCAGAAGTTTATCAAGTGGGGTAACTGCTCTCATTGCTGATTGCGCCTGCTGCGCTGCCGCTACAGTCGAATCTTTCAATCCCGCAGCACGTCGTTCTGCCTTTACCTGCTCACTCATACCGTTGCGCACAAAATTATTCAAGGCATTCACGATAATTGCCTCGTTCACGCCCAAACGGTGAGAACAGTCGGTGATATAAGAAGCGCGCGTTATCTGATTCTTGATTTTCGAGATGCTCTCTACAATCGAATTGATAGCCTGGCTTCTCTTTACAGGGTCTGTCACGCCGCGCAGCAGAATATCGGTCTTAAACTGTATGAAGTCGGTCTGATTCTCCTGAATATATCTTCTGAATTCCTCTGCCGAATGACTGCGGGCGAAACTGTCAGGGTCATTACCATCAGGGAGAAAGAGCACCTTTACGTTCATCTCTTCTTCGAGCAACATATCGGTACCTCGCAGCGCAGCATGAATACCCGCATTATCGCCGTCATAGAGAAGAACTATGTTACTGGTAAAGCGGTGCAGCAATCTAATCTGATGCACGCTCAGTGCCGTACCCGAGTTGGCCACTACATTTTCGATGCCACACTGATGCATCGAGATAACATCGGTGTATCCTTCCACCATAAAGACACAATCCTCCTTGGCTATCGCCTTTTTGGCCTGATAGAGTCCATAGAGTTCGCGCTCCTTATGATAGATAACGCTATCAGGCGAGTTGACATATTTCTGGCTGATGCCCTTGGTTCTGCTGTCGAGAACTCGTCCGCCAAAAGCTACCACCTTGCCGCTCACGCTGAACCAAGGGAAGATGGCTCTGCCCGAGAAACGATCAAGAATCTTATCCTCACCCGACTTATTGCCGGCTTCGTCCTTATCCACCTTGAAGCAGAGTCCCGTATCAACCAGATATTTCGGATTATAACCAGCCGCCTTAGCCGCCTCAGCAAGAGCAGTACGCTTAGGGAGCGCAAAACCCAACTGGAATTTTCTGATGATATCATCCCTGAAACCTCTTCCTCGGAAATAAGCCATACCGATAGCGATACCATCCACATCGTGCAGGAGAATATCCTGAAAATATTTCGCCGCCCAATCGTTGACGATAAACATGGATTCTCTTTCGCTCTCGCGCTGTTTTTCTTCGTTGGTCAGTTCCCGTTCCTGAATCTCTATTTTATATTTCTTGGCGAGCCAGCGAAGAGCATCGGGATAGGTCATCTGTTCCAGTTCCATCAGAAAGTTGATTGCATTGCCTCCCTTTCCGCAGGTAAAGCAATGACAGATACCTCTTGTTGGAGATACAGAGAAAGATGGATTGGAATCGTTATGAAAAGGACACAAGCCGACATAATTGATGCCACGCTTCTTGAGCGTAACAAATTCAGATACCACCTCTTCTATCTTGGTAGCATCCATAATTTTTGCTATCGTCGGTCTGTCTATCATTATATATATTCTTTTTTCTGTTTTTACTATGCAAAATTACTATTTTTCTTTGAAAACACAAAGAGAAACGGAAAGAAAAGTAAAAATGAAACATATTAAAAACTAAAGATTACATAAAATAAAGTATATCCGGATAGTTTTGGCTACCTTTGCAACCGGCAAAAACACATTGCTGACAATCGGATAAAATAACAACAAGATAAATAAACATGAAACTAAACAACATCAAGCGAACATTCCTGACAAGCGCTGCCCTGCTCTCAACAATCAGCATGAGCGCAGCCGACAGATTTGTGAATTTCAAGCAAGGAGACTTGCTGCTGAATGCCAATAACCGGGTAGAAATCTACATGGACGCCAACGACTGCAAAGGAGTGAGCTACGCTGCTCATGCCCTGCTGAAAGATATAAAAAGTGTGAGTGGAGCCACAGCCACCCTCACCTCGGATGCCGGTTTTCTGAAAAAAGCCGACACAGCCCGACCAGCTATCCTCGTAGGCACCATCGGCCATTCTGCAGCCATCGACCAACTGGTGAAACAGAAGCGCATCAACGGAAACCTACTGAAGGGCAAACGTGAAAAGTTTATCATCACGCTCATAGATGGTCAGCTCGTCATCGCAGGCAGCGACCGCCGAGGCACCATCTACGGCATCTACGAACTCTCGCAGCAGATGGGCGTATCGCCTTGGTATGACTGGGCAGACGTGCCTGTAGAGCACCACGATTCCATTTTCGTAAACAAGGGTATCTATACAGATGGCGAACCAGCCGTACGTTATCGCGGCATCTTCCTCAACGACGAGGCGCCTTGCCTAACGTCATGGGTAAAGAACACCTACGGCACCGGATATGGCGACCACCGTTTCTATCAGCGCGTCTTCGAACTGGTATTGCGACTGAGAGGTAACATGATGTGGCCTGCCATGTGGGGCTGGGCTTTCTACGCAGATGACCCGGAGAACGAGAAGACGGCAGATGAGATGGGCGTAGTGATGAGTACTTCCCATCATGAGCCGATGGCCCGCAACCACCAGGAATACGCCCGCAACCGAAAGGGATGGGGACCATGGAACTATCAGAAGAACAAGACAAACCTGCAGAAGTTCTTCCGTGAAGGCATTGAGCGAATGAAGGGAACTGAACAGATTGTAACCATCGGAATGCGCGGCGACGGCGATGAAGCGATGAGTGAAGAGGCTGATACTAAGCTGATGACCAACATCATCAACGACCAGCGCAAGATTATCGCTGACGTAACCGGCAGGAAGGCAAGCGAAACCCCACAGGTTTGGGCACTATATAAAGAGGTGATGGATTACTACGACAAGGGCATGAAGGTACCTGATGACGTAACCCTCCTGCTCTGCGATGACAACTGGGGTAACGTGCGCCGTGTGCCGAATGCCAAGGAACGCAAGCACAAAGGCGGTTGGGGCTTATACTATCACGTAGATTACGTAGGTGCTCCAAGAAACTCAAAGATGCTCAACGTTACTCCTGTGCAGAATCCTTGGGAGCAGTTGACGCTTGCTTACGAGAATGGCATCGACCGTCTCTGGATTCTCAATGTGGGCGACCTCAAGCCGATGGAATATCCTATCAGCCAGTTTATGGACATGGCTTGGAATCCACGTAAATACGATGTAAACAACATCACCCGTCATACCCGCGACTGGTGCGCACAGCAGTTTGGTGAATCGCAAGCTGATGAAGCAGCCCGCATTCTTAACCTCATCTGCAAGTACAACGGCCGCTGCACCCCTGAGATGCTCGACAAGAACACCTACAGTCTGGAAAATGGTGAATGGCAGGAGGTGGTAAACCAGTATCTCCAGCTTGAAGCCGATGCGCTGCGCCAGTACAACTGTCTGCCGGCATCCTATCACGACGCCTATCGCCAGATCATCCTCTTCCCTATCGAGCTGATGAGCAATCTGCATCAGATGTACTTTGCCCAGGCACAGAACCATGCCCTCTACAAGCAGGGCAATCCGAAGGCGAATGTATGGGCTGATGAATGCGAGCGCTTCTTCAAGCGCGATTCCCTCATCTGCGACTATTACAATCATAAGATGGCTGGCGGCAAGTGGAACGGAATGATGACCCAGAAGCATATCGGCTATAAGAGTTGGAATGATGATTTCGAGAAGGATACCTGTCCGGAGCTCTTCCGGGTAAGCTCCAAGGATGGAGTGATTATCAGCGAAAACAACGGCGTGGTAGAAATCGAAGCTCCTTACTATAGCAGCAAGACGGATGCTGCCGAGGCAAAATGGACAGAGATTCCATTCATGGGCAAAAGTGTAGCCGGTGTCACCCTGATGCCATACACCAAAAGCGTAAAAGGAGCCAGCCTCACCTACAGGTTCAAGATGAACGCTCTGGCACGCCAAGGCGCATCATCTGCTACTGACAGCAAGAAGGTACGCATACATATTATCACCAAATCTACCCTTGATTATCAGAACAAGGGCGGCCTGACTTATGGCGTAAGCGTAGATGGAGCCGAGCCGGTCGTCGTCAACTTAAATCATAATCTGAACGAGAAGCCGGAGAATATCTACAACATCTACTATCCTACGGTAGCCTCCCGCATCATCGACAAGGTGATAGAAATAGAACTGCCCGTTACAGGCGATGGCATCCATACCCTTACTCTCACGCCAAACGATCCTGCCATCGTCTTCGAGAAAATCGTGATTGATGAAAGAGGAGGAAAAAAGAGTGTCAAGGTGATTTAAAGGTAGCATATAATAAAAGGTATAGGCACGCACCCACGAAAGGATGCGTGCCTATACCTTTTACGCAAACTATCACTATCTTCTTATGTTCCATACTTCGTAGCATTCATTTTTACATAAACAATCACAATAGTAACAAATAAATGAAAAAAAGAGTATTTTTAAAATCTTTTTTGAGAAATATACGTTTATATGAGTAAAGTTAGAAACATAAAAACAAGAAACGAATGAATATAGACAACCCAAAACTCATAAAACAACTGGAGAGTCTTGTCGACAATCGGCAAGACTGGCTATTTCGTTTTGCCTATATTCGAATCGGGCAACGTGAGGATGCAGAAGATATTGTGCAAGAGGTGCTGCTTGCAGCTTTCAAGAAGCTGAAAGAAGGGCAACAAGTGGAAGAGTTGGACCGCTACATCATTCGCTCTGTTAGCAACGCATGCCGAGACTACTTGCGCAAAAATCGTCCGCAAATCATAGCTATCAATGAAGCGGCAAGCATACCTAACAGCAATGGTGACAAACAAATACACGAGGAATTTCTCAGAATATCAAAACTGCTGGAAGATATTCCACAGGAGCAAGCGGAAATCGTAAGAATGAAATGTTACGACAACTTGACGTTCCGAGAGATAGCCGAACTGGAGGAGATACCAGAAGCTACCGTGAAATCTCGCTATCGCTATGCCATCCAACATATCCAACAACGACTCAAAAAGGAGAAAAATATATGAAAGATCAAATGAACATCCATAATGACAAAGGATTTGAGGATATAGAGCAACTGCTCCAACCTCAATGTGATTTCCATGCCTCCTCCCAAACCAAGCAACAAGTAATAGAGAAGGCAAGGAAGAGCTTGGTCAGCCATCGCACCTTGCGTATCTTTCCATGGATTTGCGCAGCATGCGTGGCTGGCATCATCGCTATCATCCTGCAACCACCCAAGGATACCACTTCTGCGTCGGGCAATGCGACAATGGCTGTGAGAAAGGCTACACAGCCGATGCAAGAAGCTATGATGCAAGAAAAGAATTTGACGGCAGAAAAGGAAAATACAGCAGAAAAAGCCATCACAGAAGAGAGCAGAACATACGAGAAGAAAAAGACTTTCGCCAAGCTCAATGCTCCCAAAAGAGAGGCTAAACCTAAAGCTGAGTTTGGAGATGACATGCCAGACACCGAAGAAAAAGGTCCGGTACTCTTCCCTATGTCAACCTTGCCCGAAGAGCATCTTTTCAAAATGCAGACAGCAGAAGCTCAAGCCACTACAAGCAATGCCGTGCAAAGTGAGGATGACCGCCAACAAATACGGCGAATCACCGTTAAACTCTAAAGAAAGTATATATAATAAGGTATAAACATTAAAGAACAAAGAACATGAAAAAGTATTTCATATATTTATTACTCATGATGTTCTCATCAATGGGAGCACAGGCACAAAAGTCTTATTTCAAAGAGGCTTTGGAGAAATTGGTAAGCAACAAGGCGTTCACCATGAATCAATCAGGAGCAAAAAATGAGGTTGGTGACACAGCACAATGGAGTTGGAAAAAATATCGCTTTAAAACTCTCAAGAAAGACAAGTTTCTCAAGGAACTGGACAGAATCAACAAGGCTTTTCAAAAAGATTGCAATCAGCCTGTAACTGACTTTTACTATATGGTAGATGGAAACAACAACCCACTTAAAACATGGATGAACTTTGACATATCTGTAGGCAACGACCTTATTATGGTTGGAAATTTCTCGGCATATAGCGTCCTTATCAATCGCCAACAGATGGGTCACTCTGGCATGCGCAGAGTCTGTGCCATAGAATGGGGCCATATCATAGAGAATGGTTTGGTTAACGAAAAAGGCTATGAAGGAAACATCAGCATCGTAGAAGGAAAAGCTCCTTTAAACAAGCACCACGTGGCTGATGAAGTAAAACAGCAAACATATAAAGCCACACAATATACAGGTGTTCTTACCCCAATAGACACCCAAGAAGAAAAGGCTGCTCCAAAAGAAAAGACCAAAGAAGAAAAAGAAGAAGTGCCTAACGAGCAATTGACCAAGATGCTAAAAGATGCTCAGACCAACCTGAAAGGCAACTTTGAGATTATTGGCAAGCGTGACCCTGAACTTTGGGACCGTGGCTATTTTATCTGTTACAAAGACGAAACAGATATGTATGTAGAACCCATCCTTGTGGCTACCAACGGCACTAACTTCTCATACAAGCACGACCTGAAGGACATTACCATGGGAAGAGTGAGAGCACTGATGAAAGATGGAACCATCTGCTCGGAATGGATAGACATTCCTTTTGTACCAGGAGAGATAGCAGAGCTAAGCGTACACAATGGTTACTACAGCCTCACAGGATCAAGTTTCTATAAGCAGTGGGTGGAAGAGGAAAGCAAGAACCATGATGGATGGGACGAGCGCAAGTATACGGCTTACGCACTCAGCAATATCCATTCTCCTGGTATCATCTGCTATCTGTTCTATCAGCATTTGATAAAAGATTCTTCGAATCAAAAGAAAATATTCAAAGCCCTCCCAACAACTCTACAAGAGAATCATGTGGGTCGCTTTATCAAAAAGCATATGAACAATAAATTATAAAAATCTCAACTTTCAGTCACATTCATTTAATACATATGTGATGTAAGAAAGGACATACTGCATAGAACCCAATGCCACCTCTATCAGTTTTGATGGAGATGGCATTTTTGCTTTAAATTAGCGCATCCCCAATAGAGGTAAATTTCAATGCCGACATGAATGAGAAGCCAGAGAACATCTACAGCATTTACTATCCTACGATAACCACTCGATGAGTAATTTCTATCATTTTTACTCATTCTGAATGAGCATTTCTTGAAAAACGCCTTTTATTCACCTTCTACCTTGCATCCACTGAACCCCATTTCCTGCGCCTTCTCAGGTCCGAAGGTGTAATGATAGTCTCAGCCTCATCACATACCTCCCCCTGCGAATTGCCAAGGGTGAGATGGATGGTAACAATGTTGTGACTTATATGATGCAAGGAAACAATTATAACGATGCAAGAAAGCAATTATAACAATTGCGTGACATTTGTCATGCGATTATACGACACTTATCATACGGTCGGATGACAAATGCCGTATAATTACATGACATATACCAATGTTTAAATAAACCTAATAGTTTACACCAAAAGATACAAGTTATCACATTATTATATATATTTGCATCATCTTTCATAGAAGACAAAGAATATAGAAAACAACGAACCATCAAACAACAAGAAATATGGAACTGAAATACGACATTTACATGCTCAACAATGCCCAGGGCACAGGAGAAAAGCGCCAATACATTCGTATCGTGCAGCATGAACCTATGACCGAGAAGCAACTGCAAGAGAAAATCCAGAGCCGTTGCTCACTCACCAAGGGAGATGTGGCTGCGGTGTTGGCAGAGCTTCACGACCTTATGGTGGAAGAATTCTCACTGGGACGCCGCTTTTACATCCCAGAGATAGGCTACTTCTCCATGTCGGCTAGCCTAGAGATGCCAGAGGAGAATCCAGACAAGAAGATTACGGGCAAGGAAGTACGCATCACCGGCATCAACTTCCGACCAGAAGGTAAGCTAATGGAGGAAGTACAGCGCAACGTCCATTTCGTCCGCTCCCGCTATTCCAACCAATCTACAAAATACTCCGAGGAAAAGATGTTAGAGAATATCAAGGAGTATCTTCAAAAGAATCGTTACATCACCACTCGCATCCTGCGCATCCTCTTTGGCTTGACTCCGTACATGGCACAGAAGTGGCTCAACCATTTCTGCGAGAAAGGCATCATGGAGAAGGAAGGCACCCAGCATGCTCCTATCTATTTCTTGAAGTGAAGGGAGGAAGAAATTCTATATTTCAATTTAATCACCATTATTATGACAAAGGAAGAGCTGATAGACAGAATCAACGACATCGAATGGGAGGACTTCGAGGCTAAGGAGGCCAAGAGCGAACTCCCTAAGAATATATGGGAAACCGTAAGTGCATTCGCCAACACTTCCGGCGGATGGATAGTGCTTGGAGTGAAGCAGAATGGCAAGAAGTTTGAAATATCAGGAGTTGACAATGCAGAGAAGTTGGAACAAGACTTCTTGGGCACCTTGCGTTCCCAAAAGTTCAATGAGCCAGTCGATGCCAAGAGCATGCTCTATCATATAGATGGACATAAGGTTTTGGCATTTCATATCGCCTCATCACCCCACAAGCCTATCTACTATAACAATCCACAGAATACATTCATCCGATTTGGCAGTGGAGACTAGCGAGCAACCAATGGTGAGATAACCGCCATGTTTCATAACCAATCATTCGGCATCAAGTCTGAGCAGATACTCTTAGACTCCAATCTCTCCATGCTCAACGAGGATACCATTCGCGACTATCGCAATTACTTCAAGCTATACAGTCCTCGACCTAATCTGATAGGCAATGACATCGCCGACTTCTGCAAGCGCATCGGAATTGCCGACAATGAGGGACATCTGAATTATGGTGGTTTGATGTGCTTTGGCAAAGAAGAATGGGTTCGCCGTTATGTTCCTACGTTTTGGATGGACTTGGTGGAGATTCCAGGTAGAAGTGTAAGAGAAGCCCGAACCCGCTATACCTACCGCATTCCCGAGCAAGAGAACCTTTGGGAGTATTTTCAGATTATGATTAGGAGACTGCGCCTCATCGTGGATACTCCATTCATGATGAACGACGAGGGATTCAATGTGGAAGATCGCTCGCAGTTTAAGATTTTGCGAGAAGCATTAGTCAATATGCTCTCCCACTTCGACCCTTTCAGCACCATTCACTCCTGCATCCATATCTACACCGACAGAGTCGAGTTCTTCAATGCAGGTGGCTATCCTGTGCCTATATCCCAACTAGGCAACCATCTCTATTCCAATCCTCGCAACCCAATTATTGCCAAGATATTCAGACTGGTAAACCTATCTGAAACCATCGGTTATGGTTTTGACATGATGAACGAGTGGAAAGAAATCACAGGCAATGACGTGACTTTTGAGAGTGATATCTGCACCAGCACTGTCACTTTTTGGCTGGATAGTGACAGAGCTAGTAACAGAGCTAGTAACTATGTCAGTAACTATGTCAGTAACCATGTCAGTAACTATGTCAGTAACCATGTCAGTAACTATGTCACAGAAAACACTCAAAAGATTTTGGATTATTGCTTAACCCCAAAAACGAGAAGAGAAATTCTTACTTTTTTAGGATTAACATTCCAGACCAAAAACTACAAGATGCATATTGAGCCACTTGTCAGTCATGGATTTCTAGAGTTAACAATTCCTGAGATTCCGAAAAGTAGATTTCAGAAATTTAAGCTAACGGATAAAGGTAAAAAATTATTAATGACACTCTTAAAAAAAAATAAAATATGAGTATTAGATTAAACAAAGCATTACGTAATCTCAATATCAGCCTTAAGACTGCTACTGATTTTTTATTAAGACACAAGGAATTAGGTGAAATTAGAGAAGAGCCATCCTTTAAACTTAATGAAAATCAGTACGAGGCATTGTGCCTTGAAATTCCGCAACACTATAGTTTAATATTATTTATAAGTGCCTGAGCAAAAAAAAGCTACCCAGGATTTTGCCATGTCAGAATTTTCACTTACCTTAGTGTTGCGAAAAGAAGACAAGCAAAAAAACTCTAATATGACATGGCAAATGTACAAATAAAATCCGAGAAACTCACTCCTTTTGGAGGAATATTTCCGATCATGGAGCAATTTGATGTTCTTTTGGATCAAACCATAGACTCCACCTTGGGATTGAGATGCACTATGTTTGGTTATCAATATAGCGAGATTCTACGCTCTCTGATGTGCGTATATCTTTGTGGTGGCTCATGTATTGAGGATGTTACAACTCACCTGATGAAACATTTGTCTCTTCATCCAACTCTTCGCACTTGCAGCGCAGACACCATATTACGTGCTATCGAAGAACTGACTTTTAAGAGCATCACCTATAAGTCTGCTTCTGGCAAATCCTATGATTTCAATACTGCAGACAAGATGAACTGCTTACTGGTCAATGCCCTGCTTGCTACTGGTCAATTGAAATCCGGTCAAGAGTATGATTTTGACTTTGACCATCAGTTCATTGAAACAGAGAAGTATGATGCAAAACCAACCTACAAGAAGTTCTTGGGCTATAGTCCAGGCGTAGCTGTCATTAACGACATGAGTTGGTATTGAAAATAGAGACGGCAACACAAACGTACGCTTCAACCAAAAAAGAAACTTTGGAAAGAATCTTCAAGCGATTGGAGGCTTCGGAAATATATATTTCTCGTGCCCGCATGGATTGCGGCTCATGTTCGGAGGAAATCGTAGATATGGTAGAGGCTCATTGCAGGCATTTTTATATTCGTGCCAACAGATGCTCTTCTTTCTACGATTCCATGTTTGCCTTAACTGGATGGAAAACTGTTGAAATCAACGGTATTGAGTTTGAGTTGAATTCTATCCTTGTTGAGAAATGGAAAGGAAAACCGTATCGTCTTGTCATACAGAGACAAAGGCGAATAGATGGATACCTTGACATTTGGGAAGGCGAATATACCTACAGATGTATACTGACTAACGATTACAAGTCGAGTGCAAGAGACATCGTGGAATTCTACAATCTTCGTGGTGGCAAGGAACGCATCTTCGATGACATGAACAATGACTTTGGCTGGAATCGATTGCCAAAATCGTTCATGGCACAGAATACTTTATTCCTGCTTATGACAGCTCTCATCAGAAACTTCTACAAAGCTATTATGCAGAGATTGAAAACCCATGAATTTGGATTGCGTGCCACCAGCAGAATCAAGACCTTTGTGTTCAAGTTAATCTCTGTTCCTCCGAAATGGATTAAGACATCACGTAGGCATGTATTTAACATTTACTCAGACAACAATGCTTATGCCAACCTGTTCAAGACAGACTTTGGTTAAAGACCATGCTTTTCTGCTTAAACCAGCGTATTACCTCAAGTCGCTTTATGGGGTAAGGGGATTTTGTGTCTGCGACGTTTCTGTTGTGCAAGAAATATGTACAATAAAATGAATACAGAGCTTGGTGAAGAATATAAATGGAAAATTGCATTTTTGTATTCAAAGAAAGACTGCATTCCAATATTCAAGAAGAAAGATCTTGTCACTTTAGCTAAATATTTTGGAATGAAAAAAGCAAATAAAGCATCCATTTCAAAGCTCCAATCTGTAATCATTTCAGAACAAGGTCAAAAAGATATTTTTGAATTTACAGAAGAACTACAAAACATTCTTAAGGAACTAAAGAAAGAATCTACAAAAAAAGATATGGATACCCCAAAAGAAACAAATTACAATATAGACAAGCAATATTGGTGGCTCGTAGCCAGTCCTAAGATTTGGAGTTTCTCCAAGATGAAGGTCGGTGAAATCCAAGACTATACTCTTTATAATGAGAATGGCAATCCACGAAGAATCTTTCAGAACTTCGTGAATGCCAAGAAAGGGGATATTGTCATAGGATATGAGGCCAACCCTGTGAAACAAATCGTTGCCATTGCCGAAATCGACACGCCATCAGATGGGCAGCATATTTGTTTCAAAAAAGTTGAATCCCTGCAATACCCTATCGACTACGCCTCATTCAAGGATGCACCAGAGCTAAAAAGCATGGAATTCATTCAAAACAAGAATGGCTCACTATTCAAAGTTGCCCCTGACGAATATGAGTACCTGATTGATCTCATCAGAGAATCCAATCCAAAAGAAGAAAACAAACAGCTGAAACCCTATACACAAGAGAATTTTCTCAATGAGGTATATATGAGCGAAGAAGACTATACCAAGCTGCGCTTGCTCTTGCAAAACAAGAAGAACATCATCTTGCAAGGAGCACCTGGCGTAGGTAAGACATTCTCCGCTAAGAGATTAGCTTACTCTATGATGGGGGATATAGACGAATCGAGAATCGAATTCATCCAATTCCACCAAAATTATAGCTATGAGGATTTCATGATGGGGTATCGACCTAACGAAGATGGTGGATTCGAACTCAAAAAGGGAGTTTTCTATAACTTCTGTAAAAGAGCCCAAAGTAATCCGGACAAAGATTACTACTTCATTATAGATGAAATAAATCGTGGAAACCTGAGCAAGATATTTGGTGAATTGTTAATGCTAATAGAAAAAGACTATCGAGACACAGAAATTAAATTGGCTTATAATGGCGAAATGTTCTGTGTGCCAAGCAACCTATATATAATAGGTATGATGAATACAGCAGACAGAAGTCTTGCCATGATAGACTATGCCTTGCGCCGTCGATTTAGTTTCTATGAAATGACTCCTGGATTTGACACTGAAGGTTTCAAGAAGTACCAAGAGTCCATAGGAAATGATAAGTTTGATAAAGTTGTCAATGCCATAGTTTCACTCAACCATGACATTATCAATGACGATTCACTTGGTTCGGGATTCTGTATCGGTCACAGTTACTTCTGCTCTTCCAAGCCAAATGACATCAACGATTTGTGGTTGGAAAATATCGTGGAATACGACATCAAGCCAATGCTTAGAGAATATTGGTTTGACAACGATTCGAAGTATCAAACGGCTGTAGAAAAACTATTAGACGCACTCAAATGACGAAAGACAAGAACATATTCATACTCAACATCTACTATATGCTCACTTATGCTTTTCGTGAGCTAAAGCAGAACAACTATGAAGAGATTGCTGGTGAGAATTTCGACAACATACAACAATTGTTTGCCGAAATTCTCATCAAGGGCATCTCATGCCAACTGAAACAAGGTATTTTCAAGCAATATATCATTCGCAAAGACTCACTCCCTACCCTTCGCGGAAAACTTGACTTGAACGCTACCATTCAAAACAAGTTATGCAGAAAGCAAGAAATCGGTTGTGAATATGATGAGTTATCGGAAAACAACATCTTCAATCAGATTATAAAAGCAACTGTCTTTGGTCTTCTCAAGCACGGAAACATCAAAAAAGATCAAAAGACCAAGCTAAAGAATCTCATGCTGTTCTTTTCAGGCATCGACATCATCGAACTAAGCACGATAAAATGGAATATACTGACATTTGACAGGAACAACAAATCCTATCAAATGCTACTTTATATCTGTTATTTCCTTACCGAGGATATTCTGATGACAACAGAAAAGGGGAAATACAAGATGAAGTCATTTACTGATGAACATCTTTGTCGCCTTTTCGAGAAGTTTGTCTTAGAATACTATAGGTCTAAACATCCTGAATACAAGGCTCAAGCTGCACAAATAGATTGGAACATCGACCGAGATGTATCTTCCACTCATATTCTTCCTATCATGCAAACAGACATATTACTTACTCTCAATGACCGAACACTCATCATTGACACTAAGTTTTATGGACATACCATGCAAGTGCAATTTGACAAAGCGACAATACATTCTAACAACTTGTACCAAATTCATACATATGCCATGAATAAGGACAAACTGCATTCGGGCAAAGTGGATGGCATGTTGCTTTATGCTAAAACAGACGAAGACATCACACCCAATGGAAGTATGAAGCTTGCGGATGGCAATACCATATACTTCCGCACTCTTGACCTCAATGTACCTTTCGCTGAAATAGAGAAGCAATTAGAGGCTTTCGTATCGTATTCAGTTTACTAAAAAATGCCGATAGTGGTGCCAAAAGTCGTTTTTTTAAAGCACTTTTGGCACCACTATCAGCACTTTTTCCATTGATTTCATCCAATCAATTGGACGGTTTATGCTTATTTTATCCAATCAATTGGACAAAAGAGAGTCAACCTCTCTGATACTGACAATGGAATCATGAAATAAAAGGGGAAAGTGCCAAATCACTTTCCCTCTTTCTCCTCCATCCATTCTTCCAACACCTTGCAATATTCATCGTTTTGCTCGGCAAATGGCATGTGTCGGGCTCCTACGAAGAGATGCCACTTGGAATCTTGGATACCATCATAAAGTGTCTTTGCTACCAATGGAGTACAGAGGTCGTTGGTGCCACTCATCACCAAGCAAGGCACTTGGATTTCGCCCAGACTGTCGGTGTAATCATAATCACGGAGCGTACCAGTAGGAGTGTATTCATTTGGTCCCCAACCATGGAGATAAGCCTCAGCACCAGCACGCTTCTTCCGGCGAAGACACTCTGGACTATCCTCCGTCACCTCACCGGCACAATGCAGGAGCATGAAGTGTTCATTCGCCTTGGCATACGCCTCGCTCGAAAAGTCATCCTTCGCCTCAGCCTCAGCGATGGCACGCTGGTCTTCCTCCGACATAAACTTAATCATGCGATGTTGCTCACTTGCCCAAAGCTTGCTGCTCGAAAGAGTGCTGCTGAGGATGGCTGACTTCACGCCCTTTGCTTGCTTCTCTATCAGATAGATGATGGCGAGCATGCCACCCCACGACTGTCCCAAGAGATGAAAATGGTCGATGTGGAGATAGTCGATGAGCACACAGAGTTCGTTGAGCCAAGTCTCAGGAGTCCAGAGTTCGGGATGTCCCTCCACAAATGAGTTGCCACAGCCCAACTGGTCGTACATGATGACAGCTCTACCTGATTCCGCTACCCTATCCAATAGCTCGAAATAGTTGTGGGTACTGCCTGGTCCACCATGCAAGAGGATGATAGGGCTCTTGCCCTCCTCTGTTTTACCTACGATACGATAATATGTTTGATAGCCCATGAAGGGCATATATCCTTCCTTGATTTCCATTGTCTTCAAATGTTTTTATTGTTACCTAAACTGTGTTATCTAATTTTGCTGCTCCTATACCTTAATTATATAGTCTTCATTATTCTTCATATTCGGTGGAGTTTTGAAAAGACATGTATATCACATTTATCATGTGCATATATTATGATGTGCAAAAATATAAAAAATATGGCAATTAAACAAATATATCTTGCTTATTTTATCAAAAGAACTTAAATAATTTGGCTGTTTCTAGCTAATGCAATATCTTTGCATTCTAAATAATAATGAAACCAAATAAAAATAGAATATATGTTTAGTGGAATCGTAGAAGAAATGGCTACCGTCGTAGCTATCAAGCATGATAAGGAGAACATCGACTTCACATTGAGATGCTCTTTTGTTGATGAACTCGGCATCGACCAGAGCGTGGCGCATAACGGCGTCTGCCTTACTGTGGTGGAAATCAAGGACGGTACCTATACCGTTACCGCCATGAAGGAAACCCTGGACCGCAGTAATCTGGGTCTGCTCAAGGTAGGCGACAAGGTGAACGTGGAGCGCTCTATGGTGATGAACGGCCGTCTGGATGGTCATATCGTACAGGGACACGTGGACGAGACTGCCAAATGTATCGCAATGAAAGACGCTGATGGCTCTACTTATTTTACTTTCGAATATGAGCTCAATAAGGAAATGGCAAGAAAAGGCTATTTCACGGTGGACAAGGGCAGCGTTACCGTTAACGGCGTTTCGCTCACCGTCTGTGATCCTACAGACAACACATTTACCGTTGCTATCATTCCTTATACCAGAGAGAATACCAACTTCTGCGACATCGAAGTGGGAACGGTAGTAAATATAGAATTCGACATTTTGGGCAAATATATCGCTCGACTCAAGAGCTTTGAATAAGCCGGAAAAGTTAAGTACGGACGTTCTAAAAAACATGCACATTTCTTGCGTTTTGCGCACAAAGCAAGACTAAATGGGCATTTTTTTAATAAAATATTTGCGTAAGCCATAAAAAAGTGTTACTTTTGCCCCTGTGTTTTGTCCCAAATTGAACATTGGACAGTAACTTATTAGACGATAGCAAGTCTGACAATCGCACTAGACGACGTACAACTTGAGTACTGAGCACTAACAAACTTAGGAAATTATAACAATAACCATTTTTAAAAATATGAGTTTAAAAATCGTAGTACTTGCCAAGCAAGTACCTGACACAAGAAATGTGGGTAAGGATGCGATGACCGCCGAAGGCACAGTAAATCGCGCTGCCCTTCCTGCAATCTTCAATCCTGAAGATTTGAACGCATTGGAGCAGGCTCTCCGATTGAAAGAGCAGAATCCAGGTTCTACAGTGGTATTTTGACTATGGGTCCTCCACGTGCTGGCGAAATCATCCGCCAGGGTCTTTATCGTGGTGCTGATACGGGTTGGTTGCTTACCGACCGTCTCTTTGCCGGTGCTGACACATTGGCTACTTCCTATGCCCTTGCTACTGGTATCCAGAAGATTGGTGACGTTGACATCGTGATCGGTGGTCGCCAGGCTATCGATGGTGATACAGCTCAGGTAGGTCCGCAGGTGGCTCAGAAGTTGGGATTGAACCAGGTAACCTACGCAGAGGAAATCCTCAAGGTAGAGGATGGCAAGGCTACTATACGCCGCCTCATTGATGGTGGTGTGGAGACTGTTGAGGCTCCATTGCCATTGGTTATCACCGTAAACGGAAGTGCTGCTCCATGTCGCCCATGCAACGTGAAGCTCGTAATGAAATATAAATACGCTACCTGCCCTATGGAGCGCAAGGGTGATGAGCCTTGGGCCAACCTCTATGAAGAGCGCCCTTACCTCACTCTGAACCAGTGGAGTGTTGCCGATGTTGACGGCGACCCTGCACAGTGCGGTTTGAGCGGTTCACCTACCAAGGTGAAGGCCGTGAAGAACATCGTGTTCCAGGCTAAGGAAAGCAAGACCTTGACCAGCAGCGATGAAGACATCGACGGACTGATGAAGGAATTGTTGAACGAAAGTATTATCGGATAATTTTGAAAAGACAATGAACAACGTATTTGTATATTGCGAGGTAGAAGGCACAACCGTTGCCGAAGTATCTCAGGAATTGCTCACCAAGGGGCGTAAGCTCGCTAACCAGCAGGGCGTGGAGCTCCATGCCATCGTGGCTGGTACCGGCATCAAGGGTCAGGTAGAGAATCAGATTCTCCCTTATGGTGTAGATAAATTATTTGTTTTCGATGCTGAGGGATTGTTCCCATACACTTCAGCTCCTCATACAGACATTCTCGTCAACCTCTTCAAGGAGGAGCAGCCTCAGATTGCATTGATGGGTGCTACCGTTATCGGTCGCGACCTCGGTCCTCGTGTTTCTTCTTCATTGACCAGTGGTCTTACCGCCGACTGTACAGAACTTGAAATCGGTGATTACGACGACAAGAAGAGCGGCAAGCACTATGAGGGTCTGCTCTATCAGATTCGTCCTGCCTTCGGTGGTAACATCGTGGCTACTATCGTAAACCCAGACCACCGTCCACAGATGGCTACAGTCCGCTCTGGCGTGATGCAGAAGAGCATCTACGAGGGTGAGTGCAAGAAGGAAGTAGTTTACCCTGAGGTAAGCAAGTATGTTCCTGCTGAGGACTTCGTAGTAAAGGTACTCGACCACCACGTAGAGGCTGCCAAGCACAACCTGAAGGGTTCTGCCATCGTCGTAGCCGGCGGTTATGGCGTAGGAAGCAAGGAAGGCTTCGACCAACTCTTTGAATTGGCTCATCTCCTCCATGGTGAGGTAGGTGCTTCCCGTGCTGCAGTAGATGCAGGTTGGGTAGATCACGACCGTCAGATTGGTCAGACTGGTGTTACCGTTCATCCTAAGGTATATATCGCTTGCGGAATCTCTGGTCAGATTCAGCACATCGCAGGTATGCAGGATTCAGGCATCATCATCTCTGTAAACAACGATCCTGATGCTCCAATCAACAAGATTGCCGATTACGTTATCAACGGCAATGTTGAGGATGTGGTTCCTAAGCTCATCAAGTACTACAAGCAGAATTCTAAGTAATCTGCATTACACATTATTTAAATAAGAAAAGCAAAATGGCTAATTATTATACAGACCATCCTGAGATAGAGTTCCACTTGAATCATCCGCTTATGAAGCGTGTTGTGGACTTGAAGGAAAGAAATTATGTAGAAAAAGACCAGTTTGAAGATGCTCCTGTCAACTACGAGGATGCCATCGAGAACTACAAGCGATTGCTGGATATTACCGGCGATGTAGCTGCTAACATCATCGAACCAAACTCTGAGGATGTTGACCTCGAAGGTCCACACTTGGAGAATGGCCGCATGATCTATGCCAGCAAGACATTCGAGAACCTCGATGCTACCCGCAAGGCTGGCCTCTGGGGCTTGTCCATGCCTCGTCGTTACGGCGGCTTGAACCTGCCTAATGCCATCTTCTCTATGGCTTCTGAAATCATTGCTGCTGCCGATGCCGGTTTCCAGAACATCTGGTCGCTCCAGAGCTGTATCGATACACTCTATGAGTTCGGTTCTGAGGAGCAGCGCCAGAAGTACATTCCTCGCATCTGCGCAGGCGAGACCATGAGTATGGACTTGACAGAGCCTGATGCAGGTTCTGACTTGCAGCGCGTAATGCTCAAGGCCACACAGGATGAGGACGGCACGTGGCGTCTGAACGGTGTGAAGCGTTTCATCACCAATGGTGACTCAGACATCCACCTGGTTCTGGCTCGTTCTGAAGAAGGCACCAAGGATGGTCGTGGTCTTTCTATGTTCATCTACGACAAGCGTGATGGTGGCGTAACTGTTCGTCACATCGAGCACAAGTTGGGTATTCATGGTTCTCCTACCTGCGAGTTGGTTTACAAGAATGCCAAGGCAGAGCTTTGCGGTAACACCCGTCTCGGATTGATTAAGTACGTAATGGCTTTGATGAACGGTGCCCGTCTGGGTATCGCAGCTCAGAGTGTAGGTGTTGAGCAGGAGGCTTACAACGAGGGCCTGGCTTATGCCAAGGAGCGTGCTCAGTTTGGAGAGAAGATCATCAACTTCCCAGCTGTATACGACATGCTTTCAAGAATGAAGGCTAAGTTGGATGCAGGCCGTTCACTCCTCTACTGCTGCGCTCGCTACGTAGATATCTACAAGGCTTTGGAAGACATCGCCCGCGACACTAAGCTCACTCCAGAGGAGCGTCAGGAGATGAAAAAATACACCCGCTTGGCTGATGCATTTACTCCATTGGCTAAGGGTATGAACTCAGAGTATGCCAACCAGAATGCATACGATGCCATCAGCATTCACGGTGGTTCTGGTTTCATCATGGAGTACAAGTGCCAGCGCCTGTTCCGTGATGCCCGCATCTTCTCTATCTACGAGGGAACCACCCAGCTTCAGGTAGTAGCAGCTATCCGCTACATCACCAACGGCACTTATCTCAGCATCATCAAGGAGATGTTGGAGAATGAGGTATCAGATGACTTGAAGCCATTGAAGGAGCGTGTAGCTAAACTCGTAGAACTTTACGAGGCAGCCATCAACAAGGTGAAGGAAGCAAACGATCAGGCAGTTCACGACTTCCTGGCTCGCCGTCTCTACAACATGACTGGCGACATCGTAATGTCTCTTCTCATCCTCGACGATGCTACCAAGGCACCAGAGATGTTCCAGAAGAGTGCCAATGTTTATGTTCGCATGGCAGAGGAGGAAGTTCTCGGTCATTCAGCATACATCCAGAACTTCAAGGCAGAAGACTTGGAGAGCTTCAAGGCATAAGATTATCATTACAAATATTATATAAAAAGTCCGTGGGAATTTGCTTTCCTACGGACTTTTTCATTTTATTTTTTCTTCTTTGTATTACTTCGAGTCATTGTTGGGTCTGCCACAATTTTTTGCTGCGGATGTCTTACCGTAAACTTATTCGCTTCATGGTTCGACCTAAAAGTTGGTGTATAGTCGTACAACTAAAGAGGGTATAGTCGTACAACTAAAGAGGGGTGCCACTAGGCTCAGCAGACCTTCCGACTGCAGTCGGAATCTTCTAGAAACAGGCTTCGTATACTTAATATATTAGTTCATTGAATCTGATTAAACGCCTTTCGTTACTTACCCAGTCGTCTCGGTGCGTTTATTCAGTCATATTAGGCTTTAGCAGTAAACAATAATCTCTTTTTATAATCACAGCCATTCCCGAAAAGTGAAACAAATAACCAAAATCGGAAATAGGGATTTTCCCTTCTACTTTAGGGAATCCTTCTCTTTTTATTTCAAAAGAAAGCTGTACTTTTGCAACCATAAAACAATATAATAACTTATAAAAACAGTTTAGCTTATGAAAAGGAATGATTGGATGGCGCTCATCGCCACAACCATATTGATGTTTGCCGTATGCCTCTCGGCTTCGGCTAAAGGAAAAAGAAACGTAGAGCGCGGAATGACCAAGCAGGAAGTAATAGCCATTCTTGGAGAACCTAAGCTCACCAGTTTCGACATGTATGGGGACAAATGGGAATATGCCAAATATAATAATCTGTTTGGAGATTCCAAGTACATCACGGTCTTCTTCGACAGAAACGGAAAGGTTGTGCAGTACGATACAAGAATCATAGAACCCAACAGCCAGACGTCGAATGTACAGCAGCCACAACATCCTACTCCACCCCTCTACGATGGAAGATGTGATCCAGATGGCAGAATGGATTACGGCTATTGTCTCGACGATGCTTCCTTCTCCAAACTATATAATAAGGTGAAGAAGGCAAGCTTTGATGACAACAAGTTCGACCTGATAGAAGTGGCTAGCCTCGGCTGTTACTATTCTTGTGCCCAAGCCGTCAGCATGATGAATATATTCACTTTTGGTGACAGCAAGATGAAAGCCCTCAGACTGATGGCTCCCCATATCATAGATTTGCAGAATGCCACTATCATCTATCAGCAATTCAGTTTTGAAAGCGAAAAGCAAAAGGTAGGAGAAATATTAAGAAGCAGCAGAATATCTCCTCAAAACTTGCATATTCAATGAAAAAGCATTAATTTTGCAGTCAAAAATTGCAAAATAAATGAATACAAAGATATTATCAAAAGACAAAGACCCGATGGGTGCCGCTATCCTTGATTATCAGAAATTGGGAAGAGCAGGAAGATTACGTGTGCTCTCCTCTATGTTCGAAGAGGACGAAATGCCGGTGAAACATCTCTTCAGAAAAGTTGAAGAGATGCCGATGCTGGAGCAGAAGGCCTTGCAACTCACAAAAGGGCGTGTACTGGATATCGGAGCCGGCAGCGGCTGCCATACGCTCGCCTTGCAGGAGAAGGGCTTGGAGGTAAAAGCCATTGATATTTCTCCTCTGAGCTGCGAAGCGATGGAACTGAGAGGAGTAAAGGATGCGGAATGCATCAATCTTTTCGATGAACATCTGGAAACAGGCTTTGATACCATCCTCCTCCTGATGAACGGCACTGGCATTGCTGGGAAAATAGAAAACCTCCCTACCCTCTTCAACCGTCTCAAGGCTTTGCTCAACAAGGGCGGACAGATTCTTATCGATTCCTCCGACCTCAAATATATCTACGAAAATGAAGACGGAAGTTTCGACATCAATCTGAATGGTGCCTACTATGGTGAAGTGGATTATCAGATGATTTACAAAGACATTAAGGGAGACTGTTTCAACTGGCTCTACGTAGATTTCCCATTGCTCAAATCCATCGCCGAAACCTGCGGTCTGCATGGCGAACTCGTGGCAGAAGGCGAACATTACGACTATCTGGCTAGGATTTTCTAAGCATATAAAGATAAAAGGAGTTAAGATGATGGTCTTAACTCCTTTTTATCTTTTCTTTCTATTTAATCGTCGAAATCGTGACGTCTGAGAAATCATTCATATAATCCAGAATCTCCAGCGTATGGAACCCCCGTTTGGCTTTTATCAATGCTCGCCTCCACAAATTCTTCCTTAGAAAATCTCCGTTCTTTCAGTTCGTAAGAATGAACTTCCATGCCTTTCTGTTTGATTTTACTGATGAATTCCTTCACGCTGTCCCTTGATGGAGCAGAGAAATTCAGTTCGATGGTAGAGGTTCCCAACTGCGGTATCAGATAATTCAGCACCTCCAGTCCCATCAACACCATCATCGTAGTAATAGCTGCAGCCACATACATTCCCGTACCGCACGCCAGACCGATGGCTGCCGTCACCCACAAGCCTGCAGCAGTAGTCAAGCCCCTGACCACATTCTTCTGGAAGATGATGGTACCGGCACCCAGGAATCCGATACCCGAAACCACTTGGGCAGCAACGCGCGAGGAATCCTTCAGATCAAAGCCAAATCCATACTGGGAAACAACACAGAAAAGTGCACTACCCAGGGCTACCAGGAAGTGAGTGCGGAACCCCGCCTCCTTGGCACGGTATTCTCTTTCGATACCTATCGCTCCTCCCAAAATGAGAGCCAGAGACAGGCGAACAGTCAGGTCTATATAGGTTGCATCCATAAATATCCTTTCTTTTTAAAAGATGAAAGAAGCATCACAAAATGCCTCTATTTGATGTTATCAATGCAAATATACAACTTTTCTTTGAAAGAAAGGCGAGAATTTCAAAAAAATAATGTATCTTTGCAACTGTTAGTGCCTATTTCGGCAATTTATTCACAAATACACATTTATTTATATACATGGCAACAGTTGACGACAAGAAGATCATCTTCTCAATGGTGGGCGTATCTAAGATTATCCCACAAAACCAGAAACAGATTCTGAAGAACATCTACCTATCGTTCTTCTACGGAGCAAAAATCGGTATCATCGGTTTGAACGGTGCCGGTAAATCTACGTTGATGAAAATCATCGCAGGACTTGAGCAACCTACCCAGGGTGAGGTGGTTTGGAGCCCAGGCTACTCTGTGGGCTACTTGCCTCAGGATCCTCCGCTCGACGAGAACAAGACCGTGAAGGAAAACGTGATGGAGGGTGTGCAGAAAATCTATGATGCACTCGCAGAATACGAGGAAATCAACAATAAGTTCGGTCTCGAAGAATATTACGGAGACCCTGATAAGATGGACAAGCTGATGCAGCGTCAGGCTGAGGTGCAGGATATCATTGATGCTACCGATGCCTGGAACATCGACTCCAAGCTGGAGCGTGCGATGGCTGCCCTGCATTGTCCTCCTGGCGATTGGTCTGTTACCAATCTCTCGGGTGGTGAGCGCCGCCGTGTGGCTCTCTGCCGCCTGCTCCTGCAGAAGCCGGACGTGCTCCTGCTCGATGAGCCTACCAACCACCTGGATGCAGAGAGCATCGACTGGCTGGAGCAGCACCTGCAGCAGTATGAGGGCACCGTAATCGCTGTAACCCACGACCGCTACTTCCTCGACGATGTGAGCGAGTGGATCCTGGAGTTGGACCGTGGCGAGGGTATTCCATGGAAGGGCAACTACTCTTCATGGCTCGACCAGAAGACCAAGCGAATGATTCAGGAGGAGAAGACTGCCTCTAAGCGCCGCAAGACATTGGAGCGCGAGTTGGAATGGGTTCGCATGGCGCCTAAGGCCCGTCAGGCTAAGGGTAAGGCTCGTCTGAACTCTTACGAGCAGATGCTCAACCAGGAGCAGAAGGAGCGCGAGGAGAAGCTGGAAATCTTCATCCCTAACGGTCCTCGTCTGGGTAACAAGGTGATTGAGGCTCAGCATGTAAAGAAGGCGTTCGGCGAAAAGGTTCTCTTCAACGACCTCAACTTCATGCTTCCTCCTAACGGCATCGTAGGTGTAATCGGTCCTAACGGAGCCGGCAAGACTACCCTCTTCCGCCTCATTATGGGCTTGGATCAGGCAGACGGCGGTACATTCGAGGTGGGTGAGACCGTGAAGCTGGCTTATGTTGACCAGCAGCACAAGGACATCGACCCTCAGAAGACTGTTTACGAGGTGATTTCTCAGGGCAACGAAACCTTGCGTCTGGGTGGCAGAGATGTGAATGCACGTGCTTACATCAGCCGTTTCAACTTCTCAGGCACCGACCAGAGCAAGCTCTGCAGTGTTCTCTCGGGTGGTGAGCGCAACCGTCTGCAGTTGGCATTGGCATTGAAGCAGGAGGGCAACGTATTGCTCCTCGATGAGCCAACCAACGATATCGACGTGAACACGCTGCGTGCCTTGGAGGAAGGTTTGGAGGCATTTGCCGGTTGTGCTGTGGTTATCAGCCACGACCGCTGGTTCCTCGATCGTATCTGTACCCACATTCTTGCCTTCGAGGGCAATGGTGAGGTCTTCTTCTTCGAGGGCAGCTATTCTGAGTACGAAATCAACAAGGCGCGCCGCCTGGGCGATACAGAGATCAAGAAGGGTCGCTATCGCAAGTTGATGGAGGAATAAAAATTTGAAAACGAAAAGAAGGACTTGGTTCTGAAACAATAAAAAACAAAAGAAAAGGTGTGTCGTTGCCTTAAGACACACCTTTTTTGTTTCTATGCAGCCGTTTTCAAAAGCTTTACCAGATGCAACCAGGACGTTCAGGAAACTGCGTCGCGACGTATCAGATGCTACGTCCCGACGTAATTTCTTCTATGTCATTAGTTAAATTGCAAAAAAACAAATGAAAAAGCCAAGCATTGAACCGAAAAAAAGGATTTTTGCTCAATGCTCTCTTAGTTTTCACCCCAAAATCCCTCTAAAACACCTATATTTCGCTGTTGTAATCAAAGTGATAACCTATCAATATGGCAATTCTTTGGCGCAAAAAAATATATATAAAACAGCATGCCCGACACAAAAAAAAGGGGAAGCGCCGAAACGACACTTCCCCATGGATTGGATGAATCATATAATCATCTGTCTCGCGACATTTTATTCTGTGTATGCAGTCTTGTAGGCAGAGTCAAAGAACATAGCGCAAGAACCTACGCAAGTCTCATACTCATGCTGCTTCTGACCAGCTCTGTCATACTCCACTACATAGCCGTTACCATTATAGTCGGGATTGCCTTTATCGCCCAATCTATAAGAGAGCACGAAGATATGACCATTCAATGGGTCGGCGAAGCATCTCTGAGAGCGTCATCGTCTGTACTTGCGTACTTCCTGCTACGAGCACACTCACGCTAGGAGTGCTGCCAAAAGGTGCATTGAGCACATAGAAATAATAAGGAGGAACCACATCCATACGTGTTGTAACACCAGGGGTTACGCATACAGCATAGTTGCCATCTGCCACCTTCTGCGACTTGCCCTCGGTGAAACTCACTGCACGTAGGGCATTTTCGCCAGTGGCCGCATAGTCAGGAGCAGGTCCATATACAGGGTTGTCGAGAACATACAAAACATTAGATGCACAATAGATGCTGGTAGGATTGTTCACGCCCTCAATATTCTTAGTCTCTACATTGTCGTTGGAAAGATTGATGCAAGAGATGTTGCCACCACCAGCACCATAGTTGCTGTTGGCAACGTAGAGATTGCCATTACCGATGACCAAGCCCTCAGGATAGCTGCCCACCTGCCACTTCTTCTGAAGAGCAAAGCTTGTGGTGTCCACGGCTGCTACATAGCCACCGTATGTGGTGAAATAGACCTTGCCTCCGTCGGCGATGATATGGCGAGGATGGGCACCATCGGCATTGACCAGCAACTCTGTGGTCTTGATTTGCTTGATGCTCTGCTTGGTTTTCTTGTCGATTACCTCGATGGTGTTGCTCTGGTCTACGGCGAGATAAATCTTGTTGCCATATACGATGCCGTCATTGGCAGTATTACCGAGCGTACGACCGTTAGCAGTCTTGAATACGTTCTGTGTAGCTGTGCTTGAAGCATAGTCGATGGCTGTGAGAGAGCTCTCGATCTTGCTATACATGTTACCTGAATTCACAACGTAAGCGCCCGTACTATACACCTGGAGATAAGTCTCAGGACCATCGTTGTCGTCGCTACATGATGTCATCACTGCAGTCCCCATCAAGAGCACCGCCAAACCTAATAAATACTTTTTCATTTTCTTTTTCTGTTTATATTTGAATCTAATTTGTTACTATCTAGAAGTTATACCCGATGCTTAACATCCAGCTGCGGCGAGGCATCGGATAATGCCCTACGAGTTCATACTGCTCAGACAGCAGGTTCTTCACATCCATCCTGACCTTCACACCTCTCAGGGATTTCCCCAAAAGAGTCAGTCCGTCCAGCTGACGATAGAGCGTCAACCCCATGTCCCAGTAACCACCCACTTCGGTGCCGTCATAGTGCTCATTGTTGGCCCATCGCTTGCTCATTCCTTGTCCATGGAGCGAGACATTCACCCAGGGATTCTCCCACCCCAAGGCAATACTGCCCGAGTGCAAAGGGATATAGGCTACTTGATTGCCATAATATTTGGACGAGCGGTCGGTATGGTTCACCACGTGCTGGTAGCTATACGACCCTTGCAGCGAGAGTTGCTGCCCCGGAGCCATCTGCCAGGTGCCACGCAAAGAGGCATCCGCGCCAACGACATCAACCCGTGCCAAGTTCACAGTACGCCAAACGAACATATTGTAAGGAACGCCCACAATCTTGTCGGTCACCCGATTGCAGTAGCCGTCCAGCGTTGCTTGAACATTCCATTCCTTGTAACGTAGGGATTCGCCGTTTCCCCCACCTCCTGAAGAAGTTTTTTTCCACGTAAGCCCGACATTCAACTGTCGGGTTTTCTCAGGCTTCAGATCTGAACTTCCATAATGGAAGAAATAGTTCTCGTTGAAAGTAGGAACCCGGAAGATGTCCTTGTACGAAGCCCTGAGATAAAGCTCATCGCTGGCAGTACCATTCCCCAGGAGCCGATAAGAAAGCGAAAGCGATGGCGAAAGCCGGCGTGCATCCTTGGCAGCCTGTCCTGCTTGGGTAGGATTGGCGCTGCCTTGCAGAGTCTCTATCTTGCGCCCCACGCTGTTGAGGTAAACCGAAGCCAATATTCTGGCAAGAGCTACCCATCTTCCCTTCGCATATCGGGCGGAGAGCGACTGCAGGATGCCATGTCGATGAGGTCGCAGGTCGGTGGCGAGAGTGCTGTTGAGCGAGTTCATCATCCAGTCGGCAGAGTAATCCACCGCCCAGCCGTCCCCCGGCATCCACATCAGTGCTGCCGAAGTATAATATTCCCTCTGCCAGTAGGTAGCATCATTGCGCCGATTTGCCACGAGCGTGTCCTGATAGGCAGAGCTCGCCCAGTTCATCTTGGCTTGCACCTTCAGCATCCAATGGTCATCGAGACTTCTGGCTTGCCACCTCGCCTGAGCAAAGGCGTTGCGGTCGTGCAACTGTTCGGCAGTTACATCGGTGTAATATCTCACAATGCCTGGCAACTGTCGGTCGTTGTCATAATAGTAGAGCTTTGCCCACAATTGGTTCCGGCTCATGCCATCGGCTCGTCCGCCCATCATCCAATGCATATTCAGTTCGCCATGCCCCGAGTTCATACGACTGTTGGTTCTTCGCTCATGGGTAGTATATTTACCATTGTGCAAGATGAAAGGATAGTCGTTTTCGGCATAGGTGTACTCACCCATCGCCTGGAGGGTGAACCTATCTGACAACCTCTGCACATAGCGCAGATAAGGCGAGACATATCCGAAGGACCCCACCTGCAACTGAGTAGAGAGGTGAGGCTGCTTGTCGATGGGAATCTCGCTCATGGTCTCTATGGCAAGCAAAGCTGCCACCGAGGCTTGCCGGGCCGAGATGAAGATGTCGTCGTTGTCGCCAATGGTGAGTCGCAAAGTCTGCACTTGGTCGAGCGAATAACGAGATACATCAATTTCGCCGCCCTGACATTCACTGAGCAGCACACCATCGTAACTCACGCCCGTGTGTCCCGCTCCGAATCCACGCACAGCTACCGTCTTCATTCCTCCAGCTCCACCATAGTCGCGCAGATTGATGCCTGGCATTCGGTGCAAGGCGTCGGCCATATCCGTAACGCCGAGCCTTAACATATCCCCCTTGTCCAAAAGCTGGAGAGGCGATGTGCTCGTAAGTATCCGGTGCTGCCGAGCATTCACTTTTACTTCCTGCAAGTGCTCGGTACGAATGGAATCTTGCCCCAGACCCACTTGTGCATACAACAGTAGCAAGCCACCGAGACAAAATATCCTCAATGCCTTCATTCATTCTATTTTTTATATTATTATCTGTGTCTCCATCACGAACCCATCCCACGGGGTTGGACAGAATCATCGGAATCTCTTATCCTAAAGACACTCTTTCATCATATTGTTTCCGATGGCAACGGCAGGTCTTCTGACTTGCGTCCTCCCCGCATCTCACTCTATGTAAACATAAAAAGATGCAAAACTCATGGCAAGCGGTCTTCCCGAAAAAATGTCAGTGACCATGGTGCTTGCCGCAATAAGACGCTTACAGCAGCGGGACTGTCCGGGCGTCTCACCCGATTCCCTTTTAATCACTACGCACTCATCCTGCCTGAGGCGGCAGAAGGTGGCAGCGAACCAATTGCGGGTGCAAAGGTACTATAAAAAAATGAATAAAAGATTATTTTACCTGCTTTTTTATTCTACAAGCGATAAAATAATCTTTTATTCATTTCCTGTTTTATTCTTTTACTTCTTGATTTTATCTTTTTACTCCTTGAGCATTTTATGTTTTCAGAAACATTTATTCTTTTACGATTTCCAGGAGTTCTGCGAAATCATCGATGATCCATTCGGCAGAGGCGAGCTGCTCACGGGTTCCGTTGCCATAAGTCACGGCACAGGCCTTGCAGCCGGCATGATGCGCCATATCTACATCGAAGTTCATATCGCCTACCACGAGAGTTTCATCTGCCGTTCCCTTCATCTCCTTCAATGCTTTGAAGACCATATCGGGTGCCGGCTTCGCATGCTCCACATCATCGCCTGCAACAATGGAAGAGAATATATCCTCCAGCTGCATCTGATGCACGTATCCATCCAGCGAGCAATGGTTCCTGCTGCTGGCCATTCCCAGAATAAAACCCTGACGGTGCAACGCTCTCAGGGCTTCTATCACATGAGGGAAGGGCTGCACGATCATCGTCTTTTTGTTCTCCAGGAAAATCTCGCGATAGGTTGCTGCGCATTCCATTCCCTCCTCAGCACTCATTCCGAAGAGCGAAACGAAGGCCTCATCCAATCGAAGACCGATGGTCTTGGCACAAGCCTTCTCCGATTTCACTTCCAGCTTTCTTGCACGCATCGTATCCTGCAGGGTCTTCACAATGAGACTCTGCGAATCGCCGATGGTTCCATCAAAATCAAAAATTATATACTTCATTATTCTTACCTTATTTGAAAACGGTCACAAAGGTACAGATTATAACTGAAACTACAAAGCAAATTGCTCACGAATTACCTTTATTATGTTATTACGAGCCACTTCTGGCTTCATCGCCTCATCCAATGGCATTTCTTCAGGAGTAACCTGAACAACTCTATCAAAACCTGCATCCAGCATAGCCTTTCTATCGCTAACTCCGCCCGATACTAGCCATATTTTCTGATTGGTAACATGCTCAAGAATTCTTTGCGGCAGTTTCCCCATCAAGGTCTGACGGTCGCTATGACCTTCGCCCGTAATCACGAGATCAGCATCTAGAATGAGCGCATCAAAACCAATTTCATTCAAGAGAAGTTCAGCCCCTGGTCGTGCCTCAGCATTGAAATATTGCAGGAAAGCATAGCCCAGTCCTCCGGCTGCACCAGCCCCAGGAGCCTCACTTCTATCATATCCGAAATGCTTGGCGCTTACCTCGGCAAACTTCCTCGCCCTATCATCCAACATCTGCACCATCTTAGCATCAGCTCCCTTCTGAGGGGCAAAGACATGAGCCGCCCCGTTTTCGCCGCAAAGCGGGTTGGTAACATCTGAAGCCAGCACAAAACTGCATTCCTGTCGGATTTTCTTCCAGTCGTCGCCCATCGCCTTAAGCATTCCAATGCCGCAATCGGATGTGGCGCTGCCGCCCAAGCCCACGATGAAACGGCGCACGCCCCGGCGATAAGCATTCATAATCATCTCGCCCACGCCCCAGGAAGTAGCCTTCATCGGGTTGCGCTGTTCAGGCTCAATCAGAGCCAGTCCTGCGGTCTGCGCAATCTCGATAATCGCCGTATCATCCACGATTCCGTATTCCGCCTCAATCCATCTCATCAGCGCATCATGGGCATGAATCCTCACTCGCTCTCCCTTCATCGCCGAAAGAAAAGCATCGAGCATTCCCTCTCCCCCATCACTCATTTCCAGGGTAATGATTTCGGGAGAAGCAGCATCCGCATTCCATTCCTTCACTCCCGAAGCAATCGCCTCATTCACCTCTCTGCTCGAAAGGCAACCCTTATAAGAGTCACAAGCTATTATTATCTTCTTATATCCAGCCCCATCCATCAGTCTGAGACCATCATTTTTCCTATCCATATCCTATTTATGTTATATCATTCCAAGAATCATCGCCTATCAAGCGATTCCCCTTTCAGCCCGCAAAATTAGCCATTATTCCTGAAACCACAAACCTTTTTGGGAAAAACTTTCAAAAACAGATGCTTCAGATAAGAGCTTTTCTCGTTTCATATACACTATTCAAGTTTCTTTACTTCAAAATATTGACATATCCCTTATTCTGTACCAATTCAGAATTTAAATCGATGCATTTCTGAGGAATCGGGAAGACGGTGGTGTAGCCGGAGGATTCACCCTGAAGAGGCGTACGGAGATCGTAGGCACCGGTGAATTTGCCGAAACGGATGAGATCCTGACGACGCCATCCTTCCCATACCAACTCCAGCAACCGCTCTTCCAGAATGTTATCGAGCGTAGCCTTACGGTAAGGCATTCCCACACGGGCACGAATCCTATTCAACTCCTCATCACCATTCTCTCCGTTTCGGACCTTTGCCTCTGCCTTCATCAATAAAGCATCTGCATATCGGAAAAGAACTATGTCGTTACTCTGCAACTTGCCGTCCATATAAGAGGTTCTATCCACCTCATACTTCGCCATCCTCGCTCCAGCCGTCTTGACAAACTTACTGTTGGTCAGGTTTTGAGCCACTTCAAAAGGCTGATACTCCAACGGCTTTCCATTATCCATCAGCAGTTCATGACCATCTACCTTTACCACTCCCGCCACAAAGTTCATCTTGCAACGGACATCTTCATCAGCCTCGCCATAATGATTGGCTTTCATCGTAGAAATCGTGGCACAGGTACCATTCTCACTTCCCCATCCCAAGACACCGCCATGCGTATAATGGTAAGAGCGGAAGAGATAATGGAACTGGTTGGTATAGATATTCTTATCCATCGGAATCGTGAAGATATTCTCCTTTGATGTCTCATTATGCGTAGAGAAATTGAATGAATCATCCGACTCCAGGACATAGCCTTCTTCTGCCAGTTTATCACAATAATAAATGCAGGTTTCCCAGGCATTCAACTTTCTGCAGTCCACCTTATCGCCATTACGCAAAGAGGCATCAGAAGCCGGCACAGAGAAATGAATGTCACTTCCCTTCGGACGGCCCGCATAACCCTGGGTCCAGTCATCATACATATAGATTTCTGCATTCAAAGCCAATTTCGCCAACAGAAAGTTGACTACCGGCTGGGTGATGCGACCATAATAATTGCCTTCCTTATTGCTGTGCTGGTCGGGAAGTGAAGGCAATACCTGCTGCAACTCCTGAAAGACAAACTGGAAGATAGAACTGCGATCTGTCTGACCTTGGAACAGGCTGGAATGAAGCTGTTCTGCACTGGAAAGGACCAATGGAACCCGACCGAACATGTCCATAGCATAGTAATAGAACATAGCCCGGATGGCTCTTATCTCAGCCCGATATTCCTCCTGCTGTGCGGCAGAAAGCAGGGCCGACTTGTTGCTGATAATATCCAAAGACTTATTAGCCAGCACGATAACCTTATAAAGGTACTTCCACGTATCATAAAGAGACTGGTCATCGGCACTCCACCGATGCTGGTACATGGCATTCCAGAGGCCACCATCATACCAGTCGCCGCCTCGAATCGGAATCATCGCCTCATCGGTGGTCAGCGTATTATAATCGTAAATGCCACGGCAGGTGCCCTGGATGCCCTCACTCTCGTTAGCTCCACCTATATAATTATAGAGAGAAGCCACGGCATTGATATAAATATCAGATGCAGAACCATAGATGGCATCCTCGTCCAACTGATCCTTAGGATGTTCGTCCAGGCAGGATGTCATAGACAATGCCGCCAGCAGCAGAAATAAAAATCTATATCGTTTCATAACTTTCTGATTTTAGAATTGAACACTTAAACCCAATGAGAAGGTTCTGTAAACAGGATAAGTCCGCTTATCATCAATACCCATCGTACTGTTCACCACGTAGCTGTTAATCATCGGAGTCAAGCCGCTGTAACTGCTGATGGTGGCAAGATTGTTGACACTCGCCGAAACTCTGAGCGACTGCACCACGCCCTTTCGGATAGGGATATCATAGCCCAGCGTGATATTCTCTAAGTTGAGATAATCGCCCTTCTCCAGCCAATAATCAGAAACATTCTGGTCAACGATATTCTTCTCAGGAGCTCCCTTCAGCACATTATAATCCGGGAAACTCGACATATTGGTGTAGGCTAAGCCCGTACCATTGAATATCTTATGTCCGAAGGCTCCGTTCATCTGCAATGAAAGATACCAGTCGCGATAACGGAAACTGATATTGGAACCCCAACGTTACTTTAGGAGTAGCCTGACCGGCAATATATCTGTCACCGCCATCACTCAAATCTACGGTTCCGTTCTTGTCCAAATCTTCGATATCATAGCGGTAATGCCCATTTCCATCTTCTATAATTCCCTTGCAATGAGGAAGATAGAATACCCCCAAAGGCTGACCAACTATCTGATAGACCACATTGTTGTAACCACCATGCTGACCGGCACCCGACAAGGCACCCATCGCAGTAATATCGGCTGCCGACATCTGCATTCCGTCATATTCACCACTCAGCGAGAGAAGTTTGTTCTTCTGCCAGGAGAGATTCATATTGATATTCAGTTCCATGTCCTTCTTCTGGATAGGAGTGAAGGAAACGCCGACCTCCAAACCCTGGTTGCTCATAGAACCCAGGTTTGCCAACAGTTTATCATAGGCAAAAGGCGGAACCGGCACATCATAGGCATAGAGCATGTCGGTGGTCTTGGAATAGTAATATTCTGCCGTCAGAACCAGCCGGTTGTTCCACAATCCCAAATCAGCTCCGATATTCCAGGTAGCGCGGGTTTCCCACTTCAGATCAGGATTGTTATTGCTAATCATTCCCATCGTAACCGTAGGAGAACTGTTCACCGAAACAATACCATTCTGCCGTACCGTATTCAAAGTGGTATAAGAAGATATTCCGCCAAGATTACCTGAGCGTCCATAGCCCGTACGCAATTTCAGCATGGTAATTTCCTTGAGAGAACGGAGCCATTTCTCCTGCTTCATATCCCAGGAAAGAGAGACGGATGGGAAGAAACCCCAGGTATGGTCATTACCCACCATCGAAGAACCATCGCCACGCATGGAAACCGAAAGACTATACTTATTATATAAGGTATAGTCGACATTACCCATCACAGAAGCCAGGGTCGGATCTTCGTACTTGCTGTCTGTCCCACCGAAAGGCCGTGATGCAGCAGCACCTATATTATGGTAATACATGTCGTTGTTGGTGATTCCCTTCGCAGAAGTCCAGAATCCCGTTCGAATATCCTTCTGATATTCTGCACCCACCATTGCCTTCAGATTGTGGATTCCCCACGAATGCTGATAGTTAAACGATACATTAGCAAGCCAGTCCTCGCTCTTGAACTCCCCACGATAGAGATTGCCCTGCGCCCAAACCCAGGTAGGACAGAACTGGTTGTTCTCGTTGGAAGCATAACTGTATGCTCCGAAGGCAGAAACACTCAGAGAATTTGTCATATCATAGTTCAACTTCAGATGAGCATTGAAGTTCATGTTCTTCGTATCATTACGCTCCTTGAGCACGGCACCGGGAGGATTCACCTGAGATGCAGCCCCATTCTTCACCCAACTGCCGTTCAGCTTATCATAAGGATAAGTAGGATTCATGGCATCGGCAGAATAGAAAAGCATCTGACTGTCGAAGATATCATTGTTCTTGAAAGACGAACCGAACACGCCGAAATCTCCCGTCAGTTTATCGCCAAATGCCTTCTGGGTGACATCAATCTTAGCCACCAGATTACGATAGCCCTTGCTCCGAATAATCGTGTTATGGTCGATATAGCCAAAAGAAGCGCGGTAGTTGCTCTGCGGAGTGCCACCGCTGAAGGCCAGATAATGGTTCTGGATATTTCCGGTTCGGGTAATCGCCTTGCGGAAATTAGTATCATATCCCTTATTGTTATACTCCAGCCCATACTTCTGTGCAGCAGCTATGTATTCGGCGGCATTGAGCATCTCCATACTTTTGTACATCGCCTCTATACCATAGTTTCCCTCGTAAGAAATCTGAAATCCCTTACCCGTACCCTTCTTGGTCTTTACCTGGATAACGCCCGAAGCACCACGGGAACCATAGAGTGCCGTTTCGCTGGCATTCTTCAGTACTGTAAAGCTCTCGATATCGGCGGGATAGATTGTAGCAAGCGTCGCCACATCAGAAGTAACACCATCAATAATCACCAGAGGATCATTGCCGCCCATGATAGAAGTTGTACCGCGAACCCGGACGGAGTTCAACATAGCAATACGGTCAAGACCATTGGTAGTGACGTTAACACCTGCCGTCTGTCCGCTCAAGGCATCCAGGGCATTATTGAGCACACCCTTCTTCAGAAGTTAAGGCTCCACTACACTCACCGAACCTGATAAGCGCAAGGAGTCTAGGCCTTCGATGTTCACAGACTGAGCACAGAGGGTTTGGGGTGCAAGAATCATCGCACCCATCGCATAAAATATGGTTTTTAAGTTCTGTTCCATAACTATTTCATCGTTTAGTCAAGGTTCAAATCGATTTTCGATTGCAAATATAATAAAAAAGAGTGATTCAAAGTCCATTTCTTTGAAAAAACTTCAAAAAAAACGCAGGCTTAAGAGTTAAGACAGAAGAAAAGCTCGCCAAGACGTTCAAAATCTTAGCGAGCTTTCTCTTTTTATATCAGCATTTTATTTCACTTTCACTTCTATCACATTCTTCGCAGCCTCAGCACTCGAACCACCTACGAATATCTGATATTTGCCGGGAACCACACGCATGGTATTGGTCTGGGAATCCCAACCCTCGAAACTCTGGCGAGGCAGACTGATGGTTACCTGCTGCTGTGCGCTGGCAGAAAGCGACATCGCCATCAGCATCGCCATAAAAATAGTTGTTTCTTCATTGATCTTATATTATTTATTCGATTTATGCTTTGATTTTTAAGTTGGTGACAAAGTTACACTTTTTTGTTGAGATAACCGCATCATCTGGCAGAAAAGTTTAAAATATTTATCCTTTCGTGCCAACATTACCACTTTCAGTCCGCTGGCACATAAGTTGCAAAAACAGAGAGTGAAAGCTGAAGCTAAAAGATAAAGGAGTTCGGAAGAACAACGGAGTTTCGAGGCGAAAGCAAAAAAATAACAAGAATATTAACAAACAGAAATCCCGACGGAACCGTAAGGAACCGAGAGGACGAGTAAAATAAAATTTGGAGGTTTTAATTATGTTGTTAGCACGTAGAAATAATGATTCAGATTGGTTGAGTAACTTCTTTGATGATACTTTATTCAATACCGAAGTAATGTCACGTATGAATGCTACTGCTCCTGCCATTAACATCAAGGAGACAGATAAGAATTACATCATGGAGGTTGCAGCTCCTGGCTTGAAGAAAGAGTGGGTTCGTGTAAACATCGATAACGATGGTAATCTGAACATCGCCATCGAGAACAAGATGGAACACAAGGATGAAGACAAGCACGAGCACTATCTGCGTCGCGAATTCTCTTACAGCAACTACCAGCAGTGTTATACGCTGCCTGAGGATGCTGATCGTGAGAAGATTTCAGCAAAGGTAGCTGATGGTATACTCGAGGTCGAGATTCCAAAGCTTACTCCTAAGGAGGAGGCTAAGACTACAAAGAACATCGAAGTCAAATAATCATCTCCCATAAATGATGGAGGCAGATTCCAAAGCAATTTGGAACCTGCCTTTTTTGTGCCCTTACCTGAAACATCGCATTTTTCATCTACCTTATTATCATGATTTTCATGGAGCAGCCAAAAGTTTTTCACCATAAATCTTTTTTCTTCCATAATTAATATGTAATTTTGCAGGCAGAAAAGCAGATATGAAAGCTTCTGCTTATAGAATTCAGAACATTTATATAAGAAACAGATGAAGAAAACAATTCCAGTAATAGGCATGGCTTGCAGCGTATGCTCTGCCAATGTTGAAAAGAAGCTGCAGTCGCTCGAGGGCATTAACTCCGCCTCGGTTTCCCTGGCGAGCCGAACTGCCCTGGTAGATTATGACCCCGATATTATTTCTCTGGAAGATATGAAACGGGAAATCAGCAACGCCGGCTACGACCTCGTTATCGAAAACGACAGAAGCGTGGAGGAAATCAACCGCCGTGAGTTCACCCTCCTGCGCCGCCGAAGCCTCGCTTCCTGGCTCTTCGCCATCCTGACCATGTGTTTCTCCATGGGCTGGATTTCCCTGGGCATGGAACAGAATATGATTTCAGATGGCGTTGCCTCGGCTCATCACTCGAGTTCCTTCGCCAACCAGATCTGTCTGCTCCTGGCACTCGCCAACCTACTCTACTGCGGCAAACAGTTTTATGTTTCCGCCTGGAAGCAGCTCCTGCATCATACGGCAAACATGGATTCGCTCGTAGCACTCAGCACCCTCATCGCCTTCCTCTTCAGCACCTTCAACACCTTCTTCGGAGAAATGGTATGGGGAGCGAGAGGCATAAAATGGCACACTTATTTCGATGCTTCCGTAATGATTATCACCTTCGTGCTGACCGGAAGATGCTTGGAAGAAAAGGCAAAGGACAGTACGGCGAGCAGCATTCGCCAGTTGATGGGAATGCAGCCGAAAACCGCCCGACTGGTGACTTACGAGAAGATAGAAGGCACCAACGACTACAAGATGGAGGAAGTTCCGATTTCCACCATTCAGATAGGCGACATGATAGAGGTAAGAGCCGGCGAGAAGATTCCGGTAGATGGCGTGGTTACCCAGGCAGAGAGTTTCATGACTCCCGATGCTGCCTATGTAGATGAAGCGATGATAAGCGGCGAACCGACTCCGGCGATGAAAAAGGCAGGCGACAACGTGCTGGCTGGCACCATTCCGAGTCAGGGAAAGCTCCGCATGAGAGCCAAGCAGATTGGCGAGAACACCGCCCTGGCGCACATCATTCGAATGGTTCAGGAGGCGCAGGGCAGTAAGGCACCCGTGCAGCGCATCGTGGATAAGGCGGCTCTGATCTTCGTTCCAGCCGTGACAGCCATCGCCCTCATCACCTTTTTAATATGGTGGCTGATAGGCGGCAACGCAGCTCTTCCGCAGGCCATTCTTTCAGCCGTAGCCGTATTGGTCATCGCCTGCCCTTGCGCCATGGGCTTAGCCACTCCTACCGCCCTGATGGTGGGCATCGGCAAGGCGGCGCAGAAGCAGATTCTTATCAAGGATGCGTCGGCGCTGGAGAATCTCCACAAGATCAATGCCCTCGTAATCGACAAGACCGGCACTCTCACCATTCCTAACCAGAACATCGATTTCACCAAGCAGGAGGATTTGGATCTGGAGACAAGAGAGACCCTCAAGCCTCATGCCCAGGAAGCAATGAAGCAGTTGCAGGAAAGGGGAATAGAGGTTTATATGATGAGTGGCGACAAGGAGGAAGCGGCTCACTACTGGGCAGAGAAAGCTGGCATCAAGCATTACCAGAGTAAGGTGCTGCCTGGCGACAAGCAGGCATTGGTAAAGAAACTTCAGGACGAAGGCAAGCAGGTAGCGATGGTGGGCGACGGAATCAACGACACCCAGGCTTTGGCCCTTGCCAACGTGAGTATGGCGATAGGAAAGGGAACGGATGTGGCGATGGATGTGGCGCAGATTACGCTGATGAGCGACGACCTCTTGGCACTTCCGGAAGCCGTAAAACTGAGTCAGAAGACGGTTCACATGATTTGGCAGAATCTCTTCTGGGCGTTCATCTACAACATCATCTGCATCCCGTTGGCAGCCGGAGCCCTTCATATCTTCGGCATTGATTTCCAGATAACCCCAATGTGGGCAAGTGCCCTGATGGCCTTCTCCAGCGTAAGCGTAGTGCTTAATTCGCTGAGGTTGAGATTGGTGTAAATGAAAGAAAATGGCAGATTCCCGATGCGTTAATTGGGAAACCTGCCATTATATTTTTCCCCTTTTCAAGCATACCAAAACACACTTTTCCTATAAAATCAATAGTTAAAAATTACACTCTTCCTATGAAAACAAGGGCTGGAAACCACACTTTTCCGAAAAAAGCGGTATTTTACCCTTATAAAACATGGATTTTAACCCATAAACTACCCTTTTTAGTTAAGGCGATTTTCATAGCGAATCGTAAAGGACTTTTAAGGGATTGGAAAACCTTAATGACCGATAATGACCTTGATCTTAACGACCTTATCCCCTAAATAGCCAGACTCCATTGTCAACAGAAGATCACATTACCCAAGCAAAAATGACAAAAAAGGCAGGATTGTTTTTTTCAGAGAAAGAAGGAGAAAAATGCTCTTAGGAGCAAGAAAAAGTGGTTCCGATAACACTTTTAACCCCTTCAGAAAGCTAAAATAAGAGGGGTAAAAGGTAGGATGAAAGGGGAAAAACGAGGAATTTCTTGATATATTTTGTCAAGATTCTCGTAAAACAGCAAGAAAAGCTTGGGTAGAGCGAAGGCGATTCCGTGTGTTTTAATAGCATTAAACGAGGGAACCAGAACAGTTCTACAAGCTACTATCAAATTGATTATCAACACGATACATTCAATACCACATTCTTCCAGAATAGCTTTCAGAAGCTCTATCGTGTCATTAAGGGTCAGGGTCATTAAGGGTCATTAAGAAAAAGCAAATGTCATTTAGAGCCATAGTATAATATAAATATATATTTATTATTATACTATAGAGACATTTGCGCCCCCGAAAACCTTAATGACCCTTAATGACCCTGACCCTTAATGACACCACCCCACATTTCCCCGCTTTTCAATCATCAAAAGCAATCCAAGGTTACTTTTGCAATCAGATGCACAAATCAAAAACACTTATATCTCTACACATCAGCTACTTACGCACTATTTTCCAACATTCTACCGGAAAAAGCTTGCTTTCTGCTTAGAATTTTTGTATCTTTGCACCGGCAATCGAAAGAACAGCCTTCTTGTGCCAAAAGTCGGTCATCTATGACGACCGAGGCTGGTCTTAATAGATGGCAGGCGCCGGTCATCAATGAAGACCACAAAATGGGCAGGAAACGGCTTTCTGGGGAATTGTGATTCAAGGAACTCTTAAACGCAGACTGAGCATGATCAACTTCAAGAAAGACTCCAGCATTACAAACAAGTGGGGAGAGTTATTCCTCCCCCTCTACCTTGCAGCTGTCGAACCCCATCTCCTTGGCTTTGTCAGGACCAAAGGTGAAGTAGATGGCTTCGCCCTCATCACAAACCTCGCCTTTGGAGTTCTCCAGAGTCAGGTGGATGGTGACGATGTTGCGGCGCTGACTGGCGATGTGACCACGCACCGTAATCTGCGAATTGGTGGTCATCACAGGCTTCTTGTACTTCACGTTGAGCTGCATCGTCACACCCGTGGTCTGCAGTTTGCGGTTGATAACCCAGCCTGCCACTTCATCCATCAGCATACTGATGATTCCGCCATGCAGGGTGTTGATCCAGCCCTGATAATTCTCGCCGGGATTCCAGATGGTAAGTACATCCTCACCCTCTTCCCAAAACTCAAGATGCAATCCTACAGGATTGTTTGGGGCACAGCAAACGCAGTTGTAACCCTCCTTGTTCAAATATGGATTTAATATCTTCTTCATTTTCTAACTTTTTTAAACAATGCAAAGGTACGAATAATATCTGATAAGACAAAGTTTTTAAAAAATATTATTGTTGGTAGCCGTTTAATACCTAAAAATAAGAACAGAACAGAACCTTCCATCCATATAAGAGAACCACAATACCTATAAATGGGGATAACAAAGAGCACTTGTCTATTTAGACTAAATAAAAATACTAATTATTAAGTATTGCAGGATTTTAAAATATCAAGTATCTTTGCAGCGTGAATTAGAAAGATGCTCGCAGACAGCGGGCAAGTGAACAAGAAATTATACAAAACATTAAGAAATGAAGAGAATTATTTTTATTATTTTAGGCTGCATCAATATCTGCCTTACTTATGCACAGAGCTTTAACGGACAATATATTTCTGAATGGCAATGGGACATGAACAAAAATACGAATCTGACCAATCAGCTGAGATTGGAACTGAGTGTTCCGATAGGAAAAGGAAAGGATTCGTTCGAGGCGGCTACGCTGCATGTGGCAAAGACCAACGATGGCATTATTGACGACTGGCAGGGCTTTTCGAACATAGATGCGGATAATAACTTCGCCATGCTTGCCGTGCTGGGTTACATGCACGAGTGGAATTCGGGCCATCTGTTTGTGGGTGTGAGGAATGTAAACGAGGATTTCTTTACCTCTGACGTTACGGCACTTTTCCAAAACAGTTCTGAAGGAATTTTTCCTACGGTTGCTTCCAGCTATCCGATAGCCAACTATCCGTATTCGGGCTTGACCCTTTACTTTGATGTAACCAAGGGAGGATGGACTTTCAGAAACAGTCTGTATAACGGCGTAGGATATAATGGCTGGAAAGCCCACGACAATCCTTTCCTGGTTCGCCCGAAGAAGGATGGAATCTTCAATATGTCACAGTTGGAGTATGAACATAAAGGTGGAAAATATTTTGCGGGTGCTGCCGTCCATACCCGTCAATATCCAATCAACGAGGATGGCGAAATGGCTTCTGCCGATGAATCCAAGGGCAAAACAACCTGTGGCTGGTGGATTTACGGAGAGCAGAGCGTTTGGAAGGCTGGCGACAAGAACATTTCGTGCATGGTACAGTATTCCGAGAACACCAGTCATCAGAATGCCTGCTACCGATACGCTGAACTGGGCGGCGCCTATCAGGACGAGAAGAACGAGTGCGGCTTGTCAGGCCAGTACGCCCGCTTCCAGCAGGGTTCGGAATATTCGCTGGAAGTAACCTGGAAAAGACAGCTGACAGAATCCATATCCCTTCAGCCATCGTTCCAATACATCAAAAACGACAATGGAGATTTCACGGCACTCAGTGCCCGACTCTATGTCAGTTTCTAGCAATCCATCTCGGCAAGACCAGGGTGCCCATCACCAGGAAAGGGTAATAGAAGATGGCGCGCCAGAGCATGGCGGCAAGGATGGCTACTGAGGCATCGGGCAGGAAATCGGCATAATAAAGGCGGAACATCAACTCTGCCACGCCACTTCCGCCAGGCGTAGGACTCAGAATGGAAATCATCCACATCACCCATTGGCGGCACCAAGCCACCAGCATGTTGCCCTGACAATGGAAGGCAATGAGAATAGCTACCACGATGGCGAATCTCGACAGCCACGCCAGGGAAGTATAACCCATCAGCTGCAACCAGAATCTTCCGCCCTCCAGCTTTGCCTCCTCCGAAGCCATCGTCATCTCCTCGGAAAACTTCTCTACCTTGGGCAGGAATCTGCGAAGGAAAGGAATCTTGCAGCATCCCTTCAATACCCAGCCCAGAATCTGAGGACGATGCAACAATAAGAGGTAGAGGATGGCCGTCCAGACAGCAACGATAAGGGTGCTGACGATGAAGATAACCTGCACTCCGCCCTTAATCCATTCGTTCGTAGCATCTACAGAAATCCCCACTCCATCAACCAAGCTGAACAAGAGATGCGACGGAACACAGAAATAGAGCAACACGCAACTGATGGCAAGAAAAGCCTCATCAGCCAGCAGGGCTGCAAACATGGTGAAGATACTTCTGCCCATAGAAACTCCCTCGCGATTGAGATAGACAAAAGCCAAACCACTTCCCCCCACCGCCGAAGGAGTAACGGCAGAAGTAAACTCGCAGAGCACATTGATGCGAAACGCCTCGGCTACGGATAACTTACGCTGGCAGAGATGACGGAAACGGAGGGTGAGCATCAGATTCTGGACCGCAAAGAGCAACACGCCCATTACTACCCCCAGAAAGAACCTGGGAGATAAATCTATCCTGCTCAGAACTTCCACATCAAACTCCCGAATCATCATTCCAACGATGACCACCAGTCCGATGGAAACCGCCAACCATAAATGCCATTTTTTCATATTACTCTCAAAATAAAACTATACTTTTTATATATAGTAATATAACGATTAAATGGCCAATCTATTTTGTTGTCTGTCTATCAAATATTGATATATATCCAAAACTTCTACAGCTATATCATTCCAAGAGCGCACCAGAGTCTCCGCGGCTGCCGTATAGTTCATCCGCATCAACTCCCGAGATTGCATACTTCCGAAGAAGGTAATCATTTTTCCGATAAGAGCATATTAGAATACGATTAGAATAATGATGTTAGAATACGATTAGAGCCCTATTCCAAAATCGGAATCTCGGAATAGGGCTCAGAAACATAAAATCAAAATCTAGAATATCGGCTGACCTACGCAACCATTTGGCGCCTGCACATGAAGCAGGGCGGCGATGGTTGGCACAATATCGGTCATGAATGTCTGCCTGGTGGTTGCACCGTGCTGGATTCCACAACCCATGAAAATCAAAGGAATGTGGGTGTCGTATGGATTCCACTCACCATGATCGGTTCCCTTCATGCCGTGGGCATAGAAATTCGGCTTCAATACGATGGCCACATCACCGCTTCGCTCACGGTTGTAACCATTCACGATGCGCATCTTCACATCCTCAGGAATGCTCTCGGTCATCGTCTTCTCCATATCGCAGGCATACTGCACGCAACTGTCTTCCTTCAACACGTCCACCACGCTCTGCTTGATCTTGGCGAAATCCAACTTGTTTTTCTTGATGATGTTACGGTTGAAAAACACCTGATAGTTCATCACGGTCTTCACCAGATTGCCCACGTTAGGATACTCCTGAGCCAGGGTCTGATTCAGTTTCTCAGCCACCGCATCACCATCCCAATTACCCGCAGGAATGCGGCGGTCTTGCAGAAAACGGGCGTTGTTCATCGCTCCATGGTCGGCACTCAGGAAAACCAGATAATTTCCTTTGCCCACCTTCTCATCGAGAAAAGAAAGGAAACCGGCTATCGCCTTGTCCAGGCGCAGATAAGTATCCTCGGTCTCTACCGCATGAGTTCCCACCTGATGACCGATATAATCCGTGCTGGAGCAGCTTACTGCCAGCAAGTCGGTTTCATCATCTGCACCCAACTGCTCGCCGTCTATCGCCGCCTTTGCCAAATCAATCGTCAGCGAATTGCCGAAAGGAGTCTTGCGGATTATGCTGTAACCATATTTCTTATAAAGGGCTGGAAGATTGAGCGGCAGCGTAGCCTTCATGCCCTTGCGGATGCCATCCTCATACTCGTTCTCATCTTCCGTACTTTCAACGTAAGTATTCTCAGGATAGAGTGTATTCCATTTTTCCGAGAGATAACGCTCTGGCAGATGCTGGTTGTTGAACGCGTCCACCCACTTCGGCAACTGGTTTATATAATAAGAACTAGTGATAAACTTTCCGCTCTCATCATCAAACCAGTAGGCACCGTTCGGATTATGACCTGCAGGAAGAATGGAAGCACGGTCTTTCAATGCCACTCCCACTACCTTGGCTCTGCCGTTGGATGCAATCTTCATCTCATCTCCGAGAGTCGTAACCCAGAGGTTTCTAGGCGACATCAAGCCCGCCTTGCTGTTGGAACCCACCGGCTTCACGGTTTCATCATCCGTGCAATACACCTTCTTGCCATTCTTCACAAAATTGTTTCCGGCGATTCCGTGGATAGAAGGCACACTGCCTGTATAGAGACAAGTATGACCGATGGCGGTAACCGATGGAACATACGGAATACGGGTGTTTTCACAAGAGAAGCCCTCGTTGAGCAGTCGCTTGAACCCACCTTCACCATAGCGCTTCTGATAGCGATAGAGATAATCCCATCGCATTTGGTCAACCACGATGCCCACTACCAGTTTGGGGCGCTGAACGTTAGAAACATTCACCTGTTGGGCAGCAGCAGAGCCGCATCCCAGAAATGCCAACGCAATAAAACTAAATACCTTATTCATTTCTTTCTTCAAAAATACTGTAATACTTTTTACCGCTGCAAAGGTATTTAAAGGATGTTGCCATCGTGTTACAAAGAAATGAAAGAAGAGTGAAAGCATTGCCTTTTTACAAAAAGATTTAAAAAATGGGACTGAATAAGACAAGGTAACGATATTTTTGTTATATTTGCAGTATTATTGCAAAACTAACAGATTTACGATATGAAAAAACTACTCTTATCCATCGCCTTTCTGCTCCCTGGTATGGGAATGATGGCGCAGACTCAGGTAACGACTGCCAAAGGTATCCTCGAAGGAAAAGACCTCTCAGGCATCACAGTATTCAAGGGTATTCCGTTCGCTGCTCCTCCTGTAGGAAATCTCCGCTGGAAGGCTCCGCAGCCTGTACAGAAATGGCAGGGCGTTCGCGAGGCCAAGGAGTTCGGACCGAACCCGATGCAGGAACCTCTCTTCGGCGATATGAACTTCGGTACGAAGACCAACAGCGAGGATTGCCTCTACCTTAATATATGGACACCGGCAAAGACCATGAAGGAGCATCTGCCGGTACTCATTTATTTCAACGGCGGAGGACTGATGGCGGGTAGCGGAAGCGAACCTCGATATGCGGGCGATGCGATGGCACGCAAGGGCATCATCTCCATCACAGCCAACTATCGTGAGGGCATCTTCGGATTCTTCGCCCACCCACAGCTCTCTAAAGAAACATCCTACAAGGGTTCCGGCAACTATGGATTCATGGACCAGGTGGCTGCCATCCAGTGGGTAAAGGATAACATCGAGGCTTTCGGCGGCGACCCTAACCGCATCACCATCGTAGGCGAATCGGCAGGTTCCATGTCGGTCAGCGCCCTGATGGCTTCCCCTCTCTGTCAGGGACTCTTTGCCCAGGCAATGGGTTCCAGCGGTTCGGTGATGGGATTCAAGAAGGTGGCTACGCTGAAGGAGGCCGAGGAGAAAGGAGTGCAGCTTGCCCAGAAAATAGCCGAGAAGATGGGTAAGGAAACCGGAAAGAAGGTGAAAAAGAACGCAGGAATGAAGAACCTCAACGAACTTCGTGCCCTTCCTGCCGAGGAATTGATGAAGCTGGCGGAAGTAAGAGCGGTTCCTGTCTATAATATCGACGGATATTTCATGAAAGAACAGCCTGTAGAGGTATTTGCCAAGGGCGAGCAGACCAAGGTGCCTCTGCTTATCGGCGGCAACAACCAGGAGATGACTCCTGCAGCCGTATTGATGGGCAAGCAGCCTACCGTCGAGAATCTGAAGGCGGGTGCCAAGGCTACATTTGGAGAAGAGAACATCGAAGAACTCTTCCGCCTCTACGGCATCAACAGCGATAAGGATGTATTGGAGCAGCCGGGCGTGAACCTAGCTTCGGATATCTTCCTCGATTATTCTACATGGAAGTGGGGCAACATGCACAAGCTGACCGGCGGACAGCCTGTTTACCGCTACCGCTATTGCCATCCTCGTCCTGCTATGGCCATCAAGGGTAAGGTGGCTGCATTGGCTGGCGGCGTGGTAGATGCCAAGGAAGATGCGGCTCCTGCGCCACAAGACAAGGGAGCCGTTCATTCTGCCGACATTGAGTATGCAATGGGTACATTGCCAACCAACCACGTGTTCAACTGGCAGCCGGAGGATTATATGATCAGCGACATCTTCAGCCAGTATTACGTCAATTTCGTAAAGACCGGCAATCCGAATGGTCTGGGTCTGCCTGAGTGGCCATCCACCAACGGCAAGGCAGTAGCCCCTGTGCTTCAGATAGACGTGAATACCGTCGTAAAAACTGATGCCCAGATGGAGAAGCGCTATGATTTCATAGACAAACTGTTTTGGGAGAAGAAATAATTCTCTCATTACATTGAATCAATCGGAATACAGATTTCATTGAATAAACCAGAAATAGAGATGTTTCAGAAATTCATTATCAACAGAGACGGAGTACTGAAGTTCGGGCGTGTCTACCTGCACCGTGACATGCTGTCACCCGGCGAGCAATGCACCTACGGGGGCGGTTTGTGGAAGATAGATGAAGGCAGAGGCGCCATCGTGCTCTACGGCAGAAGTTTCGACTTCGGCCCTCCCGATTTCGACTTTGTGAAACAGATAGACTGGACGGGCTTGGGCGGCACCCCTCGCCCGCTCTTCTATCTGCCTCATTGGCCTAGCGAAGAAGAGATTCTGCCAGTCATCATCAATTAAGAAAATAGTATAATATTCTATAATTTTCTGTGTAAAACTTGCGGATAACAGAATAAAACACTATTTTTGCGAAGAGAAATCCTTCTCGGGGAAAGTGCTCTCTAAGAGAAGAGATTCCGTAAATAAGTAACAATTAAAAAGCAGTATAGTATGAAAAAGAAATTAGTTTTGACAGCAGCCGTCATCGCTGCATTATCAGTTGTCTCCTGCAATGGCAAGAAGACAAATAGCCAGGGGGCTAACCAGGATAGCCTCAGTTATGCTGAAAATGATTCGCTCAATTCCAACGATGTCATTCTCGATTCCATCGCCGGCACCTACGAGGGAACTCTCCCTGCTGCCGACTGTCCGGGCATCAAGACCGTTTTGACGCTCAACGCCGACAGCACCTACCAGTACTCAGCCGACTATCTGGAGCGCAAGGATGGTCACGACGAAGCGAGCGGTATCTTCAAGGTATTGGCTAACAACGTGGTAGAAATCATCCGTCCATCGAGCGGCGAGACATCTTACTACAAGGTAAAGGATGCCAACAGCCTCATCATGACCGATTCGCTGGGCAACGAGCCTGAAGGCGCCATGGCTAAGCACTATGTGCTGACTAAGAAAAGGTAAAAGAGCCTTTAAAAGGTAAAAGGGTAAAAAGAGCCCCCTAGCTTAACATTCCGCTAGGCTCTTTTTACCTTTTTACATTTTTACCTTTTTACCCTTTTATCTTTAAAACGCCTTTTTTGCCGGTTCTCACAGCGCCATTATTACAAACCTGTTACATTCCTGCCTTTCAAGTTAAAATCAATTAAGTTTTGCACCGGAACCTTCGCTATTCCAGATATTTTTCCTAATTTTGCGCCCACGTTTCTAACAGATGAAATGATTTTAAGATTCAATGGTATATACTAAATAGATTAAGGATAAAGAAAAATGGAACATGTTTTTACTGAATCGATGTTTTTGGTGGGCTTCGTGATATTTATCGCCGCCATACTCGTATTAGACATGCTGGTCATCGACCGAAAGGCACATGTGGTGTCTATCAAGGAAGCCGGTTCATGGACGGCTGTATGGATTATTCTCGCGCTCGCCTTCGCCGTATTCATCTATTTTCATGGAGACATGGTGCACGGCATCGAGAACTTCGACGACCTGAAGCTGATAGCCTCGCGCTATGCTTCGCATCTCAAACTGGACCCGAACGACTATGAGGGGAGTCTGCAGCAATACCGGCACTATATGACCATCTCCTACATCTCGGGTTATCTGATAGAGAAAACGCTCTCGGTAGATAATCTCTTCGTGATGATGATGATTTTCACCTCGTTCGGAGTAAACAAGAAAGATTACCAGCACGTACTGAACTGGGGTATTCTGGGAGCCATCGTACTGCGCTTCGTCTTCATCTTCGCGGGTGCTGCGCTCATCAGCCGGTTCGCCTGGATATTACTCGTATTCGGAGGATTCCTGGTTTACAGCGGTGCCAAGATGTTCCTCAACAGGAACAAGAAGGAGGAAATCAATGCCCTGGAGCATCCGGTAGTGAAGTTTATGCAGAAGCGCCTGCATCTGGGTCCGCTGGTGATGACGGTGGTGTTCATCGAGTTCTGTGATCTGATTTTCGCCTTCGACAGCATCCCAGCCGTATTCTCGGTATCGCTCGACCCGTTCGTGGTGTTCTTCTCGAATATCTTCGCCATCCTGGGCTTGCGTGCCCTCTTCTTCCTGCTGGCAGCGATAGCAGACAAGTTCCGCTATCTGAAGGTGGGTGTGAGTGTGCTGCTGGTGTTCATCGGTGTGAAGATGCTCATCCACGATTTCTTCGAGATTGATGCTGTCAGTTCGCTGGTATTCATCATCCTCGTACTGCTCGTCAGCATCGGGGCTTCGGTGGTGATTCCGCAGAAACAGGAAGCGTTGGAAAATACGAAATAAGCAAACCATTCGTAAAGGAGATTATCATCAGGTAATCTCCTTCCAAGAAAACATAAAAAGGGCGATTGCTATTCCCCACACAAGGGATAAGCAATCGCCCTTATCTTTTATGAACTCAGTTCAGAAAGAAGAGCAAATGAATTGGCTTACCCTTCGGCCGCCGAACTTTGTTTCTTCACTCTTCTCTCTTCACTCAATTTACTTCCAAGGATTCTCTGTTGGGTAAGGCAGGCTAGCTGGCTGGTTGTAAGCGATATCCTTGATGCCGAGATACTTGAATACCTCGAACAAGGTCTTACCTACGTGAGAGAATGCTACGGCTCCGTGGTGTGGATAACCCTTCTGAATCAATACGTGACGATAGAAGCGGCCCATCTCGTTGATGGCGAAGATACCGATACCACCGAATGAACGGGTAGGAACATCGAGAACCTCACCCTCTGCGATGTAGCTGCGGAGGTTGCCCTCAGAATCGCACTGCAGACGGTAGAATGTGATGTCAGAAGCTGCGATATCACCCTCCAAAGTACCACGGGTGAAATCTGGTTTACCACCATTCTCCAACAAACGGTTCTGGATGAGCTGATACTTAATCTTACGGCTAGAGCACATCTTGCACTGTGGAGTGTTACCGCAGTGGAAGCCCATGAAGGTATCAGTCAACTTATAATCATACTTGCCCTTGATGTCCTCATCATAGATATACTGAGGAACAGAGTTATTGATATCGAGCAATGTAACGGTATCGTCAGAAGCACACATACCGATGTACTCAGAGAGCGCACCATAGACATCTACCTCGCAAGCTACAGGAATGCCACGGCTAACGAGACGGCTGTTTACATAGCAAGGCTCGAAACCGAACTGGCTTGGGAATGCAGGCCAGCACTTGTCAGCGAATGCTACATACTGGCGAGAACCCTTGTGAGCCTCTGCCCAGTCGAGCAATGTCAACTCAAACTGTGCCATTCTGCGACTGAGGTCAGGATAGTAGCAGCCTTCGCCCATCTCCTTGGCCATATCAGCGCAAACCTCGTCGATACGTGGGTCGTTCTCGTGCTCCTTGTAAGCTACGAGAAGGTCGAGCTCTGAGTTCTCCTCAATCTCTACACCGAGTTCGTACAAGCCCTTGATTGGAGCGTTGCAAGCGAAGAAGTCCTGTGGACGTGGACCGAAGGTGATAATCTTCAAACCCTTCAAACCGAGGATAACGCGAGCTACTGGTACGAAATCCTGAATCATCTTAGCTACGTCCTCTGCTGTACCTACAGGATACTCAGGGATGTAACCCTTCAGGTGGCGCATGCCGAGGTTGTAAGAGCAGTTGAGCATACCGCAGTAAGCGTCGCCACGACCATTGATCATGTCGCCGTCACCCTCTGCAGCTGCAACAAACATACAAGGACCATCGAAGTTCTTTGCAATCAAAGTCTCAGGAGTCTCAGGACCGAAGTTACCGAGGAATACAACCAAAGCGTTGCAGCCCTGCTCTTTCACTTCGCCCAAAGCCTTGAGCATATCTTTCTCGTTCTCAACTGTAGTCTGGCAGTTGAAAATTTCACCCTTGTACTCTTTTACGATGTTCTCACGGCGCTGAGTAGAAAGCGCGATTGGAAAACAGTCACGGCTAACGGCAATAATACCGAGCTTTACTTGTGGAATGTTGTTGCTTACCATAATTAGTTTATTACTTAAGTTTTTGTATAAATTGCTTATATTTATTGATTCTTTTCTAATTGTTCGGCTGACAATTATTCATTGTTCCGAGCACAAAGGTACAAATATATTTTGTATCACCAAGCGTTTTAAGGAATTTTTAATCCAAAAAAATGGCGCAAAACCGAAATTCTGCGCCAAATGTAACATATGATAAAGTTCTTGATACATTTCATACATGTCTCTATTATCATCTGATACCCCTTTTCTGCCTTAACATCTTCTTTAATATCTTCGCAGCGGGCGGTACCTGATGGTGTAAATCTGATTGAAGTACTCCTTCCAGGCGTTCGGCTCCTTGTCATCATCACGCACGATGCGGATGCCATAGAATCGGGTACCCGTCTCCTTGTATTCCCGGAATCTCGACAACAGCTGCTGTGGCGGATCTGGAATCAGGAAGTCGGTAATCCAAAGCACATCGGCATTCACGTAATGGAGTCCGTCGTTGTCGAGAAGGTCGAACATCTGGATCATCATCTTCTTTGCCGATGTTCCGCCTCCGATAAATGGAAGGTGGGTTGTGGTAGGCTGCCGCCGGATGCCTCGCCCGGTATGCGCCTGTCCATCTCCGTCGGACGGAGCTGTATCTGCTTCGGCTGATTCCATCATAGTGATTCCTATTCTCTTCAGGCGCTCTGCCTTGCGCTTCGCCATCAGGTCGATGGCATGGGTACTGACGGAGAAATCTATCAGGAAGCAGTCTCGCTCCAGATCTTCTGCCGTTTCTTCCAGCAGAGAGATGAGTGTAGAGGATATCCTTTCAGGCGTGCCATACATACTGGCTGAGGTATCCAGACAGACGATCATCGGACCCTTGCGGGAGGCATGGGCAAAGCCCAGTTTGCGGGATGGTTTCGACATTTCGCTCTTATAACGGAAGGTCTGGAGTCTTCGCGTGCGATACTTATAGATAAAGAGGCCCTCCATATCTTCATCGCTGTACTGTGCCAGTTCGAGGGGGAGAAGGGAGTTGAGATCATCGCCCACGGTAATGCCCTCGATATCGCTACCTGCAGAATGCTCCATCTTCATCTCTACGCCCGATGCGATGGTGAGCCGGTCTTTGCCGTTAGCATCGGCTACTCGTCCCATCTTCGCCACAATTTCCTTGATTTCGGGATATTTGTCCTGAATCTTCACCTGGTTCAGACGGCGTTCAAACTCCGTTTCAGTCCATCCGTTCGTCATCAGTTCCCAGGCTTGTACGGCGCGCTGCTCCGAAACGCCCTTCGTCTTCATGTTGCGGGTTATCTGGTCCATCATGCGCACCAGTCCTGTTTCGAAGTTGTTCTGGCGCAGGGAGATGAAGTCCTTCAGCTTGTTCAATACCTGATGGTCGATGCAGACCTTCCAGTCTCTTACCAGCCTTTCCCAGTTTTCGGGTTTCGAAGCCCCGTCTCCAGTCATCAGCTTGAGGAAGAAAGGTTTATCGAACCCATCTTCAGCATGTTCCTGTTCCAGCTGGTCGAGCAAGGGGAGCCACACCTGTTCATCCATCCGCTTGAAGGGAGCCCAATCGAGCACATCATCTGCCCGATGACTCTCGGTCCAGGCACGCTGGCGCTGGAACCGCATGTGATGGACGCATTCCACGATGAATTTTCCCACGCTATCATAGAACACCTTGCTCTTAATCTTGCTGTTTACCACCTGTCGCACGAATTTCTGCACCTCTTCGCCAGTTTCTTCTATGGTTACTTTCAGGGTAAAGAGATGAATGAGATAATCCTTCAGCGGGTCTTCCTTCAAATTCCAAGGCATGGCGATGCCTGTCGGATCAGGAATCTTCACCTGTCCCGACTTGCAGAAGTCATCCAGCATCTTCAAGTAATACTGTGCCTCCGCCAAGTCCTTGTTATTCTGGTATTTCATAGGAGTAAATCCTTATTTTTTCTCCATCAGATATTCTGCGAAGATTCTTGCAGCACTCTCTACTTTGGCTGCGCAAGGGCGAGACTTGTAATATTCTGCCGTTCTTGCTGAAGCCACATAGCTGGACTGCGCTTTCTCGTGGCCCTTCAAGCCGAGAATTTCGGCACAGATGATACTGCCGTTCTGCTCCTTCGATTTGGCGAGCAAATCCTGCACCACCTTATAGCATGCCGACTTGCCCTCACGGTCATCCCCCTCGGTCTGTCCGCAATCCAAGCCAACGAGCACCACGATGCCCGAAACAGCACCACACATCATTCTCATTCTGCCTACTCCACCACCGAAGCCGGCACCAATGCGCTTCGCCATCTCATCATCAAGACCATATAAATCGGCAAAGGCAGCCACTACCGACTGGCAGCAGCCATAGCCCTGCATAAAGTTATCCACAGCCTGGTGAACACGCGCCTCCAACTCAGGAGTCAATATTTTCTGTTCATTCATCATGTTTTGATTCTTCTATATATAATAATGTAATAGGAGGCGATTAAACCTCATAAAGTTTCATCGTATCCTGACGGGTAAACGCCAGTTCCTTATAGAAATCACGGAGATAAGCCGATATTTCCGCCTTATCATCAGCAGATGCGAAGAGATTCTCACCCAACTGCTTTTCCAACGAGGTCAAGCCATCCGAAAGGTTTTCTATCTCCCCCTCGTAATCCCTTCCATCCTCCGGATTCCTGCGTACACGATGATATTTGATGTCCTCAGCAAGCGCATTCTTCATCTCCACGAGTTTATCTGCAAAAGGAGAAAAGAGGGCACGGATCACGATGTTTCGGATAGCATCCCGCTCTTCCGGCTCCTGCCACAGACAATGGTAGATAGGAAGCAAATCGCAGATATCCACCTCTTCCCTATCCTGCATGAAGGCAGAAGTGCGAAGCAGGCGGACGATATTCTTCCATCTTCGGTCACTCACATAGATGTTTCTGCGCTCGGCAGCCTCATCCACATTCACGGCTCTCAGAGATTTACGGATAGCGGAAATTGCATCAAGCACCTCCTCCTTCACGCCAATCTTACAGATTTTCTCCGCCCATTCAGCATACTCCTCAGCAGTAATCTTCAAATCAGAAAAATCTGCGTTATCTGCGAAATCTGCGTGACCTAAAATCCCTGTAGAACCAGAGAAATCTGCGTGAGAATCCAAGAGCATCGCCCGGAAATTCTTCTCCAGTTTTATCGGTCTACTCTCTATTCTGATGACGAATCGGTCCCAGAGCGCCTCCAGTCCTTCTCCCTTAGCCGGCAACTCATTACTTGCAGCCACGAGAAGTTTCAGAGGAAGATGCATTTCCCGATTGCCGTTTCTGAAGATTTTCTCGTTAATCACCGTAAGGGAGCGTGTTCTGGATCGCAGGTCCCGCCTTCCAGATTTCATCCAGGAAAACCACATCGGCAGTAGGCAGATAACCCTCCATCGCACGTTCGTAAGTATCCGAAGTCTTCAGTTTCTGAATGCTCACCGGGCCGAAGATTTCATCGGGTGTAGAGAATCGCGACATCAGATACTCAAAGCTCTGAGCATCCCTAAACGCCGTCTTCAACTGTCTGGCTACCATACTCTTTGCCACTCCCGGAGGTCCCAGCAAGATGATACTCTCACCTGCCAGAGCTGCCAGGAGCGAGAGCGATATCTCCGTCTCCTTCTCATAAATGCCCCGGTTCATCTCACCGAGTAATTGTTTGAATCTTTCAAGCATATTCTTACTTTCCTATTCAGAATCGTATAAAGACGAAAAGAAGTTAAGAGATAAAATTCATTATCCCTTAACTTCCTCATATTCTTTATATAAATAAGGTATGGCTTACTTTACGTTGCCCACCTTAATCAAGTACTCAGCAATCTGAACTGCGTTCAGGGCAGCACCCTTACGAATCTGGTCGCCAGTCAACCACAATGTGTTACCATTGTCATCAGCCAGATCCTTGCGGATACGACCTACATAAACATCGTCCTTACCAGCACTCTCCAATGGCATTGGATAAACGTAGTTCTGGGCATCATCCTTTACAGTTACGCCTGGAGCAGCCTCCAAAGCCTTGCGGATGTCCTCTACTGCCAATGGCTTCTCTGTCTCAAACCAAACACTCTCTGAGTGAGAACGGAGTGAAGAAACGCGAACGCAGGTAGCACTGGTGCGAACATCAGAGTGCATAATCTTGCGGGTCTCGTTATACATCTTCATCTCCTCCTTGGTGTAATCGTTAGGAGTCATCTTGTCAATCTGTGGAATGACATTGTATGCCAACTGATGAGGGAACTTATTGATATGCTCAGTCTTACCGGTCTCGAGGATATCCTTATACTGCTGCTCAAGTTCAGCCATGGCAGCAGCACCAGCACCTGAAGCACTCTGGTAAGAAGAGATATGAATCTTCTTGATATGGCTCAAGTTATCGATAGGCTTCAACACTACAACCATCATGATGGTGGTACAGTTAGGGTTGGCGATGATGTTGCGAGGGCGGTTCAGGGCATCCTCAGCATTTACTTCAGGCACAACCAGAGGCACGTCGTCGCACATACGGAATGCGCTAGAGTTATCAATCATCACGGCACCATACTTGGTGATAGTCTCGGCAAACTCCTCTGAAGTGCCGCCACCAGCAGATGTGAAAGCAATATCGACATCTTTAAAGTCATCGTTATGCTGCAAAAGTTTGACCTCATAGTCCTTTCCCTTGAAGTTGTATTTTCGTCCAGCAGAACGCTCAGAGCCAAACAACACCAAATCATCCATAGGGAAATTTCTCTCAGCAAGGATACGCAGGAATTCCTGTCCAACTGCGCCACTTGCACCAACAATTGCTACTTTCATAATCGAATCTTTTAATTTATAAAGTTGTTATAAGTGTAAACTGTGGAAGAGAAAGCCAGCCCCCTTATTATCTTCATGATTCCTCATTTTCTGATAGCTTCATAATTTCTCATTTTCTGATAGCCGGAAACTGCTTATTTTCTCAAATCCGCTGCAAAGTTAAGACTTTTTCTACAATATCAAGCATAAATTCCCAAAAATTATTGCTTTTTGCTGCAATTTTATCTTTTTTGCTTACTTTTCTGCAAGAATATGCATAAAAACGGAGAAAAATAGTTGCTATTTGCAATGCGGCAAGCCGCGAGAATGCAGGAATTCATGGATTGTTACTTTCCATAAGTCATCCTTTCGTTTCAATCGGAAGGTTGAAACCACACAGGCGTCACCTGACCGGAAACTCAATCCCATGATTCCATAGTTGTAATGTCCGTGAATGGAAGTAGAGATGTCTCGATGCGTCAAACCTATCGTTACGATTTCATCATTACCTCCATGCTCTTCATGCAACATTTTCAGGATCCCCCCAGCCCAATACCTGTTTCTTGGTTTGTAGAGACATGAGGCAGGTATTTCTTTCTTGTCTCCTACAAATACAGAAGCCTCCAACTCAGCCTTTGGTACCTTATTGAAAATGATACCCAATTGCTTCACGAGTTCTTCTCTCAACTGTTCTGCCTCCTGATGTGAGAAATTTCCCTAAGGCTTTAACTCTATGACATAACCCAATGGAGGATCAGCAGGAAGGCTGTCTCCCATGCCCTCATTGCCATGGCTCTGATTTCCATTGTAACAACCTGCTAAAAACAGGATTGAGATTCCAGCTATAAACAACAATAACTTCTTCATAATCTTCAAACATATAATTAAAAAAACATAGACATTTCTATTCCCAATATGATCAATAACTTCTTCATAATAATGCAAAAGTAGAAAAAAATAAGCAAGTAATGATGCTATCCATACGTGGATTGTATCAAATACTCGCTTATGTGTATGAAATCATCAATGCCTATAGCATCAAATCCTTGATGGTTGTACCATTCATGAATCTGCTTAAATCTACCCTTTCTCCAATACCATGCAAATGTCCGGTTTCGGAATACTGCCAGATATTGCACTTTCCTCTGCCGTCGATAGAGGGTTGTCGGGAGTTATAATTGGCGATGAAGAGATAATAACGATTGAACTTCGCCCCCATCTCCTTATTATAGAAGCTCTCGTTGCTATAGATGATAGGATACTTGCCATAGTGTTTCTTCACCAAGTCAGCAAACACCTGTATGCTATCCTGCAGCTGTCGTCCCTTCCATCTTCCCTGGATGCCTTTCTCCTCCACATAAACTTCATCTTATTTGTGTGAGCATCAAGCCTATTTAGTTAATATTCAGAATAACTCTTCGGTATGACGTGAGTGCAGGGATGCCAGCATCTGTTACCTGCAGAATAACATGACAGTCTTTGCCTCTGGCATCAGCGGGAACCATTACCCGACAACGGTTTTGGTCTTTTTCTATGATAGTGACATCCCCTTGATATCCACTTGCCTCACGATAGATACTCCAATCAAAAGTAAGAGTATCTCCATCAGGATCAGAAGATTTGGAGGCATTCAATACTATCGTTTTCCCTGCCTTGCAAGTGACATGCACACTGTTTAGCGAACCGTCTTTACCAACAACTGCCACGGGATGATGGTTGGCAGCCTTGTAGTCTGCCTTCACCGTCCATTGCATTCTGGCAATAAAATCATTATATATTGCATCCTTCCATCTGGTGATAGCCGCACTACCTTCTTTCGCTGCAGGAATCATGTAGTAAGGATCATACTGCGGTTCGTCAAGACCGTTGCGTTTCACCCAGTCCATACCTCTGATACCAGCAACCTTTCCTGTAGAAAAGCGACCACCCCATCCTCCATATTCTGGATGTTCGGGGTCATTCAAGCCATTGCTTAGACAATACATAAATGACGGAGAATCACCTTCTGTGGCCCAGATACGATTAGGATAGCATTTTCCCAAGGGCCCAACCTCTTGTACGTTTTTACAAACCCACTCATCGGACGGTGGCCATCCATAAATCTCCGTATTGCGGATATAGACGAGGTTGGGATAGTTTTTGCCGATCCATGCTCCTGCATCGTCCTGTCCCAATACATCATATACTCTGACCTTGCTAACAAATCGCTCCACTTGTTCTGCCGTTCGAGTGTGACTCACTTTCCAAAGTGCCTGTGCCAAAGTGTTGAGTCCGGACCATGCTGTAATCCATATAGGACGTTCATCATCTTTATCGATGGTTTTGATTAACCACTCAGAACCCTCACTATCCTTACCTTCTCCTACACCGTGCATGGCTGCCTCCGCTTGTCCGACCTTTACAACAGACCGTAGATACGATGCCGTTGGAAACTTGTTGCTGTGCACTTGCAAGTTAGGATAAACCTCTTCATAGGCATCAATCACTTGATTGATAAGGGTAACAGCGCCATTTCCGTATGGCACCCATGCATGTTGAGAAATAAAGCCTTCAAGTTCCACTCTATCGAGTGAAACAAGCAGATGTACCATCGACTGTGTGTCGTCAGGATCTGACCCTCCAATATCCGACATCACAATCATTCTTGTTTGTGCCAAAAGACAACTGCATAACAGCGCAGAAAGAGTAACGAATAGCAATCTTTTCATTTTTTTACTTTGTTCCTAATTTCCGCAGCACTATGAGTTAGCATTTTTTATAAGTACCTGAGCAACAAAAAGTTGCTCAGGATTTTGCCATGTCAGAAGTTTCACTTATCTTAGTGTTGCAAAATAAAAACAAACAAAATTCTGAATGACATGGCAAAAGTACAAATAAAATCCGAGAAACTCACTCCTTTTGGAGGATTTTTTTCGATTATGAAGCAATTTGATGCTCTTTTAGCTCAAACTATAGATTCCACCTTGGGATTGAGATGCACTATGTTTGAGCCCACTTTAAAAAGTAAGGCCTGTTTAAAATGTTTATATTTCACGAAAATAATCTCTGATTTATGCCGTTATCTGGAATATTTTTCGTATCTTTATGCCATCAATCAAACAGAATGACTATGTTTAAAAAGACAGATCCGAATCCTCAGTTAGATATATTCACGGCTCCCTCAATGCAGTTAGGAAGTCGTGCTTCTAAGAAGTATTCTGACCCCAACGCATGGCATAACCAGTTCTATAGCCTTGTGACAACCAAGATTAACGAGGAGATATTCAAGCCTTTGTTCCCAGAAGGCAAGAAGTGCGGCCGCCCAAATGCCTCCATTCGCATTCTCGTAGCTATGTCTGCCTTGAAGGAGGGCTTCGGTTGTAGTGATGAGGATCTGTTCGAGAAGTGCGAGTTTGATCTTCTTACCAGAAAGGCTCTTGGCATGGAACTTCTGACTGATGTGACTCCATCAATAGATACCTATTATCTTTTTCGCCGCCGCATCTGCGAATATCAGGAAAGAACTGGTATAGATCTTATGCGGCACAGCTTCGAACAGATTACCGGCAATCAGGTACGCCTTCTCAAGATATCAGGAAAGTGCGTCCGCATGGACAGTAAACTTATCGGCAGCAATATCGCTCGCCAGTCTCGTTATGAACTGATACATACAACTTTGGTCAAGTTTCTCAAGACATGCACGCTTTCCGATCTCTCCCCAGAGAAGGAAGAACTGGCAAAGGAATACTTGAAAGAGGATTCCTCCAAGACAGTTTACCGCTCTGATTCCGATACGCTTCAGAGCAATCTTGCCAGAATTGGCAATTTCATCATGGAGATGCTGGCAACTTTTCCTGCCACTTCCCCTGTACATGATCTTCTTCAACGTCTGTTTGATGAACAGTATGCCGTAAAGGACGGAAAGGCTGTTCTTCGAGACAAGAAGGAGGTAAAGGCTGACAGTCTTCAGAATCCTAACGATCCTGATGCAACCTATCGTGCCAAGAACGATCAGAAGGTGCAAGGCTATGTGACCAACATCACAGAGACTGTTGAGGAAGGCAAGCCTAACATCATCACTTCCGTTCAGGTTGAAACTGCAGTATTTGCAGACTGCCATTTCCTTCAGGAGGCTGTGGAAATTTCTATCAGCCAAATATCTAAACCTACCTTGTATGAAATGCCATTCTGTATGTACCAAATGACAAAGAGGAGGCGTCATAAGTCTAAATTACAGTTGGCGCATAACAGTTGGCCTACGCATGCACATCACCTGTTGTGCAAGCGCATATCAGCTGATATGCAAGCGCACAACAGCTGTTGTGCGACCGGAGATACTAACTAACTCAAAAACATATACTATCTTTTCTAACAACTTATACTATGTTTTCCAACAACATATCAGTAACATTCCAACAAACAAAAAAGGGTGAATCATTTACTTATGACACACCCTCTTTGCTAAATCAGACACACAACTGATCTTATCTTATAATATTATACTCAAACTCATAATCTCCATTCTTCAGCCATTCGGGAACATCTTCTCCATTTTCCACAAGGCCTTCAATATGAAACTCCAGACTTTCCTTTGCTTCTTTTTGCAAAGCTTCAAAGGTTGGTGCAGTAAAAACCACCGCTCCTGGTACATTACTACCAAAAGAACCGCCATAATTTCTGTCGCACCACGCAACGTCAACAATAACCTTTTCCATCATGTACTACTTTAAATTTTCCAAATCTCCCCGTTCAAGACAGCTATTTCTTGCCAAGGTTTCTAGCTTTTCAACCATCTTACGCTTGGTTTCCTTAGAAGCATTCCAACGGCGCAACGCTTCTTCTCTTGTTAACTTTGTTGTATTCATTCTTTATTCCTCCTTTTTTTAGTTCAAATTAAAATTGCAAAAATACCTACCGTCAATATTTATAGCCAAAATTCATATACCTACAAGTTTTGAATCTAGCGATAAAAACAAGAGGATTGAGAGGCTGGAAATCCTTGTTTTCTGCTCTATATTAAGAACAAGACCTATAGTTGTACAACTATAGATTTTCCTCAACGGCACCATCTTGTCAAGAAACCACAAACGTCTGATTATCAACAAGTTCTTATTTCTCTTCATATTTGTGATATTCTCAAAGAAACAATAAGCATCTGAAAATACGAGAATCTCAGGCAATCTAATGTAAAAAAGTTTCATTCTTAACAACGCCACATCACTACATCTTCAGGATATTCTTACTGATTACTTACTTCATCTTCCACCCATCAATGGTTCCCGTCTTCGATGAGAAGTTGCAGCCTATCTGATAAATCTTTCTGCCATCTGCTGCATATTCCCTGGCGTAGCCCATATCCTCTATCTGCTTCAGGGCTTCCTCTGCCGAACCATCTCGCTTGAATTCGAAGATGTAGATATAGTTTTGGGTCTCAACCACACAATCTACCCTACCTTCGCTTTGCTGCTTTGACCAACGTCAGGAAACCGCTCCTCACTTCATCATTCGGGAAATCCAGAAGATAGGAATCGGTATCCATATTCCAGTCCTTAATGGTAAGATAACCGCTCTGATAAATCATAGGCAATGGTGCTTCCACATCTGCCTTGTAGTCGATAAAACTACTCGTAGGATAAAACCTGTTCACCATCTCGTTGATGTTCTCATCAAAATGAGACAATAGACGAACAAGATAGGTTGGCGAACCGGTGCGGAACCAATAATCCGCCAGAATCTTCTTGCTCAAAGCATTTAAGATACTGAAAGGATTATAGATATCAAGCATATTAGGACTGAAGTGATAACCGTCAAACTTCCTCTTCAGTTTGTATTTCATTCCTTCCTCTGTGGTCTTATATCTCACAGCCATCGCTTTGATCTGTTCCTCGAAAGTGGAATACAATTCCTCTTCCGTAATACCACAAAGTGCCTCGTAATGCTCATCCATACTGATGTCGTTAGGCTGATTGAAACCACTGAACACGCTTACCTGCGAGAACTTGGTAACACCCGTGAGCAAGACAAACTGTAGGTCAGCATCAGCTTCCTTGAATACAGAATATACGCCTTTGAGCAGATTGCGATTATAATCCTCCAAAGTCATCTTTCCATATTCATTCTGCACAGAAATATCCATATCCATCACATCAAGCAAAGGCTTGTCATACTCATCAATGAGTACGACAGCTCTCATTCCTGTTTTCTTATGAGCATTCCCTAACACAGCCTTAAAGCGACTACCTAAAGTCTCGGCCAACTCCTCACGCCCATAGATACGTTCTGCCATGGCAACAAACTCCTCCAACACTTTGTCTAACGCATAAAGCTCTACAAAGTTTTGACCACCAAAAGAGAGATGAAACACAGGATATTGCTTCCACTCCTTCTCCAGCTTGTCGATGGCAAGCCCCTTGAACAGTTCCTTCTTACCCTCGAAATAGCATTTCAAGGTAGATACGAGCAATGACTTTCCAAATCGTCGTGGACGACTCAGAAAGTATATTTTACCATTAGTCACTAAGTCATAGACCAATGCCGTCTTATCGAGATAAACATAACCATCTTCTATGATTTGTTCGAAACTCTGTATGCCGATAGGATATTTCATATTGCTGCCGTTTTAATTTTCTTTCGGCAAAGTTACAAAAAATAATGATACAAGCAAAGGAATAGCCCGAAAAAAATAACGAGATTGCAAAATACCATATTTGTGGGATTGTTGACAAGGAAAAAAAATAATACCTTTGCCTTTTGAAAATAATAGTTTAAAATCATGGTAGAAACAATGAATAATATTGGAAATAGACAGCCGGATAGCAATGCTGGCTGCAGTAAGCAAAAAGGAGTGAAGAATAAGCAAACCCGGCAGCTGGTACTATGGATTGGTGCTTTGATAGTAGGCGCCGTCTTGGGGATATTCGGCATCAGCTGGCTGGATAGTCTGATGAACTTCATAGCCACGGTCTATACCCGCTTATTCCAGCTTCTGGCAGTACCAACCATAGCCTTGGCTGTTATCACAACCCTGGCATCCTTGGGCAACCAGGCAGATACCGGTAAGATATTCCGCCACGCCATCACCTACACCCTGCTCACAACGATAGCAGCTGCAGCAGTGGGACTGGTGCTCTACAACATCGTTGCTCCAGGCAATTTACCTACAGCCTTGGTACAGAGCGGTATGGCGGATGTTCCCCAAAAGCTGGGAGAAACCAGCTATTATGACCATATTCTTGGGGTAATACCCAACAACATCATCAAGCCGTTTGCCGAAGGAAATGTACTCTCTATATTGATTTTGGCGGCAGCAGCAGGTATTGCTTTAGCCAAGATGCCATCAAGCGATAAGAAAGAAGTCGTGATGAAGGGATTGTTTGGTCTGCAGGATCTGCTTTTCATGCTGATTCATGGATTAATCTGGGCTCTGCCTCTGGGTATCGTTGCCTTTGCAGCACAACTCTCAGCCCAGTTCTCTGCGGGTATCGTGATGGCTTCTCTAGGAAAGTACGTAGCTGTTATCCTGGGAGGTAATGTCATTCAATTCTTCATCATCCTTCCGCTCTTCCTCTTGGCAAGAGGCTTGAATCCTGTGCGTACACTGGGCAAGATGATGCCGGCAGTATTAATGGCTCTGTTTACAAAGAGTTCTGCTGCTACGTTGCCGGTAACGATGCAGACAGCAGAAGACAGACTGGGAGTTTCCAATCAGGTTTCCCGCTTTGTATTACCTATCTGTACTACCATCAACATGAATGGTTGCGCTGCGTTTATCCTCGTAACCTCCTTATTCCTGATGCAGAATGGAGGAATGCCTTTACCTTGGACTACGATGATTCTCTGGCTCTTCATTTCAGTTATCTCAGCAGTGGGTAATGCAGGAGTACCGATGGGATGTTATTTTCTTACCCTATCTCTAATGTCCGGTATCAATGCTCCTATCGGCATCATGGGCATCATCCTGCCAATCTATACCATCATCGACATGATTGAAACGGCAGAAAACGTATGGTCTGATTCCTGTGTCTGTGCCATGGTGGATAGGGATTTGAAAAGATAGAAACAATAGTGAACATGCAAAAATATCACCATGATTGTAGGATAAGGGCAGAAAAACTTTGTGCTTTCAAGATTTATTCGTACTTTTGCAGTCAAAAACAGAAAGGGAGGGATGAATGCTGATGCAGAAATCCCTCTTTAAGTATAACAAAAAAGAAGAAAGCCTATGTTCCATATCGCTCAATACTTCCCTATCACAGACCCTACGTTGATATTCTTCGTAGTGCTCCTCATCATCCTCTTTGCCCCTATCATCATGGGTAAACTCCGTATCCCGCACATCATCGGTATGGTGCTGGCAGGTGTGCTCATAGGCAAATACGGACTGAATATCCTGGAGCGCGACTCTTCGTTTGAGCTCTTCGGAAAGGTGGGACTCTATTACATCATGTTCCTCGCTGCACTGGAGATGGATATGGAAGGCATGAAAAAGAACAAGTCGCGACTGCTTATCTATGGCCTGCTCACCTGTTTTATACCGTCTTCCTCACCTATGGCATGAGCATCTGGCTGCTCCACTACTCTGCCAAGGCTTCCTTCCTGCTGAGCTGCATCATGGCATCCAATACGCTGATTGCCTATCCTATCGTTTCGAGATACGGACTGCAACAGAAACCGAGCGTTACGCTGAGTGTGGGGTCGAGCATGATTTCGCTGCTCATAGCCCTGATTATGCTTGCCGGACTGGTAGCATCGTTCAGCAAGCATGACGGCGTACTGTTCTGGGTATTCTTCACCCTCAAGTTTGCCGCCTATTGTGGCGTGATGATCATACTGATTCCCCGACTTACAAGATGGTTCTTGCGAAGATACAGCGATGCGGTGATGCAGTTTATCTTCGTACTTTCGATGCTCTTTATGAGTGCGGCACTTTCGCAGATAGTGGGCATTGAGGGCGTTTTCGGTGCTTTCTTCGCCGGTCTGATATTAAACAGATATATTCCGCATGTTTCGCCACTGATGAACCGCCTCGAATTTATCGGCAATGCCCTCTTCATTCCTTATTTCCTGATAGGTGTGGGCATGCTAATCAATATCAATCTGCTGTTTCAGGGCAGTCATATTCTATGGGTCGTGTTCTGTATCGCCTTCTTCGGAACCCTGGGCAAAGCCATCGCAGCCTATATCGCCTGTCTGGGTTTTCGATTGCCACTTTCTTCGGGTCACATGATGTTCGGACTCACTTCGGCTCATGCTGCCGGAAGTATCGCCATGGTGATGGTGGGTATGCATCTGCTCGTAGCACCGGGCACTTACCTCGTCAACGATGATATGCTCAATGGTGTGGTTATGATGATTCTGATTACCTGCATCATCTCATCCATCCTTACCGACCGGTCTTCGCAGAAGATTATCCTGAGAGACAAGGAACTGCCTGATGCGGAAGACGACAAGAAGGTGAGCGATGAGAAGATTCTGGTTCCGGTGAAATATCCTGAATATGCCGACAACCTGATGAGTCTGGCGTTTCTGGTGAGAAACCAGAAACTGAACAGGGGACTCATCTGCCTGAATGTGGTATATGAAGACAAGGACATGCGATACAACCAGGAACAGGGAAGACGGATTCTGGAACATTGCAGTCAGCTGGCTGCTGCCACCGATGTGATGACGCAGACCCAGGTTCGTATTGCCGCCAACATCGCCAACGGCATCAAGCATGCCTTCAACGAGTTCCAATGTTCTGAGATTATCATCGGAATGCACATGCATCCTGAGGTTTCGCCGAAGTTCTGGGGCGAATTCCACCAGAGTCTTTTCAACGGATTGAGCCGCCAGATTATCATGGCACGCATCAGACAGCCGTTGAATACATTGAGAAGAATACAGGTAGCCGTACCTTCGAGAGCAGAGTTTGAGCCGGGTTTCTACCGCTGGCTGGAACGACTAGCCCGACTTGCCGGCAACCTCGACTGCCGCATCCAGTTTCATGGCAGAGAAGAGAGTCTGGCGCTCATCAATGAATATATCAAGAACCGGCATCCGGAAGTGCGTGCCGATTATACCCAGATGATTCACTGGAACGAGTTGCCGCAGCTGGCTTCGCAGATATCTCCAGACCACCTGTTCGTGGTAGTAACCGCCCGTAAGGGAACCGTATCTTACAAGACTGCACTGGAGCGTCTGCCGGAAGAAATAACGAAATACTTCTCAGGTACCAACCTGATGATTATCTTCCCCGACCAGCATGGTGATTCCTACGGCGACCAGCTTACCTTCGCTGAGCCTCAGCATCAGGAAGAGATCAGTGCTTACGAATCATTCCTGCAATGGTTTAAGAAGAAATGCAACTTTAAAAAAATGTAAAGACCGCTTCATTTCTTAAAATATGTTTAAGAAAAACCGAAAACACCCTTCACCACCCTTCACCTTTAATAAATTGATCTACAGAATGTTAAATAAAAAGGTGAAGGGTGAAGGTTTGAAAACTCTATTTATATATGTACGCGTGGGTAAAGGAAAAAAGGGTAAAATCAAAAAGTACCCTAGGGTCAAAAATCGAAAAAGCCCTAAAAAGAATATAATATAAAGATTTAAAATATACCCTTCACCCTTCACCTCGTCACCCAACACAGCTTCCAAGTCTTCTTTATCGAAGATATTTTCTTATCCTTCGGAGATATTCTGCTATCTTTCTGAGATAATTTCTTATCTATCGGAGTTATCTTTTTATCCTTCGGAGATATTTTCAGAATGATTTCATGGTATTTTCTGTACTTTATTTCCCGAATCCACGCAAATCGCACAAATCGCATAGGTAGGAAACGGAAATGTTGTATCTTTGCAACGTCAATCAGAAGTAATGCTGGATTCCTGAAAAAAACGACATAAAAATTTGGAAGTTAGAATTATCCAGCGTAATTTTGCAGATGAAAATCATAAAACAGAAACAATATGCAAACAAGTAAATACCTATTAGCAACAAAAAGAGATGCCGAATGGGGACTCACCATCAGCACCGTGGGACGAGAAGAAATCGCCCCAGGAGAAGCCTATCCAACAAAAGGACATGCTGACGGATATTACTTCGATCTTCAGAAGGGAAGAATACTCGACGAATACCAACTGCTTTACCAGCCAGAAGGTGAAGGAGTGTTCTGTTCTGCCCATCTCCCGGAAACAAAGATCAAGGCTGGAGACATCTTCCTGCTCTTTCCCGGTGAATGGCATAGCTATCATCCATCAGGCACCAAGGGTTGGAAAAGCTATTGGATCGGCTTCAAGGGCAAGAACATCGACGACCGCGTGAAAGCAGGGTTTCTTTCTCCTGAAAAGCCAATCTACCATGTAGGTTACAGTAACGAGATTATCGCTCTCTACGAAGAGGCTTACAAAACCGCACAGGAAGAGGTTGCTTTTGCACAACAGACTATGGCGGGTATCGTAAACCATCTGATAGGCAAAATGTATTCTCTGGAGAGAAATATCGTGTTGAGCAAGGATACCAAGCATGTTGACATGATCAATAAAGCCCGTTTGCGTATCCGAGAATCGCTTGAAGATACGCTCACCATCCAGGAGATTGCGCAGGAACTGGGCATCAGCTACTCTTCTTTCCGCAAGCTCTTCAAGGAGCATACCGGATTCGCTCCCGCCCTCTATCAGCAGAATCTGAAACTGCAGAGAGCCAAAGAACTGCTGTCTACCACCGACGAGAGCATCAAGGAGATTGCATACCGGCTCAATTTCGAATCGCCTGACTATTTCTCTGCCAAATTCAAAATTCAGACGGGCATGAAGCCATCAGATTTCAGAAATATGACGAGATAGTCAAAAAATAAGGCTCTAAAATCAATTTCTCTTGTTCCATATCCCTTTTTTGGTCTACCTTTGCAAACGTGAACAAATAACAGCAACTTAAAGACAAAATTCATAATGGAACAAAAGAAATACTTCTTCGCGGTAGACTTAGGTGCTACCAGCGGAAGAACCATAGTAGGAAGCTTGTCAGACGGCAAGTTTGACTTAGAGGAGCTGACCCGTTTCGACAACAACCTGATCGAAACAGGCGGTCACTTCTATTGGGATATCTACGCCCTCTACTTTGAGATTATCAAAGGATTGAAACTCGTAGCACAGCGTGGCATCCACATCCAGAGCATCGGTATTGATACCTGGGGATGCGACTTTGTATATGTAGACAAGAACGGAGATATCCTACGCAACCCGATGGCGTATCGCGACCCTCATACCATGGGCATCATGGAGAAATACTTTGATGAGAAAATCAGCAAGGAGAAGGTTTACGAAAAGACCGGCATCCAGTTTATGAATTTCAACTCATTGTTCCAGATGTATGCCATGCGCAAGGCAGGAAACGTGGCTCTGGAGAATGCCGACAAGATTCTCTTCATCCCTGATGCACTGAGCTATATGCTCACCGGCAACGCCATCTGCGAATATACCGTAGCATCTACTTCTCAGATTCTGAATCCGATGACCGGCGATTTCGACATCGACCTCGTGGAAAGTATCGGATTGAAGAGAGAACAGTTTGGCAAGATGACCCATCCTGCTACCATCATCGGCACACTGACCGAAGAGGTACAGAAGATAACAGGACTGAATGCCGTTCCCGTCATCGCAGTAGCAGGTCATGATACAGCCAGTGCCGTAGCAGCCGTTCCTGCCAAGAACGAGGAGTTTGCCTATTTGAGTTCAGGAACCTGGAGCCTGATGGGCATCGAGACCAAGAACGCCATCATCAACGAGAAGAGCTATGAGCTCAACTTCACCAACGAGGGCGGCATTGAGGGCACTACCCGATTCCTGAAGAACATCTGCGGCATGTGGATTTACGAGCGTTGCCGCAAGGAATGGAAAGACGAGGCTGCTGCCAACCAGAAAGATATGACTTGCCTGGGTCATGCAGAACTTATAGCTGAAGCCATGAAGCAGCCAGCCTTCCAAAGCATCATCAACCCGGATGATACCTGTTTTGCCAACCCATCGAGCATGGTAGAAGCCATCAAGCAGTATTGCGAAAAGACCGGTCAGCATGTTCCTCAGAGCTATGGCGAATTCTGCCGCTGCATCTTCGAGAGTCTTGCCCTCCGCTATCGCCAGGTATTCACATGGCTCAAGGATTTCGCCGACATCGACCTCAATGTGCTCCACATCATCGGTGGAGGTTCGCTCAACCAATATCTCAACCAGTTTACTGCCAACAGTTGTGGTGTAACCGTATTGGCAGGTCCTCAGGAAGGCCGCCATCGGCAACATCATGCTCCAGGCAAAGGCATCGGGCTTGGTAAAGGATATTTGGGAAATGCGCCAGATTATCGCCAACTCGCTGGAGCTTAAGACATTCGAGCCACAGAACAAGGAAGCATGGGATGCGGCTTACGAGAAGTTTTTAAAGGTAAAAAAGTAAAAGGGTAAAAAGGTAAAAATAAACAATAATAACAAAATACATAAAAACAATGAAAGCAGATTTGATTTTAAAGAATTACGAGATTGCAAAGGAGCGCTATGCAGCTCTGGGGGTAGATACAGACAAGGCTATTGAGACTTTGGAGAAAACTCCTATCTCTCTGCACTGCTGGCAGGCTGACGATGTAGTTGGCTTCGAGCGCGGTGAGGCTGCTTCTGGTGGTATCCAGAGCACTGGTAACTATCCTGGCAAGGCTCGCAACATCGACGAACTCCGTCAGGACATCGAGAAGGTGAACTCTCTCCTGGCTGGTACTTTCCGTCTCAACCTTCATGAGATTTACGGTGAGTTCGGTGGCAAGCAGATTGACCGTAACGAGGTAACCGTAGACCAGTTTACAGGCTGGATGCAGTGGGCTAAGGAGCAGAACATGAAGCTCGACTTCAACTCTACTTCTTTCTCTCACCCTAAGAGTGGCAGCCTCTCATTGTCAAATCCTGACCCAGCTATCCGCGAGTTCTGGATTGAGCACACCAAGCGTTGCCGTCGCATTGCAGACGCTATGGGTAAGTTCCAGAACGACCCATGTATCATGAACATCTGGGTACACGATGGTTCTAAGGACATCACTGTAGAGAAGGGACGCTATCGTGAGATTTTGAAGAACTCTCTCGATGAGATCTTAGCAGAGGAGTTGCCTAACATGAAGTCTTGTCTCGAAGCTAAGCTCTTCGGTATTGGCTTGGAGGCTTACACCGTAGGTTCTCACGACTTCTACGCTGGCTACTGCGCTAAGAACAACGTGATGTACACTCTCGATACAGGTCACTATGAGCCAACAGAGAACGTATCTGATGCAGTTTCTGCACTCCTGCTCTTCGTTCCTGAGCTGATGCTCCACGTATCTCGCCCAATGCACTGGGATTCAGACCACGTAACCCTCTTCGATGACAACACACGCAACCTCTTCTCAGAGTTGGTTCGTGCCAACGCACTCGACCGTGCTCACATCGGTCTCGACTACTTCGACGGTTCTATCAACCGCATCGGTGCTTACATCATCGGTGTTCGTGCTGCCCAGAAGTCATTGTTGCAGGCATTCCTTGAGCCACTTGATACCCTCCGCAAGTACGAGGACGAGGGCAAGCTCTTCCAGCGCCTGGCTCTCCTCGAAGAAGAGAAGACATTGCCATTCGGTGCAGTATATGATTACTTCAACTTGAAGAACAACATCCCTGTTGGCGAAGAGTACATCGCAGACATCGAGAAGTACGAGGCTGAGGTACTCGCAAAGCGAGTTTAAGAACGATTTAACTGAAGAGTGAAGAACGAAGAACGAAGAATTCAATAGTCTTATGGCTAAAAAAACACATGAATTCTTCACTCTTCACTCTTCGTTCTTCACTCAAAATCGCTCTTCACTTAATTACTAAACAATATGGAAATATTAATAGGACTTTTAATCATAGCCATCGGCGCATTCTGCCAGTCCAGCTGTTACGTTCCAATCAACAAGATTAAGGATTGGAGTTGGGAATCCTACTGGGTAGTTCAGGGTGTGTTCGCATGGCTTATTTTGCCTTTCTTAGGCGCAATGCTCGCTGTTCCAAGCGGCCATTCCTTCTTTGAATTATTCGACGGTTATGGCTTCAATGTAGCAATGACCATGCTCTTCGGTGTACTCTGGGGCGTAGGCGGACTGACCTTCGGTCTTTCCATGCGCTATCTGGGAGTAGCATTGGGACAGAGCATCGCCTTGGGAACCTGTGCAGGTCTCGGCACCATCATGGGACCTGTATTGCTCAACATCTTCTTCCCGGAGATGGACGCCCTCTCATCGCTTACCTTCAGCGTAATTCTCGGCGTGGTAGTCACTCTTCTCGGTATCGCCATCATCGGTGTGGCAGGTAGTATGAAGGCGGCATCGCTCTCAGAAGAAGAGAAGAAGGCGGCAGTAAAGGACTTCAACTTCCCTAAGGGACTTGCCATCGCCTTGCTGGCTGGTTTCATGAGCGGCTGCTTCAATGTGGGTCTCGCCTTCGGTTCCGATATCCATTTCGGCAGTTTCACTCCTGATATGTACAAGACCTTGCCAGCCACCTTCCTGGTTACCCTAGGTGGTTTCATCACCAATGCCATCTACTGTTTCTATCAGAACACCAAGAATCATACTTGGAGCGATTACAAGAACCAGGAGGTTTGGAGCAATAACATTCTCTATTGTGCCTTGGCTGGTGCCTTGTGGTACAGCCAGTTCTTCGGACTGTCACTGGGCAAGGGGTTCCTCACCGAATCTCCTACCCTCATGACCCTATCGTTCTGCATTCTGATGGCGCTCAACGTAGTATTCTCGAATGTATGGGGCATCATCCTAAAGGAATGGAAAGGCTGCTCAAAGAAGACCATCTCCGTATTAATTGTCGGCATCATCGTCTTGATTATCTCAAGCTTCTTGCCACAACTTATATAACAAAAAAGGAACCCCGAGTATTTCACAATGCTCGGGGTCTTTTTACTAAACTTAATTATCTAAACCAAAAATTCTTATAGAAAACAATCTTTAAAACTTATTTCTTTATCTAAAGCCTATATTATCTTGGCAAATTAAATGCCTTGGTCATCTCAGCCATTTCCTCCTGGCTCATACCATCAGGCTCGAATCCCATGCACTTGGAATCGATGTAAATCTTGGCGCTCTTAGAGAGTACGTCAATCTGGTCGAAGGCATCCATCACGTCCAAGCCCTTGGCAAAGACACCATGCTTCTCCCACATCACTACATCATAATCCTCCAACTCCTTCAAGGTCTCCTCAGCAAGTTTCAAACTGCCTGGCAACTGATAAGGAACGATACCCAAACCGAGTGGACAGAAAGCCTTGGTCTCTGGAATCATGCTCCAGAGCAGGTTGCTCAACACGTCCTTGCCCATGAACTTCTTGTTGTGGCTCATGGCGATAAGCTCGATAGGGTGAGTATGAACAGTAGCCTTATAGTTGGAACCCTTCTCGATGAGACGGGCATGAACGCTCAAGTGACTAGGCAACTCAGATGTTGGCATTACAGGATTATTTGCGATGATAACATAGCTGGCGCAATCGTCGAGGATGCGGATGATAGAACCGTTCTCCATAGGCCAGCGAGCCAAGTCGCGCATACGCTTACCTGTACCCTTGCAGAAGAAGTAGCAGCCCTTCAATGCAGGCAATGCTGTACCAATCTGCTTTACTTCGCTGATAGCTGGCAAAGCCTTGATTTCGTCATCAACCAAGTCGGTAACGTTTACAGTGATGTTACCACCATTACGCTCAGCCCAACCATTCTGCCAGAGATAACCGGCAACCTCTGCAATCTTCTCGACCTCCTTTTTCAAGGCAGGACGACCTTCTAAAACACTATTCATATTATTCTTGTTATTAGCTTGTTTAAAATTTCTGCTGCAAAAATACTCATTTCGCTCCATACCCAACCTATTCTTTTGATATTTGAGCTATGACATTTGGCATAACATTTTCTGTTTTTCTGATTTCAGTAGACACTTTCAATTTTATAAAACGGAAATAGTAGAAACTCGAACAAAAGAACATGAAATCGTACAAAAATCCATAAGAAATATACATTCTTTTCGTAACTTTGCAACAAAATTAGAATAATAACGCAACAAAACAATCAAAACAAAATCGAATGAGAAAGACTATTTCTGCTTCTACTCGCTTTCATCTCGCTATGCCAGATGTATGCAGTAGAAAGGACAAAGCTCAATTTTAATGGGGGATGGTTGCTCAAGGTGGGCGACTTCCAGGGAGCAGAACTGGCAAACTACAAGGATGCCGGTTGGAAACAGATTACGCTGCCTCGTGCCTTTAACGAGAAAGAAGCGTTCAAGGTTTCTATCGAACACCTCAGCGACACCATCATGTGGTATCGCAAGCACTTCCATATCCAAGAAGTGGGCGACCGCAAGTATTTCATCGAGTTTGAGGGCGTGCGCTTCGGTGCCGACATCTGGCTCAATGGCAAGAAAGTGGGATATACCGAGAATGGTGTGATGGCAAGCGGATTCGACCTGACACCTTATATTATAAAAGGTGAAAACGTCATAGCCGTACGTGTGGATAACTCCTGGAACTATCGTGAGCGCACCAGCGGTCAGCGTTTCCAGTGGAACGACAAGAACTTCAATGCCAACTATGGCGGTATTCCAAAGAATGTGTTCCTCCACATCACCGACAAACTTTACCAGACTCTTCCGCTCTACAATAATCTCAAGACCACAGGTATCTATATCTATGGCAGCAACTATGATATTGCAGGAAAGAAGGTAACGGTGAATGCAGAATCGCAGGTAAGGAATGAGGATTCCAAGTCTCGCTCTTTCCGCTTCTTCGCCAAGATTCTGGACGCTGACGGCAAGGAAGTGGGCCATTTTGATGGCGAAAGATATACCTTGAAGCCAGGCGAAACCAAGACAGTGAAGGTGAGCGGACTCCTGAACAACGCCCACTTCTGGAGCTGGGGATATGGATATCTCTACACCGTGAAGACCCTCTTGAAGGCGGATGACGGAAGCAAGATTGATGATGTGGTGACCAAGACCGGTTTCCGCAAGACCCAGTTCGGTGAAGGCAAGTTCTATCTCAACGACCGTGCCATCATGATGCACGGCTATGCGCAGCGCACCTCCAACGAGTGGCCTGGCGTGGGTATGAGCGTTCCTGCCTGGTTGAGCGACTACAGTAACAAACTGATGGTAGAATCAGGCGGTAACCTGGTTCGCTGGATGCACGTCTGCCCTTGGAAACAGGATATCGAGAGCTGCGACCGTGTGGGACTGATTCAGGCGATGCCAGCAGGTGATGCAGAGAAGGATGTCTTCGACCGCAGATGGGAACAGCGCCTGGAACTGATGAAGGAAGCCATCATCTACAACCGCAACAACCCTAGCATCATCTTCTATGAAATCGGAAACAAGGGCGTGAGCCGCGAGCACATGCTACAGATGAAAGCCATCCGCGATGAGTTCGATCCTCACGGAGGCAGAGCCAGCGGCAGCCGAGAGATGCTCAACATCAACGAGGCTGAATATGGCGGCGAGATGCTTTACATCAACAAGAGTAAGAAGCACCCGATGTGGTCGATGGAGTATCATCGCGACGAGGGTTTGCGTAAATACTGGGATGAGCAGAGCTATCCTTACCATAAGGAAGGCGACGGACCATTGTATCGTGGCAAGCCTGCCTTCGAATACAATCACAACATGGATACCTTTGCAGCAAGCATGGTAGATCGCTGGTTCGAATACTGGCAGGAGCGTCCGGGCACCGGCAAAAGAGTAAGCGATGGCGGTACCAAGATCATCTTCTCGGATACCAACACCCATCATCGTGGTGAGGCCAACTACCGTTCGAGCGGTGTGACCGATGCGATGCGCATCCCGAAGGATGCTTTCTTTGCTCATCAGGTAATGTGGAATGGCTGGGTATCTCCTGAAAAAGATGCCACCTATATCGTAGGCCACTGGAACTACAAGCCAGGAACCATCAAGCAGACAGAATATGTGGTAAGTACCGGCGACGAGGTAGAACTCTTCATCAACGGCAAGAGTCTGGGCATGGGCGAACGCAGCAACCAGTGGCTCTTCACCTGGAAGAATGTACCTTTCGAGGCTGGAAAGATTGAAGCTGTTGCTTATACATACGATAAGTCTGATAAGAAATCAAAAGATGCCAAGACCAAGAAAGAAACAAGCCGTTATGCCATCGAAACTGCGGGCAAGCCTCATCACATCAAGCTCACCAGCATCCAGAATCCGGAAGGTTTCAAGGCTGATGGTGCCGACATGGCGCTCATCCAGGTAGAGGTGGTAGATAAGCAGGGCAGACGCTGTCCACTTGACAACCGAACCATCCACTTCAACTATCAGGGCGAAATGGAATGGATTGGCGGATTGGCAACTCCTAACGAGGAAACCCAAAAGGCACTTGCAGCCAAGAATCAGAGCCTCGTGGTAGATAAGAACGAGACAGCAGAACAGAAGGCAGCCCGCAAAGCTGCAGATATTCTAGACTCTACAGATAGCGACAACACCTGTGATAATTATATAGGAAAGATTGATTTACCTGTAGAATGCGGCGTGAACAGAGTTCTGATCCGCAGTACCGTGAACCCAGGAAACATCACAATCTGTGCTGGTGCTGATGGCATCAAGGGCGTGGCAAGCATCGACTTGAAGACCGAGAAGGTCGATATCGAGCACTACCTGCCTCAGTTCAGCTTGAAGGGCGACCTTTCTCGTGGCGAAACGCCATCTACCCCATCCTATACCGATATCAAGGAGACCATTGATATCACCGGTGCCGTGGCTGGCGTAAACCAGGAAGATGCCCAGAAAACTTTCGATGACAATGAGACTACAGAATGGAAGAGCGATGGCAAGCCTGAGAATGCATGGATCACCTATCTGTTTACCAAGAAAAAGAAGGTAGACGAAATCACCGTGAAACTTACGGGCTGGAGAGACAAGATGTATCCGCTCGCCATCTTTGCCGGTAAGAAGAAGGTTTGGGAGGGTTACACCTACGCCTGCCTCGGCTATGTTCATATCAAGATAGACAAGCCAGTGAAGGCGAAGGATATCACCATCAGGATGATAGGCGATGCCAAGAGCAAGACCCAGCTCAGCGACACCAAGGAGCTGGCGGGCGGCAAGGCAAGCACCCTCGATTTCATAGGAATCAAGAAGGGCAAACCGGTATTGAGAATCGTAGAGATTGATTTTCTCAAGAATAAAAAGAATAAATAGCAGGAGAGTTTATAAAAAAGCTAGTTGCCTTTGCTGAGCAACTAGCTTTCTTTTTTGTAACCAAATCACTCACAACTAAGGCAGGCTGGCAAGAACATTCCCGTCAAATATAAAGACGAAAAATATCTGATTCAGATAGAACCATCAAAAGGTAAGGTGATCATCAGCCGATGACCACCTTACCTTTTTTAATACCTTGCATTTTGCGAGGTCTTCTTTTGTGTGTAATTCCTTGATTTTTTGGCAAAACACCTAGCATATTTGTACTATTTTACATTTTTAAGAATCATAATACTGCTATTATTGGGTATTTTTCGCTATCTTTGCAAACGAAGAATAAACAATTAAGAACAACTTAATAAAACCCAATATGATGAACTATAAAAGAAATCATAAATTTATAGGATTATCCTTTGCCTTGGCTTTGATGTCTTCACTCAACTGCCAGGCTCAGTTGCTCCCTACCCCTACGCAGGAAGCCAAACCGGGCGTAAGATGGTGGTGGATGGGATCTGCTGTGGATCAAGAGAATCTGAAGTGGAACCTTGGCGAATACGCCAAGGCGGGTATCGGTGCCGTGGAAATCACACCGCTCTATGGCGTGCAGGGTAACGACAAGAATGATATCCCTTATCTCTCGCCTAAATGGATGGATATGCTCAAGTTCGTGGAAAAGGAAAACAAGCAGGTGGGCATCGAGACGGATATGGCCACCGGAACAGGCTGGCCTTTCGGTGGTCCTTGGGTACCTATCAGCGAAGCAGCATGCAAGGCTGTATTCGTAGATACCATCGTGGATGTGAAGCAGAAACTGATGGAGATAGAATTCAACGTGCCACAAAAAGAACGTGCCTTCGCCAAACTGAAGGTCATCAAGGCATTCCCTATGGAAGGTGAAAAATACAAGAAACGCGTCATCGCTCTCTATGAAAGCCGCACCCGTCAGAAGGTAAAGCGTGCCGCACCTGGAGGAGAGGGATACGTTATCGACCATTTCGATTCTACTGCCGTGGCCAATTATCTGCAGCACATCGACAGCGCCTTCGTGGCATCGAAGACTCCATATCCTCATACCTTCTTCAACGACAGCTACGAGGTGTATGGCGCCAACTGGACACCTAACCTCCTGACGGAATTCGAGAAATATCACGGATATAAACTACAGGATAAGTTCCCAGAGTTCCTCGATGGCGATGCTGTGGTGGTAAGCGATTACCGTGAAACCCTGGGCGACATGCTGCTCCATAACTTCACCGAACAGTGGACCAAATGGGCAAACAAGCGTGGTGCCATCACCCGAAACCAGGCACACGGTTCACCTGCCAACCTCATCGACTGCTATGCAGCCGTTGACATCCCGGAAATTGAAGGCTTCGGACTGACCGATTTCGGCATCAAGGGACTGCGCAAGGATCCGGGAAAGACCCGTCCTAACTTCAGCGACCTCAGCATGCTGAAATATGCTCCATCGGCTGCGCACATCACCGGAAAGAAATATACATCCAGCGAAACCTTCACCTGGCTCACCGAGCACTTCCGCACTTCCCTGAGCCAGATGAAACCAGATATGGACCTGATGTTCTGCGCCGGCGTAAACCACATGTTCTTCCATGGCACCGCCTACTCGCCCAAGAATGATACATGGCCAGGCTGGAAATTCTATGCTTCGGTAGATATGAGTCCTACCAACAGCATCTGGCGCGATGCGCCGGAACTGATGAAATACATCACCAATTGCCAAACCTATCTGCAGTGGGGACAGCCAGACAATGATTTCCTGGTTTATCTGCCAGTAAGAGATATGTGGCGCAAGGATACCAAGAACTGGCTGATGCAATTCGATATCCACAGCATGGCGAAGAAAGCACCTGAATTTATCAAGGTGATTCTCGACATCGACAAGGCAGGATTCGACTGCGATTACATCAGCGACAAGTATCTCCGCACGTGTACCTTTAAGAATGGTATGATTGAAACAGCTGCCGGAACCCGATACAAGGGCATCATCATTCCTGGCAACAACATCATGCCAAGCGACGTGATTGAGCACATATCTGAATTGAAATCACAGGGAGCCAAGATTATCAAGGGCGATAATATCAAGGCAATGGAACAGGCGGCAAAACCGGAACTGATGAGAAAGAACCTGGGCTTGAAGATGATTCGCCGTGCCAACAGCATCGGCCATCATTACTTCATCGCCAACCTCACCAGCAAGGACATCGCTTCTAGCGTGGCTTTGGCCGTGAACGAGAAGCATGGCATCTGGTACAACCCTATGACGGGCGAATACCATGAGGCAACCATCGGCGACAAGGGTATCCAGCTGAACCTGAAGAGTGGCGAGAGCCGCATCCTCATCACATCGAATAAACCCGTGAATGAGTGGAAACTTGGGCCTAAGGTAAAGGTAGGCGGCAAGGAAGCCATCGCTGCAGCAGATAGCAAGACCATCGACCTGACAGAGAATGCCTGGAAGCTGTCGTTCATCGAGGATGCTCCAAAGGTAGACGAAACCTTCAACCTCAAGGGCGTAAAGTCTTGGGAAGGTCTCAGCGACAAGGCGAAGGTGATGATGGGAACAGGTGTTTACGAAACCACCATCAAGCTATCGAAGGATGATGCCAAGAAGCAGTGGGCTATCGACCTGGGTGATGTACGCGAAAGTGCCCGTGTCTATATCAATAATAAATATGTAGGTTGCGCTTGGGCTGTACCATATATCCTCAACTGTAAGGATGCGCTCAACAAGGGCAAGAATACCCTCCGCATCAAGGTTACCAATCTGCCTGCCAACCGCATCGCAGAACTCGACCGCCAGGGCGTAAAGTGGCGCAAGATGAAGGAAATCAATGTGGTAGATATCAATTACAAGAAGACCACCTACGAGAACTGGACTCCTGTGCCAAGCGGTCTGAACAGCACCGTGAAACTCGTGGAAATCAAGTAAACAAATAAATAAATATCTGTCAAGAATTAGAGAATTCAATAATTCAAGAGTTTATTTCTCTAATTCTTGACTAAAACAATTAATAATAAACAAACATTAATAACAAGACAAATGAAAAAACTGATCTTTTCATCGCTCTTCATGCTCCTGGGTTTGACTTCTGTTTCTGCCCAGAGCGCATTGCAAAATGAAATTCTGGAAGTAGCCAATCGCACCAACAACTACTTCATGACGAAGTACAGCGACCCTACTCTCGACACATTCGTAAAGAAAATCCGCACCAGCAACCTCTGGACTCGTGCCGTATATTACGAGGGATTGATGGCACTTTACGAGATTGACCCTCAGCAGCGCTATCTCGACTACACCGACAAATGGGCGGATTACCACAAGTGGACAGCCCGTGGCAGCGTGAAAGATACCGATGCCGACAACCAGTGCTGCCAGCAAACCTACATAGACCGCTACGTTCAGACCGGCGGCAAGAAGGACTTGAGCAAGGTGAAGGAGAACTTGGACCATCAGATGGGCACCAACCGAGTAAACTACTGGACCTGGATTGACGCTATCCAGATGGCGATGCCAGCCTACGCCAAGTATGCCAAGATTACCGGAGAGCGCAAGTATCTGGATTATGCAATGAATTCCTATAAATGGAGCCGTGATACCCTGGCTAATGGTCTCTTTAACAAAAAAGAGGGTCTCTGGTGGAGAGACAAGGACTACGTGCCACCTTACAAGGAGAAGGATGGCAGCAACTGCTATTGGAGCCGTGGCAACGGTTGGGTATATGCAGCCCTGGTCCGCGTGATGGAGACTTTGCCAAAGAAAGATAAATACTATCAGTATCTGAAAAAAGACTTTATCTTGATGAGTAAAGCCATCTTGAAATGCCAGCGCGAGGATGGCTACTGGAACGTAAGCCTCGTTTGTCCTGCCAACTATGGCGGTCCAGAGATGACCGGTACAGGCCTCTTCCTCTATGGTATGGCATGGGGTGTTCAGCAGGGCATTCTTCCTAGAGCCATCTATCAGAAGGCGATGGACAAGGCATGGAAGGCTCTTGCCGCATCGGTTCACGAGGATGGTTTCATCGGCTACAACCAGGGAACAGGAAAGGATCCTGCAGCCGGTCAGCCTGTCACCTTCACCTCTGTCCCAGACTTCGAGGACTACGGCACAGGTTGCCTCCTGCTCGGTGCTGCAGAGTATTACAAGCTTTTAAAAGTAAAAAAGTAAAAAGGCTTTTTAAAGGTAAAAGGGTAAAAAAGGAAACAAATCATGAAGAAATATATCTGGCTGATGGCTTGCCTGGTGGCGTTTTCGCCACTAAGCGCCAATGCCGCAAAGAAACAGAAGAAAGCCAAGAAGCCACAAACCGAGCTTTGGCCTGATGGAACGAAGATGGATGCCTGGTTCAGCAACGCCCAGAAGGTGAACGTGGATACCCTCGGCAAGAAATACATTCTCACCGACTATGGCGTGAAAACGGATAGCACCCTGATTCAGACCAAGGCTATCCAGGCGGTCATCGACCGTGCTGCCCAAGATGGCGGCGGTGTTATCGTGGTACCTACCGGAACCTATCAGAGCGGTGCCCTCTTCTTCAAGCCAAAGACTCATCTCTATGTTTCAGAAGGCGGAAAACTGAAAGGCAGCGACCGCATCGCCAACTTCCCTGTGGTAGAAACTCGCATCGAGGGCGAGACCTGCAAATACTTCTCAGCCTTCATCAATGCAGACAAATGTGATGGCTTTACCATCGCCGGTCCTGGAACCATCGATGGAAATGGTTATCACTATTGGGAGGAGTTCTGGATTCGTCGCACCTGGAACCGTGAATGCACCAACAAGGATGCACAGCGTCCCCGCCTCGTCTATATCAGCAACTCAAGCAACGTAACCTTGCAGGATGTACATATTCAGAACAGTCCGTTCTGGACCAACCACATCTACCGTTGCGACCACGTCCGCTTCCTTGGCTGCACCATCTTCGCCCCAACCAGTGGCATGCGGGCACCAAGCAGCGATGCCATCGACATTGATGTTTGTCACGATGTGCTGGTAGATGGCTGCTACATGAGCGTAAACGATGATGCCATCGCCATCAAGGGCGGTAAGGGCACCTGGGCAGACCAGGCACCAGAGAATGGACCGGTATATAATGTGCTCATCCAGAACTGCACCTATGGTAGAGTGCACGGATGCTTAACCCTTGGCAGCGAGAGCGTGAAAGACCGCAACATCGTATTACGCAACATCAAGGTGGGCAATGCACAGCGCGTGCTCTGGCTGAAGATGCGCCCAGATACACCTCAGCATTACGAGTACGTAACGGTTGATAACATACAGGGCAAGACCGGCAGTTTCCTCGTCATCCGCCCATGGACCCAGTTCTTCAAGCCTGGCAATCGAAAGGATATGCCATTGAGCCAGTGCAACAACATCACAATGAAGAACATCCAGATGGATTGCGACAACTTCTTCGATGTGGGCAAGAGCGAAAAATACCGCCTGGTAGATTTCACCTTTGAGAACATCAACTGCACCGACAAAAAGATGGCATTCGATGCCAACCTTATCGAGAACACAGTGACGAAAAAGGTGAATATCATCCCTAGAGAAAAGAGCAACGGATTGAAGACCACCGGCAATGCCGATGGGTTGAAATAACACATACATTTTATAGAAAGTAATACAGAATTGAGTACTGAAACGAGCTTTATTTGCAAGAATAAGGCTCGTTTTGTTTTTTTATATCCCTCCTTATTTCTTTTTATCTCTTAAAATTAGGCATTTCCAAATATTTTGCTTAATTTTGCCTGCAAAATAATTTTGAGTAAGAAAATGATAGATATAAAAGGTATAACCAAGAGCTTCGGCTCCCTGCAGGTGCTTAAGGGCATCGACCTGCATATTGACAAGGGCGAGGTGGTAAGTATCGTCGGTCCTAGTGGTGCCGGCAAGACTACACTCCTCCAGATTATCGGTACCCTCGACAAGCCTGATAGTGGCAGCATCATGGTTGATGGAATCGATGTAAGCAGCCTCAGCACCAAGAAACTGAGCGATTTCCGCAACCAGCATCTCGGTTTCGTCTTCCAGTTCCACCAACTTCTCCCTGAGTTCACCGCTCTGGAGAATATCATGATTCCTGCCTTCATTGCAGGCAAGAGCCGTAAGGAAGCCAAGGAGCGTGCCGAGGAGTTACTGGCGTTCATGGACTTGAGCGATAGAGCCAGTCACAAGCCTGCCGAGTTATCCGGTGGTGAGAAACAGCGTGTAGCCGTGGCGAGAGCTTTGGTCAATAATCCTGCCGTCATCCTTGCCGATGAGCCATCAGGAAGTCTCGACACCAAGAACAAGGCTGAGCTTCACCAGCTCTTCTTCGACCTCAGAGACAAGTTCGGTCAGACTTTCGTCATCGTAACTCATGATGAGGGCCTTGCTGCCATCACCGACCGCACCATCCATCTCAAGGATGGAATGATTGAGAAGACGGTGGAAGCAGGAGCTGCTGATAGCCAGGAAGAAACTGCTGAAGTTGCAGAAACCACAACAACAGAAGAAAAAACTGAAGATAATATTATATGAGCAAAAAGATAAAACTCGGCGATTACAATCGCCTTCGCATCGTAAAGAAAGTTGATTTCGGTCTGTATCTCGATGGTGGTGACGAGGGAGAAATCCTCCTTCCATCCCGCTACGTACCTGAAGACGCAGGCATCGGCGACGAGCTGGATGTCTTCATCTATCTCGACCAGGAAGAGCGCCTCATAGCAACCACCGAAACCCCTTTGGCAAAGGTGGGCGATTTCGCCTATCTCGAAGTGAAATGGGTCAACGAATACGGAGCCTTTCTGGGCTGGGGACTGATGAAGGACATCTTCTGCCCATTCCGTGAGCAGAAGAAGCGCATGGTGCTCGGCAACTCCTACATCGTGCATATCCACATCGACGAGGAGAGCTATCGCATCGTTGCCTCTGCCAAGATTGAGCGTTATCTCAACGAAGACCATCCTCACTACAAGCATGGCGATGAGGTGGATCTCCTCATCTGGCAAAAGACCGACCTCGGCTTCAAGGTTATCATCGACAACCAGTATCCGGGTCTCCTCTATCAGGACCAGATCTTCCAGTACATCCATACGGGTGACAAGATGAAGGGCTACATCGGAAGAGTCCGTCCTGACGGAAAGATAGATGTCACCCTACAGAAGACCGGTATTCAGCAGACTGCCGATTTCGCCGAAACCCTCTACCAGTATCTCTTGGACAACGATGGCGAGTGTAACCTTGGCGACAAGAGCGAAGCCGACGACATCTACGAGCGTTTCCACGTGAGCAAGAAGGTTTACAAGCGTGCCGTGGGCGATCTATACAAAAAGCGCCTCATCACCGTAAGCCCGATGAGCATCCGATTGGCGGAATAAAGTTTTTAGAACTATATATAATAAGGTGGCGCATCAAATGAGATGCGTCACCTTTATTTTCTTATACGGTTTACCACCCAAACCAAGGGCAGCCATCGTATGATCCTTGATAATCAATTTACCAGCAAGGAAAGCTTTCTAAGTTGTCGCTCAAATTCTTTTTCCGTATAAATTTTAACCTTCATACTACGCCTCCTCTTCCCGAAGTCTTCTCAACAAATCACGAGCATTCATCGGCTTAGTCCCATTCTTCTTATGGGCTTCCAGTTCATCAAGAGCACGGTTGAGACTTTCTGCCACATAGGCTTCCTGCTCTGCCTGGCTCATATAAGTTTCCTGATAACTGTTTCCTGATTTGGAGATAGAACTGGCTAATTTTTCAGCATAGTCTTTGAGCTTAGCGACAAATTCGTCAAGCGTATATTGACCTGTAGAAGGTACTTGAAACTGAATATTAATCGTTTCCATCTTATTCCTTTCTTTTAAATTAACGCCACAAAATTAAAGAAAAGAATTGGAAATGCCAAAGAAAAGAGCGACTTTCTTTAGTTTAAGATACGAAAAACATTCAACAACAGTTTTTGAATGTAGCAAACTACATGATGCAAATTAAATATATAATCTGCAAGATGCATCATTTTTTCCTTTTCAACCCAGCCTAATAAAACAAGGGAGCGAACTGCATTGCAACGCAGCCCGCTCCCTTATCTATACTGATGATTGAATTTAATCTACCTTTTCGATAATCTTCATTCCCTCTTCCACTGCCTGCATGTTCAGCGGAATCAAACCATGATGGCGCTCTGGCAATGACTTGTAAAGCGCCTTGTTCAAACCATCGGTGCTCACAACAGGACAAACCTTCAGCAGACCGCCCAAAACAATCATATTGAACACCTTAGAATTTTTCATCTCGGCAGCCTTGTCCATCGCATCAATGCGATAAATGGTGATGTCCTTGCGCAGTGGAGGATTCATCACACCATAGCCATCATAAATCAGGATGCCGCCTGGCTTAATCTTCGGCTCAAACTTGTCGAGCGACGGCTGGTTGAGCACGATGGCTACATCATAATGGCTCAGGATAGGCGAAGAGATGCGACTGTCGCTCACAATGACCGTTACATTGGCTGTACCGCCACGCTGCTCTGGTCCGTAAGCAGGCATCCAGGTTACCTCCTTATCCTCCATCAGTCCTGAATAAGCCAGAATCTTTCCCATAGAGAGAACGCCCTGACCACCAAAACCGGATATAATGATTTCTGTCTTCATTGTTCTAATCTTTTGTAAATGCCAAATTCAACATTCAACATTCAACATTCAACATTACATGTTCGTTGTATCCTTCAGGTCACCCTTAGGATACTGCTTAAACATGTTCTCTTCCATCCACTTGTTAGCCTCAACAGGTGAGAGTTTCCAACCGCTGTTGCAGGTAGAAACAATCTCTACCAGGCTGGAGCCCTTGCCCTGCATGCTTGCCTCGAACGCCTTGCGGATAGCCTTCTTTGCCTTCTTGATGCTTGCTACGGTCTCCACACTCTGGCGGGTTACATAACAAGTACCCTGCAGATGGCTTGCCAACTCGGTAATATTGAGTGGATAACCATGAAGATCAGCATCTCTACCATAAGGACAGGTAGCAGTCTTCTGCCCCAACAGGGTGGTTGGCGCCATCTGTCCGCCGGTCATACCATAGATGGCATTATTGATGAAGATGATGGCGATATGCTCACCACGGTTCAGGGCGTGGATAGTTTCGCAGGTACCGATGCACGCCAAATCGCCATCGCCCTGATAAGTGAAGACAAGACGATCAGGCCACAAGCGCTTGATACCCGTAGCTACAGCAGGTGCACGACCATGAGCAGCCTCCTGCCAGTCAATATCCAAATAGCGATAAGCAAAGACAGCGCAGCCCACCGGACATACGCCTACCGTCTTATCCTCAATGCCCATCTCCTCGATAACCTCGGCAACGAGCTTATGAACTACGCCATGCGAACACCCCGGGCAATAGTGCATCGGGGTATCGTTCATCAGCGTAGGCTTCTTATATACCAGATTCTCTGGTGAAATTATATCATTCATTTTATTAACTTCTTTAATGCTTCAACGATTTCCTCCGGCTCCGGTACGATACCGCCCAGACGACCAAAGTGCTCCACAGGAGTCTGACCATTCACAGCCAGTCGCACATCCTGAACCATCTGACCGGCATTGATTTCTACAACCAGAATGCCCTTCTTGGTCTTGGCGAGTTCGTGAATCTCCTTTTCAGGGAAAGGCCAGAGGGTGATAGGACGGAACAATCCTACCTTGATGCCCTGCTCACGCGCACTCTCAATGCTCTTCTCGGCAATACGTGCCGCGCTACCGAAGGCTACGATAACATAGTCGGCATCATCCATCTGCTCGGTTTCATAACGAACCTCGGTTTCACGGATTTTTCTGTATTTCTCCTGAAGAGCAATATTGCGCTCCTCCATCACCTCAGGCTTGAGTTCCAGAGAGGTCATGATGTTGACAGGACGACTCTTCGGACGGCCGATGGTAGCCCAAGGACATTCCTTCGCAATCTCCTCCTCGGTACGACGAGGCTTGACAGGAGGCAGAACCACCTTCTCCATCATCTGACCAATGACACCATCGCTCAGAATCATCGCAGGATTGCGATACTTAAAGGCAAGCGTAAAGGCGAGATCAACGAAATCAGCCATCTCCTGAACAGATGCAGGAGCCAGCACAATCACATTATAGTCGCCATTACCACCACCGCGGGTAGCCTGGAAATAATCACTCTGGGATGGCTGGATGGTACCCCAGACCCGGACCGCCACGCTGCACATTGACGATAACGCCCGGAATCTCAGCACCAGCCATGTAAGAGATACCCTCTTGCATCAAAGCCACACCCGGACTTGAAGAAGTGGTAATGACACGCTTACCGGCACCAGCGCCACCATAAACCATGTTGATAGCCGCCACCTCACTCTCAGCCTGCAGAACCACCATACCTGATGTTTCCCATGGCTTGAGCAGAGCCAGCGTCTCTATAATCTCACTTTGAGGTGTGATAGGATAGCCGAAGAAACCATCCGCACCACATCTGATACAGGCATGGGCTATCGCCTCATTGCCTTTCATTAATGTAACTTTCTGATTTGCCATTATTTAGTCCTCCTTCTTACGATAAACAGTGATACAGCCGTCCGGACACACGATGGCGCACGAAGTGCAACCAACACACGCATCAGGTACAGCTGCCTCTACATAACGGTAACCATGCACATTGACTTTTTTCTCTGCCAATGCGATGACATGCTGAGGACAAGCCTCCACACAGAGCGAGCATCCCTTGCAACGCCCGGTGTCGACTACAATAGCCCCTTTAATCTTACTCATATTCTAATTTCTTACTAATTATCTTTACCATTGGAGTAAACAAAGCTCCTGCTGTCCACATGTCGGTTGTTATGGATTGTAGTAGTCTTTGCAATAAAAGCTCATGATATCATCCAACATCTCCTTGGCTGCTACGGCAGGGCTCTCCGGATCGAGGGCAATGGCCTCCATATAGCAGTCGAGGGCACGCTTAAAGTCACCCTGCTTGCGCCAGGCGTTACCTTGCTGATAATATTCTTCTGCTGTCATTTACTCTTTTCTTTTTAAGTTTTGCTCTGCGAAATTACTAATTTTCGGCTAAGAAAAAGAATATAAGCCTAAGATTTAAACTATATTAATGTAGTTTTTCACAAAAATGCGCACACTATAATTCAGTGTGCAATTTTTATGAAAGATGTACATTATTTCTACTAATATATCCTATAAAAAGACAATTCGTCATTTACCGCAGTTTTTTTATGGTAAATGACGAACAGTACGATTCCCCTCAACAGAAGGTAGAGAATGAAGGCCAACCACAGGGCATGATTGCCCAGGAAAGGATGCAAGCCGAAGAACAGACCGAAGAACGAAGCCGAGGCTACGGCGGTAGAACAGAGCATCGACTTAGACTGGGTAATGCCTACAAAGATGCCATCGAAGACGAATGCCGACATGCCAGACAGCGGAATCAGCACAGCCCACCAGAAATATTCGCCCGATGCAGTTATCACCTGCTTATCGCTCGTGAGCAAAGAGAGGAAATTCTCGCCACCCACTATATATAATAAGGTGAAACCTACAGCCACGACAGCTCCAAAACCCATCGTTCTTCTAACCACCTCGCGGAATGCTCCCATGTTTCGAGCTCCATAATACTTGCCGCTCAACGCCTCTGCCGCATAGGCAAAACCATCCATAAAATAAGAGAAGATGGTAAAGAGCGTCATCAGCAGCGTATTCACGGCCAGCACAATGGTACTCTCCCTGGAACCTGCCGCCGTAAAGAAGAGGTTGACCGCCACCAGACAGAGGGTGCGGAGAAAGATATCCTTATTGAGCGAAAAAAACTGCTTCAGCGGTTCGGCAGCAAAGAGATGCCGGCGATAGTCATACTTGCTTAACCGGCGATAACAGATGCGATAGAACAGACATGCCATCAGGAATCCCCACCATTGGGCAATAACCGTTCCGAGCGCCACGCCTTCTACCGTCATACCGCCGACAAAGACCAGCAGCAGAGAGGCGATGATGTTCACCACATTCTGCATCAGCGATACCATCATCGGAATGCGCGTGTTCTGCATACCGATAAACCAGCCCGTAAATCCGTAGAGTCCTAGCACTGCCGGGGCTCCCCAGATACAGACATAACAGTATCTTCGTGCCAGTTCTACGACATCCGCTTCCGGCGACATCGCCCACAGTCCACAGCCTATCAGCCATTTCTGGAGAACGAAAAACAGCACTCCTATCCCCACACCGATACTCAGAGAGCGCACCAGGAGCCTCAGTACCTCAGCCAAATCTCTCCTTCCCAAAGCCTGCGAAGTCATTCCGCTGGTTCCCATTCTCAGGAATCCGAAAAGCCAGTAGATGACATTGAACAGCATTGACCCCACGGCAATGGCTCCGATGTAAGCCGCATCGCCGATATGCCCGACGATGGCGACATCCACCAAACCCAAAAGCGGTACCGTGATATTGGATATTATCGACGGCACCGCTAATTGTAATATTCGTTTATTCACGTACTTTAATGATTATCATTAATCACTAATAAATAATCACTATACTCTATATTTCGCAGCCTGCTCCTCAATATAGGCAGCATCGCTGAAATAGTCGATACGCATAGCCTTGCGAACCTCATCCATAGTCTGGGCTGCAAACTCGCGGGCATCCTCGCTACCCTTCTTCAGGATATTGAATACCTCAGGAATATCTTGCTCAAACTCATGACGGCGGGCACGGATTGGGTCGAGCATCTTGTTGATGACGCTGTTCAGGAACTTCTTGCAGGTACCGTCACCGATACCACCCTTCACATACTGCTCCTTCAACTCATCCAAAGTCTTGAACTCAGGCCAGAACTCTGCGAAATCCTCAGGAGTAGAGAATGCCTCGAGATAGGTGAATACGGCATTGCCCTCCAGATGTCCTGGCTCTTCCATGCTCATACGTGGCTCACCGTTAGACATCTTCTTCACCTTCTTCCAAACGGTCTTCTCATCGTCACTCATGTAGATGCAGTTGCCGAGACTCTTACTCATCTTCTCCTTACCGTCAGTTCCAGGAAGACGACGGCAGCAGGCAATCTCAGGAAGCAGAATCTCCGGCTCTACCAAAACAGGTGCATAAGTCTGGTTGAAGCGGCGAACCAACTCGCGGGTTACCTCCAGCATAGGCTCCTGGTCCTCACCGGCAGGCACGGTTGTAGCCTTGAAAGCGGTGATGTCGGCAGCCTGACTCACAGGATAGCAGAAGAAACCGAGCGGAATGTTTGCCTCGAAATTGCGCATCTTGATCTCAGTCTTCACCGTCGGGTTGCGCTGCACGCGCGAGACGCTGATAAGATTCATCAGATAGGTAGTCAACTCAGCCAACTCTGGAATCATACTCTGGATATAGAGTGTACACTTCTGTGGGTCGAGGCCCGCAGAGAGATAGTCAAGAGCCACCTCTGTGATGTTCTGGCGAATCTTCTCAGGATTGTCGGCATTATCAGTCAAAGCCTGAACATCTGCCATGAAAACGAACATCCTGTCGAAGTCGCCAGCGTTCTGAAGTTGTACTCGGCGCTGCAGAGAGCCGATGTAATGACCCAGGTGAAGTTTACCTGTAGGACGGTCGCCCGTCAATATAATCTTTCCCATTTTCTTGCAATTTATTATTATTTTTGTGCAAAGGTACAACAAAATATTGAGAAACTGCAAGAAATGGTGAAAAAATAACAAAATGAGCGGGAGAAGGAAGGGATAGCTGAAAGAAAAACGGGGCACCCCTGAGGATGCCCCGCCACCAATTAAAATAATTGATTGTCGCATTATAAACTTACCGTACTACTTAGCGATCATGATCGTTACACGGTTCTCTGCATTTTCTGCAAAAGGCTGCACACGTGCACCCTTAGATTCTTCTGTAATGCGCTCTGAAGGTATATTATATTTCTTTGTCAGCATCCAAACCACAGCTGCTACTCGCTTGGCAGCGATGCGGTCGTTGATGACGTCATAGCCTGTACCCTTGTCAGCATAGCCGGTTACTACAACCTTTGCCTCTGTGTTCTTGTTCAGAAAGTCAACCACCTCACGGATCTTAGCATCCTCAGCAGGAGCAATCTTGTAAGAATTGATGGTGAAGAAGATGTCACGGCGAATCTCCTCTACCTTCTTCTCTACAGGAGCTGGCTTAGGAGCTACATATTCCTGCTTAGGAGCTGGTGCCGGAGCAGGTTCCTCTACCGGCTTAGCCTTCTTGGTATAGCTCTTGCCCAGGTTGATGCGTACACCTGCCAGTGCATTGAAGTACCAGTCAGGGTTATCTTCCTTCTTAGAGTTGTATTTGTCTGAAATCATGTTGGCATTGCCCTCGAGCATGATGCTCACAGCCTTGCTTACCTTGAATTCCAGGTCGATACCGGCTGCCGTAAGGGCGAACCTTCTTTCCCTGCCAGAGATACTCCAGGTTGTAGTTGTTGAAGTTCTCAAGCGTGGCAGCGATGTCGTTTATCTCTTGGTTGCCGCCAGCCCAGTTGATACCACCGCCAGCGAAAGCACTTATATTAAACACACGGTTCGGATTCCAGCCACAGAAAAGGTTGGAGAGGTTGAACATGAAATCTACACCAGGAGCCATATATTTAAACTTATATTTGGCGTTGTAAGGCTTTTCTCCCACTTTGGAGCGAAAACCAGCCCAGCCGCCCTTGCTCCAGAGTCCGTTCATCTGAGCACGGAGTCCGAAAAGCGGAGAGAATTGATAGCCAATAGCTCCCTGAATATTAGGAGAGAGTAAGTCCTTGAACTTAGCCTCGCCCAGTGTATACTATCCACCTCCCCGAATATCGGGGTAGAAGTGCTTCTTGAATTGATACTCATTGCCGTCCTTATCGACATAGGTGGCTTGTGCCACGGCTGAAGTGCCGAGGGCGAGCATAGCAGATGCAATGATAAACTTATAATTTTTCATGTCTGATAAGTTTAAAACTGATTATTAATTGCTTTTTATGGGAGCTGTAATGAGTTTCTTGCTCTGGTTGTCTTCTGGATTGATTGTTACAGCATTTTTGGGAAGTACAGTTACTACTAAAGCTCGAGCTGTGTCATTCTTTCCATCTATGTAGTCAACAATAACAGAATCATTAGGAAGCATCACTCCATTGTTGTAACGAACCTCGTTGAGATTAAATACGATAGAATCTTCTCCGTCCATAACGGTAAGGTTCTTTAGGGTATCATCATCAATGCGAACATTTTTCACGATGCCTCTTATCTTTTTAAGTTCAGGCTTTCCACAACTGCTGATTCCTAGAACCAGCAATAAGGTGAAAACAACCATATAAAAAAATGATTTTCTCATCTTCTTCTTTCCTTATTGTTTAAAAATAAGAGGGAAACGTTCAGATGAACGTCCCCCTCAGTATTATAGTAATGTTCTAGAATCTAACCGATTCTTGTTGTCGCAATAATTACTTAGAAGCAGGACGCTTGAGAGTAACCTTGAATGACTGTGGTACCTCATGACCATAAGCATCAACAACAACGAACTCCAAGTTTTCTGTGTGATCAACTGTTGGAGCGTTCTCTGCCTGAATACCTGTCTGAGTAAAGATAAACTGACCGTTAGTGGCATCAACTTCAACCGTGAAGTATGGGTCAACCTGACCTTCATATGTCAAGTGAGCTGAACCAGCCTTAACCTCCAGATACTTGTTAGTCAAGAGCTGCGCAAATGTACCACCGAAGAAATCATTGTTATATGTATTCTTAACAGCAATGTTCTTGATGTCTGTCTTGATTACATTTGCAGTAGCCTTCCACTGGAGTGCTGGCTGTTCTTTCCAAGAATAGCTGCTTGCAGAATGCCAGCAAGCGAATGTAACTGACAGACTCTTACCGTAGTCTACAGAGCAAGGCTTCTTTTCCCACTGGCCAGTCTTATTATTCTTAACAAGACTAATCTCGCCATAGTTGTACTTAGCTGTAACAGCATGCTTGGTCGTTGAGTTAATGAAGTCTTTAGCTGCAACTTTCGCAACAAAATTGTTGGCCTTGTCTGCCCTAACACTTGTCAACTTGTCATTTGCATCCTTAGCTGCGTCTGCGATTTCGAAACTAACGTTATCGTCGAGATTATAGAATACGTTATTCAAGTCTACAGAACCATATACGCTCTTATTGGTTACTGTGTAGCCATTTTCTGGCGTCATGTAAGCGATGAAGTAACCAGTACCCTTACCTGTTTCCTGTGCTGGACGGAATGTGATGTCAGCAGGGAATGCCTTAGGAAGAACCTTGGTGTACGTAGCTGTTACGGTACCTACCTCATAGAAGTTGTTATCAGTATACTTCCTCAAAGTTGACTTCAATGAAACTGTTGCACCATCAGCGATGAGGGCTGGGTTGTTAACCTTGAAGGCAATCTTTGTAACCTCAGACATGTTTGTTGTCTCATTTCCATCCTTGTTGTAATAAACAGCAGCGAATACAGGCTTCTCTGAAAGAGGACATGCATTGTTGTCAGCTACTAACTCCCAAGGACCATAGCTTACACCATCAACTGGGCTGAAGTCCTTCTTCTCTGTAATCTTGTTTACTGCATCCAAGTTACCTACGATACCTGATGTATAGTTCTCACCTACAACTACGTAGAAGGCCTTACCATCTGGGTCGAGCAACTTACCATCCTTGTTTACTGCATATACACGGAAACCGATGATGTCGTGGTTTGCAGCCTCGGTCTGGATTGTAAGAGTCAAGTTCTCGCTTGCAGGAACAACCTTGTTCAAATTATCAATTTCATAGTTCTTCCAAGCGTTGAGCTCAGAAACACCAGACTCGATAGCATTATCCTTGTCGAGTACTACATAGTAATAATCCGCAGCCGTATTGTCTGAAGTCTTCAAATCAGTGATAGAGAATGGCTTACCAACTTCAACCTGCAAGAGACTATTCCAATATCGGACATCAGATCGGTGACTACGATAATTTGCGTTCTCAACGTTCTTCTTCTCGCCTTCCAAAACTGGCTCTGCGGCAGCATCATTTGCCCAAGCAAGTTCAGGATTCTTATCGCTTGAGAAATTGCTGTTTTCGCCAACAATTTCATAACCAGTCCAACGGTTGTGGATTTCACTAACATCCTTACCACCAACCTTGAATGTGAAATCGTTGCTAGGCACGAACTTATTGTAAGTAGGCTTAACATCGTAAGTAGACACTACGTAGCGGTCAGCAGCTGCCTCTGCCTTAGAATCAACAAAGTGTTATTGATAGCTACAGCATAGAGGATAGCTTTTTCATTACCATTCTCATCTTTTACTTTGTAACTGCCTTCTTGAAGTCTTCCTCTGAAACGCCTTCTGCTACAGAAAGAGGGAGCTTCCAAAGACCAGTCTTGACAGTAGCTGCAGCACGAGTAGTAATCAACTTGTCGAACTTAGAAGGAGTACCTACCTTAACAATGTCCTCAAGGCTTTCACCCTTAGAGTTCAAAAGAATAATCTTAGCACCCTTTGTGAGGTCAGCGTTAACTGGGTTTACGCGAACTACAATAGAAGCATCGTCTTTCACATCGATATCCTTACCCTTAACGTACTCAACAATAGGCTTAGCGTCATTACCATTCTCATCACCAAACTTAGAGTCGTCTGAAATCAAACCATGAAGCATCTCTACTGTGAGAGATGTTATGCCATTTGTTGTATTCCAATTACTTGTAAATCCGTTAACACCAGAATATGTCTCAACGAGCTCAACGCTAGTTACTGCAGAATACAACTCCTCAACAGCGCCCTTGTATGCATTAACCTTAACGGTCAAGCTACCGATAGTCTCTTTGTCACCATCAGCACCGAGGAGTTCTTCTTTGAGTTGAGTGAGCTTCTCATCCAACTTGTCTGCTGTAACTCGGCTTGTTTCCAAGTTACCGATGCGCTCCAGAGCCTTCTCGAAGTCAGCTTGTTTAGCGGCAGCGTTAGCTGTAGTAGCTGCAGCTGCGGCATCCTTAACAGCCTGGTCAGCTTGCTTCTGAGCATCCTTTGCTGCCTTAGCAGCAGCATCTGCAGCCTTTTGTGCTCCGTCAGCTGTTGTCTGTGCATTAGCAGCGTTACTGATTGCAGTTGCTACGTCAGTGGCAGCCTTGTTAGCTGTAACCTCAACTTTCTGGATAGCTTTTTCAACATCTGCTTTTACAGCAGCATCATTAGCCTTAGCTAGAGCAGACTCTGCAGTAGTCTTAGCTGCTGATGCAGTAGAAGCTGCATCCTGCAACTGTGTTTTCAATGCATCGATGTCGCTCTGCAAACCAGCCTTGTCAATCTGGCTCTGCAAGTTGTCGATGTCATCGTCGTAATCTTTACAAGAAGTAAATGTGCTTACCGAGGCAATTGTCAATGCACCCATAAGCAGCGCGCTAAAATACTTTCTTTTCATACGGTAATAATTTATAAAGTTATACGATTTTCCTAGCCTTCCGGCAGGAAGTTATTAATTAATTCTCTATATCGAATTAAGAGTTCCGTTTGATGAAAAGAGTCTGCACTCTTAGAAAAGTTATTTTTTCAGTTTTCAAAGGTCCTCTTAGAAAAGTTATTTTTTATCGTTCTTAAATATTGTGGCTTTTTATCGCCACTCAGTTCTTATTGTTTTTATCATATCTCCAACCAGGAGATTTTTCATGTTGCAAATATAAGTATATTTTTCGAAACTTGCAAGTTTTTGAGCATTTTTTCAAAAAAAGGCTAATTTTCTTATGTTTTTTATAAAATAGCCCCCATATTGGGCTTCTAACCCGTCCATTTTCCCTGTTTTCCTCCATTTTGCCGATATAAAACCTACACCGTATTATATATAGGGGAGATTGGCGGTCCTACACCTTATTATATATAGGGACCATCTAGATGCGAATGTATGAGTAAATCGTATTACACCAAGCCGCCTCATTCTGATAACTCAAGTGCTTCATTCTGATAACTCAAGTGCTTCATTCAGCTCACTGAGCTACTTCGTTCAGCCAACGCAGCCATATTATTCAGCCAACGAAATTGACTCTTCCACCCAACGAAGTCGAATCTTTAACCCAACGAAATCGAATCTTCTGCCCAGCGCAGTCGTATCTTTAACCCAACGCAGTCGTATCTATCGACTCAATGAAGCGTATAAACTTGTTAAATGACGTACATGATTTCATCTACTTACTAAAACTGGCTGGCAGCCCATTACACCTTATCATATATACTGGCATTGATGTGAATATCGGAAAAGTATCAATGACGATGTGATAGACAGATACAACGATATGCTTATCAAAGCTATCAGCATATGAGAGGGAGGTAGAGTTATTCCGCCAACAATGCAGGAGAAATTACGTCACGACGTAACAACAACTACGTCCCGACGCAGTGACAGCTACGTCGGGACGCAGTTTCAGGAGCATCCTGCCCATTATCAAGTAAGCCTCATTTCCATTTTTGGTGATAAAAAGACGAAAAAAAGGGGCTATATTGAACGTAAAACCCTTGTTTTGTTCAGTCGTTGCACCAAGCGTTCCAATGAATAGAACAATGAAGCCTGTTTCGAAGGACATCGAAACAGGCTTCATTTTTTTATTCTAGAATTCTGCGTTCTTTGGTGTACGTGGGAATGGAATCACGTCGCGGATATTCTGCATACCGGTTACGAAGAGAATCAGACGCTCGAAACCGAGACCGAAACCTGCGTGTGGGCATGAACCATACTTACGGGTATCGAGATACCAGTTCATATCCTTCATAGGGATGTTGCGAGCCTCAATCTCACCCATCAGCTTGTCATAGCTCTCCTCACGGACAGAACCACCGATAATCTCACCAATCTGTGGGAACAGTACGTCGGTACCCTGACGGTCTGACCGCTCTTGCCACCGAAACCACTCTCCTCCTCGTCTATCTTCATATAGAATGCCTTGATAGCCTTAGGATAGTTGGTCATGATAACCGGGCGCTTGAAGTGCTCCTCTACGAGGAAACGCTCATGCTCTGAAGCCAGGTCATCACCCCACTCGCATGGGAACTCAAACTTCTTACCATTGGCAATAGCCTCCTGAAGGATGCGGATACCCTCGGTATATGGAAGATGAACGAAATCGGAATTCAATACGCCTTCCAGACGGGCAATCAGACCCTTGTCAATCATCTTGTTCAAGAAAGCAAGATCGTCCTTGCAATGCTCCAGTGCCCAACGGATACAATACTTGATGAAGTCTTCCTCCAACTCCATCAAACCGTCCATATCCAGGAAAGCAACCTCTGGCTCGACCATCCAGAACTCAGCCAGGTGGCGAGGAGTATTACTGTTCTCTGCACGGAAGGTTGGACCGAAGGTATAGATGGCGCCGAGTGCTGTAGCACCGAGCTCACCCTCCAACTGACCGGAGACGGTCAATGAAGTCTGCTTGCCGAAGAAATCATCAGAATAGTCAATCTTGCCATCCTCGGTCTTCTTCAGGTTGTAGAGATTCTTGGTAGTTACCTGGAACATCTGACCAGCACCCTCACAGTCGCTGGCTGTGATGAGCGGAGTATTGAAATAGAAATATCCATGCTCATGGAAGTAAGTGTGGATAGCCATTGCCATGTTATGGCGGATACGCATCACGGCACCAAAGGTATTGGTACGGAGACGGAGGTGAGCATACTGACGCATGTATTCGAAGCTCTGTCCCTTCTTCTGCATAGGATAGTCGCTGCCGCAGAGACCGTAAATCTCGATGCTCTCGCACTGGATCTCAACACTCTGTCCGGCACCCTGGCTTTCTACCAGCGTACCTACGGCGCTGATACAAGCACCAGTAGTAATCTGACGGAGCTGATTCTCATCGACCTTTGATGGGTCGACTACTATCTGAATATTATTAATAGTAGAACCATCGTTAAGAGCGATAAAATCGACTGCTTTGCTACTACGATGGGTACGAACCCATCCCTTGACATTCACGATTGAGCCGTAGGCTGTACTCTTGAGCAAGTCTACAACTTTAGTTCTTTTTACTTTTTCCATTGTTAATTAATAGGTTAAAAAGGAGACTAAACAGATAGTCTCCTTTCTTATTATATCTTATTATCCTTATTCAAAAGCACCCATGCGGAGCATGTCTACCTCCTTCTCAGTAAGGAAGCGCCAGTCACCGCGACGGAGATTTTTCTTAGTCAAACCTGCGAACTGTACACGGTCGAGCTTGGTAACACGATAGCCGAGGCTCTCGAAGATACGGCGCACGATACGGTTCTTGCCACTATGAATCTCGATGCCAACCTGTGCCTTGTCGCGATTATCAGCATACTCTACAGCATCTGCCTTGATCTCACCATCTTCCAAGGTGATACCCTCACGGATCTGATCCATATCGTGAGCTGTCAGGTTCTTATCGAGGTGAACGTGATAAACCTTCTTCTTCAGGAACTTAGGGTGAGTAAGCTTAGAAGCCAGGTCACCATCGTTGGTCAAGAGAAGTACACCTGTTGTATTACGGTCGAGACGACCTACAGGATAGATACGCTCAGGACAAACATCCTTTACGAGGTCCATCACAGTCTTGCGCTGCTGAGGATCATCGCTGGTTGTAACATAATCCTTTGGTTTGTTGAGCAATACGTATACCTTCTTCTCCAAAGTTACAGGAGCGTCGTGGAACTTCACCTCATCGGTACGAAGGATCTTGGTACCCAACTCGGTAACTACCTCACCATTGACAGTTACCAGACCAGCCTGGATGAACTCATCAGCCTCACGGCGAGAGCATACACCAGCATTGGCGAGGAACTTGTTCAAGCGCAATGGCTCTGTTGGGTCGATGTTCTCCTCCTTATATTCGATACGCTTCTTCATGCTATACTTAGCATTTGGATCGTAACCAGGAGTGTGCTGACGGAAACCGCCACCACGGTTGTTGCCATAGCCACCACCCTGTGGACGGCCATAACCGCCACGGTTGTTGCCATAACCACCCTGCTGAGGACGACCATAGCCGCCACCACGGTTGTTGCCATAGCCGCCACCCTGTGGACGACCATAACCACCACGGTTGTTGCCATAACCACCCTGCTGAGAACGAGACTGGTAGCCGCCCTGCTGGCGCTGCTGGTAGCCACCCTGCTGACGAGGCTGATAACCACCCTGCTCATCATTATTGTTGTAACGAGGACGATAGCCACCCTGCTGAGGACGAGACTGATAGCCTCCCTGCTGACGTGGCTGGTAGCCACCACGGTTGCTGTTACCATAACCACCACGGCTCTGATAGCTGCTGCGCTGTGGACGCTCGCTGCTGCCTGTACTCTGCAAGCCAGCACCGAAACCTTCAGGACGGAAACCGCCTTCGCTGTTACTGCTACTTCTGTCGCTGCTGTATGCGCGATGTGAATTGATACGAGGACGCTGTGTGCGACCTACTGGTCGATAACTCTTCTGATAACCACCTGCTGGGTTGTAGCCCTCACGGGGTCTCTCATTCTCAGAAGACTGATCTTGAGGTTTGTTTTCAAATTCTGAATCCATTTTCTTAAAATACTTAATAGCCTCACGGCTGGGTTAATAAATCTAATTTTTACTTTTATATATATGTACTAAAACTACAAAATTCCTTTGTGTATATTAGATACCTGTATAATTGCTTGGTGTGATTGCCATCAGTTCTGCCTTAACACTATCACTCACATTCAATCCCTGGATAAACTCATGAATAGTTTCCTCAGTCATGTGCTGGTTGGTACGTGTCAACGCCTTCAATGCCTCGTAAGGATGTGGATATGCCTCACGGCGAAGGATAGTCTGGATAGCCTCAGCTACAACTGCCCATGTATTATTCAAATCTTCCTGCAGTTTCTCCTCGTGAAGAATCAGTTTACGCAAGCCCTTCAATGTACTCTGGATAGCAATGACGCTATGACCGAGAGGCACACCGATGTTACGGAGTACGGTACTGTCAGTAAGGTCGCGCTGCAAGCGGCTAACCGGAAGTTTCTGTGCCAGGAACTGAAGAATGGCATTGGCTATGCCCAGGTTACCTTCACTGTTCTCATAATCGATAGGATTCACCTTGTGAGGCATCGCACTTGAGCCTACCTCACCTGCCTTGATCTTCTGCTTGAAGTAATCCATAGAGATATACATCCAGAAGTCACGGTCTAAGTCGATGATAATGGTGTTGATACGACGGATGGCGTCAAAGATAGCGCCAAGGTAGTCATAGTTACTGATCTGTGTGGTATACTGCTCGCGTTCCAAACCGAGTTTCTCACTGACAAACTTGTTACCGAATGCTTTCCAGTCATACTGTGGATAAGCTACATGGTGAGCATTATAGTTACCGGTAGCACCACCGAACTTAGCTGTAACCTTGCAAGCCTTGAGCGAATTAAGCTGCTCGGTAAGACGGTAAACATAAACCATGATTTCCTTGCCCAGGCGGGTAGGTGAAGCAGGCTGTCCGTGAGTCTTAGCCAGCATAGGCACATCCTTCCACTCATCAGCATAAGTCTGGAGCTGTGCAATCAGCTCTTCAACCTGCGGATTGAAGCACTCTTCCAAAGCCTCTTTTACAGAGAGAGGCACACTTGTGTTGTTGATATCCTGAGATGTCAAACCAAAATGGATAAACTCCTTGTAAGCATCCAAGCCTCCGATCTTATCGAATTCTTCCTTGATAAAATACTCTACAGCCTTTACATCGTGATTGGTAATCTTCTCGATGTCTTTTACGCGCTGTGCTTCATTTTCGTCAAAATTACGATAAATGTCACGCAGACGTTCGAACAGCGACTTGTCGAAAGAAGCAAGCTGTGGCAAAGGTAACTCGCATAGAGTAATGAAGTATTCAATCTCTACGCGTACACGATAACGAATGAGAGCATACTCTGAGAAGTAGTTAGCGAGCTGCTCTGTTTTTCCCCTATAACGACCATCAATTGGTGATATGGCAGTCAATAAATCTAAATTCATAACAATACGTATTATATATAGGGTGCAAAATTAATGAATTATCGTGAGAAAACAGAGAAAATAGTGATAAATAAATTTAAAAGCATAAAAAAAGTCTCTCAACATTTATTGAGAGACCTTCACCATTGTGGGCGTTGACGGATTCGAACCGCCGACCCTCTGCTTGTAAGGCAGATGCTCTAAACCAGCTGAGCTAAACGCCCTTTAAAAAGTCCCTGCAACCACAAAAGTGAATCACAGGGAACACCCCCGTGGGCGCTGACGGATTCGAACCGCCGACCCTCTGCTTGTAAGGCAGATGCTCTAAACCAGCTGAGCTAAGCGCCCTTACTTTTCGTAAGCGGTTGCAAAGGTACGACTATTTTTTGGTTCCACCAAATTTTTCAGCAACTTTTTTCGTTTTTTCTTCAAAAAAGTGCATTTTCTAGTGTTTTTCCTCTATTTTTAGGGTAAAAACGGTCAGTTTTTGCATTTCAATTGCCAAAAACAGCAAACCAAGAGAAAGAACTTACGATGGAACTGCAAAACCTATTTCAACCCCAAAAGGTACTTATTGAGAAAGAAAAGTTCTTTTTAAGAAATTCAAAGAAACAAAAAAGGCATTCTTCACGAGGAAGAATGCCCTATTCTATTTTTATACCTTATATTATATATACTGTATAATTACTCACCAACCTGAACAGTTGCACGACGGTTGTAAGAAGCAGGAGTTAAATCCTTAACACCACCGTTAGCCTTAACTACGATGTTCTCCTTAGCGACACCCAACTTAACGAGCTCATCAGCTACCTTCTCAGCACGAGCCTTAGAAATCTTCTGATTAACAGCTGCAGAACCAGTAGCGCTGTCAGCATAACCGTTAACAACCAACTTAGCGTTGTTGTCCTTAGCATACTGAGCGAGAGCCTGTACGTTTACAAGATCCTTCTTAGAAGCAACCTTAGACTTGCCGATGTTGAAGAATACAGAAACTGGAGTAGCAACATACTCCTTAACTGCCTTATCCTCTACAGGCTTCTGGTTGTTCAAGAGATTCTTCAAACGGTCGTTCTCTGCATTAGCATCGTTCAACTTAGCATTGAGAGCGTCAAGTTCTGACTGATGAAGAGCGTTGATAGCATCAACATCTGGAACCTTGTTCCAAGTAGCCTTACCCAAGTTGTATGTAACACCGACCTCAACATTCAAAGAACGGTCGTGTCTTGCAATCACCTTGTCGATAGAGCGAGATGTGCTAGGCTTAGCACCTGCCAATACACCTGTGTAACCATCATAGTCGCTAGCACCTAATGCATAGTTTACATCGAGGTTGACAGCCCACTTGTTATTGATCTTGAACTCGTTCAAGATACCAACACCAACTACAGGAGCATAGCAGTTAGCGCTCATGTTACGGTTAATACCAAAACCTGCGTAAGGGATGCAATCCCAAACACGAGCCTCGTTGTAACCACACAACATATTGCTAACATTGAACAAAACCTGCTCATTCAAAGTCCAATACTTACTTGCATTTGTTGACTTATTCTCAGAAACTACTGTACGGCCCCAAACGCCATTGAACTTGGTACGGAGACCGAGACCTGGTGTGAACCACTTACCTACAGCAACAGAGAAACCGAGATTGTTTCTGAAACCCTTGAATGGGCTCTTAGAGAAACCATTGCCATCTTCCTGGTTGCCCCAGAATGCAGAACCAGCAACGTTTGCCTGAACAAACCAATTGCTCCAAAAAGAATTTGTTGCAACGCTATACTTCTCAGTAGTTGCTGCATCCTGAGCCATACTGCCCATTGTTACGCTAGCCAATGCTAGCACTGCTAATAACTTTTTCATAACTTTATAATTTAAAAATCAATTTATATATATATCTTCTGAATGACGGAGCAAAGATAATACTATTTTTTGAAATAACCTTCATTTTCTAAAAAAAATAGCATTTTTCGTTAACTTTTTTAAGAAAAATGGGATTTTTCCCCGCTTTTACCCTAAAAGATGCTCAATTTCCTGCTGACGGAGGATACAAAGTACCGACTTTCCGTCGGGCGTATAATTGATATTCTGGCAGGCAAAAAGATCATTCACCAGCCCCTCCATCTCTTCATTACTCAATATCTGCCCCTGAGGTATTGCAGCCTGGCGAGCCAGACTCAAAGCCAAAGTCTGATTGATTTCATCAATGGCTGATACGCCCTTTTCTACTGCAGAAGAAACCATGTCCTGTACCAGTTTAAGAGGATTCAATCCTTCAAGTCCGCCAGGAACTGAATTAACGGCATAGCTTCCGCCTCCAAGATCTTCCAGTTCAAAGCCCATCGATTCCATTTCAGGCAGGATCTTTTCAAAGATTACCTTCTCAGACATCGGGAACTGCACAACCTCAGGAAAGAGGACTTTCTGTGAATGAAAGGTCCGGTCAGCCAACTGGCGCAAATACTGTTCGAACAAGACACGCACATGGGCACGATGCTGGTCGATAATCATCAATCCCGATTTTACCGCAGTCATGATATACTTACCTTTATACTGGTAATGGGCTGGCGATTTCTCTGCAATGATACTGTCTGGCGTATTATCCTGACTAGAATCATCGGAAAACACCATGGTCTGCTCCATCCCCTGCACATCATCCTGATCTTTGAGTCCTTCATAAAGCTGTTCCCATTTTTCATCCACCTGAGGCTTTGACTTAGGAACAGAGAAGCCTGCTCCCATAGGAACTGCTCCTGTGGAAGAGGAAGACTTGAACGGATTATAACCAGGATTCAAACTGATCTTCGGTGCCACAGCAGCAGTGCTCATCTCCGGATTATAAACAGGGATGTCCGGTTTATCCTCGGTATCGAAATCAATGGTAGGTACATCATTGAACATACCGATGGACTCCTTGACCGAAGCCGAGAGGATTTGCCAGATAGCCTGCTCATTCTCGAATTTGATTTCAGTCTTCGTAGGATGGATATTCACATCAATATCCTTCGGATCTACATCAAAATACAGAAAGTAAGGTACCTGTTCACCCTGAGGAACCAGACGGTCATAAGCAGCCATCACAGCCTTATTGAAATAAGGATGTTTCATATATCTCCCGTTGACAAAGAAGAACTGATGCACACCTTTCTTTCTGGCAGATTCCGGTTTGCCCACAAATCCAGACACCTTACACATAGTGGTTTCTACATTTACCGGCAGGAGTTCCTGATTGAAACGCTTGCCGAAGACATCGAGAATGCGCTGACGCAAATTAGCGGCACGCAAATTGAATACTTCGGTACCATTGCTATGGAAAGTAAAGGTGATTTGAGGATTTACCAATGCAATCCGCTCGAAAGCCGTCAGAATATTGTTCAACTCTGTAGAATTGGACTTCAGGAACTTCCTTCGCGCGGGTACATTATAAAAGATATTGCTGACAGAGAAGATGCTTCCCACAGCACAGGAGCATGGTTCCTGTTTCTCATATCGGGAACCAGAAATCTGTATCAGGGTTCCTATCTCATCGGTAGCCTGTCGTGACTTCAGTTCTACCTGAGCCACAGCAGCTATAGACGCCAAAGCTTCGCCACGGAAGCCCATGGTGCGAAGTGCAAACAAATCATCAGCCTTACGGATTTTGGAAGTAGAATGACGTTCGAAAGCCAAACGAGCATCTGTTTCAGACATACCTTTTCCATCATCTATCACCTGGATGTTGGTACGGCCAGCATCGGTAACTGTGACATGGATATTCCTGGCACACGCATCGACTGCATTTTCGACCAGCTCCTTGATAACTGAAGCCGGACGCTGTATAACCTCACCTGCTGCTATCTGATTGGCAACAGAATCGGGTAAAAGTTGAATAATATCACTCATCTCTAAATATTAATCATATAAGAAAATGATGCTTCATTATAATCAGTCAGTCAGTTTCTGAAGTGGAGCTTCATGACGCTTAATGTTCTTGAGTTCGGAGCCCTTGGATTTACCACGCCATACAAAGATATCATTCTTATCTTTAGGACGCAAGTCCTCGAACCAGGCAAAATTGTTAAGTTTATATTTTGCCGGCGGAATCTGCGTCATAGGATACATGGTAGATGTAAACTTATTGGTCCAGATTTTCTCCATCTTCCTGCCCGGTCCCATATACATGCGCATAGTATCGGTCTCCAGAAAATTCAAGCCAATGAGCGAACTGTCCTTATCATCCGTCATATAATAGATGGTCTGCACATTACCGATAGACTCTCCTTGTTTAATCTCACCTTTTTCAAAGTAAGATTTCATCTCAGAAGAACTGATCTGATTGAAATGAACACTATCCGGCATCTGCTCTACAGACAGCGCCTGTCCGATGACATGGGCAAAACGAACGGTAGAGTCGTTCATGAAGACCAGAATCTTCTCGCCCAGCAACTGACGGTTTCCATTCCAGACGATAGGATCCTTATACATGGTCATGCAGGAATCCTGAGAATTGAAAACCAGGGAATCGCAAATGGCCTGCATATCCAGGCGATAGGCACGGACCTTAGGATAAGCATGCACCTTACGGTATACCGAATCGGTATTGATATGGAAGGTATTGATACGCATGGTATCAGAATGAACCCAAAGGGTATCTTTCTGCGAATAGTCGATTGCTACAGGATTGCGGGTGGCAAAGCCATTACCGGTTTTCTCGTTGTAACGCAGATAATTGCAAGTAAGGGAATTCTTGCTCTTCTTATCTACATAAACCACATTACCATATCCGGTACTCTCTCCATCCTTTACATAATAGAGCGTATCACCCGTAAGTGTCTTGTCTTTATCTATAACCGTAGAACGGCCGTAAAGCTGTGCTCTATCGGTCTTGGTATCATAATATCCGTCTTCTGTCTTGACAACACTTGCACCAGAAACAATCTTAGAAGGTCCTACCATGTGAGCCTTTGACTTACGGACATCGTAATACAAAGTATCGGTAGTAACAACCTCCTTGCCGCTGCGCAACTTAACATTATAGACAAACTTAGCCTCACGCGTTTCGGTATGATACTCACCCCAATCGGCAACCAGCTTATCTTTACCATCAATCAGCGTTCCGCCGTCAAAGAAGTTTGCCATATTATACAAGCGGTCGAAATCCAAGCTATCAGTACGCAAAGTCTGCCGACGATGATGCAAGACCACATTCTTGCGTGCTCTCATCATCTGCATCTGCCCATCATACTCTGCTCTATCACAAGTGAGTGACAAGGTGTCTCCCTGCCGGTAATGAACATGTCCGAAAGCTTTCACGGAATTAGAAGCCTGATAGAAATACGCGCTGTCACAGGTAAGATGACTGCCCTGATGCAAGAAAGAGACCTTACCTTTCAATATTTGGGCATCAGGATTATTACCGAACATATCATAGTACAATTCATCTGCATGCAAAAGATATACGCGGTCACCATGAGGGCGTTTTCTGGTATGCTTCTTTGAAGCCTGCATGGCTTGCATCAGACAAAACCCAAACAGGCATAGAACCATAACCGATATGATTCTATGCCCTCTGATATGATTATTTAAGCTTTTATTTATCATTTAATCCAACCTTGATATTCAAACTTACAATCCTTATAGCGATCGTTCATACGAACATAAGTCTGCTTGATTTTATTGACTACCCAATCGTGCAAGGTCTGGGCACGCTCCTTAGCCAACACTACATCCTTCATCACCTGAAAATCTTCGGTAATAGTAGCTCTATGTCCGTCAACACGGCTTACCAGTTTTACCAAAGCACAAGTGGTTTTACCCTTGGAATTCACCATCGTGAAAGGTGCAGAAACCTCACCAACCTTCATTGTATCTACCGTACGGGCAACCTCGGTAGGTAGATCCTTCATCTGGAAGCGGGAAGTTCTAGACTGGTCAGGAGTAACATTGGCCATCAACCCCTTGTTGTTGCGGGTATCCTTATCATCAGACAATGCTTCAACAGCCTGCTCAAAGGTAAACTTAGCGGCACGGATATCATTACCGATAGAATCCAGACGGCCGATAGACTTATCAATAGCATCTTGAGAAACCTGAGGCTTGAGCAGGATATGGCGACACTTAATCTTATCACCACGCTTATCTATCAACTGGATGATATGATAACCAAACTCAGACTCAACAATCTTTGAGATTTTCTTAGGATCGGTAAGATTGAATGCTACATTTGCAAACGCAGGATCCAACATACCTCTACCGATATAATCCATCTCGCCACCCATACGGGCTGAACCCGGATCCTCAGAATAAAGACGAGCCAAAGTAGCAAAAGAAGTCTCACCCTTATTCACACGGTCAGTAAACTCACGCAACTGATTTTTCACACGGTTAATCTCCTCAAGAGGAATACGTGGCTGCATGGTAAGAATCTCAACCTCTACCTCTGTAGGAACAAAAGGGATACTGTCGGCAGGTAAATCCTTAAAGTATTTACGTACCTGAGCTGGAGACACCTTGATATCCTTCACCAGTTCCTGCTTCATCTTCTGAATCAGCTGTTGGTTTTTGAAATCATCATGCATCTGCTGGCGCATCTGGGTGATACTTTGCTTGCGATACTCCTCCAGTTTTTCACGAGAACCAATCATGGAAACCCAACTGTTGATCTGTTCGTCGATACCATTCATGACTTCTGACTCAGATACTTCGATACTATCGATAGCTGCTTGATGGAGAAACAGTTTCTGAACGGCAATCTGCTCAGGAATAGAGCAGTCTGGGTCACCAGTATATTTAATACCTTCAGCCTCAGCCTGCAAACGGGTTACCTCGACGTCTGACTTCAGGATAGCCTCATCGCCGACAACCCAAATTACCTCATCAACCACACTACCCTCATTGATTTTCTGAGAATCAGCAGCAGCTTGTTGCTTGATATTTGCAGAATCAGCCTCATGAGCCAAAGCACTACGGCTTGCTCTAGTTGCACTAGCACTTATTCCTACTATCATCAGCAGGGCTATAAATGCCATTGTCATTTTATATCCAGTATTCATGTATTGTTTCTATAATATATTAATGTATATTGAGAGTGGTCAACATGCTATGGAAAACCACCACTTTATATTTCTTCTTCAATTGTGCGACCCATTGTTTCTCTAACGAGTCTTGATAGTCAGCAAGTACCACATCCGGGTATTCGCCATTCCGGGGCAGATTAACCTTCATCTTATTCAGGCGCTTCATTTCCCATTTGTATTTTTTCTTATTCTTGGCATAGAAGGCAGCCAGACCTTTTTTATCAGCAGCAGCCTTATACCAAATATTACGCTGGCAGATTTCATTCAGCAAAAGGTTTTCTACTTCCTCCCGCTGCTGGTAGGTTCCCCGCCAATTTTCTACCTTAGCATCAGCAACATATTTTTTCTGATTACCATCATCATGCTTATCCAGCAACTTGACGATGTGATAACCAAACTCAGACATAAACGGTCTACTAATCTCACCCTTTCGCAGAGAGAAAGCTACTTTTTCAAAAGCCTGCACAGTCTGACCTTTTGTAAACCATGCCAAAGTACCCCCATTGACCGCAGACCCTTTATCATCAGAACACTTTTTTGCCAGGTCTGCAAAATCTGCACCTTTGCAAAGAGCCTGATAAATAGAATCGATTCTTCTTTCCACCACCTCCTGTTCGTGGTAAAATGCTTTCTGTCCCAATCTCAAGAGGATATGTGCAACATGAACACTGCCTCTATCGGGCATCAACTCGCATGACTCGACATCATCATATCGTTTCAACACACGCCTGATATTAGGCAAAGTATCGAGATGAGCATCCTTAGCAGCTTGCACTTTCAGCTTATAATTAACAAAGCCATCGGCAAACACCTTGACACTTTTAGAATCAACCGTATTTCCCAAATGATTTTTCTGATAAAAGTACTCAAATTCCGACTTCTTGACAGATTGACCATCAATAATCATAACAATTGGGTCGGTATGAGCAAAAGCAATGCTCCCCGAAAGGAGCATTGCCGCTATAAGTGCATAAAACTTCATATTTCCTAATTATATTATTCAGGACGGCTATAGTTAGGAGCCTCACTAGTGATAGTGATATCATGTGGATGACTCTCCAACACACCTGCATTTGTGATACGAGCGAACTTGGCATTGTGTAAGTTCTCGATGGTAGCAGCACCACAATATCCCATACCAGAACGCAAACCACCAATCAACTGGTAGATGACCTCCTGGACAGTTCCCTTATAAGGCACACGACCAGCGATACCCTCTGGAACCAATTTCTTGACATCCTTGGTATCACCCTGGAAGTAACGGTCCTTAGAACCATTCTTCTGTTCCATAGCCTCCAAAGAACCCATACCACGATAGCTCTTAAACTTACGGCCATTGAAGATAATGGTATCACCAGGACTCTCCTCGGTACCAGCAACCAAAGAACCGATCATGACGCAGCTACCACCGGCAGCCAAAGCCTTCACAACATCACCTGAGTAACGAAGACCGCCATCAGCTATCAAAGGCACACCAGTACCCTTAAGAGCAGAATATACATCATAAACAGCACTCAACTGTGGAACACCAACACCGGCAACCACACGAGTAGTACAGATAGAACCAGGACCGATACCTACCTTAACACCATCAGCACCATTCTCTACCAAATACTTGGCAGCCTCACCAGTAGCCACATTACCTACCACAACATCAACCTGTGGGAAGGCAGCCTTAACTTGCTTGAGTTTCTCAATTACACCCTTAGAGTGACCATGAGCAGTATCGATAACGATAGCATCAGCACCAGCCTCAACCAAAGCCTTGGCACGATCCAATGTATCTACAGTAACACCCACACCGGCAGCCACACGAAGACGTCCCTTGGCATCCTTGCAAGCCATAGGTTTGTCCTTAGCCTTTGTGATGTCCTTGTAAGTAATCAAACCTACCAGGTGATTCTCGTTGTCAACTACAGGGAGTTTCTCAATCTTATTCTCCTGCAGGATGGCAGCAGCAGCAACCAAGTCGGTCTGGATGTGAGTGGTAACCAAATTCTCGCTAGTCATTACCTCATCAATCTTCTTGTCCATGTGGCGCTCAAAACGAAGATCACGGTTGGTAACAATACCTACAAGATGATTTTCATCATCTACCACAGGAATACCACCGATATGATAATCATGCATCATATCAAGAGCATCCTTCACTGTACTGCCACGACGGATGGTGACAGGGTCATAAATCATACCATTCTCAGCACGCTTCACAATAGCAACCTGACGAGCTTGCTCCTCAATGGTCATGTTCTTGTGAATTACACCGATACCACCTTCACGAGCGATAGCTATCGCCATTGAAGCCTCGGTAACGGTGTCCATCGCTGCTGTAACGAATGGAACGTTCAACTCGATGTTACGAGAGAACTTGGTTTTCAACTCTACCTGTTTTGGTAGTACCTCTGAATACGCAGGGATAAGAAGGACGTCGTCGTAAGTGAGACCGTCCATTACAATTTTATCTGCAACAAATGATGACATATTGTAACCTTTAAAAATTTATTGCGTGCAAATTTAGCAATAATTTCTCAGATAGAGTTCGCTTTTCACGAAAATCTTACCTTATTAATGCTATTTAACGTGATTAGTTGGCTTGTTCGGACAAAAACTTGATTCTGACGAGTCGAATTTCGTCTTCATTGTAGTCTTCACCCAATTCATCTTGAGCCACATTCAAATCATCAGTATCGCTCTCCATGAAGTAATCGTAGATGTCATCTACATGGTCATCATCCACAACTTCCTCTATGAAATAATCGATATTCAGCTTGGTACCGCTGTAAACGATTGCCTCTATTTCGTCAAGCAATTCTGAGAAATCCAAACCTTTTGCTTCTGCCAAATCATCAAGATCTATCTGGCGGTCTATGCTCTGAATGATGCTTACCTTCAAGACTGATTTCTTGGCAACTGTCCTGACACGTAATTCCTCAGGACGCTCTATCAGATTCTCTTCACAATACTGATTGATCAATTTACAGAACTCCTTACCATACCTCTTTGCCTTACCGGCTCCAACTCCCTGTATGTTCTGCAATTCCTGCATATCTACAGGATACATCGTTGCCATCTGTTCCAGAGAAATATCCTGGAAAATAACATAAGGCGGCAATTTATGCTTCTTTGCTACTGTCTTACGCAAGTCTTTCAACATGGAGAAAAGTGTCTGATCCAAAGCACCTGTATTATGCTCGCTCAGAGGCGCTCCATCAAAATCATCAGAGAATTCCTTATCGGCAACGATCATGAATGATTCAGGATTCTTAATGAAACGCTTACCCGCAGCTGCCAACTTCAAAAGGCCATAGTTCTCTACATCTTTCTTGAGATAACCGGCTATCAACGCCTGACGGATAACAGGATTCCAAACTTTAGCATCCATATCTTCTCCTGCTCCAAACTCCTCCAGTTCATCATGCTTGTGAGAAACGATATCATCAGTAGCACGTCCCTTTACAAAATCGATGATATATTCCTGGCGGAAATTCTCCTTCACCGCAGCAACAGACTCCAAAACAACGAGCAGCGCATCCTTAGCCTCGAATTTTTCTGTAGGATGCAGGCAGTTGTCGCAGGTATGGCAGTTTTCTTCATGATATTCCTCACCAAAATAATGAAGCAACATTTTTCTGCGACAGACAGACGATTCTGCATAGGCAGCCGTTTCCTGCAACAGCTGTCTGCCGATATCCTGTTCTGCTACAGGTTTGTTCTCCATAAACTTCTCCAGTTTCCTGAGGTCTTTACGGGCATAAAAGGCGATACAGATGCCCTCACCGCCATCACGGCCAGCTCTACCCGTTTCCTGATAATAACCTTCCAAGCTCTTGGGTATATCATAATGAATAACAAAACGGACATCAGGTTTATCGATACCCATTCCGAAGGCGATAGTAGCAACAATGACATCAATACGCTCCATCAGAAAATCATCCTGGGTTTGAGAACGGGTAGCCGAATCAAGACCGGCATGATAAGGAGCCGCTTTGATTTCATTGGCTTTCAACACCTCTGCCAATTCCTCTACTTTCTTACGGGAGAGACAATAGATAATACCACTCTTTCCTTTGTGTTGACGAATAAACATGATGATCTGACGATCGATATCCTTGTTCTTCGGGCGCACCTCATAATACAAGTTAGGGCGGTTAAAAGAACTCTTGAATTCTTTGGCATCCATGATGCCTAAGTTTTTCTTGATATCAGTACGTACCTTATCTGTTGCTGTAGCTGTAAGCGCTATCACAGGTGCAACACCTATTTCGTTAATAATAGGGCGAATACGACGATACTCTGGTCTGAAATCGTGTCCCCACTCAGAGATACAGTGAGCCTCATCAATGGCATAGAACGAAATCTTTACAGTTTTAAGGAACTCAACATTATCTTCTTTCGTCAAAGATTCAGGTGCAACATACAGGAGTTTTGTCGTACCATTGAGAATATCATTCTTCACCTTCTCAATAGCCGACTTATTCAATGATGAATTGAGATAATGAGCCACGCCATCACTTTCACTCAAACCATTAATAACATCTACCTGGTTCTTCATCAAAGCAATCAGAGGAGAAATTACAATAGCAGTGCCCTCCATAATGAGCGAAGGCAACTGGTAACACAAACTCTTACCGCCACCTGTAGGCATCAATACAAAAGTATCATTGCCACTCATCAAATTTCTGATGATTGCCTCTTGATCACCCTTAAACGAATCGAAGCCGAAATAATGCTTCAACTGTCCTGTAAGATTAACCTGTTCTGTCATATCCACCTATTATTATATTATATATGTCTATATATACGATTAAATAGCATTCAATTGGGCGAAAAGCCCAACTGATTTATGCTGTTTCCAACTGTCCGAGATGAGATTTATCCAACTGTTGCTTGGTATACTCCAGCGTAACAGTGAATGATTTAACCTTCTCTGATGGAATCTCAAACATAGCATCCATCATCACAGCTTCAACAATTGAACGAAGCCCGCGAGCACCCAATTTATACTCTACCGCCTTATCTACGATATAATCGAGTGCTTCCTCATCAAACTTCAACTTGATGCCATCCATCTCAAACAATTTCTGATACTGCTTGACAATTGAATTCTTAGGTTCAACCAAGATTTTGCGCAAAGCCTCCCTATCCAACGGATTGAGATAAGTAAGCACAGGCAAACGGCCGATAATTTCAGGTATCAAGCCAAAAGACTTCAAATCCTGTGGAAGGATATACTGCATCAAATCCTTCTTATCTATCTTAGCTACATTCTGAACCGAATTATAGCCTACTACGTGCGTATTCATACGCTGAGCTATTTTACGCTCAATACCGTCAAAAGCACCACCACAGATAAACAGGATATTCTTGGTATCTACATGGATATAATCCTGATCAGGATGCTTGCGTCCACCCTTAGGCGGAACATTAACCATGGTACCTTCCAAGAGTTTCAACAATCCCTGCTGTACACCTTCGCCACTCACATCACGCGTAATAGAAGGATTATCGCTCTTGCGGGCTATCTTATCAATCTCATCAATGAACACAATTCCCCTTTCTGCTGCAGCCACATCATAATCAGCAACCTGCAACAGACGCGACAAGATACTTTCTACGTCTTCACCCACATAACCTGCTTCAGTAAATACAGTGGCATCAACAATGGTGAAAGGAACATCCAACATCTTAGCTATTGTACGCGCCAACAAGGTTTTACCTGTACCGGTACTACCAACCATGATGATATTACTTTTTTCGATTTCCACACCATCTTCATCCTTTGGCTGCTGCAAACGCTTGTAGTGGTTATATACAGCGACAGCCAAATTGCGCTTAGCCTGATCCTGACCGATGATATATTCATCCAGGTATTTTTTGATCTCTACAGGCTTTGGCACCTCTTTGAGAACAAACTTACCCTCCCCAGCTTTAGGAGCTAAGACCCCTGTAGACTGTATAATTTCATAGGCCTGCTTAGCACAATCTTCGCAAATGAAGCCATTGATACCCGTGATGAGTAATCTGACTTCATTTTCTGATCTTCCACAGAAGCTACATACTTTCTTTGGCATATTATAATTATTATCTTTTCTTGCGCACCTTAACTATATATACGCATATTTACTTAAAACAATTCGTTATTTACGAACCAACACATTATCTATCATTCCATATTCCTTGGCTTCTTCAGCTGTCATCCAATAGTTACGGTCGCTATCAGCATAAACCTTATCATAAGGAGTATGAGAATGGTCTGAAATGATAGTATACAATTCCTTCTTCATCTTCAAGATTTCGCGAGCCTCAATCTCAATATCAGAAGCCTGACCCTGAACGCCTCCTAATGGCTGGTGAATCATGACACGGCTATGAGGCAAAGCAGAACGCTTACCCTCCTGACCAGAAACGAGCAGCACGGCAGCCATAGAAGCAGCCATACCTGTACAGATAGTAGCTACATCGCTAGAGATAAACTGCATGGTATCATAAATACCCAAACCGGCAGTAACGCTACCACCAGGGCTGTTTAAATAGATAGAAATATCCTTGCCGCTATCTACAGAATCAAGATACAGCAATTGCGCCTGCAATGTATTTGCTGTGTAATCATCAATCTGTGTACCCAGGAAGATGATACGGTCCATCATTAAACGAGAGAATACATCCATCTGAGTAACGTTCAGCTGACGCTCCTCCAAGATGTAAGGGTTCATATACTGAGCCTGTGCCTTAATAACATCATCAAGCACCATACCATTCATACCAAGATGCTTGGTTGCATATTTTCTAAAATCGTTCATATCTATATAGTATTTTACGTCTTAAATCATACGAAAAAAGAGGTTATCAACCCTTATTTCTCGTTCGGTGGAACAAAGATAATAAAAAAAGTCGATAACCTCGTATTTATTTGAAGTTTTTTTTCAAAAAAATGTTATTCCTGCATCATCTTGTTGAAATCTTCTACAGAAATCTCCTTTTCGTTGAGTTTTACAGCTGTTTTCAGAGCTGCAGCCAACTTACGATCGATAGAGCGATCTACAAGTGCATCTGTAGCGTCACCCTTCTTGAGGATTTCCTTAGCATAGTTCTCAATGTACTCATCAGGAATGTTGTTCATACCATACTGAGCGAACTGAGCACGAGCTGCCTCCTTAGCTGTCTCCATCAGGTCATTGTCATCAACCTTGATATTCTGAGCCTTGATAAGATGCTCCTTGATAAGATGCCATGTCAACTCCTTGATGCTCTCAGCATAGTTTTTCTCTACGAACTCCTCGCCCTTATCCTTGTTGTTAGCCAACATGATACGCTTCAAGAGTGCATCTGGGAACTGCAATTCACCAACCTTCTTCTCGCAGTGCTCGCGAACATCGAGGATGAACTTATAATCTGAGTCGTTAACGAGCTGTGCCTGCAAACCCTCTGCAATCTTAGCACGGAAAGCAGCCTCGTCCTTCACGTCAGTATCCTCACCGAGAACCTGCTTAAAGAGCTCTTCGTTGATTTCATGCTTCTTGAAACGCTGGATTTCTGTAATCTGGAAGCTGAACTCTGACTCCAAGTCCTTAACAGCTTCACGCTCAATCTTCAGGAGTGAAGAAACCTCAGTATCGTTCTCTGGATAAGCCTTCTTAGGGTTGAATATGATTACATCACCGAGCTTAGCATCGTTGAAGAGATTCTTCTGCTCGTCAACCTTGATGTAGCTAGGCATCAGGATAGCACCCTCTACAGTGATACCACCTTCCTTGGTATTGCCATTTTCATCAAGCTCACGCAAGTCACCCTTCAAAAGGTCATTCTCCTCGTACTTCTCACCCTTCTCATAGCTACCTGCACGCTGAGCGTACATATCAATCTGCTGATCGAGAATCTTATCATCAACTGTGATGTTATAATAATCAACCTTGTCGCGACCATTGAGAGTTACCTTGAACTCTGGAGCAACAGCGATATCAAACATAAATGTGAAAGAAGTACCATTCTCCAAGTCAGCTGGCTCCTGCTTCTCTGATGGGAGAGGCTCACCGAGCATCTGGATATTGTTGTCCTGTACATACTTGTAAATCTGCTGACCAACGAGCTTGTTGATAGCTTCCATTTTTACAGATGGACCGAACTGACGCTTAATCATACCCATAGGAGCCTGACCAGGACGGAAACCTGGAACATTAGCCTTCTTACGATAATCTTTCAATGTCTTCTCGACATCATTCTTGTAATCTTCCTCTTCGACAACGAGGGTCAAAAGACCATTAATCTTGTCAGGATTTTCAAATGAAATTTTCATCTTGATATTTGTTATTTTATTATTGTTAATATTTTCTTTAATTCTACAGTTTTCGTGTATAACCGCAATTGGCTTGCAAAATTACACATTTTTAATGGATATACCTAATATATAAGAGAAAAAAATGATTTTTTAACCATCAGTCGCTGCTTCTTTGGCTCTTTTTTGCTCATCTATGAGCTGAAAGTCCTTCTTTCTGAGCACAAAACTGTTACTCAGATACTTTTCGCGCACAATCTTATTCTCTGCCAATTCCTCTGGTTTGCCCTGAAAAAGGATCTTACCTTCGAACAGCAGATAGGCTCTGTCTGTAATGGTCAGAGTCTCCTGTACATTATGGTCGGTAATCAAAATACCGATATTGCGATACTTCAACTGCCATACAATATGCTGAATATCTTCTACCGCAATAGGGTCAACACCAGCAAATGGCTCATCGAGCATGATAAACTTTGGGTCAATAGCCAGGCAACGGGCAATCTCTGTACGGCGGCGCTCACCTCCGGAAAGCTGGTCACCATTGTTCTTGCGAACCTTATTGAGACGAAACTCGCTAATAAGACTCTCTAACTTCTGCAACTGATAACTACGTGGTTTTCCTGTCATTTCCAAGACTGAAAGTATATTGTCCTCAACACTCATCTTGCGGAAAACACTGGCCTCCTGAGGCAGGTATCCGATTCCCGCACGGGCACGTTTGTATACAGGAAAATTAGTAATTTCCTGATCTCCCAGAAAGACATGTCCCTCATTAGGCACAACAAGTCCAGTTGTCATATAGAAAGAAGTTGTCTTACCAGCACCATTAGGTCCAAGTAATCCCACAATTTCTCCTTGCTTCACATTGATAGAAACTCCATTGGCAACCGTTCGTTTACCATAGCGCTTCACCAATCCCTCTGTTCGCAAAACCAGAGAATTCTGATTTTGCTGTTCGTTATTGTTAATTTCGTCCATAATTAGCTAATTTGGCTGCAAAAATACTAAAAATAAAGGAAATATCGCTTATAAAATCAAAAACTATTCATAATATTGCAGTTTTTTAGAGGATTTTGGTTAATTTTGCAGCAAAATTCAGTTTTATAATAGCATGTTAATAGAAAAATGGCTTACCACCTTCGGTAAATATCTTATATTGATGGGACGTTCTTTTTCCCGTCCTGAGCGCATGCGCATGTTCTTGAAACAATACATCAAGGAGATGTCGCAATTGGGTATTAATTCTATTGGTATCGTTTTACTGATATCCTTCTTCATTGGAGCAGTTATCTGCATCCAGATGAAATTGAACATTCAGAGTCCATGGATGCCACGATGGGTTTCAGGTTACACCACTCGAGAAATCATGCTTCTGGAGTTCTCATCAAGTATCATGTGTCTGATTCTCGCAGGCAAAGTGGGCTCTAATATCGCTTCGGAGTTGGGAACAATGCGTGTCACCCAACAGATTGATGCCCTTGATATCATGGGAGTGAACTCTGCATGTTACCTCATTCTGCCTAAAATTCTCGGTTTGGTTACCATCATGCCATTCCTGGTTATCTTCAGTTCTGGCATGGGTATCATCGGCGCCTATGGAACGGCATATATTGGGCATATCCTACCACCAGATGATCTGACACTTGGCTTGCAACATTCATTTAACCAATGGTTTGTATGGATGAGCATCATCAAGAGCCTTTTCTTTGCATTCATCATTTCCAGCGTATCTTCTTATTTCGGTTATACCGTAGAAGGTGGATCTGTTGAGGTTGGAAAATCGTCAACCGATGCTGTTGTCTGTTCTAGTGTTTTGATTCTGTTTTCAGATGTTTTCCTCACTCAAATTCTCTCGTAAACTATGATAGAAGTTAGAAATCTCACCAAGTCGTTTGGCGACAAGGTTGTATTAGACAATATAAACGTCACCTTTGAAACAGGAAAGACTAATTTGATAATCGGACAGAGCGGTTCCGGAAAGACCGTACTCATGAAGAATCTCGTAGGATTACTTCAGCCTACAAGTGGCGAAGTTCTCTACGATGACCGTGACTTCACCCGGATGTCGAAAAAAGAAAAAGTTCTGATGCGCCGCGAGATGGGAATGATTTTCCAAAGCGCAGCCCTGTTCGACTCTTTGAACGTACTTGAGAATGTCATGTTTCCACTTGATATGTTCTCTACCATGAATTACAGGGAGCGCGTAAAACGGGCTCAGGAATGTCTTGACCGCGTCAATCTGATAGAGGCTCAGCAGAAATATCCTGGAGAAATCTCGGGTGGTATGCAGAAACGAGTAGCTATTGCACGTGCCATCGTAATGAATCCGAAATACTTGTTCTGCGATGAGCCAAACTCAGGTTTGGATCCAAAGACCTCACTTGTGATAGATGAACTGCTTTCAGGCATCACCAAAGACTATAATATGACTACCATCATCAACACCCACGACATGAATTCGGTGATGGGCATTGGTGAAAACATCTGCTTTATCTACCAAGGTCATAAAGAATGGCAAGGCAACAAAGATGAAGTGATGACCTCAACAAACGAGAAACTCAACGATTTAGTCTTTGCTTCCGATCTCTTCCGCAAAGTAAAGGAGATGGAGCTGGAAGAAGCTAAAAACAAATAAAACAGTATCGTTCAAAAAAAGCCATCAGACCAGAAACTGGCTGATGGCTTTTTTATTACAAAATAAATACTATCTCATTTTCCAGGCATCCTTTACCTCTACCATAGGTACCACAATCTGTTCTTTAGTACTGTCACCATACACCACTTGCAAAAAAACATCAGCAACATGATGCGCTGTATCAACCTTTGCATTCAGTACATTCACCTTAACCATACCTTTATGTTCATCTTGCTGCTGCTCAACAAACATTTTGGCATTCATCAGCAATTGATCCTGATAGCCATTTGGCAACCGATAAGGTTGATTGTAACCATCTACAAACTCCTTATACTTGCCCTCTAAAAGCAAATCATAATATCCCTTGGCTGCAATACCGGCAAGATAGCCAGGATCAGATTTCTCCTCCCTACAGGAAGAAAAAAACAATCCCATCATGAATATCATAAAAATCAAAAGTTTCTTCATTTTTATACACTTTGATTCTGCATTCTTCGCTTCATTTATTTACTTCTGACGAATGAAGACGTTGATAGGACAGCCATGTAATGACCAGTTCTCACGAATCTTATTCTCCAGGAAACGACGATAGTTCTCCTTGACATACTGAGGCAAGTTTGCATAGAACACAAACGAAGGAATCGTTGTATTAGGCAACTGGGTGCAATACTTAATTTTGATATACTTACCCTTTATGCTCTGTGGAGGATATGCCTCGATAATAGGCAACATCACCTCATTCAACTTAGAAGTTCCAATATGAACCTTACGGTTCTGGTAAACTTCCTTGGCAGTTTCCAATACTCGGAAAATACGCTGCTTAGTCAAGGCTGAAGCAAAGATGATAGGAAAGTCTACGAATGGAGCCATACGCTTGCGGATTGCATTTTCAAAAGTATCAATTACCTTCTGATTCTTCTCCTCAACCAAATCCCATTTATTTACGACAACCACTAGACTCTTGTTGTTCTTCTGAATCAACTGGAAGATGTTCATATCCTGGGTTTCAATACCACGGGTAGCATCGAGCATCAGGATGCAGACATCACTATTCTCGATGGCACGGATTGAACGCATCACAGAATAGAATTCCAAGTCTTCGCTTACCTTGTTCTTACGACGGATACCGGCTGTATCAACCAGGTAAAAATCGAAACCAAACTTATCGTATCTGGTATAGATACTGTCACGTGTAGTACCTGCAATTTCTGTCACGATATTACGATCCTCACCAATAAAAGCATTGATAATACTACTCTTACCAGCATTCGGACGACCTACTACCGCAAAACGAGGAATATCTTCTTCGATTGCCTCCTCAGGATTATCCTGAAGTTTGTCCAAAATCATATCAAGCAAATCACCTGTACCACCACCTGTAGCTGCACTGATACACTGGGGAATCCCCCCAAGCCCAACTTGTAGAACTCAGCAGCCTGATAATACTCTGCGCTGTTATCAACCTTGTTAGCAACAAGGATAACAGGCAATTTGGCACGACGCAAAATAAGCGCCACGTCTTCATCCCAATCAGTAAGGCCAGTGTTAACGTCTACCAGGAAGAGAACCAGGTCAGCCTCTTCGGTAGCAACAAGCACCTGCTTGCGGATAGCATCTTCAAAAATATCATCAGATTTTACAACCCAACCACCGGTATCAACAACCGAAAATTCTCTACCATTCCAACTGCACTTACCATACTGACGGTCACGAGTAGTACCGGCAGTATCACTAACGATAGCGCGACGTGATTGAGTCAAACGATTAAATAAAGTAGACTTACCCACATTAGGGCGTCCTACAATAGCTACTAAATTTGCCATAAACAGTCATTATCCTCCTTCCTTTTAGGAGGTATTCAAGGATGTGGTCTCTGCATCCAAGTTAATAATTTTGCCGAAGCTGACCTTGCTCCGGCCCTCGCTCTTTTGGCGAGAGTCACTCCCTCGATTACATTCAGGGAGGAGTTATTCTAGTTGATAGTTTATAGTTATTAAGGGCGTCTTTAAACTATTAGCTCTTAACGATCAATTATTCCGGATTATATCCAAAGGCATCAAGTTCTCGCTGAGAACTGCGCCAATCCTTATCAACTTTTACGAAAGTCTCCAAGAAGATTTTCTTGTCGAAGAACTTTTCCAAAGCCTTACGACTCTCGGTATTCACCTTTTTCAATGCAATCCCCTGGTGCCCGATGATGATACCCTTTGGGAATCACGTTCAACATAAATCACCGCATTAATGTGGATACGTTTTTCATCTTCCTTAAATCGCTCCACTCTTACCTCTACAGAATAAGGTATTTCCTTATCATAATAGAGCAAAATCTTTTCTCGGATAATCTCTGAAACGAAGAAACGGGCAGGCTTGTCTGTCAGCTGATCCTTATCAAAGAAAGCAGGAGATTCCGGCAAGAGTTCCTTAATGCGCTTCAAGAGCATATCCGTTCCGAATTTATTCTTCGCTGAGATAGGAAGAATCTCTGCATTAGGCAACAAAGAGTGCCATTTTTCAACAATATCACCCAACTTCTTCGGATCACTCTGATCAATCTTGTTGATGAGCAAGAGTACAGGAATCTGCATTTTCTTAACCTTTTCCAAGAATTCCATGTTCTTTTCAGGGTTTTCTATCACATCAGTAACATAAAGCAGCACATCAGCATCCGCCAATGCACTCTCAGAGAAGGCAAGCATCATCTCTTGCATCTTGTAATTAGGCTTCAAAACACCAGGAGTATCAGAAAATACAATCTGCATATCATCAGTATTCACAATACCCATAATACGATGACGGGTTGTCTGAGCCTTAAAAGTTGCAATACTAATACGTTCACCCACCAATTGATTCATCAAGGTACTTTTTCCCACATTAGGGTTACCTACTATATTTACGAAACCAGCTTTATGCATAAAAAATTGAATTTAGCAAAATTTTACTATCAAGAAGTTAAGCTCTATTGTTTTTAAGCTAAAGAAACGCATCCTTACTTATTTATAGAGAAATAAGAAAGATGCGTTTCCTTATATAGATTATTATTCTATCCTATTTTTATAGATTACTTTCCGTAAGCAGCGCCATCATACGCCCACTTATAGAAAGAAGCGCCATGTACAAATCCTGCACCAAATGCTGTGAAGATGACGTTATCGCCCTTCTTCAATTGGCTTTCAGCATCCCAAAGTGCCAATGGAATTGTTGCTGCACTAGTATTTCCATAATGATCGATGTTTACAACCACATTATCAAGTGGAATTCCAGCACGCTTGGTTACTGCCTCGATAATACGGAGATTAGCCTCGTGAGGAATTACCCAGTTCACATCATCAGCCTTCAGATTGTTCATTTCCATGATCTTCATCACGTCGTTGCTCATATCTGTTACTGCGTAACGGAATACAGTACGACCTTCCTGATAAAGATAGTGCAAGCGATGATCAACTGTAAAATGTGATGGAGGGCAAACAGAACCACCAGCCTTCATGTGAAGGAAAGGCAAACCTTGTCCATCTGTACGAAGGTATGAGTTCTGAACACCAACGTTCTCCTCTTCAGTTGCCTCCACCAAAACCGCACCTGCTCCATCTCCGAAGAGAACACAAGTAGCACGGTCTGTGTAATCTACCAATGAAGACATCTTGTCAGCACCAATCACAATAATCTTCTTGTATCTACCACTCTGAATCATGCTTGCAGCAACATCAAGGGTATACAAGAATCCACAGCAAGCTGCAGAGAAGTCAAATGCGAAAGCATTCTTCAACCCCAGCTTACCGAGGACGATAGATGCTGTAGAAGGGAACTTGTAGTCAGGTGTCGTGGTTGTTACAATCAATGCATCGATTGTATCAGGATCAACGCCAGTCTTCTGAATCAACTGCTTGGCAGCTTTACGCGCCAGATAGCTGGTCCCGAGGCCTTCCTCTGTAAGGATGCGGCGCTCTTTGATACCCACACGGGTGGTAATCCACTCATCTGTAGTATCTACCATGCGAGACAATTCCTCGTTGTTGAGGATATAGTCTGGCACGTAGCCACCAACACCTGTAATTACAGCATTAATTTT
>VOFC01005900.1_pt1:0-112500 | contig 367866 bp, 313 predicted proteins | sample 5384161 | NCBI WGS metagenome assembly VOFC01 (sample SAMN12384722, study PRJNA508395) | human gut metagenome | isolation source: healthy gut B | host: Homo sapiens | reverse complement strand
ATTTATTTTCTCTTCCTACAGGTACTAAGATGTTTCAGTTCCCTGCGTTAGCTCTCTTACTTGGTAAGAGTAACCGTCCTTCAGACGGCTAGGTTGTCCCATTCGGAAATCTTCGGATCAAAGGTTATTTGCACCTACCCGAAGCTTATCGCAGCTTATCACGTCCTTCATCGCCTCCGTGAGCCTAGGCATCCGCCATACGCCCTTTCTTACTTTCTTTACGACTGTATTCTTGTTACTCGTTTCCGAATAACGAATAAGTAGCTCATACTTTCAGCTGTATTCTAACAAAGTGAAATCTCATCTTGCGATTTGATTTACTTTAGTCTGAACTAAAGTTCATTACTTACAGTTTTGCTTGTGTCAATATGTCAAAGATCTTCTTGCCGTAAAAGGCATAGTGGAGAATAACGGATTCGAACCGTTGACCCCCTGCTTGCAAAGCAGGTGCTCTAGCCAACTGAGCTAATCCCCCAAATCGAGAAGTAAAGAATGAATCAAAGTTGAACTTTGATTGAACCATTTTCCCAGGCAGATTTGAACTGCCATCCACATATATGTGGCGCTATAATAGGACTAAAAGAATCCCAGTCTCCTGTATTTTTAAATAAACAGATGGTGCGTACAAGAAGAGAAACGAACTTTTAAGTCCTGTTCCTAAATCTTCATAGGAAATTCGTCTCTCCAGAAAGGAGGTGTTCCAGCCGCACCTTCCGGTACGGCTACCTTGTTACGACTTAGCCCCAATTACCAGTTTCGCCCTAGGCCGCTCCTTACGGTCACGGACTTTAGGCGCCCCCGGCTTTCATGGCTTGACGGGCGGTGTGTACAAGGCCCGGGAACGTATTCACCGCGCCATGGCTGATGCGCGATTACTAGCGAATCCAGCTTCGTGGGGTCGGGTTGCAGACCCCAGTCCGAACTGAGACAGGCTTTAAGGATTTGATCCGTTTTGCAAGAGGACCGTCTCTCTGTACCTGCCATTGTAACACGTGTGTAGCCCCGGACGTAAGGGCCGTGCTGATTTGACGTCATCCCCACCTTCCTCACACCTTACGGTGGCAGTGTCCCCAGAGTGCCCAGCTTCACCTGATGGCAACTAAGGAGAGGGGTTGCGCTCGTTATGGCACTTAAGCCGACACCTCACGGCACGAGCTGACGACAACCATGCAGCACCTTCACAGAGGCCTGAAGGGCGTCATTGTCTCCAAATCCTTCCTCTGCAATTCAAGCCCGGGTAAGGTTCCTCGCGTATCATCGAATTAAACCACATGTTCCTCCGCTTGTGCGGGCCCCCGTCAATTCCTTTGAGTTTCACCGTTGCCGGCGTACTCCCCCCAGGTGGGATGCTTAATGCTTTCGCTTGGCCGCTGACCTATTCAGACCAACAGCGGGCATCCATCGTTTACCGTGCGGACTACCAGGGTATCTAATCCTGTTCGATACCCGCACTTTCGAGCTTCAGCGTCAGTTGCGCTCCAGTGAGCTGCCTTCGCAATCGGAGTTCTTCGTGATATCTAAGCATTTCACCGCTACACCACGAATTCCGCCCACTTTGTGCGTACTCAAGGAAACCAGTTCGCGCTGCAGTGCAGATGTTGAGCATCTACATTTCACAACACGCTTAATCTCCGGCCTACGCTCCCTTTAAACCCAATAAATCCGGATAACGCCCGGACCTTCCGTATTACCGCGGCTGCTGGCACGGAATTAGCCGGTCCTTATTCATAAGGTACATGCAAAAAGTCTCACGAGACTAACTTTATTCCCTTATAAAAGCAGTTTACAACCCATAGGGCCGTCTTCCTGCACGCTACTTGGCTGGTTCAGACTCTCGTCCATTGACCAATATTCCTCACTGCTGCCTCCCGTAGGAGTTTGGACCGTGTCTCAGTTCCAATGTGGGGGGGGCTTCCTCTCAGAACCCCTACTGATCGTTGCCTTGGTGGGCCGTTACCCCGCCAACAAGCTAATCAGACGCATCCCCATCCATCACCGATAAATCTTTAATCTCTTTCAGATGTCTTCTAGAGACGCCATTGGGTATTAGTCTTACTTTCGCAAGGTTATCCCCAAGTGGTGGGCAGGTTGGATACGCGTTACTCACCCGTGCGCCGGTCGACGCCTATCGGAAGCAAGCTTCCAATATCGTTTCCCCTCGACTTGCATGTGTTAAGCCTGTAGCTAGCGTTCATCCTGAGCCAGGATCAAACCCTCCATTGTAAAATATCATTTTTACCTATACCCGAAAGTCTAGCGAAGTGTTTGTTGTCTGTACTTAGGACGAATATCCTTTTCGTTTATTGAAGCTTAGTAAACCTGACTCGTCAATTGCTTGACGGTTCGTTTCTTTTTTTATGTACCCAGTTTCTTTTTTCCCTATATAATGAGGTGTAATCCAAAACCGCTTCTTGTACTCTTGTCTGTTTATAATAAGGGTAATCCAAAACCGCTTCTTGTACTATGTTGTCTGTTTATGTTTAAAATCTTTCAAAGAACTCTTTCTTTTTTTTAGTTGCTAAGAGAAAGTTGTATTTCTCAAAACTGCCATGCTGAGTGCAAAACAGTACTAACTATTTTTCATTCCACCAAATCTTCTCACCGTTTTCCCAACAATAGTCAGGATCCCAGAAAATCTGAGGTGCCCATACACGGTTGATGGTGCTCCAGTCCTTATAAGGAGATGTAGCTGTGGCAGCATCACAGAAGTTCTGCATGCCCTTGCGGAAATCGAAGGTAACGCTGGTCCAGTTCTTCAAATCCTTACTCTTCAGGAGATCGATGCCATAGTTGTCCCATTTGTGGCTCTTGCGCACGCACATATCGGTGGTAACCATGATGTATCCTTTGCCATTGTACATACGGGTGATGTAGGCATCACGGGTTCCGCCTTCAATGCGGGCATGCTCTTCTGGATTGAAGATAGGGTTGCCATCATTGATGTCCTGATAGTTGTAGCCATCACGGGAAATGGCATAGGCTGTCCACTCCCCCTTATCGCTCATGTGACAATAGAGATAACCATAATCTCCCTTTACAAGATTCTGTGCTGTCATTGGCATAAAGGCAGCCAATGCCAAAAGAACGGTTGATAATTTCTTTTTCATTTTCTGTTATTTCCTTAGTTTAATTATTATTAGTCGAAATATTGAGTGCAAATTTACACTTTATATTTGGGAATGCCAAATTATTAAGGAAAATATGGAGAGAAATCACGAATAAAACCCTTTTTTTGTTGATTATTATTCATAGGACAGGCGATGGAACCGCCTGGAACGGGGGCGGAACGAGAGTGATGAGGGCGGAACGAGGGAGAAGGAGAAAGAAAAAAGGGAGGAAAACCTCATCACTGAGGTCAACCTCCCTACACTTATAGTTAAAAATAACCGATTTATTTGTTCAGGAACTTATCTACCTGGGCAGCAATCTTTCTGCCGCTTGCCATGGCGCGTACTACCAGAGAGGCACCGCTTGCTGCATCGCCAGCCACGAATACATTCTCAGCAAATTCAGGCTGCTGTGGCTTCAGGAAGCCCATGGCCAGAAATACGGCCTCTGCCTTGATAATCTCCGGTTCGCCAGCCTCTACCATCAACGGGCGACCACCCTCTGGGTTTGGTTTCCAGTCGATAGGCTGAACCTTCACACCTGTCAGTTTGCCGTTTTTTCCCAGGAACTCCAGAGAGTTGATGTTCCAGCGACGGGTGCATCCTTCCTCATGACTGGAAGTTGTCTTCAGGGTGCGAGGCCAGTTTGGCCAAGGATTCTTAGGATCCTCCGGGCCTTCCACTGGCTTAGGCATGATTTCAATCTGGGTTACGCTCTTGCAACCCTGACGATGTGCGGTACCGATACAGTCGGAACCAGTATCACCACCACCGATTACCAGCACATCCTTGCCCTTGCAGGTAACCAGTTCGTCCTTAGAGAACTCCATACCGGCGAGGATACGGTTCTGCTGAGAAAGAAGTTCCAGGGCAAAATAAACGCCCTTCAGCTCTCGTCCAGGAATCTTCAGGTCGCGTGCCGTTGGCGTACCGGTAGATACCACATAGGCATCGAAGCCTTCTGGCAATTTAGTTACATCTATCTGCTGATTGTATCTGAACTCGATGCCCTCCTCTTCGAGAAGACGAAGACGGCGGTCGATGATGCTCTTGTTGAGTTTGAAGTTAGGAATACCATAACGCAAGAGACCACCAGCATTCTCACGTGCCTCGAATACTGTTACCTTATATCCCTTATGGTTCAACTGGTTGGCAGCTACCAATCCCGCAGGACCAGCACCGATGACAGCCACCGTCTTGCCATTACGCTCAGGAATCTCAACATGTACATAATCCTCAGAGAAGGCGTGCTCCACGATGGCACACTCATCCTCACGGTTGGTGGTTGGCTCATGATCCATGAGATTCAATACACACGCCTTCTCGCAAAGTGCAGGACAGATGCGTCCTGTGAACTCCGGAAAGTCGTTGGTGGAATTGAGGAGACGATAAGCCAGCTCCCAGTCGCCCTTGTAGAGGGCATCATTCCACTCCGGTGCCTTGTTGCCCAGCGGACAAGCCCAGTGACAGAAAGGCACACCACAATCCATGCAACGTGAAGCCTGCTGTCGGCGGTCGTTGCTATTCAATGTCTGTTCTACCTCGCTGAAGTCGAGGATTCTATCGTGAATTGGTCTATAACCTGCTTCCTTGCGAGGTATAGTCAAAAATGCTTTTGGATTTCCCATCTTTTTTCTAATTTTAAAATTAGTAATCTCGCTGCATATCCGCAATCTTCTGCTGCAACTTCTTTACCTGCTCCTCCTGGAGAACTCGCTTGTACTCGATTGGCACTACCTGGATGAAATCCTCTACGTAGTGGTTCCAGTCGTCGAGCATAGTACGGGCAAGCTTACTGCCGGTGTAGAGATAATGCTGACGGATCAGCTCGTGCAACTCCTTGCGATAGGTGCTATCCTCCACGAGATTAATCTCCACCATATCCATGTTACAGAAGTAATCGAAGTTGTGGTTCTTATCCCATACGTAGGCAACACCACCACTCATACCAGCGGCAAAGTTACGGCCAGTTTCACCGAGCACTACTACTCTACCGCCCGTCATATACTCGCAGCAGTGGTCGCCAGCGCCCTCAATCACGGCGATGGCACCGGAGTTACGAACACCGAAGCGTTCACCTACCTTACCATTGATATACAACTCACCGCTTGTAGCACCATACAATCCGGTGTTACCGGCGATGATGTTATCCTCAGCAGAGAAGTTGCTGCGGATAGGAGGAAGGATGGAAACACGACCTCCTGAAAGTCCCTTGGCGAAATAGTCATTGGTCTCACCTTCGAGTTTGAAATCCACTCCCTTAACCAGGAAGGCACCGAAGCTCTGACCTGCAGAACCCTTGAACTTCACGTTCACGGTCTTGTCTGGAAGACCAGCCTCACCATATTTCTCGGCAATCATACCGCTCAGCATCACACCGGCAGCACGATCGGTATTCTTGATGGCAAAATCGAGGTTCACTTCTTCCTGATTCTCGATGGCACGCTGTGCACCACGAATCAACTGCTGGTCGAGTACATTGTCGAGGTCATGAATCTGCTCGGTAGTATGATAGAGCGAGCAATGACCTGTCTCACGATGCAAGAGACGAGAGAAATCGAGCAAGTCGGCCTTCTCCTTGATGCTCTTGGCCACCTCTGGCTCTACGGCATCCGAACCCTCGGTAGGAACAATCTCCTCATCCTTCTTGCGAACGATGAGCTCGGTATGACCGATGATATCGTTCAATGAGGTGTAACCCATCTCTGCCAGATATTCACGAACCTCCTCAGCGAGGAAGCGGAAGTAGTTGATAAGATACTTGTAGCTGCCACGGAAGTGCGCACGGAGCTTAGGATCCTGTGTGGCAACACCCATAGGACAGGTATTCAAGTTACACTTACGCATCATGACACAACCCAAAACGATGAGGGCTGCCGTACCGAAACTGAATTCCTCAGCACCGAGCAAAGCCATCAGGATGATGTCACGACCACTCTTCAACTGACCATCTACCTGCAGACGAACCTGTCCGCGAAGACCGTTTTTCACCAGTGTCTGCTGGGTTTCAGAAAGTCCGATTTCAGGAGAGATACCAGCGAAACGCATACTTGATGCAGGGCTGGCACCTGTACCACCCTCAGCACCAGAGATAACGATGAGGTCGGCCTTTGCCTTAGCCACACCGGCAGCGATGGTACCCACACCACTCTCAGCAACCAACTTCACAGAGATAGCCGCCTTAGGGTTTACGTTCTTGAGGTCGAAGATGAGCTGAGCCAAATCCTCGATACTGTAGATATCGTGATGAGGTGGAGGAGAAATCAAGCTGATGCCAGGAATAGAGTGACGGGTCTTGGCAATGACCTCGTTAACCTTGAAGCCAGGCAACTGACCACCCTCACCCGGTTTAGCACCCTGTGCCACCTTGATCTGGATTTCCTCTGCATTTACCAAATATTCAGTAGTCACACCGAATCGACCGGAAGCCACCTGCTTGGTCTTGCTTGAGAGGCTGATGCCATCCTGTGTAGAATGGAATCGCTCGTTATCCTCACCACCTTCACCGGTATTGCTTCGGGCACCGAGGGCGTTCATGGCGAGTGCCATTGCCTCGTGAGCCTCTTTGGAGAGGGCACCGAAACTCATTGCACCGGTAACGAAGTGCTTCACGATTTCCTCTACCGGCTCCACCTTATCTATAGAGATAGGATTCTTGCGGAAGCTGAAGAAGTCGCGGATGAAGATAGGCTCCTGCTTATCGTCAACGAGATGTGTATATTTCTTGAAGAGATCATAATCGCCCTTGCGGGTTGCGAGCTGCAGGGTGGCGATGGTCTCTGGGTTCCAAGCGTGCTTGATACCGTCCTTGCGGTAGTGGAACTGTCCCATACTTGGCAGGAACTCGAGCTTCTTGGTCTCGAATGCCTTGTCGTGCAGGCGGATGGCATCACGGGCGATGGTCTCGAGTCCGATACCGCCGATAGTGCTCACCTCTGTTCCGAAGTAGCTCTTCAGAAGGCTCTCGCTCAAACCGATGCTCTCGAAGATCTTGGCACCACGATAGCTTCGGATGGTAGAGATACCCATCTTAGCCATAATCTTGAACAAGCCCTTCTTCACAGCCTTGATGTAGTTCTGCTCGGCTGTATGGTAATCCTCCTGAATCTTTCCCTTCTTTACAAGGTCGTCGAGGATGGCGTATGTCAAGTATGGACAGAGGGCTGATGCACCATAACCCAACAGGAGGGCTGCATGCATTACCTCACGAATCTCACCGCTCTCTACGATGAGGGCTGTCTGCACACGCTTGCCGGCATCAATCAGATAATGATGTACGGCACTCACGGCAAGCAGAGATGGAATGGCGGCATGAGTTTCATCCACGCCACGGTCGCTCAAGATGATGTAGTTGTAGCCATCATCCACGCTCTGGGCAGCCTGCTTGCAGAGTTCATCCAAAGCCTCGTGCAGTCCTTCTTCGCCCTTGGCGGTTTCGAAGAGCATGTGGAGTTTTACTGTATTAAATCCCTTGTAGCGGATATTCTGAAGGATATCCAGCTGGGTATTGGTCAGGATAGGATGTGGCAGACGAACCATCTTGCAGTTGCTCTCGTCTGGGTTCAGAATGCCGGAACCTACACGGCCGATATACTCGGTAAGACTCATCACGAGGTTCTCACGGATAGAATCGATAGCAGGGTTGGTAACCTGAGCAAACTGCTGACGGAAGTAGTTGAAGAAAATCTGTGGCTGGTCGGAAAGCACAGCAAGCGGAGTATCATTACCCATAGAAGCAGTAGGTTCCTGACCCTTGGTAGCCATTGGGATGATAGTACCGTCGATATCTTCCTCGCCAAAACCGAATTCCAATTCCTTGCGAGTGAGGTTGTCCACACCATTTTCCACCTTACGACCACTGCGAAGTTTCTCCAGTTCAATACGGTTGGTGTTCAACCACTGGCGATATGGATGCTGGGCAGCCAGGCGCTCCTTGATTTCACCATCGTAGTAGATCTTACCCTCCTGTGTATCGATGAGGAGAATTTTACCAGGCTGCAGACGACCCTTCTCGGCAATCTCAGTAGGATCGAAATCCATCACACCTACTTCAGATGCGACTACCATCATATCGTTCTTGGTGATGGTATAGCGTGCAGGGCGCAGACCATTTCTATCGAGCATACCACCAGCATAACGGCCATCGCTGAAGAGCAGGGCGGCAGGACCATCCCATGGCTCCATCAGGATAGAGTGGTACTCATAGAATGCCTTCAGATCCTCAGAGATAGGGTTCTTGTCGTTGAAGCTCTCAGGCACCATCACAGCCATGGCATGAGGCAATGACAGGCCGCTCATCACGAAGAACTCAAATACATTGTCGAGGCTGGCAGAGTCACTCATATCAGGCTGGACGATAGGAGAAATCTCACGGATATCGCCCAAAGCCTCGCTGCTCAACACACTCTCACGAGCCTTCATCCAGGCACGGTTACCACGGATGGTGTTAATCTCACCATTGTGGGCAAGGAGACGGAATGGCTGAGCCAGACTCCATGTTGGGAAGGTGTTGGTAGAGAAGCGGGAGTGAACCAGAGCCAGACCGCTTGTGAAATAATTATTGGTCAAGTCAGGATAATATTGGCGCAACTGGAGGCTGCTCAACATACCCTTATATACGATGTTCGAATTAGACAACGAACAAATAAAGAAATCTGGATCACTGACACGTTTCTCAATACGTTTACGGATAAGATAGAGGGTGCGCTCAAAGACAGGCACCTTATCATCTGTAACACCTGTGATAAACACCTGTTTGATAGCTGGTTCGTTACTCAAAGCAGCCTCACCCAAACAATCAGGGTTAGTAGGCACATTGCGGAGATGCATCAGCTGCAATCCCTCGCGTTCAATTTCCTCAATCATGATAGAGAGAATATCCTGCTGTTTCTTCTCATCCTTAGGCAAGAAGACGAGACCCGTACCATATTTACCTTTTTCTGGCACTGGGATACCCTGAAGAAGAATAAACTCATGTGGAATCTGGAGCATGATACCGGCACCATCACCCGTCTTGTTATCGGCACCCTCTGCACCACGATGACGCATGTTCTCGAGTACCTTCAAGGCGTTATCGACCAGCTCATGACTCTTGTTACCGTGGATATTCACCACCATACCTACGCCACACGCATCGTGCTCATAGGCTGAACTGTACAATCCTTTTTCCATTTCTTGTTCGTTTTATATCGGTTATTTCTAACTATTTTTCTTACTTAAATATGAAGTACAAAGTGATTCTTCACTCTCCACTCTTCACTTATTTATACGCCTGTTCGTGAACTCCCGCCACGGCTCTGCCGCTAGGGTCGTTCTGGTTCTTGAATGAGGCATCCCAGGCAAGGGCTTCGGCTGTAGAACATGCTACGCTAGGCACACTAGGTACGCTCTTGGCAGCGCTGTCGCTTGGGAAATGCTCGGCGAAGATAGAACGATAATAATACTCCTCCTTATTCTGTGGAGGGTTGATAGGGAATCGCTCAGCAGCATGCGCCATCTGCTCATCGCTGACGGCAGATGCGGTAATCTGCTTCAGGGTATCAATCCATGAATAGCCCACACCATCGGAGAACTGTTCCTTCTGTCGCCATGCCACTTCTTCTGGAAGCAAATCGGCAAATGCCTCACGAACCAACTTTTTCTCGATGGTCTTATCCGGACACATCTTCAAAACCGGGTTCATACCCATCGCTACATCCAGGAACTCCTTGTCGAGGAAAGGCACACGGCCCTCGATGCCCCATGCAGCCAAACTCTTGTTGGCTCTCAGACAATCGTAGAGATAGAGTTTACCCAACTTTCGTACGGTTTCCTCATGGAATGCCTTGGCATCCGGTGCTTTATGGAAGTAGAGATAACCTCCGAATACCTCGTCGGCACCCTCGCCCGAAAGCACCATCTTGATACCCATGCTTCGGATGACTCTCGCTAAAAGATACATCGGGGTAGATGCACGCACAGTGGTAACATCATAGGTCTCGATGAAATAGATGACATCACGGATAGCATCCAGACCTTCCTGAATGGTATAGTTGATTTCGTGATGCACAGTTCCGATGTGTTCGGCAACCAAACGTGCCTTTGCCAGATCAGGCGCACCCTTCAAACCAACAGCGAAGGAGTGCAGACGTGGCCAATATGCCTTGGTCTCTCCCCCATTCTCTACACGGGTAGAAGAATACTTCTCAGCTACAGCAGAGATGACAGAAGAATCAAGACCACCACTGAGAAGGACACCGTAAGGTACATCGCTCATCAACTGGCGTTTGACAGAAGCTTCGAGAGCATCATGGATTTCCTTTACCGCAGCTTTCTCCTGAGGTTCAGCATCCTTCAGCTGTTCTTCAGCCTTCTTGGCATCATCAATCTGATATTTTTTCTGCATGGCAGCATACTCAAACCAATCGCGTGTATAGTAACGCTTCATGCCAGGGTTCTTGCTATAATAATAATGGCCCGGGAGGAATGGCTCGTAGTGGTCGCACTGACCTTCCAGAGCCTTCAACTCGCTTGCCACCAGCACTTTTCCATCCTTATCATAACCAATATAAAGAGGAATAACACCGATAGGGTCGCAGGCGATGAGAAACTCATCACGTTCGGCATCGTAAAGGGCGAAGGCAAAGATACCGTTCAGCTCTTCAAGCATCTTGGAGATACGGGCGTGGAGCGCATCCTCACCTTTATATATTAAGGAATCAAAGTCGGAATCTGCTCGCATCTCACGATAGAGAGAAAGAATCACCTCACAGTCGGAACCGGTCTGATACTGGTATTTGCCGGCAAAACGAGCACGGATGTCCTGATGATTATAAATCTCACCGTTTACGGCAAGCACCTGTTTTTTGTCTGGTGCAAACAAAGGTTGGCGACCACTTTCAGGGTCTACAATACTCAGACGCTCATGTGCCAGGATAGCTGAACCACCACAGTAGATTCCACTCCAGTCTGGTCCGCGATGGCGAATCTTCTGGCTCATACGAAGCGCTTGCTGTCGCAATTCAGGAGTCTGCTCCTGAATATTGAAGATAGATACGATTCCACACATAAATCTTTTCCTTTCTTTTACGGTTATTTTTAACTCTTGTTCTCTCTTATTCACCTTGGCATGTCCAATCCATTCTTTTAGGAGCAAACCAAGCAAAAACAAAGTTTAAAATTACTTTTTGCTATGTTTCGGGTGCAAAATTACAACTTTTTGTTAGAATAAAGAAAAGAACAGTAGCATTTTGTCTTTACTTTATCATAATAATAACATATTAACGCATATTAGATTAAAATATATGATAAACTGAAAAGAAAAAGATACTATTTAATTACAATCTGTAAAATACAATCATTTTTAAGATAAACAAAGCGTATCCAGGGCATATTATACGCTCATAGATATGCAACAAAGCATCCAGGGCATTACACACAGTTTCTTACCCCCATATCATACAAAGAAATGCCGATAGCTCTTTGACGGAACTATCGGCATTTAAAATAAAAACTTAAACCTACCAACGTAAGATTATATCGAAAAACCTAAGAGCCTATTATGGCTGCAAGGTAAAACCTACTACCAGGTAAGCTTTTTCGGTGCTAGGGTTAGCAGCTACCTGAGCGAAGACTGGAACAGAGAAAGAATCTGTAATCTTCAAATCCTTGGTAGCTTTCAGTGAAACATTGGTAACTGCAAAACCATTGGCATCACCATAGAAAGATGTTGCAAATGGAACTGCGCCTATACTTGCTGCCCAATCACAACCGCCCAACTTGAATGGGGCTGTAGCCTCAACATATGAAGAATAAGCACGGTCACCATCCTTATTTAATCCATCATTGCCTGCAAAGTTGGTGTACCAGTTCAAGGCAACTGGACCAAAGTCATAACCTACGTTTGCCTCAAACACATGAGAAGTTTCATGTGCCTTATAGGCGAAATACTTCTCGTTAGGAGAGTTGAACCAGTAATCGGTTACACCGATATGGAAGCCACCGGTTTCATAAGCCAAGGTAAGGTCAAATTCCTTAGTATCGTCTGGTTTAGAGACACCTACACTTCCCCAAGCTGTCAGAGACAAGCCCTTGTAACCAATACAGAGTGTTGGCTGCAAAGAGACTTCTCCCAGTGACTGACCACGCCAGTAATACTGGTTTACAACATCTGCAGCGATGGTAGTTTCAACCTCATCCTGAGCAGAAGCTGCAGGAGCAAAAGCAACCAAACCGAGTGCAAGGGCACCCATCTTCTTTATATCAAAAATCTTCTTCATATTCTCTCTTTTTAATGTGATACTTCTTTGTTTTTTAAAGTTTCGGCAGCAAAGGTACTGCAAATCGAAGACAACACAAAATAAATTGCGATTTATTTATATTGTTGAGATGCAGCGTACATTATTCAATGGCATTAATAAAACTCTGCTCTCCAAAACTTCTGCTGAAAAATCTCTCTCGCTCGTTATATGAAAGCATCTTTAGTTGTAGCAACTCTCACCATGCTCGTAGATATCGAGACCTTCTTCCTCGATTCGCTTATCAACACGGAGACCAGCAATCTTCTTGATACCCCAGAAGAGGATGATACCTGTTACGGCTGCCCAAAGGTCGATGCAGAGGATACCGAAGCACTGAGCACCGAAGAATCCGAAGCCACCACCATAGAAGGCGCCACCATCAAGGGCGAAGAGACCAGTCATCAAAGTACCGAAGATACCGCATACACCATGAACTGAACTTGCACCAACAGGATCATCAATATGAAGCTTGGTATCAATGAACTCGATAGAGAAGACCAAGATGATACCTGCCAAGAGACCGATGATGGCAGAACCCAATGGACTAACCAAGTCGCAACCAGCGGTGATAGCTACCAAACCAGCCAGAATACCGTTCAATGTCAATGAGAACGAAGGTTTGCCATACTTAATCCAAGAGGTGAACATAGTACCGAGACCACCACAAACGGCAGCCAAGTTGGTTGTCAGGAATACGTGACTGATAGCAACACGGTTAACCTCACCAGAAGCAGCAAGCTGAGAACCAGGGTTGAAACCGAACCAGCCGAACCAGAGGATGAATACGCCCAGGGCAGCAGCCATGAGGTTGTGACCAGGTATAGCCGTACTCTTGCCGTTGCGATACTTACCCAGACGAGGACCTAAGCAGATAGCACCAACCAAGGCAAGTACACCACCAACACTATGTACGATGGCAGAACCTGCGAAATCATGGAAGGCTGCACCGAAGGTGTTCATCATGAACGAACCTGCCTCGCTGTTGCAAAGCCAACCGCCACCCCATGTCCAGTGACCCTCTACAGGATAGATAATCAATGAAATGAAGAATGAGTAAACGCAGTACATGGAGAACTTGGTACGTTCTGCCATAGCACCTGAAACGATGGTAGCACTAGTAGCGCAGAATACGGTTTCAAACATTAGGAAGCCTTCAGTAGGAAGACCGGCTGCATTTGTATAGAAAGACAAATCCCCGAAGTTAGGCATACCGATGAAACCGGCGCCATCGCTACCAAACATAAATCCGAAACCTACGAACCAGAAGAGAACGGAACCGATCATAAAATCGACAAAGTTCTTAAACAAGATGTTCGCTGTATTTTTACTACGGGTAAAGCCCGCCTCGCAGAGGGCAAATCCCGGCTGCATGAAAAAAAGACCAACATGGCTGCCAAGAGCATCCATACGGTATCTACTGAAATTCCTAAATCCTGTACACTCATAATCTTTTTACTGTTTAGTGTGTAGTGTTTAATGTTTAATTGACATGCGCCCTCACTACACAAGATTCATAAAATTTTAAGAAAACGTTTAATGTTAGCCATCAAAGCCGTGCTTATGCTACCCCTCTAAGTAAACATTAAGCACTAAACATAAAACACTAATCACTATTTCTCCTGCTCAGCATTATAGAGAGCGATGTCGCCTCTTTCACCTGTACGGATTCTTACGGTATCCTCGACAGGAATTACAAAGATTCGACCATCACCAATCTCGCCTGTACGGGCAGCCTCCTGGATGGCATTAATCGTTTTCTCTACATTCTTGTCGCGCACGACAACATTCAGCAACACTCGCTCGATACTGCTGGTATCATACATGACACCACGGTAGATTCGAGCCTGTCTCATCTTGCCCTCTCCTCTTACATCGTAGTAAGAGAACCACTCGATGTCGGCGGCAAGCAAAGCTTCTTTTACATCCTCAAACTTAGTCTTACGGATGATTGCTTCAATCTTTTTCATGTTAATCTCTCCTATTAATTAATTTACATTTTGTTTGTTTTCTGGTGCAAAGGTACGACATTTTGTTTAATATTTTACAATATTTCTTACTTTTTGGTATTAATATTTTTATTTAGTTATTATTTTGCATAGTTCTTTTTAAAATACAGAACAAAATGAAAGCAAATTACACATTATTCGTTTCATTTTGAAACAAACAATAAAAAACCGCTTGAAAGGCCCCAAAGACCCCTCAAGCGGCAAACCTAAAAACAAACTCTCAACCCTAAAACTAGGGTCACTTTATTATTTAAACTTAATCTTATACCCGTATTTCCGCATATATCTGAGTTTTATAACGGAAATTTTATTTTGCCTTTATTTTGAATGTAAATTCACGATCAGCATAATGGAGACGATACTTCTCCATAGGCTTGGTCATCCAACTGTCGATGCAGCCCAAAGGATACTGGCATTTCTGGATATGCAACTGCACGAGTCCCTTATCCACCAGATCACCACTGTGTTGTCCCCATGCATGCGTCTTCTCGATACCAGAATCCAAATCCTCTACCAGATAAGGGATGGCACTGCACTCCATAGGTTCATACCCCTCGAAGGTAATCCCCTTGCCGGTGGTTGGATTAAAGATAGAGAAATAGCGGATATCGGTATGGTTACCACTCTCCTGCGGACGGATATATGGATAATATTCATCCTTCACGTCAGACTCGTACTTGCCGATAAAAGCAGAAGAATGACGATCTACGTAGTTCTCTTCAGGACCTCTACCATAATACTCGAGCTTAGAGAAAGTAGCAGGCATCTGCAACTGCAGACCGAATCTGAACAGATCGGCAACCTGCACCTCCTTGTCGGTAGTCATCTTCTGGGTAACATTCACCTCGCCCGCAGCACTGATGTCATAGCGGAGCATCAGCTGAGCTTTCACTTCAGGCATATCGAAGAGAGCTGTCAGCACCACATTGTCCTTACTCACATTTTTGTCGAAAGACTTCAGAGTCATCTGCGGGTTCTTCCATACTCTCATCTCCTTCTGCAGAGATGCTCCATAGTCATTATCGGTAGGAGCACGCCAGAATTCCGGAGTCATACTCTCACGGAACTTCAACATCGGTTCACCATCTACATCGAGATAATCTATCATACCCGTCTTCTTGCCTATGGTTACAGACATTCTCTGTGCGCTGACCTTCACATAAGAGTTGGTTTCCTCCACCTCCATACTGCTTGTCTCCTGCACCTTACCCTTCTTGGTTGGCGCAGCAGCAACAGCAGGAACCGCCGGTTTGGCAAACTGATAATCGCTGATGATAAACTGCTGGCGAGCCATCACCTGGCCCTTGTCTACCAGCGGCTGTGTGCCATCGCTTACAAAAGCAAAGTTAAGAACAATCTCCTCCTTTGCATGCTTCGATTCAGCCTCAACCACCGCATACTTCAGTTCATCACTCTTGATCAGTTTGGTAGCCTGAGGAGCAATACCCTTTGTTTCAGGAATCTCAACTGTAGCCAGTTTCACACCATTGGCATAAACCGTAGCTGTCAGGTTCAAGTCATCGATATTCTTGAAGAAGTTCTCGTTGTAAACCTTGAAAGCACCATTCATAGCATCCAGGTCCTTGATCCATACATTCTGATGATAGTACTGAATCTCGTAAGCATGAGGATTCAGACGGCGGTCTGGAGCAATGATACCATTACAGTTGAAGTTATAGTCACTTGCCGGATAGCGGCCGTAATCTCCACCATAAGTAAAGATTTCCTTACCGGTGACAGGACTCTTGTCACGAATGCCCTGATCTACGAAGTCCCAGATATAGCCACCCTGATACTTAGGATACTTACGGATGAGGTCCCAATATTCCTTGAAACCACCTTCCGAATTACCCATAGCATGAGCATATTCGCACTGGATGTATGGTTTAACACCATCACTCTTGCAATATTTCTCACTCTCCTCGTAGTCGATATACATCGGACAGTAAATATCAGTCTTGCTGTCATAACCGCCACGCTCATACTGAACAGGACGGGTCTTGTCGAGCGCTTTCACCCAGTCATAGGTCTTTTCGAAGTTGATGCCGTAACCACACTCATTACCCAAACTCCATACGATGATAGAAGGGTGATTGATAAAACTTTTCACATTACCTTCATTGCGCTCGATGTGAGTCTGGAGATACTCAGGGAACTTAGCGAGTGATTTTTCCTCATATCCCATACCATGAGATTCGAGGTTAGCCTCAGCAGTAAGATACAGTCCGTATTCATCACAGAGTTCATACCAGCGGGGATCGTCAGGATAATGGCAGGTACGAACCGCATTGATGTTCAACTGTTTCATGATTCTGATATCCTGAATCATGCGCTCTACACTTACCACATATCCACCATCCGGATCTATCTCATGCCGGTTGGCACCCTTAATCAGTACAGGCTTGCCGTTCACCAGCAACTGGGCGTTCTTGATTTCCACATTGCGGAAGCCCACCTTCTGCGGAATCACCTCCGCTACCCCCTGCTTATTCTTCAGAGAGATGTATACCTTATATAAATAAGGTGTCTCAGCAGTCCAAGCCTTCACCTTCGGTACTTTGATTACACCCTGAGCTCCGGTAGCCGATGCTATTTGCTTGCCATCCTTATCACACAAGGCAACAGTCACATCAGTCTTGCCGCCCTTCAGCGCTATCTGATAGTTCAGGATACCATCCCGATAATTATTCATCAAACCGGCATCAAGACGGATATCGGCAGCATGAAGTTTCGGACGTGCATAGAGATAAACCTCACGGGCTATACCAGTAAAGCGCCAGAAGTCCTGATCCTCGAAATAAGAACCATCGCACCAGCGCATCACCTGCATAGCTATCAGGTTTTTGCCCGGCTTCAGATACTTGGAGATATTAAACTCGGCAGCCACCTTGCTGTCTTCACTATATCCCACATACTTGCCGTTCACCCAAAGGGTCAGGTTGCTGGTAGCCGAACCTACATGGAAATAGACATCCTTGCCCTTCCAGTCCTTAGGAAGTTCGAAGGTACGACGATAAGAACCCGTATAGTTGTTGAGTTCGCTGATATAAGGAGGATTTGGGTCAAACTGGGTAGCCCAGGCATAACCGACATTCTTATAAGTAGCATCTCCATAACCGTTCAGTTCGAATAGCCCCGGTACAGGGAAATCCTTCCACTCCGAATCGTCATAGTTGGCTGCAAAGAAGTTGGCAGGACGCTTGTTATGATCCTTCACGAAGTTAAACTTCCACATGCCTTCCATCGAAAGATAGTTGGCCGACTTCCTCTTGTCAAAACTCTGTGCTTTGTCAAGGGTCTCGTATGCAAAGAAAGCAGCACGGCGAGGTTCGCGGTTCTGCTGGTTGATATCCACATTATGCCAACGCGACTCGTTCTGAGCCGCTACGCCATTGCCGACAGACAGCAAGGCGAGGCAAAGCGATACATTTGCTATATTTCTGATGCTCATATCTGTTTTATTATTTTCTGAAAAACATAGAGTTATCTACTGGTGTAAACTTCTGTTCGCTGTCCTTGCGCATTTCAATGCCGAGACTGCTCCACCATGAAGGCCAGCCGCCAACGATATTGCTGAGGAAAACCACCTTGAAAGGATGCAATCCCTTAGCCAATGCTACAGAAGTATCATGATTGGTACCAGCCTTCACATCCCCCTCATTGCTAATCATGAGTTTGTTATCAATCCAAACCTGCTCCAGACGGGAAGAGAGATAATAGACACCATCCTCCGGAATATTGATGTAGCCCTCAGCGATGGCAGCATAATTATTGGCACCGCGCAAGGTAGCAGCATCATCCTTCTGCTGAATCTTCATCTGCTCCAAGCCCTCGATGTTTGCACACTCCCAGGCAGCATCAGCCCATTCCAGCTGGTCAACCTTCAGATAGTTGCCCTTAATGCGCTTCATCTGCAACCCAGGTTTTGCGCCCTCCACCTTAACAGCTGGAGCATAAGTCTGCTTCTCAACATCAACGGTTCTGATACGGCTCATCTTGCCTGAAGGCAATATGGTTGCTATCTTGATGATGGTGTTTCCACTCACCCTGATAGGCTCTGCATAAGCCGAAGAAGAAGGAGTTGGTGTACTTCCATCCAATGTATAAACCATCTTCATAGGACGCGAGGTGGTAAAGGTTACCGCAGTATCCCCAGTAATGACCACCTTATCGCAAGAACCTAAAGGCTGCTCAGGCAATGGGATATGATAATGGATATGGCGCTCGTCCAGACGGACACAGTTTGCATCCAGTCGGCGGCAGAAATCCTTGAAGTTTTTCCTGCTCACTGGCGACCATGCAATCTCAGAGAGAGCAATGGCACGAGGATACATCATATACTCCATCTTGGCATTGGAATACATATATTCCGACCAGTTGTTACACTGAACGCCCAGGATATGATGAGCCAGTCCCAACGCCTTGATGGTATCAGGTACCGGATTATAATTATAGGTTGAAGCCAGATATCTAGGAGGACTAGGAATGGTTACAGGCTCCACCTTGCTGTCACCCTGATACCAGTCGAGATACATACCGTCGCTGCCCGGCGTCATGATGACATCATGCTTCTGCATGGCAGCCTCGATACCTCCTTCCGTTCCACGCCATGACATCACGGTAGCATTCTCACTCAATCCGCCTTCCAGAATCTCGTCCCATCCGATAATCTTTCTACCACGCTTCTCCAGCATTTTCTCTATGCGCTTGATAACGTAGCTCTGCAGTCTTTCCTCAGCCGAATGCTTTCCTTCAGCCTGCAAGCCCTCTGTCTGAATACGCTTCTGACAGGCAGGGCAGTTTTTCCAACTGGTCTTCGGACACTCGTCGCCACCGATATGGAAGTACTTACCTGGGAAGAGAGGAACAATCTCACTAAAGATGTCATCCAGGAAGCGGAACATATCTTCCTTGCCCGGGCACATCACGATATCCTCTACACCCCAAACTGTTCTCAACGACCACTGCTCACCTTTGCATGAAAGATAAGGATAAGCAGAGATAGCTGCCATCATGTGACCAGGAAGGTCGATTTCCGGAATCACGGTAATATAGCGCTTGGCAGCATAATCCACTATTTCCTTAATCTGCTCCTGGGTATAGAAACCGCCATAAAAAGAGCCATCGCCCTCGGTACGGATACTGCCCACAGAAGTAAGTTTAGGATATTTCTTGATTTCGATACGCCAGCCCTGGTCTTCCGTCAGATGGAAGTGCATGGTGTTCACCTTGAACATAGACATCAGGTCCAGTTGCTTCTTCACATTCTCGACAGAAATGAAATGGCGGCATGGATCGAGATGGAATCCACGGTAGCCGAAGCGTGGAGCATCTTGGATATCACAGCATTGTGCTACCCATTTCACTCCATCCACCCGGGTTGCGCTCTCTATCTGGGCAGGGAGTAACTGCATGAAACTCTGCATACCGTAGAAGGCGCCCTTGGCGGTCTTCGCCTTGATAACAACCCCCTTGGCGGTTACGGTAAGGCGATAACCTTCCTCGGCAATTTTCAGCGAAGGAGAAATCTGTATAGAGATATTCCCCTTCTTTCCACCTACCGTTACCTCATAACCTGTAGAAGCCTTCAGTTTGTCTGCCATGTACTGGGCGATATTTCTGCCTTCAGCCGTCTGGTAAGCGATTACCACCTTCTGTGGCAATACGAACTCCCCTTTCTGTACCTGAGTCTTCACCGGTATCGGGATAATATTAATATCGGCAGCAGATGCCGGAGTAGAGATACCACCCAGCATCGCCGCACAGGCTACAAACGAGCCTAATAAACGATTGAACTTTGCCATGATTTAAATATATTAATAAGGTATTACAATGGTTTGTACTCCACGAAAGCCTCCATGGCCTCATAGCATGCCAGACCCAACTGGTCGTAGAGCGATGCAGTAGCACGGTTACGGTCTTCGGCTCTCTGCCAGAACAGGCGCTCATCATTACCCAAGAAAGGAGCACTCTCCATCTGCGACTGATGCTTGAGGATAGAGTTACGCTTTGCCCGCAACTCCTCAGGGCTCAATGGAACACACATTTCGATATTCTCAATCTCCCATTCTGCCCAGGCACCGCGATACATCCAGATGCGACAGTCCTTCAACCACTCTGCACCTGCTTTCTTCTCTTCGTCGATAGCTGCCAGAACGGCATCAGTACACTTCTTGTGGGTTCCGTGAGGGTCAGCAAGGTCGCCGGCTACATAAATCTGATGCGGCTGCACCTTCTGCAACAGAGCTCTCACTATCTCTACATCCTTCTCGGTCATTGGCAACTTTTCTATCTTGCCGCTCTCATAGAATGGCAGGTCGAGGAAGTGGACATGGTCAAGCGGAATTTCATTATAAGTACAAGCGGTACGAGCCTCACCACGGCGAATCAATCCCTTGATGGTCAGGATATCTCTCGTATCGAAGTCACTCTCCTTCTTCTTGGCAAAGAAGGTCTTGATTTCCTTATATTTATTAGAGATGATGCTGTCTTTTGAGTCTGCAAAAAGCTGGTTGAAACCATTGATAAAGTGCATGAATCTTGTTACTTCCTCATCACCCACAGCAATGTTTCCTGATGTTTCGTAAGCTACATGCACATCGTGGTTCTGTTGTACCAGTCGACGGATGGTTCCTCCCATAGAGATAACATCATCGTCTGGGTGTGGAGAGAATACGATAACCTTCTTAGGGAATGGAGTTGCACGCTCCGGACGATAGGTATCATCGGCATTTGGCTTACCACCTGGCCATCCGGTAATGGTATGCTGCAAATCATTGAAAATCTTGATATTGGCATTATAGGCAGAGCCATAGAGAGCCAGAAGTTCGCTCAGTCCGTTCTCATTATAATCCTTATTGGTCAACTTCAGGATAGGCTTACCGAGTTTCTGGCAGAGCCATACCAGTGCCGAACGCACCAGTTTATCACTCCACTGGCATGAAGTTACGAGCCATGGATGCTCGATACGCGTCAGATGGTGAGCTGCACCCAGGTCGATGACAACATGAGCATTCGGATGAGTCTGAAGGAATGATGCCGGCAGGGTATCTGTTATAGAGTTCTCCACCACCTTCTGCATAATCTCTGCCTTCTCTTCGCCCCAGGCTGTCAGATAGATGCTCTTGGCTGAGAGTAAGGTAGCGATACCCATGGTGAGCGAACATGGAGGAATGGTTTCCTTGGTCTGCTCGCTGTTCTCCATCTCTTCGCGAGAGGTATTGCCGATGAGGATGATACGGGTCATCGACTGGATGCCCGAACCTGGCTCGTTGGCAGCAATATTACCCGAACGGCCTACACCTAGGAGGGCTACATCGAGACCGCCAAAGGTCTTGATACGCTGCTCATAAAGACGGCAACTGTCCTGTACGGCATCCTGTGCCACAAAACCATCCAGTGTAAAAATGTTCTGCTCAGCCACATCCACATGATTGAGGAAACGATCCTTCAACTGGTTGATGGTACGGAGAGAACTGTCCTTCTGGAGCGGATAATATTCGTATGCATTGAATACAACAACATTGCGGAAGCTCAGGGTCTTCTCGTTGTAACGGCGAACGAGTTCATCGTATACAGAATAGAGAGAAGAACCGGAACCCAGCGCCATCACATAGAATTTGCCTTCCTGCTGTGCCGCCTTGATACCAGCTTCTATTTTGTCAGCTACATGACTGGCACCTTCTGCCATAGAGGCAAAGATGTCTGTATGAATCTTCTCCATTCTGGAGATTTCAGAATATTCTACAGTCGTCTTTGGCTTGTAGAACTCTACAGGTACTTTATTGAGTACGATTTGTGAACTAAGATTGAGTCTCATATCTTTATCTGTATTTAAATAAATAGGTTATGTTATGTTTTCTTTTTTTAAAATGACGGATTAGAGTTCAGACGCCATTGCTGCAGCACCCAGGATGGCCGCCTTGGCACCATCAAGTCCGCTCATCAGGAACTTAGCCTTACCTTTATATAATGAGAGCACATGCTCGTTATATGCTTCTTCAATAGGCCGGAAGAGCAGATCGCCAGCCTGTGCCAATCCTCCGAAGAAGATAAAAGCCTCCGGGCTCAGAAAGGTAGCTATCTCTGCACAGGCCTTGCCGATTCTTGTACCGGTTTGTCTGAACACTTCCCGTGCCAGTGTATCTCCTGCCATGGCTGCCTTATAAACCACATAAGATGTAATTTCTTCCCTTGGAATATTTCTCAGCTCAGTTGCCACGGTTGATGCTTCGAGCATGGCCAAGGTAGTACGGACCACGCCTGTAGCCGAGCAGTAGGTCTCCAGGCAGCCCTTTCTGCCACAGCCGCATGGTCTACCGTCAGGCTCCACTACCATGTGTCCCAACTCACCGGCGAAACCGTCGCAACCATAAATCAGCTGCCCGTTAGCCACGATACCCGATCCTACGCCTGTTCCGAGAGTGAGTTCTACGAAATTTTTCATACCAACTGCAGCACCATATTTCATTTCTCCCATAGCAGCCGCATTTGCATCATTGGTAATAGCAACCGGAATGCCCAGTTTCTCTGCAAACATGTCAGCCAGCGGTACAATACCCTTAGCCCATACCAGATTTGCTGCATTTTCAATGGTCCCCTTGTAATAGTTACCACAAGGCGCACCGATGCCCAAGGCACGAATTTTCTCCATACCACCTACCTGTTCTACTATCTGCATCACAGCTTTTACCGATTCCTCTACGTATTGTTCCACGCGTTGGAATGTCTGGGTCTTGATTGAGGTTGTAGCTATTATTTCTCCGTCCCCATCAACGATGCCGAAAACGGAATTGGTTCCACCCAAATCCAAGCCAATCACTAAAGACTTTACATCGTATTCCATACTTCTTTTAATTAATAGGTTAAAATCGAAAAATAACGAGGAGCGATATAAACTTTCATTTATTAAATTCTTTATTAACGCTCAGTTTGTTACTAAAATATTTTATTTTGCAAAGTTACTAGTTTTATCAAACACAGCAATGAAAATAGCGTTAATATTTCTAAAACAGAAACATTTTTTATACTTTAAGTCTCCTTATGGCTGAAATACCTGTACTTTGTTCGCATCTGACACCGATTCAGTGTAACTTTACCCAATATCAAAAGAGCTATTAAGTGTAGTTTTAATTGCCCCTTTTGTGCACTTACGTATCCAACCTCTCTCTATATATAATAAGGTATAGAAGAAAACAGGATGTCCGAAAACGACGAAAAGTATACTATTTTTCACCATTTAAGTTTTATTAACAGCAAAAATATTGCACCTATACAGAAAAACTTTATCTTTGCAACTAAAAAATATTAGTTATGAAAGCTGACTTAATAAAATATCTTAGAAAGATAAACAAAAAGCCCTCAGTTCAGGGCAAGCTCCTGGAGCAGTTTATCTCTCACGGAGCCTCCACCATCCCAGAGATGTCGAAGGCTATCGGAGTTAGCTTACCGACAACAACAAGTGCCCTCAACGAGTTGATAAAAGAAGGACTCGCCAGAGAGATTGGAAAAAAAGACAATTCTTCGGGACGCATCCCGATGGTTTACGACCTCGTTCCAACAGCAGGCTACTTCATCGGCGTCAATCCTGAGATGAACTGCCTGGCACTTGCAGCAAGCGACTTCGCAGGCAATCTGATTACCGAAAAAACAAGAGTGCCTTACGTATATGAGAACTCTCCTGAAAACCTGGAAGAGATAAGCAGAATCATCAATGAGTTCATCGAAAACCTTCCTGTTTCAAGAGAAGAAATACTTCAAGTTTGCGTGAACGTGGCTGAGCGCGTGAATCCTGTACAGGGAAATGCCTACAACATGTTCACCTTCCTGAAAGAATCATTGACCGACAAGCTGGCTCAACTCATACAGCTACCTGTATGTATCGAGAACGATACCCGGAGCATGGCTTTCGCTGAGTTGATTAAGGGACAGTGCAAAGGCCTGAAAGACGCCATCTTCGTGAACGTATGCTGGGGCATCGGAATCGGAATCATCATCGACGGCAATCTCTATTACGGCAAGTCGGGATATTCTGGCGAATTCGGTCACATGACTGCCTACAACAACAACATCATCTGCCACTGCGGCAAGATTGGTTGCATAGAAACAGAAGTTTCGGGCAGAGCACTCAAAAGGAAACTCATCGAGAAGATAAAGGAAGGAAAGACTTCCATCCTCTCTGAAAGAGTTCTGAAAAAGAATGAAGACCTATCACTCCAGGATATCCTGGACGCCATAGCAAAGGAAGATGTACTGAGCCTTGCCACACTGCAGCGCATAGCAGATGAACTTGGCAAACAGCTGGCAGGAGTCATCAACATCTTCAACCCAGAAATGCTGGTCATCGGAGGTGAAATGTCGGTTACAGGCGACTACCTCACGCTACCGGTAAAGATGGGTATCAAGAAATTCTCTCTCAACATCATGAATGAGGATTCTAAAATCGTTACCTCAAGTCTGAAAGGTCTTGCAGGAATCACGGGAGCCTGTCTGATGGCAAGATACCGGCTTCTGAATGAGAACATCGACAAATAAGGAATTTAAACAACCAATACAAAACCTATTTTAAGTATGAAGAAGTCTCTTCTTGTTGCACTATGCCTGGGGCTGGCAGCCATAACAGCTGCCGCCCAGCGCAACTACAGCCAGGTAGCCCCCATCCAACCTGTGCCAACCGCCAAGCAGATGGCATGGCAGAAACTGGGAACCTATGCTTTTATCCATTTCGGCCTCAACACCTTCAATGATAAGGAATGGGGATACGGAAATTCGGATGTAAAGACCTTCAATCCTAAGAAACTGGATTGCGAACAATGGGCAAGAACCCTGGTTGCTGCGGGCATGAAAGGAGTCATCATTACAGCCAAACATCACGACGGCTTCTGCCTCTGGCCTACACGCACCACAGATTACTGCATCCGCAACACACCTTATAAGAATGGTGAAGGTGATGTGGTAGGAGAACTCTCCCAAGCATGCAAGAAATACGGTTTGAAATTCGGAGTTTACCTCTCGCCTTGGGACAGACACCAGGCAAGCTACGGTTCTCCCTACTACCTGAAACTCTACCAGCGCCAGCTCAAGGAACTTCTGAGCAACTACGGCGAACTTTTCGAAGTATGGTTTGACGGAGCCAACGGAGGAGACGGCTGGTACGGAGGTGCCGAAGAAAGCAGAACCATCGACAGAAGGAACTACTACAATTTTCCTAGGATTTTCGAAATTGTTGACAGTTTACAACCCAATGCCACTCTTTTCGGTGATGGCGGACCGGGATGCCGATGGGTAGGAAATGAAAATGGATTTGCAGGCGAGACCTGCTGGTCTACAATACCATCCAACACCGTCTATCCAGGCTTCAAAGACTACAAACAGTTGCAGTTTGGATGGGAAGACGGCGACCAGTGGACACCAGCTGAGTGCGATGTTTCTATCCGTCCGGGTTGGTTCTACCATGAGAAAGAAGACAGTAAGGTAAAAACCGTTGAAGACCTGTGCGATCTCTACTACAAGAGTGTAGGACACAACGCTACCATGTTACTCAACTTCCCGGTAGACAAGGATGGACTCATCCACCCTATCGACTCTGCAAATGCAGTAAACTTCCACAGGAAAATCCGACAAGAATTATCTGTCAATCTACTGAAAGGCATCACACCTAAAGTAGACAGCCAGCAAGGCAAGCACATTGGCAAGAATATCACAGACGGCCAGTATGACACCTTCTGGGCTTCTAAAAAGAAAAAAGATGCCTATATCGAGTTTCAACTCGGAAAGCCAAAATCTATCACACGCCTCATGCTCCAGGAATACATACCTCTGGGGCAGCGCGTAAAAGCCTTCTCAATCTATTACCGACAAGGCAAAAACTGGGTAAGGCTCGACCCTAAGGAAGAGACTACCACTATCGGCTACAAGCGAATACTTCGCTTCGATAAGATTACTACAAGTGGCATCCGCATCGTAATCGACGATGCAAAGGGATGCCCTTGTATAAACTCTGTTTCAGCATTCTAATAACCCTCAAATCCGCAACCTATAGGGTTTAGTGGGATTTTGCTTGCAAAGCGACAAAATTCATTTTATTGTACATATTTCTTGCACAACAGAAATGTCGCAGACACAAAATCCCCTTACCCCATAAAGCGAAGCGACTTGAGGTAATTATAAAAAATATTAAATTATAGTGTTGCGGAAATTAGGTAAATAACATTGGCTAACGTAAACAAATATCTTATGATTAGACAACTATTCACAGTAAGTACTATGATTATGGCTCTTGGTATGACTCCTACCCAAGCGTATGGGGGAACTCGTATCCAGGAAACTAATCAGTCCAAGAACGGACAATGCACTGGTACCATTATTGACCCTACAGGTGAGCCAGTAATTGGTGCTACAGTTACAGTTAAGGGAAAGCAGGGTGGAACCATCACCGATTTGGATGGTAAGTTCGTGCTTTCTGATGTTCAGCATGGTGCAACCGTTTGTATCAGCTACATTGGTTTCGAGCCGGTGGAGATGGTATGGAAGGGTGGTGACATCAATGTAACCATGCAGGAAGACAACAAGACTCTGAATGAGGTCGTTGTTGTCGGTTTCGGTACTCAGAAGAAGGTAAACCTCACTGGTGCCGTTTCTACCGTTGATTCCAAGACCCTCGGTGCTCGCCCAGTCAACTCTGTAGTTGACGCTCTTCAGGGTGCAGTAGCCGGTATGAACTTCTCTACACCAAGCAGTGGTGGTACTCTTAATTCAACCAAGTCTTTTAATATCCGTGGTACAGGTACTATCGGTGCCGGTTCTTCTGTATCTCCACTCGTGCTCATCGACGGCATGGAGGGCGATATGAACGCACTCAACCCACAGGACATCGAGAACATTTCTGTATTGAAGGATGCATCTGCTTCTTCAATCTACGGTTCGCGTGCTGCCGGTGGTGTAATCCTTATTACTACCAAGAGTGGTAAGAAGGGTAAGGCTTCCATTAACTACAACAACTCATTCCGTTTTGATTCTCCACTCAACATGCCGGAGATGATGGACTCTTACACATGGGCTAAGTACATGAATGATGCTTCTGTTGCTAGTGGTGCAGGTATCTGGTTTACAGATGAAAAACTCGAGCAGATCAAGAAGGCTCAGAGTGATCCAACCATGCAGAAGATGTTCAAGAACAGCAACAACCGTTGGGAGGTTTGGGACAATATGCCACTCTTGCCTCTTGGTAATACCGACTGGCTCAAGGAGCAGTTTGGTACCAGCTTCTCTCAGGAGCATACCTTGAGTATCAATGGTGGTGATGATCGTTTGCAGTACTATGTGTCTGGTAACTATCTCAACCGTGGTGGTCTTCTCCGTCATGGTGATGATAGCATGCAGCGCTATACTATGACAGGTAAGATCAATGCACAGATAACCAAATGGTTGCGCATGACCTACAATACCCGTTTCTCACGTCAGGACTTCGATTCTCCTGGTGATTTGATCAATGGTACAGATGTGTTCTTCCACAATATGTGCCGTTATTGGCCTATTTTGCCAACTACCGATCCTAATGGTAACTGGTTGCCAGAGTCTTATATCGGACGTCTTCAGGATGGTGGCCGTGCCAAGAACCAGGCAGACCGTCTCGCACAGCAGCTTTCTTTTGTTGCAACACCTGTAAAGGGCCTGACTCTCAATGCTGAGTTGAACTATCGTATTGTTACACAGTTCAATCACCGAGACTGGCAGACCACATACGGCTACGACTGCGACAACAATCCATACGTAGATAGCAACGCCACATCAAGCGTGTATGAGTATTCATTCAAGTCGAACTATTTCAACCCTAACCTCTTTGCAGAGTACAGCCATTCGTTTGGCGATCACAATATGAAGGTAATGGGTGGTTTCCAGAGTGAGTGGTTCCGTCAGCGCAATATCACAGCGCGTCAGAACGGTATCATGTCTGGTCTTCCTACTCTCGATACAACAACCACCAAGCCAAGTGTAGGTGGTGCATATAACTCATGGACTACAGCCGGTTTCTTCGGTCGTATCAACTACGATTATGCAGGCCGTTACCTCTTCGAGGCTAACCTCCGTTATGATGGATCTTCACGTTTCCTCCGCGAGAACCGCTGGAACTTCTTCCCATCATTCTCTGCAGGTTGGAACATTGCCCGTGAGAAGTTCTGGGAGCCATTGACTGATTACGTAAACACATTGAAGCTCCGAGCTTCTTGGGGTCAGTTGGGTAACCAGAATACTGATAACTGGTATCCTTTCTATCCAACCATCGGCTTCTCTTCTCAGGGTGGCAACTGGTTGATCAATGGCGCTAAGCCAAATACCGCTTCACAGCCAGGTCTCGTATCTTCTACTCTTACATGGGAGAAGAGCCGTACATGGGAAATCGGTCTCGACTGGGGTGCTTTCAATAACCGCCTCACCGGATCGTTCGGCTACTATCAGCGCAAGACATTCGACATGGTAGGTCCTGCTCCTGAGTTGCCTGTTATCCTCGGTGCCAATCCTCCAAAGGTGAACAACCTTGATATGACATCTAAGGGTTGGGATCTCCAGATTGGCTGGCGTGACGTAATCGGTGAGGTAAGCTATGGTGCATCTCTCGTATTGAGTGATAACCAGGTGGTCATCGATAAGTATCCTAACCCATCTAAGAACCTCGGTTCATATTACGAAGGTGCTAAGCTCGGAGACATCTGGGGCTTTACCACAATCGGTATTGCACAGAGCCAGGAAGAAATGGATGCACACCTCGCAAAGGTTGACCAGAGCGCACTCGGAAGCGGCTGGACAGCAGGTGATATCATGTATGCCGACCTTGACGGTGATGGTAAGGTAAATACAGGCGAGAATACAGCCGGCAAGCCTGGTGATAGAAGAATTATCGGTAACTCTACTCCTCGCTATAACTTTGGTTTGAACCTCGATGCAGCTTGGAAGGGCTTTGATATCAAGGTGTTCTTCCAGGGAACCCTCAAGCGTGACTACGCTGCAGGTGGTGCTGTATTCTGGGGTGCTATCGGTCAGGGTAAGTGGCAGGCTACCGGCTTCAAGTTCCACGAGGATTACTGGCGTGAGGATAACAAGGGTGCATACTACCCACGTGCTGACTGGGGTGGTGACCGCAACATCCAGACTCAGACCCGTTATCTGCAGAATGCAGCTTATGGTCGTTTGAAGAACCTCACCATCGGTTATACCTTGCCAAAGTCAATCACAAGCAAGGCTTATATTGAGAATCTTCGCTTCTTCGTATCTGGAGAGAACCTCTTCACCATCACTAACTTCACAGAGGCTGGTGATCCAGAGCTGATTGGAGCAGGTTATGATGGCGGTAAGATTGGTGAGACCTATCCATTGTCAAAGACATTCTCATTCGGTCTTAGTGTAACATTCTAACTTATCATTTAGATTATAGAAAGGAAACAATTTATGAAAATTAAATATATTTCAATGCTCTTATTGGGCGTGACGCTCGGTCTGACAAGTTGCGATGACTATCTTGACAAGGAGCCTGAAAGCAACGTGACACCTGCGTCTTTCTTTACTAGCGCAGACGACCTGGCAGCCTACACCGTGAATCTCTATGGTGTATTGACAAGTATTGCTCCTGGTAGCTATGGTATGAGTACCTTTGCTTACGATAATGATACTGATAACCAGGCGGGAACCGGTTATTCTAGCCGTTGGGTTCCTGGAAACTGGAAAGTAGGTCAGAGTGGCGGTGCCTGGGATTTCGGCAACATCCGTTCGGTGAACTATTTCCTGGATCAGGTACTGCCAAAGTTCGAGGCTAAGCAGATTAGTGGTGCTGAGGCTCATGTACGCCACTACATTGGTGAGGCATACTTCCTCCGTGCTTACCTTTATTTGGACAAGTTGCAGTCTCTTGGCGATTTCCCTATCGTGCTCACAGCGCTTCCTGATGACAAGGAGACTCTTGTTGAGGCTTCAAAGCGCCAGCCACGTTATAAGGTAGCTCAGCAGATTCTCGACGACCTTGATAAGGCACTCGGTCTGTTGATGGAGTCTGCCCCTGGTGGCAAGAACCGCATCTCTCGCGATGCTGCCCTCCTGCTCCGTTCTCGTGCAGCTCTCTTTGAGGCTACATGGGAGAAGTATCACAAGGGTACTGCGTTTGTGCCAGGTGGTCCAGGATGGCCAGGCAAGGCTGAGGATATCCAGGGATTTGACATCGATTCTTCCATCAATCACTTCCTCGATGAGGCTATGAAGTCTTCTAAGGAATTGGGTGATAAGCTCGTTGATAACCTTGTAGAGAATACGGATACTCCAGAGGGACAGAATGCTAGTTTGGCAAGTATCAATCCTTACTACACCATGTTCTGTGACAAGGATATGAGTGGCTATAGCGAGGTTTTGATGTACCGTGCTTTCGATAAGGACAAGGCTAACGTAACTCACAACATCCAGATGCAGCTCCAGCGTAATGGTGGTGGTACTGGTTGGACACGTGGATTGGTTAACTCATTCCTCATGCGCAACGGTCTTCCTATCTATGCAGCAGGTTCAGGTTACAACCCTGAGTGGGAGAACCAGGGCATCAAGGCTACTCTCCAGGATCGTGACTCTCGTATCCAGATATTCACCAAGATGGATGGTTCTGTAGAGAACTATACAAGTGATGGTGCTAATACCGTTGATCTCTCTTGGACAGTAAAGGGTAACAATGAGACTCGTATCGTTACCGGTTATGCTGTGAAGAAGGGTAAGAACTATGATGTTCTGCAGCAGCTCAACCACGACTATGGTCAGAGTGGTAGCATTGTATTCCGTGGCACAGAGGCTCTCCTCAACTACATGGAGGCTTCCTGGTTGAAGAACAATACTATCGACGCCACAGCTGATAAGTACTGGCGTGCTCTCCGCACCCGTGCCAAGGTAGATCCTGATTACAACAAGACCATCGCAGCTACCAACATGCAGGAGGAGGCTAAGTGGGACTTCGGTGCTTACTCTCATGGTCAGTTGGTTGATGCTACTACTTACAACATCCGTCGTGAGCGTCGTGACGAGTTCATCGGTGAGGCTTCCCGCTGGGAGGACTTGATCCGCTGGCGTGCTTGCGACCAGGTAAACGGTTACCAGATTGAAGGTATGAAGTACTGGGGTACTGTTTACGAGGGCACATGGCTCGATGGTGAAACCAACCTCGCTATCGTAGATGTTGAAGGAGGTAAGGGTAATATGAGTGATAAGACCATTAGTGGCGACTATATCCGTCCATACCAGATTTCCAAGATTAACAACCAGGTATTTGATGGTTATCACTTTACTCCTGCTCACTATCTGTCTCCTATCGCACAGAGCGTATTCCGTCAGACAGCAGCGGGTGACCAGACCGATCTTACCACATCTGTAGTTTACCAGAACCCAGGTTGGCCATTGGTTGCCGGACAGGGTGCAACTGCAGTAGAGTAAAGCGTGTGCACATATTCATTCGGCTTATGTCTTGAAATAAAAAGCTCAAGGCATAAGATACTAAAAAGGCTCGCAAGAAGTTTCGATTTCTTGCGAGCCTTTTAAGATTAAGAAATATTAAAAAACTGGCTTTTCCTTGGAGATAATCGCGGATATGTGTATATTTGCACCATCCGATAATCGCGGATATGTGTGTATTTGTGCTATCCGATAATCGCGGATAGGTGTAAGAAACGGAAAATATTAATCGCGGATAGGTGTATTTATCCGATATAATTAATCTAGGATAGGTGTAAATTATGAGAAGAAAAGTATATGATCAACTCAAGAAATGGAAGGAAGAACAGAACGGAGAAAGTGCTGTTCTCATCAATGGTGCCCGCCGAGTAGGAAAGAGCTATATCGTAAAGGAATTCGCTCAAGAAGAATACAAGAGTTATATTTTGCTTGACTTCAATAAGATAGGAAAGAACATAAAATCCTTGTTCGAAACCTACCTGGATGACTTGGATACATTCTTTATGTATTTGAGCAGTTTCACCAATACACCTCTATATCCAAGAGAATCGGTTATTATCTTTGATGAAGTGCAATTGTATCCTCGGGCTCGTACTGCTATCAAGTATCTGGTTGAAGATGGACGCTACGATTATATCGAGACTGGTTCGCTTGTTTCTATCAAAAAGAACGTTGAGGATATCATGATTCCTTCTGAGGAGGAAGAAATATTGATGTATCCTATGGATTTCGAGGAGTTCTTGTGGGCATTGAACAATGAAACCTTGATGCCTCTTATACGAATGAACTTTCAGAAAAAGCATGAGATGGGACAGATGATGCATCGCATGGCAATGGACTATTTCAGACAGTATCTTATTGTTGGAGGAATGCCACAGGCTGTAGCTAAATTTGTAGAAACTCGAGATTTCAATAAGGTGGATCGTGTGAAGCGACAAATTCTTACCTTATATCGTAATGATATTCAAAAGTATGCTTCAACTTATGTATTTAAAGTTACCCAGATTTTTGATACAATTCCTTCTCAACTTCAAAAACATGAGAAGAAATTTATGTTGAAAGCACTTACAGAAGGGGCGAGAATGCGGGATTATGAAACGGCTTTCTTTTGGCTGGCAGATGCCATGATAGTCAATATGGCCTATAATACGACAGAGCCAAGCATCGGTCTTGGAATGAATACCGATGATACGACATTGAAATGCTATATGGCTGATACGGGTTTGCTCATCAGTCATGCTTTCAATGAAAATACGATAGTATCTGAAAACTTATATAACAAGCTTCTGGTAGATAAACTGGAGTTCAATGGCGGAATGATAGTTGAGAATATTGTGGCTCAGATGTTACGTTCGGCAGGGCATAAGCTGTATTTCTTTTCCAAATATAGTAAGGATGATGCCAAAGAAAGGATGGAACTGGATTTCCTGATAGCCAAAGATACAATAACGTCAAAGCATAATATTTCACCGATAGAAGTGAAGTCAACTAATAGATACACGCTCACTTCTCTCAAAAAGTGCATCGCTAAATATGATAGTTATCTGGCCACTCCGTATGTTTTGCATACGGCTGATTTGAAAGTAGAGGAGGGGATTACTTATTTGCCATTGTATATGACAGGGTTATTATAAGTGGTTTTAGTTGAATGGAAAAGAGGATGTGTCATAAATTTATGATTCACCCTTTTCTTGTTGTTGGAAGAGTAAGAATATGTTGTTGGAAGAGTAAGAATATGTTGTTGGAAGAGATAGGATATGTTGTTGAGGCAGTCTGTATCTTCGGTCGCACAACAGCTGTTGTGCGCTTGCATAACAGCTGATATGCGTATGCACAACAGGTGATGTGCATGCGATGGTCAACTGTTATGCGCCAACTATTATTCAGACTTATGACACACCCTCACTGTTGCTTTATGAAGAATAAGAGAAATACTCTTAAGAAATATCCCGATTTTTTTGGTAATTACGAATATTCAGCGTACCTTTGCAAGATATAACTTAATACAAAACATTATGGCTAATAATTATCAACCTTTCAACCGATCTTTGCTGGCGATGGCTGCCCTTCAAGCCTTGCCGCTATCTCTCTTCGCCCAGAATACAGGCGAAAAACCAAACATCCTGTATATCATGTGCGATGACCACGCCATACAGGCTATCAGCGCCTACGGCAGTGCCATCTCCCAACTGGCGCCTACCCCAAATATTGACCGACTTGCAGAAAGGGGAATGAAATTCAACGAGGCTTTCGTTGAAAACTCGCTTTCTACACCAAGCCGTGCCTGTCTGATGACCGGTCTCTACAGTCATCAGAACGGACAGCGCATGCTGGCAGAGGGCATCGATTCCACCAAAACCTTCTTCTCTGAAATGCTGCAGAAGGCAGGCTATGAGACGGCAGTAGTGGGAAAATGGCACATGTCATGCCGCCCTAAAGGTTTCGATTTCTATCACATCCTCAACGATCAGGGACAATATTACAACCCGACCTTCGCATCAACAGACCATTACGGAGAATACAAGCAGGAAATGGGATATGCCACCGACCTCATCACAGACCATGCCATCGAATACCTCGACCAAAGAGACAGAAACAAGCCATTCTGTCTGCTGGTTCATCATAAGGCACCCCACCGTCTGTGGATGCCTAGCACCAAGTATGTTGGGAAATACGGCAAAGTAAACTTCCCGCTACCTGAAACCTTCTGGGACGACTATGCGACCCGAGGCTCGGCTGCATCCACCCAGAAGATGACTATCGATGAATATATGGAAATGGTACGCGACCTGAAAGTGCCCGAAATGTACGACCCTTCTACACCGGAAGGCAGAGACTCGTATGCCGGACTCATGGGAGAGATGAACCGCATGACACCGCAGCAGCGCGAGGCTATTGATGCCTATTACATGCCGAGAAACAGAGAATTCCTGAGCAAGAATCTCACGGGTAAGGAACTGGTAGAATGGAAATACCAGAACTATATCCGCGACTATATGGCAGTGATTGCTTCGGTGGATGAGAGTGTAGGCCGACTCCTGACTTATCTCGATGAGCATCATCTCACGGATAATACCATCATCGTATACACCTCCGACCAGGGATTCTACATGGGCGAACACGGCTGGTTTGACAAGCGTTTCATGTATGAGGAATCATTCCATACACCGCTCATCATCAGCTATCCTAAGCATATCCAGCCTAAGAGCGAGTGCAACCAGATGGTACAGAACATCGACTTTGCTCCTACCTTCCTCGACCTGGCGGGCTTGAAGAAGCCTGCCTATATGCCGGGCACTTCGCTCCAACCATTGTTTGCCGGACAGCCTGTAAGAAAATGGCGTAAGAGTCTGTATTACCATTATTATGACTACCCTAATTATCATCTGGTACGCAAGCACGATGGTGTGAGAACCGAGCGCTACAAACTGATTCATTTCTACGGCAAGGGTGGTGAAAGAGCCGTTCCAGAAAACAAGTATCAGTGCCAACCGGGAACTTCAGAAAACTGGTGTTTCGAATATCTCAAATCCATCAACTACATCACCGATGATGCCGATATTGACTACTACGAGTTGTATGATATCCAGGTTGATCCGAACGAGCTGCACAACCTCTACGGCAAGCCTGGCATGCAGAAGGTAGAAAAGGAAATGAAGAAGCTCCTCGCTACCTATCGCAGGAATCTGAAGGTAGATGAGTAAAAGAACCGAACAAAATAACATTGATATGAACAAGACAATATGGTTTACAGGGGTAGGTTTGGCGTACCTTCCTACCCTGCTCTGTGCAAAACAAAACACCCCACCCAACATTCTCTTCATACTGTGTGACGACATGGGATATGGCGATCTGGCTTGCTACGGCCAACCTTATATCCACACGCCTAATATAGACCGGATGGCACAGGAGGGAATGAGATTCACCCAGGCTTATGCCGGTTCTCCCGTCTCGGCTCCGTCGAGAGCTACCCTCATGACTGGTCAGCATACGGGACATACACATGTGCGTGGAAACAAGGAATACTGGAGAGGTGTGCCAATGGTAAAATATGGCAACAACGAGGAGTATTCTGTCGTAGGACAGGAACCTTACGACCCGCAGCATAAGATTCTGCCCGAAATCATGAAGGACGAAGGATATAGAACCGGCGTATTCGGGAAATGGGCTGGCGGATATGAAGGTTCGGCTTCTACTCCCGACAAGCGTGGCGTGGACGAATTCTATGGCTATATCTGCCAGTTTCAGGCTCATCTCTATTATCCTAACTTCCTGAATCGCTACAGTCGTGTAATGGGAGATACAGCAGTGGTAAGAGAGGTAATGGAACAGAACATCCAGCATCCGATGTTCGGCAAGGATTATTTCAAGCGCAAACAGTATTCTGCCCGCATCATCCACGACAAGGCACTGGAATGGATTGACAGACAGGATAAGGAACATCCTTTCGTAGGATTCCTTACCTATACCCTGCCGCATGCCGAACTGACCCAGCCGGAAGACTCTATTCTAGAGAATTACCAGAAACAGTTCTTTACCGATAAAACCTGGGGCGGATGGGAAGATTCGAGATACAACGCTGCGGTTCATACCCATGCACAGTTTGCCGGAATGATTACCCGACTGGACCAGTATGTAGGCGAAATCTTCGCCAAGCTGAAGGAGAAGGGACTCGACAGGAATACCGTTGTCATCTTTACTTCAGATAACGGGCCGCATGAAGAAGGTGGTGCTGATCCAGAGTTCTTCGGTCGCGACGGTAAGTTAAAAGGTCTGAAGCGCCAGTGCTACGAAGGCGGCATCCGCATACCATTTATCGCCTGGTGGCCTGAGCATATCAAGGCAGGAGCGGTGAACGATACCCAGTTTGCCTTTTACGATCTGCTGCCTACTTTCTGCGATTTGGCTGGCATCAGAAACTTTGCCAAGCGTTATACCAACAGAAAGTTGGCTGGTGATGGTTTCGACGGAATCTCTATCGCTCCTACCCTTCTGGGCAAGGATGCAGAGCAGAAACATCACGATTACCTGTACTGGGAATTTCACGAAACCGACCAGATTGGCGTGAGAAAGGGCGACTGGAAACTGGTGGTAGTAAAAGGCGAACCGCGGCTCTATAATCTGGCTTCCGATATCCACGAAGACCATAATGTGGCGGCAGAACATCCGGAGATTCTTGCCGAACTCCTGGCTGCCATCAGAAAGGAGCATCGAGACAGCAAGGATTTCGAAATTACGCTGCCAAAGTTCTGATTTTCTCTCCCGGTTACAGAGAGATAGAGATTACAACTAGATTCAAGAAAAAATGATGAACGACAACATAGCAAATCCCTTTGCCAAGCCACTGTATGTAATGCTGAAGCCTGCGGGTGCCCATTGCAACCTGGCATGCAAATACTGTTATTATCTGGAGAAGAACAAGCTCTATCCCACTGCTCAGCGACATCTGATGAGCGATGAGATGCTGGAACAGTTTACCCGAGAATATATTGAGGCGCAAACCATGAACCAGGTGCTCTTCACCTGGCATGGTGGCGAGCCTCTGCTGCGCTCCATCGACTTCTACCGCAAGGCTTTATCCCTACAGCAAAAGTATGCTGGAGGCAGGCGCATCGACAACGTAATTCAGACCAACGGCACGTTGCTGACCGATGAATGGTGCGAGTTTTTCGCCCAGAACCATTGGCTGGTAGGCATCTCTATCGATGGTCCGCAGCCTGATCATGACCATTACCGGCTGACGGCTGCGGGAAAACCATCGTGGAAGAAGGTGATGCAAGGCATCAAACTGCTGAAGAAACACGGGGTAGAATGGAATGCGATGGCGGTGGTGAATGCCTATAATGCCAATCATCCGCTGGAGTTCTACCGCTTCTTCAAGGAAAACGGCTGTCAGTTTCTGCAGTTCACACCTATCGTTGAGCGACTGACCCGACATGAGGATGGCCGTACCCTGGCAAGTCTTGCCGACAAGGATGAGATTTCTCTGAGCGAGGCATCGGTTGCGCCGGAGCAGTGGGGCAACTTTCTCTGTGCGATTTTCGATGAGTGGGTACGGAAGGATGTGGGCAAAATCTTCGTTGAGATTTTCGACTGCACACTGGCAAACTGGATGGGTGTTTCTCCCGGCATCTGTGCTTATTCCAAGGAATGCGGTCATGCGGGAGTGATGGAGCACAATGGCGATGTTTATTCCTGCGACCACTTTGTTTTTCCGGAGTATAAGTTGGGCAATATCCGTGACCATTCGCTCATCGACATGCTTTATGGTGAGCAGCAACAGGAGTTCAGCCGTCTGAAACACAGTTCTCTTCCCCGCCAGTGCAAGGAGTGTGACATGGAGTTTGCCTGTCATGGAGAATGCCCAAAGAACCGCTTCATGAAAGATAAGTATGGCGATTCCGGTCTCAACTATCTCTGTCCGGGTTATTACCATTATTATCAGCATGTAGCGCCCTACATGGATTACATGAAGCAGGAACTCATGGCGCAGCGCCCACCTTCGAACATCATGAAAGTTGTACAGTAAGCATGACAGATTCTAAAAAAACAGCAAAATACTTGGAAAAAAGTTAGAAATATCGTACCTTTGCAGGCAAAAAGCAATTTTACGAATATGAAAAGAATCAAAATGCCACTCTTGGCAAGAATCATCATTGCCATCCTGTTGGGTGTAATCTTCGGCAATTTCTTCAATGAAGCGGCCGTCAGAGCGTTTCTCACCTTCAACGGCATCTTCAGCCAGTTTCTGGGCTTTATGATACCGCTCATCATCATCGGTCTCGTAACACCAGCCATTGCCGACATCGGTCACGGAGCCGGAAAACTCCTCCTTGCCACTGTGGGCATCGCCTTTGCCGACACCATCCTGGCGGGTCTTCTTGCCTATGGCACAGGCTCGGCACTCTTTCCTAACATGATTGCCAATTCTGCCCATGTGGCAGTAGATAAAGTGGAAGAACTCAAACCCTTCTTCGAAATCAAGATACCTGCCATGGTAGATGTGATGAGTGCCCTCGTTTTCTCGTTCATTGCCGGACTGGGCATTGCCCACAAAGGCAGCCGCACCATGCAGAACGTTTTTCAGGAATTCAAGGAAATCGTATCAGGTATCATTGCCAAAGTCATCATTCCCCTACTGCCCCTTTATATCTTCGGCATCTTCCTGGGCATGACTTTCTCCGGCGAAGCCTACCACATTCTGCTGGTCTTCGCACAGATTATCCTCGTGATTCTCGTACTTCATATCGTCATCTTACTTTACGAATATCTGTTGGCTGGCGGCTTGTCCCACAAGAATCCTTTTAAGCTGTTATTCAACATGTTGCCAGCCTACTTCACGGCACTTGGCACATCATCATCAGCAGCCACCATTCCGGTAACTCTGAAGCAGACCTTGAAAAACGGCGTCACCGATGGAATTGCCGGATTCACCATTCCGCTCTGTGCCACCATCCATCTCTCGGGATCAATGATGAAGATTACCTGTTGTGCGCTCACCATCTGTCTCATCAATGGTATGCCGTGCAATCTCCCCCTCTTCCTCAACTTCATCTTCGTGCTTGCCATCTGCATGGTAGCAGCTCCGGGAGTTCCGGGAGGAGCCGTCATGGCAGCGCTAGGTCCGCTAGCCTCAGTTTTAGGTTTCAATGCTGATATGCAAGCACTTATGATAGCCCTCTATATTGCGATGGACAGTTTCGGCACCGCCTGCAATGTAACCGGCGATGGCGCCATTGCTATAGTCGTGGATAAGATATTCAGAAAGGATAAATAAAAAATAAAGAGGTGTGCTATAAGTCCATGACACACCTCTTTTTTCAAAAAGCCTCAATAGATACCATCTATCAACTTATAGCCAGAATCTTTCGTTTATCTATAATAAAAGTATTATCTTTGCAGCCGAAATCAAAATTACAAATAAGAAAATAAAAAAACAAAGAGAAAAATGACAATGGAAACAAGAAAAGAAATAGCAGCTGAGAAGAAGCGTTGTGGTTCGCATAATTGCACACAGGCTGTGCTCTGCACCTATCACGACTTCGCCGGCATGGAAGAAGAAACCATCAAGAACGCTGGCAATGCCTTTGCTGCAGGTATGGGTAACATGGAGGGAACCTGCGGAGCCCTCGTTGGCGCTGGCATCGTACTTGGACTCGCAACACAAGACAAAGCGAAGTCTATCAAGGGCATGAGAATGATAATGGATAAGTTTAAGCAACGCAATGGTGCCACACAATGCAAATTGCTCAAAGGTGTGGGTACGGGAAAGGTGCTTCGCGAATGCCCTCTTTGCGTGGCTGACGCTTCTGAATTTCTGGAAGAGATTCTGGAAAAGGAAGGTATTCAGAAGTAAGTAACAATATGGCTAAGTATAAAGCAATTAACGAGCAAAACCGCTGCGTGGCATGTGGTGTTTGCGTGAAAATATGTCCTAAGGATGCCATCAGCATTTACAAGGGATGCTATGCCCAGATAGATGAGGAGAAGTGCATAGGCTGCGGCATCTGCGAGAAAAACTGTCCGGCAGGAGTAATCCATAAAGTTTTAAGACAACCCGTTTAATTTCATCAAATTGATTCGCATGGCAAAACAGAAAAATAAGAAATGGAGTGATTACCTGTGGCTCGTATCTGCCACCTATTTCATCCTCGGATTCTTCAATATTGTGTTCGCATGGCTCGGAGTCATCTGTTTTCTGATTCCGCTGCTCATGGCCATATTCGGAGGTGGAAAGGGATATTGCAACAACTATTGTGGACGAGGACAACTCTTCCTGCAAATAGGAAACACCCTGGGATGGTCGCGCAAGAAGGCGGCACCAAGATGGTTCTCGTCTAAATGGTTCCGCCATGGCTTCCTCCTGTTCTTCATGTTCTTCTTCATACAGATGATCATCCTCACCACAATGGTGGCAAAGGGCACAGAAGATCTCCATCAGACCATCCACCTGCTATGGACCTTCAACGTGCCATGGCATTGGGCTTACCCGGTAGAGATTGAGCCATGGAAGGCGCAGTTTGCCTTCGGTCTCTACGGCATCATGCTCACCTCGCTGATTGTGGGCGTTCTGCTCACCATTATCTATCGTCCAAGAACCTGGTGCGTGTTCTGTCCTATGGGCAACATGACACAGCTGATATGTAAACTCAAAGCAAGATAATTTCAAGCAAGATAACTCAAAGCAAAATGAATCTGCAACAACTCAAATATATCGTAGCAATCAACCGCTTTCGCAACTTTGCGAAGGCGGCAGACTCGTGCAATATTTCCCAACCCACACTCAGCGCCATGCTGCTGAAGTTAGAAGAAGAACTCGATGTGCGCATCTTCGACCGCACCAACAAACAGGTAACACCAACGAGTGCAGGAGAGAAAATCATCCTTCAAGCTAAAAAGACACTTTTGGAGCTAGAGAAAATCACAGAACTCGTGGCTGAAGAAAAGAACCAGATTGGCAAATCTCTGTCTCTCTCCGTAGGTCCCTCCATTGCTCCTTACATTCTTCCCAAATTCATCAAGCATTACAGAAAAGATTATCCTGAAGTAAACCTCTCTATTCAAGAGATGAAATCAGAAGAAATGTTTCATGTTTTGCAAGATGGAGAAATAGATGCTGGCATTGCTATTTCAGACCTGCCTCGTAAAGGAATACTTGAGATTCCGCTTTACACAGAACGCTTTTATGTATATTTATCGGAAGACTGCTGGCGCAAGCTGCCCGTGTTCAAGCCAGAGAATCTGGAACATGAGAACATGTGGATTATGAAAGAAGCACAATGCCTTCGCGATAGTTCCTTCTCCTTCTGTAAAGCAAGGAGCAAAGGGCACCACATCTATGAGTCAGGCAGCATAGAAACTTTAATTCGCATCGTGGATGAGAACGGCGGGTTCACCATCATTCCAGAGATGCACCTCGAATTCCTAAATGAGGCACAACGCAAGAATGTAAGAAAGATAGAAGGAGATTATCTTTCCCAGAGACGCATCTCCCTATACATTAGGGAAGACTATATCAAAGAACGGATGCTTAACACCATCATCAACAGCATGAAAGAATTTATGCCAGCGCAGATGATGAATGAAGACAACTGGAAATATGGGATAAGACTGTAAAACTGGAGTCTCCAGTTTTACAGTAAACTTGAAAATTTAGAACTTAATCCAGGTCAGCTTCTTCCAAATTCCCTCGAAAGGACCATGGGAGTGATACTTGAGCCAGAGGTTGGAGAAGAGGCATTGCACTACCACCATGGCAATACCCACAAAGAAGGCATAGGTGATGCCGAGTTTCGTCTGGAGATTGAAGCCATAATAAGCAAACAGTCCACAACCGATGATAGACTGGAGAAAGTAGTTGGTCAAACTCATCTTGCCAAACTGGCGCAGGAACGACAATCCCTTTCTGAACCATTCCTTTCCGTACCACAACAATATGAATCCTGATACTACAAACGAGAGGATGAAGAAGTTGTAGATAGGATAAAGCCAATTGTTCCATGTTTCCATGTGGCGCACATCAGCTATGCCTCCCACAATCAATACCAGGATGGAAACCGCCAGCACCTTCTTCCACAAAGCCAGGTTGTTGTTCTCATTGTAGAACCAACGCTTTCTACCCACCAGCATTCCAAGTATGAAGAGGCAGATAGTCTGCGTATGTCTTCCCTTCATCATACACCAGTAATAAGTAGCCACCTGTCCGTATCGCAGGTTGCCATAAGCATTCTCCAGGAAACTGCCGTGCTGATGACCATTATACATATTTCCATACACTTCTCTCAATGCCGATGCATCCACCTGCCATCCCGAAATGAGGGAGTAGATTTCTACCGGTTGGATAAAGAGGAAGGCAACCACCCACCAGAGCCATTTGGTAGGAAGATAACTCAATGGGATGAGAACCAGTCCATAGATGGCATAGGAGAAGAGGATGTCGCCATCAAAGAAGGCGGTGTTCACGATACCGAGCATTGCCAGGAGGAACATTCGCCAGGCGAATCTACCCGAAAAGCAATTTCCACGCTGCTGCTGATTATCATTCATGATAAAGAAGCTTAATCCGAAGAGCAGGGCAAAGATGCCATACATCTTTCCCGACAGCAGCAATGCCAGCACATCTGCCATCCAATCATCACAACCCAGCGTATAAACATGCGCTATACTTCCGTCATACATATTGAAATGCTCCACGGAATGATAGAGAATAATACCTGCCACTGCTAATCCTCGCAAGGCATCAGCCACATCAATACGGCTGTTTTTCAATCCTAATGTCTTGTAAAAATTCATTTTGATAATGTTATGTTAGTTATTATGAGTTGGCAAAGGTATAACATTTTATTGGAAAAAGCGAAGAAATTCATATTTTTTTCGAATCACTTCGATTCTGACATATCCGTCAGAATCGAAGTGAAAGCCAATCATCGAACTTCACGTTCTGAAAGGTATGGATGCCCAGCTTCTCGGCAGCCTCGCAGTTTTCCTTCAGATCATCGAAGAAGAGGGTTTCATCGGGATGGATGTTCGCCTGCTTGACTACCTCTTCATAGATACGGGCATCAGGCTTAGCCAAATGCATTCGCTGAGAGAGGAAACAGTGCTCGAAATAATCCTCTACCCCATGGTTCTGATAAGGGAAGAGATGCTCCACGCAATAATTCCAGTGTATATCAATGGTATTGCTCAAGAGGAAGAGGCGGTAACCAGCCTTCTTCAACTGCAGGAGTCGCTTCTTTTTCTCATCAGGAATCTCCACCAGCATCTTGTTGGCAGCATCGATGATCTCTTCATTCGTCACATCAGCTCCAGTCAACTCACGGGCTGCATCGCAGAATGCTTCGGTGGTAATCATTCCCACACCCAGTTTGCTCATCAGCTTCATCCCCTCACTCTGGGGATTCGGATTCGCCAGTTCCCCCATTTCTATCGCCTTGAAAGCCCCGATGCATCCTTCCGGATTGAGTTTCACCAGGACATTACCTAAATCGAATATGATATTCTTGTATTGCATAATCTACACCTTATTTTAAATCGCACTTTTAATCTTTAATTAGATACTTTCTGCAAAAGTACTGTAAATTCGGGAGAAAACAAATGATTTGGAAAAGGAATGGCGGGAATATAACATTTATTAGTAAAAGAGGAAAGCCTATGTATGAGAAAATTTTTCTAAAACTAATGTCACTATTGCCACACTCCAAGTTAACCAATTGTTTTTTAGCTATTTAAGCATTGCAACAAGGGCATTTTCTATTATCACCTATTGCCACACTCGGGCGAAAAACGGGGGATTCTCAGCGAAAAAGCAGAGGAATACTTATTGTTTTCGCAGAAAAACATTAAAAAAGTGGAGAAAAAGGCTTGCGGTTTCGAACATTTTGTATTTTTGCAACCAACAGGAAAAATTCCTGCCGATTCCACCTAGAAGCTTACGACTCCTGTGAAACCACTTTTTATATAATTTTAATTCCAAAAACCTATGACACAAGCAGATTTAATCAGACTCTACTTCGCTAAAGGAGATGTTTACAACTCATGGAACTATTGCTTCAATTGAGCACGGATGACCGACACGAAGGTCACGAATGACCGGCGTAGCCGGGCACATTTGCCCAACGCTTCGGGCAAATCTGGGCAAAGTCATCGACAACCCTAAGTATCACCCTATCAACAAATTAGCAGAAATATGAAGTTTACTATTACAAGAATCAACAAACAGAACAAGCTGATGGTCAGTTCGAAAACCGTAGAACGGTTTCTGGAGCGCATCGCTAAAGATGATGCCAAGCTGAGTGTCACCAATTTCAGAATGAGTGTGCCGCTCATGGAGGCCGACTACCAGTACTACAAAGGCATCAAGGAATGGCAGCACGTTTATCCAGCCGCAGAATTCAACAAGGATGAAAGCGGCAATCTCGTCTTCCAGAAATCAAACGGGCTGGTGATGCTCCACTTCATCAACCTCATGTCGGACCAGGAAAAAGATGCCGTCAAGAAGACGGTCAGTCTGCTGCCGATGACCTTCGCTGCCTTTGAAGGAGCCGACGGCAGAAGCCTCATTGTGCTCGTAAGCATCTGCAACGAAGAAGGAAAAATCCCGACAAAAGAAGCCGACGCCGACTTACTCTACCAGTCTGCCTACGAACAGGTAAAAACGCTCTACCAGTCGCAGGTACAGGCAGCCATCAAACCCGAAAAGCCATCATTGGCATCCAACTTCATGCTTACGCTTGATGACTCTCCTTATTATAACAGCAAGGCAGTGGCGATGCGCATCTCACAAAATATGAAGAGGGTAGCCTCAGCCCCTAAAAATGTAGACGATTTAAAGACATACGATGACTATGAATTTCTCTACCGCAAGGCAGCAGAAGAGACGAAGGAAGAGATGAAAAAAGCCAACATCTCATGGCAGAACGATGAAGACCGGTTCCTTGCCGGTTTCTCAGCCATCGCAATCAAGCTCTGCAACATGGGCCTCAGCGAAGAAGAAGCTTTCATCCATATCCGCCGCAACAACTGGGGACATGTGACAGAAGAGAAACTCCGCCAGATAGTGGGCACCGCTTACGATACCCATTCCAAAGACAGGAAGACGGAGAAATCAGCCTCAGGCAGAAAGGGCCGTGCCAACATTCTGCAGATGATCAGATACCTGGAGAGCCGGTACCAGTTCCGTTACAATACCGTGATGAAATATACCGAATACCGCCCGAACAATTCATGGGTTGGCGATTTCAGACCGGTGGATGCCCGTGTGCAGAAAAGCATGACGCTGGATGTTCAGATAGCCGACATCCACGTAAGCATCAAGGATGTAAGGAATTTTCTAGAGTCAGACCGCATCAGAAACTACAGCCCAATAGAGTCCTATCTCTATGACTGTCTGGGAAAATGGGACGGCAAGGACCGCATCCGTGCCCTGGCACGAACCGTACCCACCAACAATCCTCATTGGGAAGACTGGTTTTACACCTGGTTTCTGGGAATGGTTGACCAGTGGCGCGGCATGTATCGCTGTCAATATGGCAACAGTACCATGCCGCTGCTTATTTCCAAGCAGGGTTACAACAAGAGCACCTTCTGCCGCCGTCTCATCCCTACCGAATTATCGTGGGGCTTTACCGACAATATGATTCTCTCAGAAAAGCGTCAGGTTCTGCAGGCGATGTCACAATTTCTGCTCATCAATCTCGATGAGTTCAATCAGTTTGAGCAGATTTCGCCAATTAAGCAATGTTTTCTGCAGGTTTTCGAGCCTGCAAGTACCCCGGAAAATGGCCTGATGGCCAGATTTTGAAGCATTTGGTTTCGAATCATAATCAGAATAAAAAGAACCAGTTTGATTCTGGTAGTTAGGAAATAACCTATTTTCCATCTCAAATAAAAAGAACGGCATCGTAAAAGTTCCATCGCTCGATGCAACAGAACGTTATAGATGGATGTTCATTTGAATCATAATCCAAAAGAAAAAGGTTATTCTGTTAGGGATTCAGCTGTTAGGTTAGCAAACAACAGATTCGTCTGCTTCAGGCCGAAGCCCGTAAGGAATGTTCCGAGGCAATAGCCAAGGACACTGGGATGATGTTTCTTCCCATGGAAATGTCATCCGAACCCGTCTGTCCAGAGAACTATCTTTTCGGCATAACCCTAACCTTTCCCAATGGAACGATAGTCACCATCAAGAAAGGTAGTGCCAAATCAATCATGCATCTGATGAAACTTTACGAGAAGGAGGCCTTGCTATGTTTGGATTAAACGAAAACACCCAGTATTACGTCTGCCAGCGATATGTCCGAATGAACATGGGCATAAATGGCTTGTATCAGATTGTGAGAACCGAGATGGAACTTCCGCCACTTGGTGGTGCGGTATTCATCTTCTTCTCCAAGAACCGCTAGCAGGTAGAATTGCTCAAATGGGATGGCGACGGTTTCTTGCTGTATCAGAAGCGACTGGAGCGAGGAACCTTTGAATTACCATTCTTTGATCCCCAAAGCAAACAATGCAAAATGCCGTACAAGACGCTATCTGCCATCATGAGCGGAATTTGCCTGAAAAGTATGAGATATAGGAAACGGCTTAATCTATAGGCGCATAAGATTATATTTAATGAACTGTGTATCAACAAGATAGAAAAATAAATATCTAAAAATCCTTGCATATCTCGATATTTTTTCGTACCTTTGCACTATGAAAAAAGGACGAAATTATAGTACTTTTAAAGAAACAGCTTCAGCTTGCAAACGAACAGCTTCAGCAAGCTAATGCTACGGTGAGTTCATTGACTACACAGGTCAACGAACTCATTGAACGTATAAAGTCATTAGAAGAATTACTCGTCCAGAAAGGAATCGCCATTGACAAAGCGAATCGTCAGAACAAGGCACTCGGCAAGCTCGTTTCAGGCAAGAAGTCCGAACGTCAGGAAAAGAATCCACAAGACTCGATGACCCAGGAGGAATTTGACAAGAAGAAAGCAGAGCAGGCCGAAAAGAGAAAGGCACGCAAAAACAACGGAGCCAAGCGTGACATGCATTACGAGATGAAAGAGGTGCATGTTACGATAGATCCAGTCATGGATGCAGAGTTTTTGAAGACGTTGCGTCTCTTCGGAACTCGTACCTGTATACGTTACAGCATGGAACCCATCAAATTCATCAAGACTGTATCACATCAACACTTATACTGATGGAAGTATCATATATCCGGGGAAAACTCCGCCGGCTCTGTTGTTGAATTCTTCCTATTCACCTTCCTTTGCAGCAGGACTCCTGCAGATGCGATACATCTATTCCATGCCGGTAGAGCGAATCATCAAATACTTTGCCGACAATGGGTTTACGTTAAGGAAAGCCACGGCAAACAAACTGATTGCCAGAAGTGCCGATGTACTGGAAAACTTCTATAAGGCTATCTGCCAAGTAGTGTTGCAGCAGGATTATGTCTCGGCAGACGAGACATACCATAAAGTGCTGTTAGCCAAGACAAAGCCTACGGACAAGGGTTCGAAGAAAGGCTACTTCTGGGCTGTAAGTGCGCCTAAACTGGGACTTGTCTTCTTCGTATATGAGGATGGATCACGCTCTGAGCAGGTCATACTTAACATATTCTCTGATTATAAAGGTACCATACAGAGTGATGCATATGCTCCTTACCGGAAACGGAGTCGGATGCTTATCCTGACATTATGAGAATCGCCTGCCTGCAGCATGTCAAGAGAGATTTCATCGACTGCGGCAAGGAAGACAAGGATGCTCAGGAGGTCGTAGATATCCTCAACAGATTTTATCGAGAAGACAAAAAACATAAGGTTGGGGTAAATGGATGGACCGTTGAAGACCATCTAGCCTATCGGCAGTCATATGCACCGGACATTTTGCAGGATTTATTGGAGAAACTGGAGGAAATATCTTCCAGGAAAGATTTGCTGCCCAAGTCTACCTTGGCGCAGGCGGTCGGCTATGCCCTTAATGAATATAATGCCATTTGTGACATCTTCAAAAGAGGTGATACGGCTCTCGATAACAACTATATTGAGAGAATCCAGAGGTACATATCACTATCAAGAAGAAACTCAATGTTCTTTGGTTCGCACGAAGGAGCAAGCCGGGCGGCTATCCTATATTCCATCGCCATCTCATGCAGGCTGAATGGCATTAATCTGTTTGAATACATATGCGACGTAATAGAAAAGACTGTAGAATGGCAACCCAATACCCCATTAGAAAAATATAGAGACTTACTTCCTGACCGATGGAAAAAGCAGCAACAGCATTAATTTAATCAGCTGTTACTGCTTTTTTTTGAATTATGCAAGGTATAAACGCGGAGCCGCTTACAAAAGAGTGTGGCAATGCGTGGCATTAGGTGGCAACAGAAATACCGCTTACTGCCACGCATTATTCACTTATAATCAGCGAGTTAAATCAAAGGTAACAGATGTGGCAATAAAAACAGAAAAACATTTTCGTATAAGAATCATAAAGGTAGGAATAAACTTCTTTTTACTTTACCATTCGCATGTATTGGCAATTGTGCAGAAATCATGAACTTCATTATGCGAACTCATCCACTTCATTTCACGAGTTCATCTACTTCATTTCACGAGTTCATCTACTTCATTGAGTTGACACATACGGCTGCGGTGGCTGAAGGAGTCGAATGCAGTGGCTGAAGGAGTCGAATGCAGTGGCTGAAGGAGTCGAATGCAGTGACCGGAGGAGACGAATGCGATAGCTGAAGGAGTCGAATGCAGTGACCGGAGGAGACGAATGCGATAGCTGAAGGAGTCGAATGCAGTGACCGGAGGAGTCGAATGCGATAGCTGAAGGAGTCGAATGCGATAGCTGAAGGAGTCGAATGCGATAGCTGAAGGAGACACATTTGCACATTATTACATAAAGATAGCACCTTGACCGTACTAAACATACAGTCAAGGTGCTACAGTACAAATAATCTTCCTCCTCTAATTATCCATCGTTTTGCTATTGCTTATTCCTTAACTCTTCTATCAAGTCATTTACAATATATGTATCACTCATTAGATGCAAGCCAAGTTCTTTGTCATGTAACATACGGCAAACGTCAGAGTCATAGAATATCTGTAAAGCCCTGTCGGTTGATATATGTAACGTATCAGCTAGTTGCTTTATGATACGAGCGATTTTATTCCATAATAAGAAATCCAACATAATTATATCCTTTCATATGATTTGAATTGTAAATACTTATCAACTATCTCCTGGCTTAAAATGCAAATCTGATAGTTGGGCTTGTGATAAACCAACTGGCGAAGAGTATGCTCAACATCTGCATAGCCATTGATATAGGCTTCTACAGCATCAATCACACGGTCGTCAGCCACTCCTCCTTCAATGATGTCATACCCACTCCAAGGCTGCTTTCCTTTTCTGCTGTCAACAATGAAGTCGAGCCATTCCTTATCGTAAGCATCAAATCGTTTTACCTTGCTGTCTTGTGGTAGAGCGAACTCATAGGTGTTCACTATAGCTTGCTTGGCTCGTCTGATGGTCTTGATACGGACAGCCCATTTGGAAGCTTGTTCAAACAAAGGCGTAAGATAGAAGCCTGGACCGAAATCCAAGTCCTTTCTTCCAATGCTTACTAAAGGATGCTCAACAATGACATTTGAACCATGATATAATATTTGCTTTTCCATTATTCTTTTCTTTCCCAATTTTTAAGAGCTTCGACCACATCACTTGCCACAGCTTCCTGGCTCTCGGTATGTAGAGTGTCATAGCAATCTTGGATGAGACTCTTGATTAGCCCCACCTTATCCAATCGCTTTCTCATTTCAGACGGCGATATACCCATTTTTTGTGCCGAAGCCTCGATAGCCAACACCGTAAAGGCGAGGCGTTCGAACTCTGGGTCACTTTTCAGCAACAGTTCTCTATCTTCCATTCTTTACAAAATATTGTATTTGGATGCAAATTTATAGATTTTCTCTGATATTCCACTCTATTTCAGAGTTAAATTAAGAAAAACAGCCCGATTTTACTAATTTCTTTACTAAACATTCCTGAATTACACTCAATTTCTGCACTTTTTGCGATGCAGATTGGAAGCTCTGTGTTTTCCCCTCTAAAGCACCATGGTGAGTGGTTTGTCGGAATTTCCGACAAACCACTTTTTTCTTACAAAGTCTATTTAACGTTAAGTTTATTTCTTTTGCTAAAATTCTTCGTACAAAAAAACGAAGTAATCAATATTTTTAGTATCTTTGTGGCGTAAACATTCAAACTAAGCGTTATGGAAAAGGATTATCAGAACAACAACAGCATATCAGACGCTGCAAACAACAACGAAGAATCGAACAAGCCCGAACATGAAATAAAGGTAGAAATCGTTAGCATTGAAGTAGTAGGCGAAGATACTCCCCCGAAGCACTCTAAGAAATATGAGCGTTGGGTGACAACAGCCTTTTGTCCTTCGCTGTTTGGGTTGCCTGCATAGGATACTGTGTCAACAATCCCCAATCAATCTACGGCGTGTTGGCCCTTATCGTCACATCAGCATTGTTTTTCTTATCTATTGGGCAAATGGTGTTTCTTAGTTCAGAAGAATAGTTTTGCTGAGTTCTTTTGCCACATTCCACTTCCTCAATACATTTTACCGCACTATCATATACTGACAGAGATACTTTTATCTTTTCCGTTCTTCTTTTGAAAAGATTGAAGTCCGTGGAGAACAAGACTCTTTCTTGCCTATATTCCAAGATATTCAGAAACTGCGCCAGCCCCTATGCCATTCTCGTGTATATAATATATATTTTGATTCCTACATCAAACCACAACAGAAGATGGTGTTACTTTTGGAACTTTGCGTTGTATATCTTTTGATTCCTACATCAAACCACAACGATGCGGATTACAATTCGTTTGGTATTAAGTTGTATATCTTTTGATTCCTACATCAAACCACAACGTTGTAACAATAGTGGTTTTTCCAGAACCAGTTGTATATCTTTTGATTCCTACATCAAACCACAACCACTTCATCATTCGGTGTATTATCTATCTGTTGTATATCTTTTGATTCCTACATCAAACCACAACCTGTAATAATTCAATTTATACATAACTAATGTTGTATATCTTTTGATTCCTACATCAAACCACAACTTTATATCTTTCAACTTCTATAGCGATTCGGTTGTATATCTTTTGATTCCTACATCAAACCACAACTGGTCGGGTACGGTAAATGATGATAAATTAGTTGTATATCTTTTGATTCCTACATCAAACCACAACGTATCTTCGTTGCGTGATTGTCTACACCGAGTTGTATATCTTTTGATTCCTACATCAAACCACAACTACACCGATATTCAGTCTGTCCGTGTTCTTGTTGTATATCTTTTGATTCCTACATCAAACCACAACAATTTAGGTAGTGGTTCATCTTTAAGTAAGTTGTATATCTTTTGATTCCTACATCAAACCACAACTTATTGGAGTGATGATAAATTTCATATTAGTTGTATATCTTTTGATTCCTACATCAAACCACAACTTCTGACTGATTTCGCTCCACCTACGACCGTTGTATATCTTTTGATTCCTACATCAAACCACAACTTATTGGCAAATCCAAAATTAGCCATCGCTGTTGTATATCTTTTGATTCCTACATCAAACCACAACCATACCTGCCAACAAAGCGGTTTTGAGGTGTTGTATATCTTTTGATTCCTACATCAAACCACAACCACGATTGCACCCTTTGCCACGTCCTGCAGTTGTATATCTTTTGATTCCTACATCAAACCACAACCTTCTCGAATGTCGGGTTCTTTCTGCCGAAGTTGTATATCTTTTGATTCCTACATCAAACCACAACAATGAGACGTTTAAGATTGGATATAATGGGTTGTATATCTTTTGATTCCTACATCAAACCACAACCTACAGGTTATAAATAAAAAATTGGGCGCGTTGTATATCTTTTGATTCCTACATCAAACCACAACTATCATTGTATATCTTTTGATTCCTACATCAAACCACAACCTATTTAGGTTTGATTCAAACCACAACATCTCATTATGTTGTATCTTTTGATTCCTACATCAAACCACAACAACATCCCATGGTTATTTATTCGATTCCTACATCAAAAAATTTGGTTGTTGTATATCTTTTGATTCCTACATCAAACCACAACCACGATATGTTGATTTAGTGTATCGTTTGTTGTATCTTTTTGATTCCTACATCAAACCACAACTTGTCCTTTTTACTAATTCCTTTTGATGTTGTATATCTTTTGATTCCTACATCAAACCACAACCTACAGATTTGAACATACTGATTTTCAGCGCATAACAAACACTCTATCTAATAAGAAATGGTGAGTAGGATATAATTTCTAATGCAAAAGTACTAAAAAAACTCCAATTGAATAGGTTCGCTGATAACTTTTTTCGATATTTTACTCTTATTAATACTTTTGGGCTTACCCCAGAAGTTATAGATATCTCCATATTGCTTATCTGTTACACTTAACAAACTTACTTTTCCAGCCTCCGGAAGCAAAGATTTTACCCGTTTTACATGCACTTCCAAACTTTCCCTTGATGCACAATGACGGATATAGACAGAAAATTGCATCATAGAGAAACCATCTTTCTCCAAGTTTTTACGAAAAAGAGAAGCAGCCTTCATCTCTTTTTTCGTAGTAACAGGTAAATCGAAAAACACAAATAACCACATTATATGATAAGCATTTAGTCTATCTTCAGTCATGTCATAATAGGTAAGGAAAGTTTTTTTATTTCTCCAGAATAATATTTAACAAGAGAGGCAGTTGTTATGGTCAAAGCTATCTGCAAAGGTCGTTTAACCTTCCCTATATTGACATCACAATTCAACATACGCATTATCTCAGGCTTTGATTCTTTATTCAATTCGGAAATTCCTTTGCCATAAAGTCGATAAACGATTTCATCTACAAATGGCCGATATGGTTCCATAACATCATCAGCTAAAGGAAAAGCATTATATCTGCTTTTATGGAAGATACCCAAATTCGGAAGTAAACCAGAACCTAACAAAGCACGTGCAACAGCTGCACGTAATATAGCATAGCCATAATTTAGAAGAGCATTAGGCGGACATCCATCCCTTTCTCTTTTAAAGGAGTTACCGAAAAGGCTATTCCAATACACCTTTGCCGCTAATCCCTCCCTATTGTCTGAATCTCCACTCTTAACATTATTATAATAAGGTTTGAGAATATCTTTTTTCTTACCAGCAAGTCCCAAGACTGCGGATTGATTTGCTATTTTTGACTCTATAATCTGTTTCCAGGCCTGCTTTTTCATGGGCTCACTAACAGCAAGCTGAAATTTTAAACTTTCAGCTTGCGTTGTATTAGCATCTAAGCTTTGCAACATAGATGTTGGCATCATCTTGTTATCACATAAGATAACAGCAACATTATTCTTTACCAACTCGTTGAGAAGCGGCAAAGTAATGTTTATCATTTGATTTTCCAAGACAACACACCCAATATCTTCTATAGGGCGTGTTACCTTGTCGTCGCTATCTTTCCAAGAGATTACAATCTGGCAATTCTTGAGTGAAAGACAAACTGGAGTTGAAAAGAACAATGTCTGCTTAATCATATCATTTTTATCTTAATCTTTTAATTTCACCTAATTCATTAATCTCGAAATCATAGCCTTGAACTAAGGCATTGAGCTGAGTATGAAGCATAATTATTGAAGGGCGCAATTCTTCTCCTTGCTTAAATGCGCCATTTTTCACTTTAAGTTCTGTACTTAGACGAGCCTCCTCATGATGTTTCAACTTTATTGTTGCATAGTCAACATTTCGTCCTTTCATTCTCATTGCAGATAATCCCACAACTTTATAGAGACGTTTGTTATTATCCATAAGAGAAGCATCCCATATCTCATTTGGAGATTTTTCGTAAAGAAGTACCATTGTTCCTATCTTTAAAGAATATGCAAATGGATAATCATGTTCACTCTTCAACGGCACAATATTTTTTCCAACAGCGACTTTGTCATTACTTGTTTTAAAATATTGTGCAGTTTGCAACATATTTATTATCTCAAATTCACGCTTTTCCTTACCCTTTTTATCCTTACCAATGTACAATGCAAGCAAATAGTTGCTATCATTGGTGACATGATATTGTTGCTTGTATTCTTTTGATGAAACATCTCGCTGTTGGCGAATATTCAAAGGCTTAGTAACAGAAGGAGTATAGCATCTTACCTTTTTAATTGGTATTTGTTTCTCTTCATTCATCCATATTGTACCAGACATCGCTTCTTTGAAGCCCTTCTCATTAATAGCAGCTTCAATTATACCTCTTACTGTATCATCCACGATATTTTTGACATCATTCTCCTTCATTGATGCAAAATTTATACGCTTAACGTATTTTACGACACCATCACTCTCTATAGCTCCATAGTAAGTATCGTTATGCAATGATCCTCTTGCAGCATCACCTTTAGCTAAAACCTTTTTCCCATCAATAAGAATTCTACGGCGTCCTTGCTTTGGCATATTGTCTGGTGTGTAATGATAAACCATTATTTCATCTTGCACCTTCTCAACATCCTCAACAAATGTAGACCAAGGCTTTTTAAAATAAGCCTTGGACATACCATACCATTCATGATTTTCTTCATCATGATAGTATGCTCCCAACTTATTATATTCATCTAAGCCGATACATGCAATAACGATGGCATCAATACAATGATGAACATGATTTACACGTTCCTTCTGACTATATACCTTTTGGATACCCCAAATCTTTCTAAAATCAGAAGTCGCAATACCTTTAACGGTATAGACATGCTTGAAAAGGGATTTCAAATAAAGACGTGCATATTTAGAAATCACGCTGATATCAGTACCTTGACGACGACTAAATCCATCAGGTACACTTTCCATCGTGAAACGTAAATACTTACCTCGCCAGTAATCGCGTTGCAATTCTAAAAGATGCCGTTTACGAATGATCGCATCCTTTTGATCTTTAGTAGTTGCTCCCTTTGACATCTTCTTTTGTCTACGAATTTGACCATCAAGAGACTCATACTTTTCTCTCCAGTCATTAATACGTGCCATAATTTCATCATGGTTAGGCAATTCTGTTGGCAACTTAGTTTTCTTGACTTCTCTATTGAAACGACTATCACAAAGTGTCAAATTCATTCTTGTACTGTCGCCACCTACACTACGAGGAATAGTATGCTCTATATCAAACTTTGGATTAGCTCCAACAAAGTCTGATATCCGTATTTGCTTACCCGTATATAAACAGATGTGCCCCTGTTCTTCCCAGAGAACATATTTCAAGACATCTGCATCAGTTGGTTCTATATCATTTCCCGTTTCTGCCTTAAAGAGATTTCTTATTTTCTTGCGAGCCTCATCATTCTTGTTTTGATTTTCTTTTGTGTATGCAGCAATAGCATTACGCTTATTAGCATCATTCAATTCACGAGCAAACTCAATATGAATTTCTGTATCTTGATCTATCTTACCTTCCTCCAACAAGCGGTTTACCAATTTACGCAATCTGAACATAGAACGCATAGCCATTGGATTACGCACACTATCAATTCGAGGTGAACCAAGCTGATAAACACCATGATTATTGGTGCGTTGCACTCTAGGATACATTTCCATCATAGAAGGATGGTATAGTTTCTGGAGTTTCTCATCAGATACATGATACTGCTCCTTCAGATACTCCTTGATACACACCTCGAAAGTACGTGCATCTTTAGAATCAATCTGATTCATTTCATAGATAATATTATCAATGGCTGCATTACGCATTTCCTCCATATTCCATTCGTATTGCGGCATCACTTCACATAAGTTACCCAAGAATACGGCGTGAGAATAAATCAAGCCTTTTCTAAGATAAGGAAGAATCTTACAGATAGCCTTCAAACTTAAAGACGCATAATCACTTGGCAAAGATATCTCACAAAACTTCTTTGCTTCTTCATCATCCAATTGCAGACGATTCTTGCCAAACTCTGCAAGTTTCGTTTCATCTGTATAGAAGAACAATGCATGCCAAATATCATTGACTACATTCAAACGACTTTTACCCTCGGCTAGCGTATAGGTTTCGCAAAGAGAATCAATCCAATTATCTCCAAAGATATCTTTTAAAGCGGCAGTTACAGGACAACCAGAAACAGATGTATCCATAGGGTAATTGAAAAGATATGGCATTTCTGCATCAGAACTTTTTTTGTAAAAGCCATAATGTTTCTTTGGAGCCAATTTCTTTGCTATATCTTCAAAATCAAACTGTTTCTTTGATTTGCGGAAGAACAAAGGCATAATAAGTTCTCGCTCTTCTGCAGACAAAGGGCGTAAAGCTGAATCATTTGGTGTCTGAATTTTAATATTATTGATAAAAGAGAGCATTCTAAACTCCTCATACATAGGATGTGAAGAAGGACATTTCGTTTTGTTCTTCTCAAACACACATTTGCCCACTTGTCCCTTTTGTGACTTTAATGGTCGCTGATCAAAAATGGCTTTTTCTATTTGACGTACTATCTCTGGACCAAGATTCTTATCTAACTTCTGCTTTTCACAAATAGCCTTAAACTCTGCCAGATAATGTTCATTTCGTGCAGTATAATGATTGCGAATTTTCTCTCCTTTATTATAGAGAGAATAGAAATAATCACCTAAATATTCATACCCATCATCATGCATCTCCTGAGTCAAGTTGCTGATACTTTCTTTTACTTTTCCAGTATCATCACCACTCTGATCTTTACGATTGCTCAAAAAGCCACGACGCTGAATCATGTGATAAAAAGCACGCCCCAAAATATACCTATCAGTCATACTGCTGAAGTCTAGACACTCATGAAGACACTTATGTCTATAAGCGTATGGCGTCTTTTCTGATTCATCATCAGTACCTTGCCATTGCATAAACAAGTCGTTCTTAGGATACTCTTTTTTGAGTCTCCAAGCAGAAAGTTCAACCTTAGAAAGCGGTGGACACAAATGCGCATCACTTAAAATACGAAGCAGACGTATCTTACGTAATTTAATACGATAGTTTCTGACTCTTGATGCCTTATGAGCCGTACGGTCAGCTGCTTTAGAAGACTCTATGCCTTTTTCTATTTTAACACCTTCCTGAAAGATGTTCACACCTTTATCCAGCAAATGATATTCATCCGCCTTCTTTTCTACAATAGCCCATCCAAGACTATTGGTACCAGTATCAATTCCTAGTATTTTAGTCATATCAGTATTATTTTATATACTTAATTATTAATTTTCTGTAAAATTACAACCTTTTTATTGGATAAACAAATATTTTGTATTATATTTGCAGTAGAAAATAAGATTTCCTACATCTTATCACAATAAGGCAGTAATTGCCGAAGGGTAAAACCTATACTCCCGCCTCGGTGGGAGTTTTGTTTTTTATGTACCTCCCATTTTCTCCAGCAAGTTCATCCTTGCCTTATCAGCAATCTCTTTCGCCTCCTGATAGCACCCATCAATTTCTTCATAGGTGTATGCATTCCGAGCCTCAGCGATGCTTTCGGTTGCAACCTCTTCGAACATATCGAAGACGATTTGTTCATTATTATTCTGCTTCATATCTAACACTATTAAGAATTAGTATTTCCTATTTTAAATATCATCAAATGCTGACATTTACGCCGACATTCAACATTCACGAATCTACTATCGAATTGACTCTCTTCTCCTTTCCCAATGTCTCGGGAAATACATAGTGGCCATTACCTATTTCACGGGGATTAGGCTCTATATGCTCGGCATACCATGCACGTTTATACTCGGTGGTGATGATGCCGTAATCTCTGGCGGTAATAATGGAAGCAGCGAGAGATGCGCCATACAGTTCCTTGATGTCGATCATCTCCTCCAGCGTTATCTTCTCACGTTTCTTGGAACCCAACTCTTCGATAAGCGCCAATTTAGGAAGAAGAAAGAAACTGGCAAAGAGATCACAACGCTTCTCCAGCCTCAGCGGACTATCTTCCGGGAAGAGGAGAAGCAGATGAGCCAGTTCATGAACTGCCGTGAAACGAAGTTTCTCTACGCTACTCTTTTCCGGATTGAAATCGAGAATCATCAACGGATGCTTCTTATCTGCCCAGGTGCTCATTCCGAAGACATAATCCGGGAGAGTAGCAGCAAGTATCATGATACCTTTTCTTTCCAAGAGTCTCAGGATACTGGCGATAGGTCCATCACCGCAATGCCACTTTTCACGAAGAAGGTCGGCAGCATGGATGGCATCTTCAAGGGTTGATACCTTGGTGCCTTTTATCGGATTCTTGAACCGGGTAGGAAAACCTGCTTCTTTCTCCTTGGCTAGATACTGCTCTGCCCAAAAGAGAGTTTCGCTTCCAGGGCTTGCAACTCGTCTTCGGACAACTTGCCATTGGAGGTGGTGCGGAGCATCGGCATATCTATCTTGAGATTGGTTTCTTCGAAATATTCCTCGCTGATATTGAGGGCTTTGGCTATGGCTTGCAGGGCATCACGCTTAGGGCGCATGATGCCTTTCTCATATCGGGAGATACTCTGCTTGGTGATGGCTCCGTTGGTTCGCTCTACGAGTTTATCCATGCTGAGCCCCATCATCTGTCGCGCTTCCCGCAATCTTATAGAAAATGATTCATTAATCATAATTGTCTACGCTTTAATTTGTTGACAAATATAACAAAAAGAATTGATTTTGTAACTAAGTGTTTATAAGATTTAACATAAAAAAGCAGGCAAATGATAAAATAACAAGAAGAATTTAGGCAAAATCAGGTTTACACATTATTATAATAGAAAACACCTTGACCATACAAAACATACAGTCAAGGTGTTATACATATATTCATTCTCTATCTTAGTTGCTATAAGCACTCTCACCATGCTCGTAGATGTCGAGACCTTCCTCCTCTACTCGCTTGTCAACACGTACACCTACACTCTTATCTACTACCTTGAAGATAATGTAGGTAACTACTACGCTGTAGATGATGCTTACCACGGTGGCTACAACCTGAACCCAAAGCTGATGCCAGTCGCCATAGAGGGCACCCTGTACACCTTCAGCTCCTGTTACATACTGAGTGGCGAAGACACCGGTGAGGATAGAACCTAGGATACCACCCATACCATGAACACCAAAGGCATCGAGGGCATCATCATACTTGAACTTCTCCTTTACTACCGCTACCATGAAGAAGCAGACGATGGTGGAAATGATACCGATGCAGAAAGCTCCGAAAATATCGGTACTGCCGGCTGCTGGAGTGATGGCTACCAGTCCGGCTACAGCACCGGTACAAGCACCTACTGTAGTTGGCTTCTTGTTCACAATCCAGTCGATGAGCATCCAGGTGGTGGCTGCCGCTGCTGTTGCGATATGAGTTACAAGGAAGGCGTTGGCTGCCAGACCATCAGCTGCCAATCCGCTACCGGCATTGAAACCGAACCATCCCAACCAGAGGAATGACATACCCATGAACACGAAGGTGATGTTGTGAGGTGTGATAGGATGACCAGCACGATAATCATCACGCTTGCCTACACAGAGTGCCATGACCAGAGCGGCTACACCGGCATTGATATGAACCACGGTACCACCCGCAAAGTCGATGGCTCCCATCTCCTGCAGGAAACCGCCACCCCATACCCAGTGGGCCATAGGAAGATAAGCGATGATAACCCAGAGGATGGTGAAAAGTACATAACCGCTGAACTTCACACGCTCGGCAAAAGCACCGAGAATCAGGGCTGGAGTAATGAGGGCGAACATGCACTGGAACATTGCAAAGGTGAGTTCCGGAATGCCTGTAGGCATGATGGCATCCAAGCCGATGCCGTGAAGAAAACATTTATCGAAACCACCGATGACGCAAGCCAGAGGATTGCCCGAATCGGCATATTCTGTAGAGAAAGCCCAGGAATAACCGAAGGCTACCCATATCAGACTGACTACTGCCACGATGAAAACCGTCTGCATCAGGATGCTGAGAATATTCTTCTGGCGCACCAAACCACCATAAAAAAGTGCTATACCCGGGATTGACATCAAAAGCACCAAGATGGTTGCCATGATCATCCACGCTGTGTTACCCGTATCAAGTGTAGTTAATAATAAACTGCTCATACTTATATCTTATAGTTAAATTAGAATACTAAATAATATTTATTAAAGATAAGTAAGAATGCCTAATTCAACATTCAACACTTAACATTCAACATTTTAAATTATTCCTCTTTCTCAGCGTTATACAATGCAATGTCGCCTCGCTCGCCGGTTCTGATTCTAACGGTATCGAGTACAGGAATCACGAAGATTCTGCCGTCTCCTACTTCACCGGTCTGTGCAGCGCCCTGGATGGCGGCGATGGTAGGCTCCACATTCTTATCACGAACCACGATGTTCAGGAGCACACGTTCGATGCTGCTGGTATCGTACATCACACCACGGTAAATGCGAGCCTGGCGCATTTTTCCCTCACCTCTTACATTATAATAAGAGAACCACTCGATGTCTGCTGCTAAAAGTGCCTTCTTGACATCCTCGAATCTAGACTTGCGGATAATTGCCTCAATCTTCTTCATAATCCTTTAATAATTAATAATGTGTTAATACTTCTATTGATTGTCTCTTTTCGAAAACGAACCTTCATTGGTTGCTATTCAAATCAAGCCTTCCTTTTACATTATGTTCGTTTTCGGCTGCAAAATTAATACATTTTGTCAGCATTTTAAAGAAAATACAAGCATTTCGTTTCTGCTTTTTATCGAATATTTTAAATTTATCGAGGCTTATCACATTCTCCTTACAATTTGTAAGGCAGAAAGCATTTTTATGACACAAATTGTAAGATAGCTAAAAATAATCAAGATTTCTGTATTTATTTTCTTGCATATTTCAACAAATCGTCGTACCTTTGCAATCGAAATCAAACAAATAGTCATCGAAATATTCGAAAGACTAGCAAAAAGTCAAATCTCAAAAGAGATAAGACATGAGAGATAAAAGAAGAGTATTCAAACATAAAGAACAACGCAGATGAAAGAAACAGTTCATTTTACAAAGATGCAGGGAGCGGGTAACGATTATATATATGTAGATACCCAACAATACGACATCCCTGACCCAGAGAAGGCGGCCATTGCCTGGAGTGCTTATCACACGGGCATAGGAAGCGACGGACTGGTTCTCATCGGAAAGCCGCACGACGGCATAAGAGCAGATTATTCGATGCGCATCTTCAACGCCGATGGTTCAGAAGCGATGATGTGCGGCAATGCAAGCCGATGCATCGGTAAGTATCTTTACGAAAAGGGATTGACCCGAAAGGACACCATCCGACTGGAAACACTTTCGGGTATCAAGATATTGAAACTTCATCTTCAGGATAATAAAGAAGTTGTGGAATCGGTAACAGTAGACATGCTGGAACCCGAACTTGAAAATCCCGAGCAATTCATAGGCCCTTCGGTGCTCGAAGCTGACGGCAGAAAATTTGAAGGCACCTATGTTTGCATGGGTAATCCGCATTTCGTTACCTTCGTGGATGACATCGACACCATCGACATCGCCCACTATGGTAAAATCCTGGAAAGAGACAAGGCATTTCCCCAGAGATGCAACATAGAATTTGCACAAGTAACTGACACAGACGCCATAAGGACACGAGTTTGGGAAAGGGGAAGCGGAATAACAATGGCTTGCGGAACAGGAGCCTGTGCCACAGCCGTAGCCGCAGCCCTTACCAAGCGTACTGGCAGGAAAAGCAGTATCGTGATGGATGGCGGAACGCTGGAAATAGAATATAGCGAGGCCGATGATCATGTTTACATGACAGGGCCTGCAGCCTTCTCATTCGAAGGAGAAATTGAATTATAAATAAGAGCAAACTTAAATAACAAATGGTCGATAATGACCACAAATAAAAGGAGAAACAAAATATGGCATTAGTTAATGAACATTTTCTGAAGTTGGCCAACAACTACTTGTTTGCCGACATCGCAAAGAAGGTGAACGCCTACAAGATTGCACATCCAAAGCAGCGTGTAATCAGTCTGGGCATCGGTGACGTAACCCAGCCTCTCTGCCCTGCCGTCATCAAGGCGATGCACAAGGCTGTAGACGAGATGGCTGAGCAGGCTTCTTTCAGAGGCTATGGTCCGGAGCGAGGTTACGACTTCCTCCGAGAGGCTATCATCAAGAACGACTTCCTGCCACGTGGCATTCATCTCGACGCCAACGAGGTATTCGTAAACGATGGAGCCAAGAGCGATACGGGAAATATCCAGGAGATTTTGAGATGGGATAACAACATCGGCGTTACCGACCCGATTTATCCGGTTTATATAGACTCTAACGTGATGATAGGTAGAGCCGGAGTCTTCGAGAACGGCAAGTGGAGCAATGTAACCTACATGCCTTGCGATGAGAGCGATGACTTCATCCCTCAGATTCCAGACCACCGTGTGGACATGATTTATCTCTGTTATCCAAACAACCCAACGGGTACGGTCATCTCGAAAGAAGAACTCAGAAAATGGGTAAACTATGCTATCAAGAACGAGAGCATCATCCTCTATGATGCAGCCTACGAGGCATATATCACCGACCCATCAATTCCTCATTCTATCTACGAGATTCGTGGAGCCAGAAAGGTAGCGATAGAATTCCACAGTTATTCGAAGACTGCCGGATTCACCGGTGTGCGTTGTGGTTACACCATCGTTCCTAAAGAGTTGAAGGCAAAGACATTGGCAGGTGAGGAAGTGGCATTGAATCCTATCTGGGACCGCCGCCAGTGCACCAAGTTTAATGGTACAAGCTATATCAGCCAGCGTGCTGCCGAAGCCATCTACACCCCTGAGGGTAAGGAACAGGTGAAGGCAACCATCAATTACTATATGGAGAATGCCCACTTCATGAGAGCCGAACTCCAGAAACTCGGCTTGAGAGTATATGGCGGCGAGAATGCACCTTATCTCTGGGTGAAGACGCCAAACAACACGCCAAGCTGGAAATTCTTCGAAGAGATGCTTTATGGTGCCAGTGTAGTCTGCACTCCAGGTGTCGGCTTCGGTCCATCGGGCGAAGGCTACATCCGACTCACCGCCTTCGGCGAGCATGAGGACTGCAAGGAAGCCATGGAGAGAATTGCCAAATGGCTGGGAAAATAAACATTCCAACAGAATATAAAAACATTGAAAATCAGAAATTTTAAATTATATAAGGTATGAGCAACTTAAGATTTGAAGCTGTTTCAGAGGCTTCCAAGAGAAAGCCTGTTGAGGTAACCGCTCCTAGCGAGCGACCAAGTGAATTCTTCGGAAAGAAGGTATTCAACCGACAGAAGATGTACAAGTATCTCCCTGCAGATGTCTATGAGAAACTGATAGACGTCATCGACAACGGAGCACGTCTCGACCGTAACATCGCCAACGCCGTAGCCAAAGGCATCAAGCAGTGGGCTGACGAGAATGGCGTAACCCACTACACTCACTGGTTCCAGCCATTGACAGAAGGTACTGCCGAGAAGCACGATGCCTTCATCGAGCATGATGGCAAGGGTGGCATGATCGAGGAATTTTCAGGCAAGTTGCTCGTTCAGCAGGAGCCTGATGCATCATCTTTCCCATCTGGCGGTATCCGCTCAACCTTCGAGGCTCGCGGTTATTCTGCATGGGATCCAACATCTCCTGTATTTATCATCGACGATACACTCTGTATCCCTACCGTCTTCATCTCTTACACAGGTGAGGCACTCGACTATAAAGCTCCATTGCTCCGTTCATTGCACGCTGTAAACGTAGCAGCAACAGAGGTTTGCCACTACTTCAACCCAGATGTCAAGAAAGTTATTTCCAATCTCGGTTGGGAGCAGGAGTACTTCCTAGTAGATGAAAGCTTGTATGCAGCACGTCCTGACCTGATGCTGACAGGCCGCACCCTGATGGGTCATGATTCTGCCAAGAACCAGCAGATGGACGACCACTACTTCGGCGCCATCCCAGAGCGTGTTCAGGCATTCATGAAGGATTTGGAAATCCAGGCTCTTGAACTCGGTATTCCTTGCAAGACCCGTCACAACGAGGTAGCACCAAACCAGTTTGAGTTGGCACCTATCTTCGAGGAGACCAACCTTGCCGTTGACCACAACATGCTCCTGATGAGTTTGATGAAGAAGGTAGCTCGCCATCACGGTTTCCGCGTACTTCTCCATGAGAAGCCATTCGCAGGCATCAACGGTTCCGGTAAGCACAACAACTGGAGTCTCGCTACAGATACAGGTATTCTGCTTCATGGTCCTGGCAAGACACCAGAGGATAACCTCCGTTTCGTAGTCTTCATCACAGAGACTTTGATGGGTGTATACAAGCACAACGGTTTGCTCAAGGCATCTATCATGAGTGCAACCAATGCGCATCGTCTGGGCGCCAACGAGGCACCTCCTGCAATTATCTCTTCATTCCTCGGCAAGCAGCTGACCGACCTTCTCGAGCACATTGAGAAAGCTGACAAGAAGGATCTCTTCACCGTAGCTGGCAAGCAGGGCATGAAGTTGGATATCCCTGAGATTCCAGAGTTGATGATTGATAACACCGACCGTAACCGTACATCACCATTCGCCTTCACCGGTAACCGTTTCGAGTTCCGTGCCGTCGGTTCTGAGGCTAACTGTGCATCAGCAATGATTGTATTGAACACAGCCGTAGCCGAGGCTTTGACCGACTTCAAGAAGCGTGTGGATGAGTTGATTGCCAAGGGTGAGGACAAGACATCTGCCATCATCGATATCGTTCGTCAGGATTTGAAGACCTGCAAGCCAATCCGTTTCGACGGCAATGGTTACTCAGATGAGTGGGTAGAGGAAGCAGCTAAGCGTGGTCTGGACTGCGAGAAGAGCTGTCCTAAGATTTTCGAGCGTTATCTCGACCCTGCCACTATCAAGATGTTCGAGGATATGGGCGTCATGAAGAAGAACGAGTTGGAAGCTCGTAACGAGGTGAAATGGGAGACCTACACCAAGAAGATTCAGATTGAGGCTCGTGTAATGGGCGACTTGAGTATGAACCACATCATCCCTGTGGCTACTCACTATCAGAGCCAGTTGGCTAAGAATGTGGAGAACATGATTGATATCTTCGGCGACGAGGAAGGCAAGAAGTTGACAGCCCGCAACATCAATATCATCAAGAAGATTGCCGAGCGCACTCAGATTATCGAGACAGGTGTTGAGGAGTTAGTAAATTAAGGTAAAACAAGATTGTTCACATCGGTCTGTTTACTTTTTTACCCTTTTACCTTTAAAAGATTGATTGTCTGTGTTTTTCCCGTGATGCCTGTTACCACGGCGATTCCATTGTCACGAATCTCCACCTTCTCATATTTGGCATCAACAATCACTTTTCCTTTCAATGTCATAATGCCCCAATGTTTGGGTATCTGTTCAAAGGCACAATAGGCACCAACAGGTTGCGCTATGCTGCGATAAAGGGGTGGCACGATAACTTTACCATCTACCTTCACGCCCCATTTCTTTCCAGCCTGATATAATTCCACATGTCCTGCTACAGACTTTTCATGCAAAAGAATCATCTCGCTTGCTTCCTTTTTCTTTTCTTGTAACATCATCTCATCATAGTATTTCTTGCCAAGGCGAGGCATTACAATATGAAGATCTTCATTTTCATTCTTTGGGTTATTGCATCCAATATAGGTCTTCTTCAAATATGAATCCACCAGGTAGTAGTCCTCTTTGCTGTCCATGACAACGATACATTCACCATACAGGACTGCACATAACCAATACACATGTTCGTAATCATTACGCAGGAAACATACATTCCTGCTCTCTTCATTGCTCATGCGCATCTTCCCTTCATCACCCTCACAATAGTACCATACCTGACAACCGGGAACAGAAGGTCTGAATCTGAATATCATATAGTACCCATAATTCAGAAAATCATATTGTGAAGGATGATAGGGCAGAGAAAAATCTTCTTGGGTTCGAGACATGAGGATGTCGTTATATTCAATAAATTCCCATCCTTTTATGTTGACAACATGGGGAGCTTCTGCTACGTTAGTGCCATCGTCGATGACAGCTTTTGCCAACAGGTCATAATAGCATTTCGCCTTTCTGCAATGTCGGTAGAACAGGATGTTGCCATCCAACAGTTTCATGTCATAGTAATCGCCTGGCTCCAAGACTTGTTCTCCTTGTCGGTTCACTACCGTCATCTTCCCATCAGGAAGCTTGATGATGGCAAACTCCCCTTTGCTATCTACAAACTCACAATACTGTAGTGTTTGGAGTAATTCTTCATGGCTCATCACCATCATCATTTCTGAGTCTGGATGAATCTGAATATCGTCTTGTTCCTCCTTCATCAGGAAAAACTCTCTATCCTTCGGAGTCTCCTTTCTCTTGCCAATTTTCAGCTTTCCCTCGAACATAGCATTCCAGTTCCATACTTGCGAAGGCAACCCGAACACCCGATATAGTCCCACATTATCTATAATTACACAGTTCTTCTTTCCCTTAGCCACTCGCAATCCTCGTCCCACCATCTGCAGATACTTGGCAAGTGACAGCGTAGGTCGTGCCAACTGTACAAACTCCACATCCGGACAGTCAAATCCCTCCGAGAATATGTCCACATTCACCAACACCTGTATAGGAGCAAGCCCATCAGCAGCCCGCAAGCAAGTAGCCCCCAGTCTATCGCCAACTCCATCAGCAGCCCGCAAGCAAGTATCAGTAAGGCGGTCCCATCCCGCACAATCTGGCGAGACCTTTGATGGTCCGCCATCCTTAGAGCGTAGCGGTTCCGAGCGACGAGGAGGAGCGGTTACATCCCCTGTCCCCTGAGGGGAAAGGGGCTTGGGGAAAGCGGTGGAGCCTCCCTTAAGGGTAAGGGAGGACGGGTGGGTTTTCGAAAAAGAAGTATTAGAAGAAGCTTTGAATCTTTCTATAAGTTCTTTTCGTAAAGAACTTGGCGTTTTACTATCAATAGCAACAGCCGCTATGCCGTGTTCTCTGTAGAACTCGGCAATAGCATTAGCATGACTGATATTGATAGCATACACGATGCCCTTCCTGTCTTTGCCAAATTCTTCCAAACTCCGATAGAGCCTTTCGATACTCGGCTTCTTATTCAGCAACATATCCATTTCCTTGTTCTGGTAGTCACCATCAGCCCCTCGCTTCTGCAAGGAGTCGATGAGCCGTTGCGTCACACTATCCGATTTGATGCTCACAAAATCATATGTCGCCAATCTTCCCTTGCTGATAAATTCAGGAACACTCCACGACTGCACCAAGACATCAAACAGATCAGTGAATCCCTTACCATTCAATCGGCAAGGTGTAGCTGTCAGTCCCAGGAACTTAGCTTTCGGGAATCTCTCCCACATTCCCTTGTAAGTCTTGGCAAGGGCATGGTGCGCCTCGTCAATCACTATCATTCCCGGTTCTTCCTCTATCTCGTCATAGTGCTTCGACAACCATTGTATCGACACAGCCTTTATCGGCATCATGTCAGAATTAGGATTATCAGAAGAGGCAGAAGTGGCAGCAAGCCCATCAGCAGCCCGCAAGCAAGTAGCACCCAGGCGGTCCCATCCCGCACAATCTGGCGAGACCTTTGATGGTCCGCCAACCTTAGAGCGTAGCGGTTCCGAGCGACGAGGAGGAGCGGTTTCCTCCCTCGCTCCTGAGGAGAGAGGGTCGGGGTAAGAGGTGGAGTCCTCTTTAATGGTAAAGAGGGACGGGGTGATTTTAGAAGAATTGACAGGGTGGTTCGAAAAATCCTTATAAAGAAGGGATGGGGTTTTAGAAAAGACTCTTTGAATAGTTTCTCGAATCTGAGAAACCAGCTCCCTTCTATGGGCAACAATCCAAACATTGCAATTGGAATGTTCCCTCAAAAACGATTCTACGACCGAAGCGAGTAGAACCGTTTTTCCCGTACCCGTTGGCATTTGTGCCATCACAGACCGATGAAGGCGCAACGCCTTCTCAATCCGTTCCTTCATATCCTCTTGGTAATCAAATAACTTTATTTCCTTCATTCAAAAGAGATTATTTTTTCAATAGATTCTTTTTGAGAATGCCATGATTACAGACATAGAAAGTGCAACCTTTGAAATTTAAGCGTTATGATATAGAACAAATTATTCCGTGATTGCCTCGCTGCAGTAATGCATCAACTAAAAAGATACAGCATGCAACGTTTGTAAGCCAAAAATGCCTACAAATATCATATAAATATTGTAAATTATTCGTTAATTGGTCTTAAATATGTAAAATTCAATGGGATAAATTTGTTTAAGAAAAAAAATACCCGTAACTTTGCAGCAGCTCATTAACCAAGTTGTTAAAGGAGTTACGAGGTCGTATAGCAGGTTGCTATACGACCTTTGCTTTAATCATTTATCCTTTGCATTATATTTTTTATAAGTTCATCAGGTGTTAAAACTCTTCCTGATAGCCTTAACCATTCTTCATATTCCTTTGCTTTCTTCCTCACTTGATGAGGATAATCGGCATAAAAAGCAGTCCATAACAGCACAAAGGTCTTTCTAACATCTAAGACAACAAAATAGTTGTCGCCATCATCTACCTCCAGCCAAATGCATACACGATGCTTTCCGCTTCTAGTTTGCTCCCAGCATTTCACCTCACCCTTCTGAGGTAAAATTTCAACAGTAGGCTTTGCCCATGGCATTCTTTCACATCTTCGTAAATCAGGAACTCTTTCATTTTCCACATTTCCCTTATGTGTCATGTGATAAAAAGTATAGGCCCTATCTTGAAACTCAGGGTGCACTTTCATTTGTAAAGGCCAACTTCCGAAATACGCTTTACGTCTTATAAAATCTTTCTCAAATACAGAATATACAGCATCTATATAAGTAGAATAATTCCCGCCATAATCAGACAGGAATAATTTGTCGGGCATATCATTGATACTTACAGCCATATTACACCTGCCTTCCCTTCCACACAAAGATATTAACCTTATCCTCTTTCACCAACGTTGACTTCAGCAGAGAATATTTTGAACGCCGCTTCATTTGTTCCACAAGTTCTAACTTTGCAGCACTAGTATTTAAACCTCTATGCGCATAAGCGACAGCACCTATCAAGAAATCAGCAAGTTCTATGAGTTCCACCTCATGAGATCGAACTTGTTGTATCTTTCGAATCATTTTTTTATTATAGTCATAAGCATTGTTAGCCAGCACATCTTTCAGCTTTTCCACCTTTCTTCCACCATTAGTATCTTTTATGTCTAAATAAATACAATACTCATTCGATGGAGTCAAGATTGTCTTTAACAAGTCAAAGTACATTTTATAATAAAACTGGTCATGTGTTTGCCCATATTGCTCATGATGTAGAACGGATTTGTCTGGTACAACCAACACCCTAAAATGCAAATCAGAATTATCGAAGAAGAAATCCATTACTTCTTGATAATATGCCAATTTGGCTTGAGAGACAGCATTCCACTTTAGTTCACAAGTAGGTTTTAGTCCATACTTCACCTTAATGGCACGAAGTCTCTTAAAGATAGCATCTTTCTTTTGCTCTTCACACCACACACACCCTAAAAGCATCGGCTTAATCCCATCATGTTCTAAATGGCAGCTCTCATCACAATAAATATTTATTTTTGCCATGACTATTAAATTTTATATCTACAAAATTACCTATTAATTTTGAAAACGCCAAAATTCTTGGCTATATTTAACGATAATAAAGAGATAATCTATTCCACCTGATATACAGATGCCGAGCAAAAGGTTGGGTAGTAAACTCATTAGCATAGCCCATTGATTGGGCTATGCCTATAAACATATTTTTGAATACCAAAAATTCACAATAAATCAGTAACTTATCATCAAATTCCCTGGATATAAGTTGTAAACTACCAACTATAAACTGTTAACTATAAACTCTCTTCCCCCAGGCGGTCCCATCCCGCACAAGATGGCCAAGACCTTTGATGGTCCGCCAACCTTAGAGCGTAGCGGTTCCGAGCACCGAGTAGGGCGGTTACATCCCTAATCCCTATGGTAGGGATTTAGGGCTTGGGTATAGGGTAAGGACCCTCCCGCAGGGGAGGGACAGGTGGGGCAAATATAGCACTGTAGGGCGATTTCCCTCTTTTTGTATATCACCAATACAGCGTCCCCACTATATTACAAATAGTTACACCTATCAGTTTTTTGAAAAAAATTATATTTGCTCCCCATCGCAGTATCGCTCTGCGCTTGTCGCCACTCGAATGAGAAAAAATGCATTAATTAATATGGTGCACAACTATTAATCCAGACTAAATCTAATTTTTACATTCTTACAACACACAAAATGATTCTGCTTCCTTACCAGTTCTGCGGTAGTATGTAAGTAATCCCTACATGCTTTTAAAATCTTTTTTGAACTCCCTTCAAAAAACTATGCAAATACATTAATAGATAGGGATTTTTGTTAATCTTGATTAAACTTACCCCAAAATCAAGTTGAATATTTGCAACATATAAATATTTGTATTATCTTTGCAGTAGAAAAATAACTCTTGACGTATTGAAAGGCTACGTGTGTCGTAGCTCACTCGTGTAGATACGCAGGAGTTATTTTTTTGCTTTCGAAGTATCACGGACATAATTACTTGGTTTGAAGCTCCAATGGCTGTATGGCAAAGTCCATCTTTCCTCAATTTGGCTGATGCCAGTACTTTCCCCAATATTAAATCCTGGATGCAATTCCCGTATCTTGGAATTAATATATTTATAAAGCTTTTCCTTGACAATAGTTCTTTTACCTCTGCGATTGGTAGTACCATCCTTGATTTTATGCTTATTATTGAGACGAAAGCAAATCGATCCCAAGATTAAGTCCATAAATTGCAACATAAGATGTTCTGAAGAATCAATTTCACAAATATCAGACTCACGAATATGTATATTAGCCTTTTGAAATCCCTTATCATAGTTGAGTCCATAGATAAATTTCTTAAACTCCTTCTTATCCTCACCCTTCAAAGGAATATCATCCAACATTATTTTTAAGTACTGAGGTTTGTTCTCAGGATTAGAATATTGGAAACCAAAAGCATGCTTGATAAATTGATAGTATAACAAAGGATAAGCCTTATGTCTTTGTTCTCTTGTTAAATAGGGAGCCGTATACTGGTTATTACGAAAAAAAATTCGTATTTTGATATAACCTTGAGCCAACAAATCAAAGATGAAATCAACCAGAGTCAAATACTTCTCATACCAATATTCATTTACTTTTTGCCATTTGATTTCCTCCGTTATACCAAACTCTTCAACAAAAGTTTTAGACATAGCTAACACATTCTCGTAGTTTTTAGAATCTACGAGAATGCCGCCATAGAAATTGGAGTAATACGCCCCCTCTTTATCACTTTCATCGAACCAAATATAATACATAATCTTTTTTTTTTGCAGCAAATATACGCTTTTTCCTCGAAACCACCAAGAAAATCGAAAGAAATCTGCAACTCATCAACAAATTACCACAAAAATCTGTAAACTATAAACTGTTAACTGTAAATTGCTATTTCCCAGACGGTCCCATCCCGCAAAATATGGCGAGGGCTTTGATGCCCCGCCAACCTTATAGCGAAGCGGTTCCGAGCACCGGAGGGCGGTTTCCTCCCTCTCTCCTGAGGGTGAGAGGGTCGGGGTGAGAGGTGGAGCCCTCTTTAAGGGTAAAGAGGGACGGGGTGATTTTCGAAAAGATACCCCCATCAGCCTCAGGGTGATAGAAGTTATCTCTCTTATATTGGAATACCGCAGTTTTTGATATCTATTATTTCTTGTTCTTCATCCTCCAGAAGAAGTGCCAAGTACGGAACAAAGGTTCGCATAGCGCCTCTGCTGGAAAATACCTCACGAGTCTTATATCCCGATACACCCTTTGGAGATTATGCCCCAGCTTTGATCTCCCAAACCGATTCCGGGCATCATGCTTTCCGAAGTTCCCGGCTTCCAGCACCTCGTTCAGCACAAACTTACCATACTTCTCATTCGGAGGAATAATAAGGCGAGAGGCAGGCATGCCGAACACCTCCTGCATGATATACATGATACCCTCGGCAAACATCCACAATCCCAACTCCTTCAATTCCTTCTGCACCCTATCGATAGCTGCAGAAGAACTGGCAGCAAAAGAAGAGCGAGCAGCAGTTGCAGAAGTCATATCCCCAATAGCATCCCGGCGGTCCCATCCCGCACTATCTGGCGAGACCTTTGATGGTCCGCCATCCTTAGAGCGTAGCGGTTCCGAGCACCGAGTAGGGCGGTTTCCTCCCTCTCCCCTGAGGGTGAGAGGGTCGGGGTTAAAGGTGGAGCCCTCTTTAATGGTAAAGAGGGACGGGGTGATTTTAGAAGAATTTTGATAGACTTTATAAAAGTCGCAAACAACATAGTAATAATCCACCAGTTGCCTTAACCCAATCCCCTCATTCATCAGATGCGAGAAGATATGAGTCAACTGGAAGATGAGATTGAATTCCGCTGTCGGAATCGCAATCTCCCCTTGCTCTCCCAACATCACCCGATGCGAGAACTGCTCCTCCTTCACCCTCTCATAATATTTCTGAAGCTTTCTGTTATTCCAGAAGCACAACAGAAAGCTAGGCCGATAATGCACTTCAACCTCCACACCCTTATACGATGGGAACTCGATGTGGTGATAGCACGCCTTTTCATGAGGCGAGATAGAGCGGACAAAGGAGATGACTCGTTTGTCTTCCCCTTCCACCCAGATATCAATATCACCAGGAGTCCGGGAATAAGGATTCGGATACAACAATGCGTTCCCCTGCCCTTTTAGGATACAGGTTCTTAATCCCTTCTTCCGGAACCATTCAGAAACCTGAATGGCAGCATCGTTCAACCGAACATTTGCTTTCTCCAACATCTGGCTTTCCGCCATCCATTGGAGCAGTATCTCCTTCTTCATCCCTACATATTCAGCAGGTAGCTTCTTGATACCATCAAAGAGAACACCCACCAGGCATTGCTTCTTGGCAATAGCATACAGCTCCTTCCAATCCGCTTCCTTCAAGGAACCAGGTATTTCCTTGGCAGAGCCAATGCAGAATCTCAAGAAATCAAAGAAAATGGCCCATTGTTTTTTCATGATGATTGCAACTATTTTCAGTCATTCGGCTGGTTGGTTTTACCAACACTAGGATTATAACTACCATTACTTATGTGTACCCTAGTTACTGAAGGTTTATTATTCAACTTAATCTTATCGATTTCCTTGTTCAGATTATCTAACGTTTTTTCAAAGTATACCATTTTTGATTTTGATTCATCACATAAATGTTGCAGAGAATCTACTTGGCTAGAAAGATATTCCATTCTCTTATCACGTTTTTCCATATAATCAAGAAAAGGAAAACTTGAGATAAATTCAAGCATTAGAAGAATACAGCACATAAATATCAAAAAATTTAATGGACTTATTCCCCAAACCTTAACAATTTTCGAAGTTTCATCATCTGAGATGGCATTTCTACGTACTAAAGTCACATATACAAAAACACCAGACAAGACAATTATAAAGAAAATAATTGAAATTACTATTTTAATCATATCGTTTATCTTTTGAGTCCTTTATTTAAAAGTAAAATAAGCCCTTGCTCATTATTCAATATCTTAGAAGCAACATCTGTATCTTTTGTTACATCTTCATAAGATTCTACAAGTTCTGTACAAATATCTTGCAAATCTAATTCTATAACACTAATCCTTATCCACATAGCATCATCATAAGACTTTACAAGTGGTTTAAGATTATCAAAAAACTCCTGAACCTTATTTAATTCAATACTCTTATAATCTCCCATTCTACCCAAAATTAATGGTGATGCTCCATGCAGCGACCTTAATTTAGTTCTGTGTTTTAACACATTCTTACTTAAAACCTTATAAAAACCTTTAATTTCGGGTAATTGAGGTAAAACTATAACATTTAAAAACCATGTTTCTTTTTGACTATCAACATGTTCTTGTCTAGATAAAGCCATTTGTTTTCTAAACTGATAGATAGCAAACAGGATGGACAATGTTGCTATTATATCCCCTACAGATATGGAATAATCAGTTTTTACACTCATCAAGAAATTTTGCAGATAGTAAAAATAGGGTGAAAAAAATCTTTCTATCATACTTTGTTATAAATAACTATCAAGACCAGTTATACCACTCAAGTCTTTTTTAGCTCTTGTGATACTGAGCTCAATATTGTTTTTTATGACATTTCTCAACGATTCATACAAATTATCGTATGAGAAAACATATTTCTTTTGAAATTTTTCAATGCCAAGTTTTTTTATACTCTGATAAAAAAGTCCTAAAAAAAACGAAGGATTAAAAGATGTAGTATCTTGAGGCATTAATACAATATAGCTATTATCATCCTTATCCTTTTCATCTAAGTTATGTTTCTTTCTGACTTCTCTACCTTCTCTTCTACCAGAAAACGAAGTACTTTTTGCTCCTCCTCTATCTTCAATGCTTAAAATCAAGTTGTTCATTATATAATTTCATTTAATATTGTTCATTATTATTCAAGAAATCCTTATTGAGATACAATTTGCATTCCAATATTGTACCAGGAAAATTCTCGTTGTGGCTACAAAGGTAATTAGAATTTGGCAAAACATCAAATGTTTCATCATTATTTAATGTTAGAACCTCTAAACCACTTTCATTTTTGAAAGGTTTAACTTTTCCATCACATGTTAGTACCGAATTTCCCGAAATAAGATTCATATGAGGATTAAAATATTGATGCTCTATACCATAACGCCCAAGATAAAGGAAACTTTTCATAAATGTTACCGTTCCTGTACCACGAGCCTGATCTTGATATTTCAATCGGCTGATTCCAGAATTGAGCATATAAAGCATAAACAAAGCTTCTCGACTAAAACTCACTTTTCTTGTAAACAATTGAGCTTGTTTAAGATATAGCTTTTGCAGCTTTGCATAGTTTTCCTTATTTCTACTTCTTGTATTTTCAAAACTTTCGTACATTGTTGATCCAAAATTTAAAATAGACAAGTTAAGCTCAACTACAGATGCATCATGTTGGGTTTCTTCGAACGAAATACCATTCACATACCATTCAGTTCCGAATAAACTGTGTTCTTCGGCATTATCTAAAACTTCTGTAACGAGACATTCTATAGCATTACTCATCTGCACATCCATTTCATTTTTTGCTTGCTTCAGAGACTTTTCTACAAACATCACAACATCACGAGCAACACTTCCTTTAGAATTTTCATTATATGCACGTTTCCAACCTTTCTTCAAACCTAAAGCCAAATACATCTCATCCCCATCTACATTATCTACATCAGTTAATTTGAGATAATTATAGGCAAGAAGGTATTTATTAACTAGGGTGTCCAGTTCTCTGTTCTTAAAAACAAGCTGGAAACATCCCTGTTAATTGTTAATATTACGCTCTGATATTTAACGTTTCATGTAACGAAATAGTTCTTTGAAAATTTGTGTATATCGTTGATTTTTAGTATCTTTGTACATCATTACAAATACTTATAATCAATGAAAAAGTTAGATTCAAAACAGCATAAAGAGACCCCTGAGGAAGAGTTAAAGCGTCTTCGTAAAAGAGTTAAGCAACTTGAAGGCAAAGAAGTGAAGAATACAAACACTATCAAAGGTCTTCGGAAAGAACTCAAAAAAAAAGACGTTCAGAAAATAACTATGACCAACGAACAAAGAGCATTACTCTCGCACCTGTTCCCGGACATAGATTCCCTCTTGTAGTAATTCAACTTTGTGTTCTTATCTATATGCGTACTGGCTGTGGCCTTCGAACTGTAGTGAAGATCTTGGAGGTATTCTCTGAAGTACTTGGTAAGAACTTCGGAAAAAGTCCATGCTACAATACGGTGGAAAACTGGATAAAGAAGTTGGGACTGTCTGTTTATCAAGATGACCAGCCATGCAAAGGCAAAAAGTTTGCCATGGTTATGGATGAGAGCATCGCTATAAACGGTCAGAAACTACTTTTGGCTCTAGCCATTCCATCAGAGCATCAAGATCGACCTGTCAAACATGAAGATGTGACAGTTTTAAACATGACGGTAGGAGCAAACTTCAAGGGTGAAGATATCGAAAACAAGATAAGCGAAGTCACTATATCTGCAGGTTCAGAACCTCAATATGTGATTAGTGACAATGCCCATAACCTTGTAAGGGGTATCTTGGACTCTGGATATGTGCATTATGCGGACATCAGTCATTCTATGGGTGTGATTCTCAAAAAGGTGTATGAAAAACAGCCTGATTTTGTTGAGCTTACAACACTTTTAGGAAAGAAAAGACTGCAATACCATCTGACAAATAAAGCATATTTGCTACCACCGAACATGAGGACTATTGCTAGATTCATGAATATGTCTGAATGGGTAATCTGGGGCAACTCTATGCTTGCTTGTTACAACAAACTCCCAAAAGAAATGCAGGAAGCGTATGCTTTCATCAACGACTATGAATCTTTGTTGCAAGAACTCATGGATGCGTTGGATGCCATCAGGCATATAGAGCATATCTGTAAAAACAAAGGCTTTTCCTGCAAGACGAGTAAGGAGTGCCAGTCATACATAGTTGCTCATGTTATAGGAAATGCTTATCCTCGTCAAGCTCACCTTGGCTTGAAGATGCTGGGGTACTTCCGAAAGGAAGAAGCGCAACTTACTGAGGATATGAATATCTGCATCTCTTCAGACATCATTGAATCTACTTTTGGTATATACAAAAGCAAGAAGTCACCGAACAAGCTGTATGGCATAACTCCTTTTGCTCTAATGATACCATTATATCCAAAAGTCGTGAACGAATCCGTTACTAAAACATTTAATTTCAAAGAGCGCTTAGTGAATGTTAAACTTAAGGACATTGATGCTTGGACTACCGAGCACTTGTCCAAAAACTGGGTGACAGAACGAACCAAAACTCTCAAACAAGTGAGTTAATATTGGAACATAGAACTGGACACCCTATTTATTAACTTTATCATCTTTCTTTGAACTTTCTGAAACGACAATGTTTTTTGTACATATAGAATGCACTGAAAGATTGGAATTATACTGTTGCAATGTATATTTTAGTTGTTCCACAATTAAATCGAACAACATGAAATTAGCTATATTTAGATGTTGACAGTCTTGAAAAGAAATTTCCACCCTTTTTCTTTCCCCTAGAAGAAATGTCGAAATCAATCGTTTTAAAAAGAGTATAGAACCTTCAAAATTTTCTTTGAACGAAAAATTTTCAGGTGCTGGTATTTTCGTACATACATATATGTCATTCATGTAACCTTTGTTCGAAAGTAAACCTATCAATGGAGTGCAATCATGTATCAACTTTTGTTTGAACAAAAAAGAATAATGCTCACGAGATTGTTTTCTCTTACGAATATTCTTTCTACGACGTCTATAAACCTTAAGTTCCAAAAGACGCTCACGATTTTTTACCATGACAAAATGTATTAAATTAGCCACTTTACTCTTTCACCATGTTCCAAAGGAACAGGCTATTACCTATAATATATCTTCTCCACATACGCTTAGGCTCCTTCATCAATCTATAGAGCCATTCCAAGCCATGCTCCTGCCACCAGATAGGTGCACGCTCCACGGTACCAGCGAAGAAGTCGAAGACGGCACCGATGGTACCCACATGACAATGGATGTTCAACTCTTTCCAATGAGAGTACGTCCACTTCTCCTGCTTAGGCGCCGTCATGCCAATCCAGAGCAGATCAGGGTTGGCAGCATTGATAGCATCAATGATAGCCTTGTTGTCCTCATCCGAGAACTCAGGCTTATAAGGAGGCGAATAAGTCACCACCTTCAGGTGAGGATAATCCACAGCAGCACGCTTCACAATCAGGTCGAGTACCTTCTGCGAACTACCCATAAACATCACCGTCTTGGATTCTTCACTCTTCGTTCTTAACTCTTCACTTTCTCTTTCGAGTTTTTCCATCTCGAAAGAGAATAAGTCCCAGCCGGCTATTCTTTCCTTAGGCTGACTCTTAGCCTTAATCCACTTGCACGCCTTCACGATGCTCACTCCATCCGGAATCAGCACATCACCATTAGTCAGAGCATCAGCAAAGAGCTGATCCTTCTTTGCGGTGTTAAAAGAGTGAGCATTTACTGTGTTTATGAGCAATTTGCCCTCTGGTAATGAGGCTAATTCCGCCTTACTACCCAAAATTGTTAATGTTTTTAGTCGAAACATAACTATATTTGAAATAATTTTGTTATCTTCGCAGCCATAAACAGCGGGTTCCATCAGAATCCCATCATTTCATGAACAAGAAACAATGATTATGACATACGATATTAATACTATATATACGAAGTATAAGCAGCTTACGAAAAAGCAACATCAGCAACTCCTTGCGGCTCTTCAGTCGCAAGGCATCAACATTGTGAAAATCGAAGCCTACGAATATGCTGATGCCCCAGGCATCAAACATCTGTTTTTCTATTTTGCAGAGGATAGCAAGAAAGCAATCCCCTACTTCATGCTAGATAGCGAAGTTTGGGAGAAGATTCAGTTGTGCATCATGCAACAGAAGTGAGTTGCCATAGATTAAATCATTCTCTTCACCAATTAACAGATGATACTCATACATAAAAGCCCCGTGCCTTTTCTGTTGCCGAATACATATATTTATCTGTCCCTTGTCTAGCTCTATAAATGTAACCATAATCCGTATCAAGCCTCTTACAAATTTGCGCAACTGATTGGCTTGACATGTCCAACTCTTCTGCTATATCTTTTGCATACAAAGCTATATTTTGATTACACAAAAACAATAACACTCTTGTTTCTGTCTGCGGCAGCAGTTCTTCATTTTGAAATTTCTTCAACTCATTCTTGATTGATTCAGTCAACATAGAAGTTTTCACGACTTGCCCTTGACAACGATTGCATTTAAAATGCGAAAACTCAAGAAGAGGTAATTGTTCTTGTGTAAAAGTTGCACCGCATTTAGTACAATAAATTGCCTGCCCTTGCATTAAGAACTCATTCAACACTACAGACATATTAAACGGTCTCTGAATAAAGTATTTTCGATACTTTCCTCATTGCGGTTTTCCCCAAGGCAAATTTTTCTTTTGACATAGGCCATAGTTCAAACAATATATACTTACTTTCTCTCCATCCCTATCAGACTGCTCTGTATACTTTGATATAAAGAAATTTAGCTCTAAAGTTTCGAGGTACTTATTATAAATCTCCTTTACATAAAAATGACTTGAATAAGGTATTGTTTGAAGATAAGCTCCACTAGTATATATACCAGAGGTTATTTTCTTTTTAATATCCTGCATTTTTACTATCATTTTATCCAACAGTTCTTTTAACTGTAAATAGTTTATTTTGGAGTTGATAGACATCATAGAATATGTCATTTCTGTAAAGAAAGGGTAAACTTTCGTCTCATAATACTTTTCTGCAGCCTTTTCTATATCAATTTTAGAAATCGGTTTGTCATAAAGTATCTTGCTATCATAGCAAAAAGACAATATATACCCCATGACTCTTGGCACATTCATTGAAACAGAAAACAAAAGTTGATAATAATCAGACATTTGATACTGCGGTTTGACATCAAAGAAAGTAGAAATATCACCTTTACAGAAATACTTGACTCTCTTTTCCAAAAGTCGTTGTGTAAAGTTTACAGCACCTTCTTCCATTTTATCTCTATCAAACTCTGAATAAAGATTATAGAAATCCAGATTTATAACATCAATCTTGCCTACATCAATTGAACCATAATATACTCTGCCAGGATATGCTGCTACTTTGAACTTGATAAATTCATCAGACCAATTGTTTAGTGGGGCTAAAATCACATCAACGAAAGTTTTCATATCGTCATCAGGAATTTCAGAGAAATCATCTAATAAAATCACCAAATGCTTGATTCCGATTTTACCTAATTCCTGTTTAATATTAAGCAAGAAATCTGATATTTGCAAGACTTTCAAAAGAATTTCCGAATAAGTTTTCTCTATAATAGTCCCCATAGAGTGACTTTCATTAGAAGTCTCACCAGAATTACCTTGGAGTTTGATGGTAGGTATTTTATCCAAAGAGACAGAAGATTCCATACCATCCGACAACGTATAAGAATCTGAGACCATTTTATCAGATTTTGTTTGAACATTGACTTGCTGCAAACAAGGAATTTCAATAGACTTTAAAGCTTCATTGCTTTCCAAAGCATCCAATATCTTCTTAAGTTCCTCTTTCACATTAGAAGACTTCTTTCCTGACAATAGTTTCTTCAGTATAGTATCTACTTTTTTATCTACCTCATGAATAATAGTAGTCAAAGTCTTTCGTAGGAAGTTTCTTTTTACGGAATACTTTTCAAGGAATTCTTTATCCGTTATTCTGTCAATATATTCAGGAACACTTTCAGATCTGGAGGATTCAAAAAGTGTCTTTACATCTAAATAACATGGCATATAACCTTTCTTCTTTCTAAATTCCTGTTCTATCCGAAGGAATATAGTAGATTTTCCTGTTCCTTTTCGACCTATTAGAAAAGTAGTGTTATCTTGAAGACTTTTCTTCAAGATATGATCATCAGGCAACAAGTCTGTATAAAGATTCTCCAACAGATTTTTACCTTTATCGTCAATCAAATCTGCTCGTCTATATTTTTTAAGAGACTCTATCGCCTTCACAAGTCCCTCTTTATCGTTCGTATTATAATTCATATTCCTCAAATCCGCAACCTATAGGGTTTAGTGGGATTTTGCTTGCAAAGCGACAAAATTCATTTTATTGTACATATTTCTTGCACAACAGAAATGTCGCAGACACAAAATCCCCTTACCCCATAAAGCGACTTGAGGTAATACGCTGGTTTAACCAGAAAAGCATGGTCTTTAACCAAAGTCTGTCTTGAACAGGTTGGCATAAGCATTGTTGTCTGAGTAAATGTTCAATACATGCCTACGTGATGTCTTAATCCATTTCGCAGGAACAGAGATGAACTTGAACACAAAGGTCTTGATTCTGCTGGTGGCACGCAATCCAAATTCATGGGTTTTCAATCTCTGCATAATAGCTTTGTAGAAGTTTCTGATGAGAGCTGTCATAAGCAGGAATACAATATTCTGTGCCATGAACGATTTTGGCAATCGATTCCAGCCAAAGTCATTGTTCATGTCATCGAAGATGCGTTCCTTGCCACCACGAAGATTGTAGAATTCCACGATGTCTCTTGCACTCGACTTGTAATCGTTAGTCAGTATACATCTGTAGGTATATTCGCCTTCCCAAATGTCAAGGTATCCATCTATTCGCCTTTGTCTCTGTATGACAAGACGATACGGTTTTCCTTTCCATTTCTCAACAAGGATAGAATTCAACTCAAACTCAATACCGTTGATTTCAACAGTTTTCCATCCAGTTAAGGCAAACATGGAATCGTAGAAAGAAGAGCATCTGTTGGCACGAATATAAAAATGCCTGCAATGAGCCTCTACCATATCTACGATTTCCTCCGAACATGAGCCGCAATCCATGCGGGCACGAGAAATATATATTTCCGAAGCCTCCAATCGCTTGAAGAATCTTTCCAAAGTTTCTTTTTTGGTTGAAGCGCACGTTTGTGTTGCCGTCTCTATTTTCAATACCAACAATCATGTCGTTAATGACAGCTACACCTGGACTATAGCCCAAGAACTTCTTGTAGGTTGGTTTTGCATCATACTTCTCTGTTTCAATGAACTGATGGTCAAAGTCAAAATCATACTCTTGACCGGATTTCAATTGACCAGTAGCAAGCAAGGCATTGACCAGTAAGCAGTTCATCTTGTCTGCAGTATTGAAATCATAGGATTTGCCAGAAGCAGACTTATAGGTGATGCTCTTAAAAGTCAGTTCTTCGATAGCACGCAATATGGTGTCTGCGCTGCAAGTGCGAAGAGTTGGATGAAGAGACAAATGTTTCATCAGGTGAGTTGTAACATCCTCAATACATGAGCCACCACAAAGATATACGCACATCAGAGAGCGTAGAATCTCGCTATATTGATAACCAAACATCGTGCATCTCAATCCCAAGGTGGAATCTATGGTTTGAGCTAAAAGAGCATCAAATTGCTCCATAATCGAAAAATTCCACCAAAAGGAGTGAGTTTCTCGGTTTTTATTTGTATTTTTGCCATGTCATATTAGAGTTTTGCTTGTCTTCTTTTCGCAACACTAAGATAGGTGAAATTTCTGACATGGCAAAATCCTGGGTAGCTTTTTGTTGCTCAGGCACTTATAAATAATATTAAACTATAGTGTTGCGGAATTAAGGATATTAAAACTTATTTTAGAATACAATAATTCTTTAATCTTTTCATTTTACTTTATCATATTAGATAGCGAAGTATGGGAGAAGATTCTCCATACTATTTATCGGTACTAATGATTTTTCAACAAATCGATTATTTTAAACTCATTATCGTTTATTGATGTCACCAATTCCTCTTTCAGAACTTTATCCTTGACATTGCATTCGATCATATCTCTTAGAGAAGAAGACATACTTCTTATTTTATCTAGATGTTTCTGGTTTTCAATAGTTACTTCTTTATCCATCGATACAATTAGACGATCTAAGAATTTGATAACCTTAACCAACAGTTTGATTAAATCAAGTACTTTATAAAATTCCGAGAGAGGATCAAATGTATCCAGTACAGACAATATCTCTTTAACATCTCCTAGTTTATTTTTGGAAAATGACAAATGTAACAACTTTGCCCTTTTCCTTTTAATATTTTGATCCTTTACGCTTTCCCTCAAATAAGAATCCATTGTCGCGGCCATATCATGGAGTTGAGAATCTGATTCAGGAATAAACCCTTTAATTTCATTCCATAGGGATATACTCGCCTCTTTTTCTGTGTAACCAACAATATGAGTCAAGACCGATGTCTTTACAATTAAGAAATATCTCATATTCAAAGCAGCTTCCAACTCCGTTTTAGAAGACAGATAGGAATCAGTAATTGAAAGTAGATCCAACATAGAATACAACACTAACGAATAAAGGTTATGTAATTTATATAACTTTCCGAAATGGTTATTAGAAAGTTTAAATTCACCTTCACAACCCAAAAGTTCATAAACCTTATGAAGTTTCTCAAAGACCGAACAACTATCAAGAAATCGCTTTCCATATTCTTCAAGATTTTCTTCTATCGCTGTTTTAAACTTATCCTCTTTAAGCAAAGCATGAATCGCCTTCTTATGCTTGTCATTACCTACATACCTACTTGTTTCATTTTGAAGGATATCATTGAAACTTAAATTACGATTAATTAAACTCTGTATAAATCCATACATGCAAATAGAATGAAGGATATTCATTATCAGCAAAAAATCAGACAGCAAGGTGGCATAAGGTCCTTCATCGGTGATACCAACAGTTTCCTTTATAAGCTTTTCTGTCGATTTGTCATAATGCAGCGCAATATCTCTCATATCTTTACCATCCCAATTTGCAGTAAACTTATCAAGTAAATCTTGAAGAACAGTAAGAGATTTTGTGATTTCAGGTATCATTATACCAGAGTCATTTAAGATAGTCGTCAAATACCTAATCAGAGTTTTCTTCTCGTTCTCTTTAAAAGTGTAAATGTACTTAATACCTTCAGATATTCCAGCAACAACATTCTTCCAATGGTATCGCTTGGCATGTACATTATCTGTCTTCAAAGCAGCAAGAGCACTTATGCTGACATTAATATAAACAAAGTCAACCCCCATAAGGCAAGCATTAAAAGCATAAGCTGAAAAGGCTTTTTCCTTCAACACCACCTCATTTCTATTTATCGCCATCAATACTTCTTTACCTAATGTATCAACAGTGGTCTGCATAGAGTCAATAAGCCTCGATATATATTGCTCTTTACCCATAATCAACAACTAACTTACTAACAATACTGCGTTAAATTAACATTTAATCGTCTGTAAATCAATAACTTATATTAAGAAATTCTTATGAAAACTTAACTATAAAAAGTTGGTCAAGTCGCTGATTTTCAGTAACTTTGCAAATCACGACAAACGCAAAATTATATGAATACAGGACTTGACCAATATATGGATATCTTTAAAGATGCAGTTGAAGATTCGGCTGCAAAGTTAACAAAAAGTTTCGAGAAAATACTCATCGAGGTGATAATTTTGTTCATGGTAATACCAAGAAAGATAAATTTCACCCAAATGGGGAGGTATGGCTCGCATGTTGAGCAAACCTATCGCAACGCATTCGGCTTAAAAAAGTCGAAAAGCATTGACTGGCTCAAACTTAATGTCTCACTTGCCAAGCGCTTCTTTGGTAAACAGGGAAGATGGGCTATTGCCATTGATCCCAGCTACATCAGCAAAGCTGGCAAGAAGACTCCACATATCGGTCGTTTTTGGTCGGGATGTGCACAGTCTGTTAAACATGGTCTCGAAATCATGGGTATTGGCCTCATTGATATTGATGCCAAAGACTGCATGATGTTAAAAGCACACCAGTCGCTAAGTAATAAAGAACTGAGTCTTAGAAACAAGACTATGGTAGATTTCTATATCAGCGTCATTAAGCGTTACCGCAAGGAACTTCTTAAACTCTCAACCCTCATAGTTGCAGATGCTTACTTCTCTACAAGTACATTTGTTAATGGGATAAAGAAAGAAGGGTTCTCTTTGATAAGCCGCTTTCGTGACAATGCTTGTCTCTTTTATGTCTATGCTGGTCCACGTACTGGAAAACGTGGTCGCCCAAAGACCAAGGAGTAAGCATCCAACCCCTATGACAATACAACTCCATCCCCAGTGTTTACTGGGGATACAGGGTATTTTAAGAAATTGGACTTTTCTGATTTTTAAACAGGTTTAACTAAAAGTGCCTCTGTCATCAAGGCATAATCCCTTCTTCCAGCTACAATCATGTCAAAGAATCCCCTGAAGAAATCCAGTGGAGCCATTGCCATTAGCTTGCAGGTTTCAACGAAAGTAAGGAAGGCCGCTGTAACTCTGGCACCCTGCTCACTGCTAAATCCACCGAAGTTCTTTCGGAGATTTGTGAATGGGCGGACTGCGCGTTCACAACAGTTGTTGTCTATCAAGACGCTACCTATCTTCGTATATGCCATCAGCTCTTCCCAATGCTTGGTCATATATGTCAAGGCTTGTTGCAACTTAGCAGAGAGCTTAATCTCGTTTTTCTCAAACTGTTTCAACAGTGCCGTCGCTTGCTGATAGAGGTCGTGTAAAACTGGTAGGGATTCCTCACCTCGATGCTTGACTATCTCTTTTTCTGTGCGACCCAACACTTGATTTTCAACTTCGACCTTATATAATATACCGATCAAGTCTATGAATGCCTGTGCCAAGGTATCCTTGTAGTCACGACTCGCCGAGACAAACAGTCTTCTAACGTGCGACCAGCAACATACATGAGTACAGTCCTTCAACTTATTGAAGTAAAGGTATGCAGCATAGGCATCGGTCATCAACGTGCCCTTGAAGTCACCAAGAAACTCCTTGATAACCTCTTTCTTACGACTGCCATACAGATAATAGCAGACCTTGGTGGTCAAGTTGACAATGACCCACATATATCGTTTCTTATAATGCACCTCACCATTGGCATCCGTCACCTTGGTGTCAACCCAGGACTCATCACAATAAATCGTTGAGCCAGGTTTCAATAGCCATTGTTTGATGGTCTCCTGACAATTCTCCAAGAACTCTGCCCCATGTCGCAACCAGTTGAAAATAGTAGACTTAGACATACGCATCTTCTCATTAACCATGCGATACATCTCACGTCCACTCGTTATCGCATACTGAAAGCGATTGACAATCAAGTCTGAAAGCATGCCACTTGTACTGCTGGTATGAGGAACCATGCTTGGCATGTCATACTTTGACTCATCGACAAAAGTGCAAGCACGCTGCTCTACCCCTTCATCTTTTGGCACGAAGAAAGCGAACTCGTTGCCGTCCTTGTCACGTACCCAAGCATAAAGGTAGCGGTCCTGACGTGTCATACTGATTCGGTCAAACTGGTCGACAGGTCTGGTATAGCGAATGAACTCCAAACCCATAGCCTTAAGCTTGTCCTTGTCACAATCATGAACCACAAGAACTTCAGCCTTCATAGTCTTGTAGTGGTCCGGGCGTTGGCTCAAATTCTTTTTTTTGGATTGGTCGCCTCTGTGTCGGTAACTTCGTCTGAATCATCAGAATCGGAAGGTTGCTCACATCCATTCTCGATGTATTCCCCCTCTTCCTCATCCTTGGTCTTGCCTGTATTTACCGACTTGTCACCAGTTTGCTTCTCATTGTTCTTGCCATGCATCTTACGCCTACGGGCTTGCAGTTCTCCAGTAAGCTTGTCAACCTGATCCTGCAAACCGGCAATCTTACGATCTGCCTCTGCCTGTAGTTCCTTCTGCTTATTACCCAAGGCAATATTGGCATCCAGAAGTGTCTGGACAGTCTGAACCAATTCCTTTATCTGATCTAGATATTGCTTACGTTCCATATCCGATAATCCATTACTTGCTGAAGAATTGTCTACCTCCAGCAAGTAATTGGAATGCATTATCATGCGCTCTATGTCTATATGTATATCTGCCATAATATGAAACGTTTGCAGATGCAAAGATAATCATATTATGAGACTCCACAAAACGCATAAAACTTATTTAACAATCTAACATTCAGTATTTTACGCTGTTTTAGAGACTTAACGTTAGTCGTAATACCACCCTATGTCAGACATGTTTGCAGTATCGCAAAACATCGAAAACAGGGCTTAACAAGCCAACCTTAAAGCTTTCCGCAACACTCTGAATATCATTTACTTAACTCTATTTTACAAAAAAAAACGCATACACTTTTTCAGAAATTAACTATCATTTTCGCCATCAAGCTGCTTCCTCATAGCATTTTAGCTCTATTGGACCTATGCTTTTTACAACAGGGCATGAAAGCATAGCCACTAGATACTTCCACTCCAACACATAAATTGGAAGGACACCTTCAAACTCTAGACGGACAAAACTCATGTTCTTGTCAAACTTCTGATAATACATCTGACACTCATTATGTTCATGTCTGATGATCTTTACTATCTTTTGATCCTTGGAAGTAAACACGTAAGCGGTGCCATCCTCTAGATCTTCGCCCAAAGAGCGTATCACTCCACAAAGCTTGTCATAACCTCCACGCATATCCTGATAGTTGGGAATATACTTATATTTTACGGCACCATTTAAGCTAAACATAAGGCTTGAAGTTTAGAGATAAAACTTTGAAGACCAGAATAGCTCAAATTATGATGCTCTATCTTCATACCATTGCTAAGCCCAAGATTGACATACTTGATGACAACGGCATCCTCGGTCGGAGCTGGAGATAAACCGGCTGAAGGATTACCCTGCTTGGATGGTGTTGGAACTGCACTGGTTGAATCTGGCGCACCTGCAACAACACACTCCACAACATTTGGAGCCTGGAACTTCTTCTTGTACCACTTTTCAAATACATGATAAGGAACTCCATTGGATTCGAAAAATTGATTTACCGAAATGCCTGATGGTACCGCCTCCGCTTTATAGCGTTGCCACAGGCTCTCAAGATCTTTACTACTTATTGCCATACTTATAACATTTAATGTTTAACATGGCGTCCAGGGCGGCATGGATATACTCCACTTTGTACTTGTCAGGCTTGTCTTCCAACAAGTTGCGAACCAAAATACGAGTCTCGTCATTGTTGGTATATATCGATGACTTTATCACTTCCAGCATCAGGTCTTGCAATCGCTCACGCAAGCACTTCATTATCTCGTGCATCCACTTGTTGAGCGAGGACTGTGGCATAAATGCCTCCATGTCTCTCAGCATCTCCAAGATGCGATTCTCACTTACATTATAATGTATCTTCATGTCAAGGTAGAATCGGGCAAAGCTTGGAAGCAATGGATTCTTACCTACAATATGGTCTGGATGCTTGCTGCACATCGGATCATGTCCAGGAACATTGAACCTGCCGATTTCATACTCGATACAACCTGCCAAGGGAGCATAGCAATCGTACATTCTCACAATCCAAACGTCCTCGCCAGTAATCTTGTCTTTGCGATGGATTAGCTTGAAGCCTGCAGGCAAGTTGCTCGTATCAATACCCATAGAGTCAAGCACCTTGATGGAGAAGACGTTTCTTCTACGCTTAGGCTTGTCCTCTTTGTCTTTCTTTTCTTTCCTTTTGTCGGACTTTGGCAACTTGGGCTCTTTACCTGTGTCAACTGGGGTTTGGTCAACTTCCTCAATAATTCCACTGGCCAACTTGTTAGCTTCGTCAACGACATCAGTGAATTCCATGTCGTTCATTCGACGTTCATCGAACTCAACCTCGCCTTTCATATAGGAACTAGCATCGCTGTTTGTCTTGAAGAGACGGCGTTGGAGCACCAGAACCACGCTGCGCAAGTCCACATTGGCTTGTTCGCTAAGTTCCTTGGCTTCCTTGGACTCTTGGAGTTTCGTTATTTTCTCCTTGGCTTTTGCCAGTTCCTTTTTAGTCTGAGAATGAGACTCACGCTCTTCATCGCGTTCCTTTTTATAACAGTCTCGTTGACTTTGAAGTTGTGCTTTTTCCTTATCCCATTCTTTTTGATTCTCCTCCAACTTCCATAGAATCAATCGTCTTGCGATTGGCCTCTAACTCATCCTCATGCTTAGACACAGCATGTTTCAAGTGAGCATTTTCATTGCTCGCCTGAAGGTACAGATTTTTGTACTGATTGAGCTTGTTTAATATCATATTCTCTTGCTGTTTCATGTATGCAAAGATACAAAAAAATCTCTAGAAATCAGCATTTTACGAGTTAAAGAACGTTTATTTTTTGAACTATTTTTCATCTGCTAACTCTCTCATTTCCTGCGAGTTTTCAACTGGTCTAGCTCACGCTTTTTCTGCAACAATTCTTCATTCATCCGTTCTCTTTCCTCACGAAGTTTCTTTGTTTCTGACTTGATTTTTAAGGTTTCCTGCATTATTGCCTTACTCTCGTCCTTCAAAGAAGCCACAGCAGATTCCAAGGCAGTAGCCTTTAGTTCCAACTCTTTTATTAGAGCTTGGTGAAAATCAGCCAAGGACGCATGTTTCTTTGAGAACAAACGTTCCACCTGATTTTCATCAAGACGCTTTAGAGCCTCCTCAACTTTCTGCCAAGAGGCAACAAAGTCAGGATCTTCTGTTTTATTCATCATAAATATACATTTTAGATTGAACGGCATTTGATACAAGCAAAGTCACTTGTTCACGAGTTATAAGATGGCAACTCTTTATTTCCATAAACTTTGGTTTCAGCATCTTGCCATCATCAAACCATTTCTGATAAATCACATAGCCATTCAAGTCATAGTGAAGGATCTTCACCGTATCATCATATTTTTGTTATAGAAGATGAAGGCTTCTCCATAGGCCGTTGGGTCGCGATGAAAATACTCACGGACTATTGTTGCCAATCCTTCTCTTCCTTTTTTCTCATATCTGTTGGGATGCTGCAGATATAGAAATTGGTGCGTGACGTAAAATTGAGCATACTACATACTCCTTTTACGCAGCAGTTCTACAACAACCGCCAAGTTTGAACATTTTATCTCCAACTCATCTCCAGTAGGACTTGCTATCACCAGTTGCTTTACGCACCACTTTGCCTCTGGCTGTACAACAGGCTGTTCTGAGAAGCGTTCATCAATAACCTGAAGAGGTATCAATGAAGGTTCTTCTTCCTTCTCTACCTTACCCTTGCTAGAAGAGTACTGTTTCTTGTATTCAGACAACCACTTGTAGTCGATTCCTTCATCACTACAATACTTACGCAGGTTTCGACCTCTACGGTTCTGGTTAAAGTCCTGCATCACCTTTTCGAAGTATTCCTTTGTTTCCATAATTCTGATTTTTAAGAATTCGGATGCAAAGGTAAATACTTAATGTGTTAAAACCTTACGCTGTAATGGTGATATACCAATGCTTCGTTCACATCACTAAATGTTGCCAAGGTAACTATGAAGGAGATGGGAATGGAATATTCTATGTCTTCATTCAAGTCACTGATGACCAACATTTATCTGATGAAACGAATTTTTAAAGCAAGCGGGTACACCCCGAACCGAACTTTAATTAGCAAGATTTTCAAAGATCTCTCGTGCTTACAGCGTATAGCTGCTTAGCACATTATTGAATTATTAACGAACTATTGTTACTAATTACAGATTACTATTCTAATTCGACAATTATATAATGAGCCCTGATAAGGTTCTAGGAAGAACTAAAATTCTAAGCTAAGTATTCTCAGACAGCAGTGATCTTTACTAAAAATCATTAAGTTCATTACTTGATAAGTATTATTTGAACAATATGAGCAATACCTGTTGGGGGATTTGTACTCTTAATATTCTAAATTCTTTTTTAATGTTTGATCTTTCTCATCAAGTATTGAAAGCAGATACTTGCCATAGTCATTCTTCAGCATTGGCTGAGCATTCTCACGCAACGTATCACTATCTATCCATCCTTGGCGATAAGCAATACCTTCCAAGCAAGCTACCTTCAAGCCCTGTCGCTTCTCCAAGACTTCGATAAAGGTAGATGCCTCAGAAAGGGAATCATGGGTTCCGGTATCCAGCCAGGCGAATCCTCTTGCCATGGTCTGTACCTTCAGCTGCTTATCCTTCAGAAACTCCTGGTTTACTGTTGTGATTTCCAACTCGCCACGAGCAGAAGGCTTGATATGCTTGGCTACTTCCACCACCTTGTTAGGATAGAAGTATAAGCCCACTACAGCATAATTGCTCTTTGAATGCTCAGGCTTCTCTTCGATACTCAGGCAATTGCCTTGCTCATCAAACTCTGCCACGCCATATCGCTCAGGATCACTTACACGATAGCCAAATACAGTAGCTTTGTTATTCTGCTCTGCATCTACTACAGCCTGATGCAACATCTGGTTCAAACCAGCACCATAGAAGATGTTATCTCCCAAGACGAGGCAAGCAGAATCTTTACCGATGAACTTCTCACCGATTATGAAGGCCTGTGCTAAACCATCTGGTGAAGGCTGCTCAGCATACTCAAATTTTACACCCAGTTGGCTACCATCGCCTAAGAGTCGCTTGAAACCAGACAAGTCGAATGGAGTTGAGATAATCAGAATCTCACGGATACCAGCCAACATCAATACCGAGATAGGATAATATATCATCGGTTTATCGAAGATAGGAATCAGCTGCTTGCTGATACCCTTTGTAATAGGATATAAACGTGTACCGCTACCACCTGCCAATACGATTCCTTTCATAGATATAATCATGTAGATGAGTTTTTAGGATTCTACAACAGAACCCTAAAAACCAGAGATTTACTTATTGCAAAATTCAATAATCAGTTTCACAATCTTATCGATTTCCCAATCTGTCAATTCATAGAACAATGGCAATCTTACTAAAGTGTTACCATATCTGTCACAATTTGGCAGCTCTCTTCCATCATGCTTGTCCTCATAATATTTGCTGCTATGCAATGGCAGGTAGTGGAATGTGGTCTGCACATCATTCTCCTTCAAGAATTTCATCAAGGCAGTACGATACTCCAAACTTGGACAGAGCAGATAGAACATGTGAGCATTGTTGGTAGCATACTCAGGGATATATGGCAACTTTACTTCATTGCCAATCTTACCATTCAAGCCCTCGAAATAACGGTTCCAGATATGCTTGCGCTTACCTTGAATATCATCAAGCTGCTCCAACTGCGCCCAAAGATATGCCGCATTGAACTCAGAAGGCAAGAATGAAGAACCCATATCTACCCAACCATACTTGTTGACCATTCCACGATAGAACTCGGCACGGTTGGTGCCCTTCTCCCAGATGATCTCAGCACGACGAACAAAACGCTCATCATTGATGACGCACATACCACCTTCACCACTACTGATGTTCTTGGTCTCATGGAAAGAGAAAGCGCCCAAATGACCGATGCTACCCAATGGACGGCCTTTATAGAATGAATCTATGCAATGAGCCGCATCCTCAACTACCAGCAAATTATGCTTCTCTGCAAGAGCCATAATGGCATCCATATCACAGGCAACACCTGCATAATGAACCACAGCAATCACCTTAGTCTTTTCATTGATCAATGGCTCAATCTGCTCAACCTCCATATTAGGATTTTCTGCAGAGCTGTCTGCAAATACTACCTTTGCACCTTCACGAAGGAATGCCAAAGCTGTAGATACAAATGTATAGGAAGGTACAATCACCTCATCGCCAGGCTTCAAGTTACAAAGCATGGCGCACATCTCCAAGGCATCTGTACCAGATGTAGCAAGAAGACATTTCTTGAAGCCATACTTCTGCTCAAAGAAGGTATGACACTTCTTGGTAAAATCACCATTGCCACTCATGGTTGTAGAATGACAAACTTCCTCCAAATACTTCAATTCTCTTCCAGAGAAATAGGGTTTGTTAAATGGAATCATATTACTTAAATTAATGATTTATAAATATTTTCTAACTTTTTGAAAATTACAGATGGAGAATACCTATTTACAGCATATTCTCTACATTTTCTTCTTATTTCGTCAGTCTTATATGGTGCATTGACAATAACATCTCCCAATGCATTTATGTCATATGTAGGAGTAAACTTGCTAAATTCTTCTGTACAAACGTAAGGAGTTCCCGCTTCTGCAAGACCTGCCAAAGGAGTACCACAACCCATGGCATCCAAGCATACATTAGGCATTGTATCAGCCAAACTTGTACAAACAAACAAATCTCCTAATGAATAATATTCAGCCAACTTATCCTGGGAATCCACATAACTGATGGAAGTTAGATTATCCAAATGAAAAGGCTCGGGGGTATCACAACCTACATAAACAAAGTGAATATCATTATGATCTTGGAGTTTTTTTGCCACATCATAGAAATATACACCTCCCTTTCTAGGATTGCTCATCTGAGCAACAGTTACGATTACCTTTTTGCCAGCAGGAATTCCTAAATCACTTCTCAGTTTTTGGGTATCTCTTGGATAAAAACAACTATCAAAATCAATAGGCTCATCAACTGTCTCGATACGTTTGCCTCTCAGTAATGCAGATTGTTTTGCTCTATCCACTACCCATCCTGGACCAGTAAAGACGATATTTTCAAAACCTTGATAAGCTTTCTTCTTATCTTCAAATATTTTCTTTGACTGATCAAAGAATAAACTCTTCGGATAAGACTTCTTTTCAGGACACTTACCTACACAAGCAGTCTTAAACTGATTACAAGAAAATGAATATGGACATTTACCGAGATATGCATATTCATCCATCATCGTGTAACAAACGGCTATACCTTGCTCTTTCAGGAACTGAATATACTCTGAGCCATTGATATAATAGCCATGTAAGATATTTAACTGTACTATATCTGGCTTAAACGCTAAGGTAAACTTTTTCAGTCTCTTTGTTGCAAAAGGATGGACATAACCTTCCAATCCAGTAAGCGTAGTTAGGGCAGCACCTACATAAGGTTCTATATTACCTGCTATCTTAATAAAATCAGGATTATCAATTTCTGGTTCCCTAATTCCCCGATAACACACTTTCACATCATGTCCATAAGACTTCATGTACTCATACTGCAAAGTTGTTATCTTACCAGTGCTTCTGATATGTCCGTAGACATCTACTATTAATATCTTCATTCTTTCAATATATACATTATTCTACTCCAAATTCTCAATGGTATCGAATGGTACCACAAGGCCTGCTTGTATAATGAAGGATCAAGTTTAACCTCCGATGGCATTCTAAAATACAAATGCTCTTTACGATCATTCAGTTGGAACTTGAATCTACTATATCGTTTACAGTTAGTTCCATCCCCACCAAAACCCTCATTATCAACAAGGCTATTATTTGGAATCACGCTCAATCTGTTCTGCACGAATTGAGCATAACAAAAACGAATTGCCCAAGAATGGTTCTTGCCTAGCTTACAATCTCTGAGCATCTTAAAGACATCAGAACCTTGGCTCTTAATAAACGCTTTACGGTTAGCAACAACAGAATCCCAATCATTCAGCTTCCAATCCACCAAATCCCATCTATCTTTCCATGTCGCCAACCCCCATGAAGATGAGCGAGTAAAGAAATAAGCATCGTAGGGATAATCTGCCGGTACTTTAACCTTGCAGCTATGACCGCAGACAGACATTACCTTTTGGTTATTCTCATAAATTTCTAATCCTTGATTCAGGAAGTTCAGGAAGTTTGGCATCAACACCAAGTCATCTTCCAAAACAATCACCCTACCATATTGATTAATTACTTGACTTACCCCTCCGATAATAGAATCGGCAAGTCCTTTATTATTTTCAGCAAAAGTATAGTGGAGAGACTTGAAACCAGTAATTGATTTCACATACTCTCTCACCACTTCTACTTTTTCCTTTTCTCCTACTTTTCCCTCCCGTGGGCCATCCACAAAAACAAAAAGATCAGAATCCTTCGCCTCCTCATTCCGAAGAAGTGAGGCAATTGTATTCTTTAGGGCATCTGGACGATTGAATCCAAATACCACTATTGGTGCATATGTCATATAAATTACTTTAGTTCTTGAATCAGAAACTTTTGCTTTCCACGTTTGGTTTTCTCTATTTTCCTTACATATTGGAATTCCACATCTATGTCCTTACTATCAAAAAGTTGCTTAACCTCATTTTCCACATCTTCATCATATCCATCTCCTTTCACAACCAAAAGGGTTACCTTTCCCATCTCGCTCTGTTGAATTTGCCATGCCAAAATATGGTTGAAGGCCTTGATATGCCCGCCAAAGACAAATCCCACCAAGAATATCTTTTCGCCCTTCTTATTGAAGATAAAATCTACATTGCGCCCCAAGAGTCTAGAAAGTATAGTTTCACCAAACTCGGTCTCGCCACCATATACTGCCAAATCCCCAGTTTTGTATCTGACAAAAGGTAAACCATATTCTATGAAACCAGTTACCACAATTTCACCACATTCACCAATGCCGACTTGTTTGCCACTCTCATCCAACACTTCTGTATATCCATACAATGGATTTGTATAGTAAGCATCGCTATCAGGCTTTTGAACGGCAAAGATAGAACTTTCCGTATGGCCATATTGTCCATACACGGGACAATGAAAGAAATCTGAAATAAAATTCTTCTCGTCTTGGGTAAAATTCTCACTAGTCAAATAGATGCCTTTCATCTTGAACGATGGCGACAACCCATACTTTTGAGCCAATTTGCAAAGTTCCAATATACCAGAAGGATAACCACGCATGAATTTAGGTTTCACCTCTAGCAGTTTGTCCCAATAGAAGCCTATTGTTTCTGGATTCAAATGGAGTGTAGAGAAATGTACCTTACCCCATGGAAAATTTGTACCTTCTTCCCAATAGATATTACGTGCAATGTCTTCATCCGATATTCTTTCTCCTGAGACACATACAATAGAGTCGCCTATTTTATAACCCATTTGCAGATAAAGCATCATTTGGGCAATAAACTCCCAAGGCATACTCTTATAGAGAGCAGGGAAATGGAGAGGTTCTCCTGTCGAGCCTCCCGTGTTCAGCCAAAGTTTCCAATCGTCAGAGATTTCATCACTATAAATTTGCCCACCCATATTGAGGATTTTAGCTTTATCAAGCAAAGGCAAAGAAGCCAACATCTTTCGAGGATTTTCCACTTGATTTAGGGAGTATAAGCTCTTGTAATAAGCTGTATGTTCACAAGCATAGCCCAAGATTTTCTTCAGATTTCCCTCTTGTACGAACTTCCATTGGCTCTTATTATCCAAAAATCTCTTGGCATTATGCAATACAAAAATTTCATACGTAAGCTTAGCCAAAAGATTGTTCTTTAGTCTCTTTTGCAAATAAGTTCTATTAAGTTTCATCATTTTTTCTATTATTTTAAGTTATTCTTAATCTCAGCGCTCTAGCTATTGTCCACCGATGCGACTCACATTGCATATTATTGAGAATATGCACATCCTTGCATCTACCGAATAGCCATCTAGCCAAAGACCTCACTATATGTCTATCTATATGAATGTATCCACCCATAGAAAATAATGTGTTATAGTCCAGCATTGCTTTTCTACAGATTTCGTTTACATGAGAGATATAACCAGGAGTTTCAAGCAACTGGTTCAAATGTCTAAATTTATCAATCCAAACCTTTTCATCGATAAGCATGAGTTTATTACCATCCACAAGCTGAGTTCCGTAAACTTCAAATTCCATATTGCCATCCTTGGATAATTTTAGAGAGACACATTCACCTATATTCCAACTTTCCTCCCCATCCAAATTATCCTGGAAACAGAAATTCCCCAAACTATAGAAGATAGGTTTACCATGATATATCTCATAGCCTTGTGCAGTATGCGTATGACCTCCTATCACTGCATCACATCCCTCGTCTATCAACTCACGATATCTTTCACGCCATTCTGGGAGCGGAATATCTACGCCTTCCAATCCTGCGTGTGCAACTATTATCAAGAAATCAACTTTCTTTTTTGTCTCTCGGACAAGACGATTTACACACGGATGATTAATCCAAGCACAACCATAATCGTTAGCTTGCGTAAAAGAATCATGAACCATGCCAAATTGTAATTCTGCCAAAGCCAAGATGGCAACCTTGACGCCTTCTCTTTCCAAAAGTAATGGCTTATAGGCTTCCTTACCAACTCCTATCCCCACACACTTCTCATGCCCTAAAGTCGCTTCAGTTTCTCGAGCAGCTTTTTCTCCAAAGTCCATGATGTGATTATTGGCTAACGAAAAGACATTGAAGCCTTTCTCTTTCAGCCATAGGGGAGCTGAAGCATTTTGTTGAATGGAAGGTCCGGACTTCAAACAAGGAGGACTAGAAGATTGAACTGGAGCTTCGAAATTAATAACATTGAAATCTGAAGAATGTATCTTTTGTCCTAACAAGCCATCTATTTCTAGATTTGAGACATGTCGAACAACAAAATCACCATAAAAAGAAAGACGAGCCATAATTTCTAATGTTTAAGTTTTTTCAAAAAATCATTACCCATTGTTTCTAACGAAACTATCGTTGGCAAGAAATTCAGTCCTAATTTGAATCTTAATTTAGAATTAAGATATCTCAATATTTTATAATTATTCCACCACGGATAGGAAAGACGGAGATGATTTATCTGTTCATTGGCAGCTAACAAGCAAATCAAATCATACCAGCGTTTAGCTATCAGTTGTGGGTCATATACTTTCACTTGTTCTTTAGCATTAAATCCCAATCTGGCGTTAAGTTTTTCATCTTCAAACAAACGAATAATACACTTTGCCATTCCTGAAAGCGATAAAGCCATCAAACCTGTTTCACCATTTTTTACCGTATCAAGATGTCCATTCCAGCATCTTGTAACTACAGGCAATCCCACAGTAGCCATCTCTATGATACCCAAGCCAAAAGTTTCAGTTTTAGCAGAAGGGTTTACTATTCCTACGGCACATTTCCTAAAAACATCGTATTTTTCCTTACCTAATATTCCAAGCAACTCATAATTTTTCTTTAGAGTACCATCTTCCGCACACAAAAAAGGTATCATCTTTTTCTCTAAATCCTCACTAGCTATACCAAATTTACCTGGTTTGATATTTCTACTAGAATAAATAGTTCCTTTACCTATAATCTTTAAAACTGCATCAGGATACTTTTTTAAAACAATTTGCCACAGTTTCAACAAGTGAAGAATTCCTTTCTCTTCAACAATACTGCCCATATATACTGCAGTATGAGGCTCATAGCATCGTTTTATATTCACCTGATTATCAACAACAGGATTGAATATGTAAGTCGATTTATTTATAATATCATGATCGTAATAAAAATCATACATTTGCTTACTAACGAAAACATTTGCAACAATACAAGATTCCTTTGATATTTTTGCTGCAATATGAGCATTAAAATAATTATGCGACCAAAATATTATCTTAACCTTAGGCTTTCTTTGTTTTAACTCTTCATAAAAAAGACAAGAATCCATTGTGCGTAATATTAGGAAATCAAAATTATCGTTTTCCATAATATCAAAGAGTTGTGAGAAAGAAGTAACTTGACAACATTCGAAGAAGTCTGACTTGTGAAACTCTTCAGTAGAAAAGAATGTCAATTTCAGGGTATGACTGAAACTCTTGGCTAGAGTCGTTAACAATAAAGAAAAACAATATTCTGTTCCACCAATTCCAGGATTACCCTCTTCAAGCTTGCTAAAATCTACTGGTTTAGACAAATGATCACAATATATAGCTATTTTAAACATAATTTACTTATAAATATTGTTATTAACTTCATTCCTTTAAATACTGGACGTTAATGATTTTTCTTGAGTGTCCAAAGAGACTTTATTTTATTATAATTGATAAATATTACTAATACCAATATTATAGCTATCGCTCGTAAGATGTTAGGCCATTGATACAACAACGTTACTGAAGATACACTAACAGACAATATCAAAGGCACAACAAAAATCGTTATTTTATTAAATGGATTTTTGAACTCATCTATTTTACATATATAATAATAATTTACGTAACATAAAATTATATAACTTAGCAATGATATTACCCCAGAGACTAAATAGCCACAAATTGGAATAAACACAACATTCAGAAACATGTTAACCGCACAAGCTATAAACGAAGAATACATTATGCTTTTGGTATGTTCATAATATGTTTCAATAATTGCAAATACTTGATTAAAGAGTGCAAACAAAACTATAGAGGAGACAAAGGGTACTATATAAACAGCGTCATAATACTCTTGTGGTGCAAATAGGCGAACTACATCAGGAGCTAAGCAAGACAATCCTACAGCTATGGCTGCAAAAAGCCAAAGCAATATGAACATAAAGTTTTGTATGGGCTCAAACTTATGTGTTTTCAACTTTTCATATATCCAAGGATGAAATGCATCAATAATAGATTGCTTTACAATAGATATTATCTGACCAATTGAATACGCTACACTATATACGGCAACAGCTTTGGCACCATCATACATATTTATAAATATCCTACAGGATGAGAAAAGGAGTACCATAGATAAGTTATAAGGCACCAAAGGTAGCTGTAGTTTCATTACTTGTTTAAAACCAACTAAAGAAAAAAGCATACCAGCCTTTGATGCAAAGCGAAAATACAAAACTAGACACAACAAGACAGAAGGAATAACAAGCCACACTATACGTACCAGAGCCTTATTATCCATATCTGCTACATATACAAAATATAGCCCTAAGAAAACTTGTGTAAAGACGAGAAGTAAAGTAACAAATACCAGCGATTTAAAATGATATAAAAACCTTTGTTTCATAGTCCATAATCTCAATATAGGAGAAGAAACTATATCAGCAAACATTAATATAATTATTAAAACAGGTAAAGCTATAAATGTCTTCAAACAAGGATATATTAAAAACAGTACACCAAAAACAACTAGTGTTATCAAACAAGTCATGGAAAACAAACGAATTGGCAGTTTATCTTTTACTATCTCATCACTTGATTTAGTAAACCCATTGACAAATGCTCCTGTCTCCATATTCATTGTACATATAACGACTAATATTCCGGACCACGTCTGATAAAGATTATAGATTCCGTATTGTTCGGCGGGCATTATTCGAGTAAAAATAGGTACTGTAATAAATGCCAACGCTTTTTGTATCAATGTGCATAAGACAAACCAAAAGGCAGACTTTGCTGGTTTAGACATTCTCATAAATCATCTTGTTTTAAAATCACAAACCGAAAGACAACGATAACAACGGATGCAAATTTCCGCATCTATAACAGGATATAAAAAACCGTCTTCGTCAGGCAGCATAGTAATTGCCCCTGTATGAGGATACAATGCAACTTTACCTTTTCTAGTCTGCTGATACATAAATTGTAAAGTCTTACCACTTTCATCATTGCGTATGACACTCTTTTGATCAGTTCTTGGACAAACAGAATAGCAAGCTCCACACCCACAACATTCATCATTTTTTGATGATATAAAACCGGGAGTGGCTTTTCTATTCTAACTAGTGTATCTTTATCATTTATATTCTTATAAAAATAATCATGATTATTAAGAACATATATAAAACGAGATTCTTTATGAAAATCATAATTCTGATATTGTTCTGGATACATTTGACATCCATCTGCTAGTATGCGACCATGAATATCTTGAAATAATATTTGTTTATTAGGAACCATTACTTATTCAACAATTTATAAATTACTCTTTTAATTTGCTGCTTCATCAATCTATAGTGTCTATGTTTAGAACCATAATTAGAAATCATCACATCAAGAGATACTTTACGCAAATCAGCAAAAAAAGGAACTACGCCTTTCACAAATCTCAAAATTACCTTTTAAACAAGGCTGAAGGACTTCATTCACTTCTACTTCTTTATACTGCATGAGATGTAATAAAGACGAAAAGATTTCATTAGAAAGTTCCGAATTACAGATAACCATAGAGATTCCACGATCATCAGAATACTCAGGAGCGACCCTATTAATTCCCCAAAAATCAGCGACAGTAAAATCGACATCACCTCGGTCAATCTTTTTATATTTACAGTTAAAACATGAAGGACGTATAGAATAATGTGCCCAAAAAAATCATAAAAGGATTGAGTTGCCATTCTATGATGTTCAGATTGCAGAGTCATTACATCTGCTCCCCAGCCATATTCCTTGTCCCTAAAATTTACAGAAGTTACATCTTCAGCATATTTATCCTTAAAAAACGACTTAAATTCCTCATATACTTTAGGACTAGGAACTGCATGACACAAAATATCCACTGTTATCAATTTAGAATATCGCTTACCTAAATAACGTAGAAATGCGTTTACCTGGCATGAAGTACCAGAAAACAAGACCATCAATCCTTTATCTAAATCATTTTTTGCCTCGATAAAAGTCTTGCCAATTTCACTCTGAACATATTTTGAACCTCTACAGTTATCTCTCTCTTGCTTAGTCGCTGCTCTAGTATGGATTACTTTAAGTTCTTCATTTAGCTTACAAGCATAAACTACTCCATTTCTTTCAAGAACGAAATCAGAAATAAGAGTAAAAAAGCCACCACTGCGCGATTTCTTTAATATATTTCTATCCTTATGTCTTACAGCATAATACTTAACCATACTTATTTCAAATTATCTAATAAAAATTTTTTTGATTTTAGAATGAGAGGTTCGAGTTTTACTTCAACCTGCGCATAATCTATTGGAGCTATAGATAGAAAATCTAAAGCTTTTCTTTCACTCAGCCCCAATTTTCCCAACAAATCTTTTACTTTATCTGACTCTGTATCAACAACAAAAAATTGTTTTTTACAAATAATTGAAAATACAGTACCATGAAAAGTACTTGAAAAAATCACTTCTGCATGATAAATTAAAGAAATCCATTCAAAAGGATTTGCACAAATATTGTAATCAGCCCACTCTGCATTACTACCAGTACAGATTATCTTACAATCATTTAGAACAGCAAAATTCTTTATAGAAGTTATTGCTTGTTTCGATAAGCCATAAGTATAAACCAAAACATATTTTCCATAAGGATTATCTGCTTTAAAATTATCATAAGAAATTAAGAAGGTCGGGTCTAAGACAATATCTATAGGCTTTCTCGTCAATTTGGAAATTTTTCTATAAGACTCTTCATCACGAACAGAGATTGCATTAAATTTTCTCAATCCCCATATTGTATACGGAAACAAACAATAATCTGTAATCTTGCTATTTCCTGTACATGCTGCATAAACTATTTTTTTCTGAGAGTTCAAGTAATATCCCCAAAAGTAAGGTGATAGTCCACAATTTCTTAAATTCCAAATTTCATCACTACCATAAACAATTGCATCAAAATTGTCAGATCCATCAGCAATTTTTAAGAAACTAGAACATTGAGATAAATTCTCTGCACATTTTTGCGAATAAGTATTAGCTGATGGTTTAAATTTTCTTACTGGTAACATTTTTACCTGATACAGATTATCTTGTAAAAAGGTTTGCATTGCGTAAGCCTGTAAGAAGGCTCCGTTATTAATCGCATTATAAAACGTTACAATTCCTACTTTTTTCATTTCAAATTTGTTTAATTTGATTATACATAGATACAGAAATACCACTAGCAATTGCAAAATAGAACAAAGTGTTGTCATATAGACAATTTCCTGTAAGGCAATAACAAAAAAAGAACACTTGCAATAATGCAGAATAGCGGACTAATAATTTCTGCTTTTCATTAAACTTCGATATATTTTTTAACAAAAATTTTAATCTTTTCCACATAGAGTATATAAAATACAAAAAACATGACATACCAAGGATTCCTGTTTCACAAAGAATCTGGATAAATACGTTGTGAACGTTATATGTTGTCCAATCAAAATTTGAATATCTTTCTTGAAACTGCATCCACCCAATACCCGTAATAGGAGATTCACTCCAAAATTGAAGTGCATAGCCCCAAAATTCTGTTCTTCCAGATCCTCCTTTCATATTCTGAAATCTGTCAAAAATACTAAACAGCTCAGGTTTTATTAAGTATAACACCAAACCTGAAAAAACAACAATTCCAACCAAGAGCAATAACTTAACTATTGATTTAGAGAAAGATTGCTTATTTTCTACCAGATAGACAATACCTATAGTTAAGATACCAAATATTAAATGAGCCCGTTTCATTGTTAATATCAAAGCCAATAATACCAAAGCAACCCATATTTTAGTAAAGAGCGTTTTCTTAATTAAATAAAGACACCAAACACTAAAGAGTGCAATTGTTATATATAATGCATTTGCTGAATAATGAGATGTAACTCCAGCAGTAAAGACACCAAACTCCGTACCTTCAGGCAATTTTTCAAAAACATTAGCTCCCCAGCTTCCCCAATATACAAAAAACAACGATGGAACAAGAAAAAAGAGTATTGTAATAAAAGCATGCAATGAACATGTTATCGCTGATATATTTACTACAGAAACCGGTGTAACAGGTATCTTGGATACAACGATAAGAGTAAGCATATAAATCTCATACTTAAAGACAGAAGGTAAACTCCATCCCTCCATTGGTCCCAGTAAATAAGGTAAAAGCATCATTAAAAAAACACTTAGTGTGATATGACTATTTCTAGCACCGACTTTAAGTAATAACATTAGAAGACCAATACCATAAAGATAATTTATGTTTTTTATTGGCTCACATAATGCCACGCATCCAAAACAAAGTATATAAAAGAGATAATAAATAAATGTATTGTCCCTCACTTTTTGATTAATTCGACTCATCTTTTATAAAAAACTTGCTAATTTTATAAAATTTTCCAATTCTCAAATAAAGTCTTTATCACATTAAGATTGATGCTATCTTTTATGCTTTGACTATTATACAATATGATATTGATACCATTCACAACTGCCAATCTATCTGTTAGGCAAGCTGCTTGCACCATCATATTCAACATTTGCATATTAGAATAGTCAAAACCAGCTTGACCTCCACCTATCAATGGTACATTTACGGTTTGCACATCATTCATCTGCTCTATCGAACTAAACATTCTCTGCATGATTCCCATATATTCGAAATCATCAACCTCAACATGTTCATTTGCATTGAAACGTGTCACGGCCGCCAGCAGATAAGTTTGATTATTGATAGTTATACGAATAGTAGTTCCTAGAGGATATCGTTTTTGTGGCAATCCTACTACAAAATTTCTCTCACGATTAGCTGTTAATGCTTCTTTTGAAGCCAACTGTTCGTCAATCATATTTCTCAACTCTGAAATTTGTCCAGTTAGTCTTGATAGAAACTTACCATGAATGGTATTAGGAGCAATGATGTTATCACCCAAATGGGTATCAAAATATTCATTGACAGGTATTACCCGAATTCCACTCTCAGAAAATAAGTTTCCATAATAGATAGAGAGTTTGGTACGTTTATTAATAGAGAGTTTTATTTTCTCCTTCTTGCATATCAAGAAACCGATTCCCCATACTAGACTTAAAACAAGCAAGATAATACCCAGGCCTATAGTATGTACTTTAAGATAATCACAAGTATCAAATAGTTCCAATAGCTTTTCTAATGAGAACAATACTCCTAAACATTTCAAAAACCTTGCAAAAGCTACAGTTTTATAAGCCCAAAAATTCTTTAGAAACATTTTATCAATTAGCATAATGTAAAATTCCTTTAATACGATACAATTTATCCAAACCTGATTCACCTCGTCTTTCGAGATCTAACAAATCTGTTACGTACAGACTTGGAAACATATTAAAATCCACAGTGTACTTGACCTGTAGCTGAGGCTTTGTACTTTCACAAATTATTTGACCTCCCATGCTATATGAGCGTCTTTCTTGACATAGACGTAACCTTGATGGTATATTAACTTTCATACCCTTCATAAAAGTTACTTCCTCATAGAGCCAAGGCGAGAATGTTTCATTATCAATTCCATCTTGCAAAGTAAAGGAATTTTCACTATTCAATATTATACAACACTCTGACCTATTGATTATATCATGCATAGCCATAGATAACATGGCGTGAACATGGGAGGTGGAAAAATTGCGTTTGGTATAATTATATGTATTTCCATCATCATTTTTACAATACATATCATCTATACATTTCAACAATTTATCTGCACTATGCCATACAGTAGAATCAAGAAAACAGTTTAATTTACATCTCCTCTGTAAATAGGAGGCAAGATAAAGAGCCAACTCCTCATCGTCGTGAGAATAAGATATAAATACATCATAATTATCTCTGAGCGAAGGAAAATTGAGGCACTGAAGCTTAGAACCATCTAAAACACCCTTTTCTCCTATCACTGCAGCAACAATATCGTTATAAAAAGCATCTTTGGCTTCGGATTGCCTTAAGGCTAAGACTTCTCCTACTTGCTCTTTCAATTGTCTTATAACTACAGAATTGATTTTAAATTTTGCAAACATAAGCCATTATTAAATTAATAATAAAATTTCACTTATCCTAACAGATAATATCAAGGTACAAGGACTAGTCTCTTCTAAAGATATCTCGTGTATAGACCTTATCCTTCACATCATCCAGACAAGCATCGTAGCGGTTAGCGATGATGGCATGGCTCTGGGCCTTGAAGGCTTCGAGGTTATTCTCTACTCGGCTACCAAAGAAGGTGCTTCCCTCTTCCAAGGTCGGCTCATAGATGATTACCTCAGCACCCTTTGCCTTGATACGCTTCATGATGCCCTGAATGGCTGACTGGCGGAAGTTATCGCTGTTTGACTTCATGGTCAGGCGATAGACACCAATCACGCAATTATGCTCCTTGCTGGCATCATAGCTGTTATCATCAGCATAGCTATAATAACCAGCTTTCTGGAGAACAGCATCAGCAATATAGTCCTTGCGGGTACGGTTACTCTCTACGATTGCCTCAATCAGGTTCTCTGGAACATCGGCATAATTTGCCAAGAGCTGCTTGGTATCCTTTGGCAAGCAATAACCGCCATAGCCGAAGCTAGGGTTGTTGTAATGGGTGCCGATTCGTGGATCAAGACCTACGCCATCAATGATAGCCTTGGTATCAAGTCCCTTTACCTCTGCGTATGTATCCAACTCATTGAAGTAGCTTACTCGGAGTGCAAGATAGGTATTGGCGAAGAGCTTGACAGCCTCAGCTTCCTTCATACCCATGAAGAGGGTATCGATGTTCTCCTTGATGGCACCTTCCTGGAGCAAAGCGGCGAAGGTCTTGGCAGCTTCCTTCAACATCTCGACATTGGTTACAGACTTAATTGCCTCATTTTCCTCTTCGAACTCAGGGCGCTCGATAATCTTTGGATAGCCTACGATGATGCGGCTTGGATAAAGGTTATCATAGAGTGCCTTGCTCTCACGAAGGAACTCAGGAGAGAAGAGAAGGTTGAACTTCTTCACGCCCTTCTTGGCATACTTCAAGTAGAGGCTACGGGTATAACCGACAGGGATGGTGCTCTTGATGACCATCACTGCATCTGGGTTTACCTCCAGAACCAGGTCAATGACTTCTTCTACATGGGATGTATCGAAGTAGTTCTTCACTGGGTCGTAGTTGGTTGGTGCTGCAATCACTACGAAGTCTGCATCCTTATAGGCTGACTTGCCATCAAGGGTTGCCACGAGGTTCAATGGCTTTTCTGCCAAATACTTTTCGATGTAATCGTCCTGGATAGGAGAAATCTTATTGTTGAGTTTCTCCACCTTCTCTGGGATTACATCTACTGCTGTTACATGATGGTGCTGAGACAATAGCGTTGCTATACTCAGACCGACGTAGCCGGTACCGGCTACTGCTATTTTTATATCTTTAAAATCATTCATAATGATATAGTGTTTTATTCTTTTTCTAAAATCATCCCGTCCTTCTTTACCATTAAAGAAGGCTCCACCTCTCACCCCTGCCCTCTCTCCTCAGGAGCGAGGGAGGAAACCGCCCTACTCGGTGCTCGGAACCGCTACGCTATAAGGTTGGCGGACCATCAAAGGTCTACGCCATGATATGCGGGATGGGACCGCCTGGGGCATAAACAGTGACGGAAAGGCTACATCACAATTGCAAAGACGGCATTGTAGTATACCGTCAATACTGAAATCTTTGGTTGTATTATTACTTATATAATCTTTAAAAGACCCTCACGATAAAGTTTTTGAATACCATCACTCCCCAAAAGTTTTAAGAAGTCTCGATTTGGAGTCCACTCTAACATTCCCTCTGAATTAATTTGAGAATCCGCAACAGGAAACATTGTAGCTTCTCCTTTAATTTTATCCAGTAGTTGAACTTGAGCACTTTGAAAATCAATACATTCATCAACTACTTCTTTTTTCAAACAGATATTCATACCTTGCCCATCGCACCAAACAGAAGGAAACACGACTCCATCCAATTGTAACGATTCCACAGAATTGTATAAGAGGTATTGAATCGTGTGGGCCGTTATTTCATACAAACTTCCATGTTGTCAAGATAGTCCATTATCTGCAGCACCTGGTCTTTGGTGCAGTGTTGCTTCTTCAGCGAAGAACGAAGCAGGCAGTAGGACTGGGTATGACTGGCATAACCCTCTTAGACATGCTTGACATGAATTCTCATTCATGTGGCCAGCCACCTTTAAGGTGCGTACCACATTGCTACTGCCGCCGAGGATGGTATCCGTCAAAGCGCACAGTGCCTTTTTGGTTTTTGTAAATCGTGTCATCTCTTAATTAGGGTGTCCAGTTCTGTGTTCCAGTTTTTAGTATCAAAAACAATGTAATAACCATCTAAGTCATTGATAATCATTCGCTAAATAAACTATAATCTTGTGCAGCGAATCTACATCAGACTTTTTAGATAGTTAAATTTGTCTTATATTTTGTGCTTAATTTACTGATTTACAGTGTGCTAAGTTGCTAAAACATAATCAAAAACGAGAACATGGAACTGGACACCCTATCTCTTAATATATTTAAAAAATTTGAATATCTTTTGTTAAGCTATTATAAAATCATCGCCTTTTTGTACCTATATATGTAGGTACAGGATTCTTGGCGGTCTCAACCTTTTTTCTTAAATTCGCAGCAGCTTTCAAGAACGAAGGCTGAAGCAATCTTAAGTTACCGATTGGTGAACAGCGGGGTGAACACTTGCCCCAAGCATTCACCTTTTCGGCTCAGGGGTGAACCCTAATAAAAAGAACTTTGTATATACAGCGCATGCTAGAAATATAAGAGTCTCTATTATAATGGGTTATATAGTGTTTTTAACACATTATTAACGCTAAAGGTTAGCATCAGGGTTCACCCTTCACCGACTTCATCGCCAGTGTTCACCCACACTCTTTCTTAGAGAACGTTGCAAACAACAGATTAGTATATTAACAACTGATAATTTTAAAAAATGAAAAAAGACCCTAACAACAGCATGAATGGGACAGCTACGATGCCATCGTACTTCCCTTGTATCAAATCTTCGGAGAGCCATCCACTCGCCGACTGGTTGTATCTCAAGAGCGTGATTACCTCTAGCCCTGAGCTTCGAATGATGACTGAGACTTATCGCAAGCGCCTCGCCATCAGCAAGCAGTTTGCCGACCAGTACAAGCCTGAGATGCCTGCCATCACGGTTTCGGCACTCATGGACGGCTACGGCAGACAACTTGCCAACTTCCTCAAACCGACCTACATGTTACAGCTCGACTTCGACCATGTGAAGAAGGAAGATATGGAGCATCTTATCCAACAGGTGAGAGGCGACCATCATACGATGGTAGAGTATATCACCGTGAGCGGCAGGGGATTCAGAGTGTTCTGCGCCTACCGTCCTGTGGATGACGACGACATCAGCGTGCTCGAACTCTTCGATGCCGTGCTGCAGAAGGCGATGGCTTACTACACCCAGCTCCTGGGTATCGCTCCCGACAAGCAGTGTGTCGACATCACCCGATGCGCCGGTCTTGCCTACGACCCGGATGCCTATTTCCGTTGGGATGCCGAACCTTTTGCCTTGGGACCGAAGGATCTGAACCCCCTCTACACGAAGAAGGCGTTGCAGGCGAAGTATTCTGCCAGGCGAAACGCCAAGGGAGGTAAGCAAAGCAGCAAGGTGAAAGAGGAGGCGAAGTCAAGCGACAAGGGTGCGCCTACCATCGAGGAGGCAGCTTCCCATATCAAGGAACTGCTCGACCTGTGGGGCTATCGGTTCGAGCCTGAGCATCACAACGAGTATGTATGGCACTTTGCCGACATCTGCATCTACTATGGCATCCCGCAGGAAGAAGTTCAGACTTACGCCGACCGTGAGTTTGGCACCAGCTACGAAGATACGGCTTCTGTCATCAAGTCTCGCTACAAGCATCTGAACAAGTTTGGTATCTGGCATTTCTATCGCCATGGCGAGGGGCGCAGCGCCAAGCCATCGGTAAGGGGCATCAAGCAGTGGCTACTCACCCACTATCTGTTCCGCCGAAACGTGCTGACGGGATTTTACGAGGTGGAGAGCCGCTTCGTTTTAGGCGGCAAGTATCCTGACTGGGTACGCATCGACGACAATATCGAAAACTCCATCTGGAGCGAAATGGACGAGTCGGGACTGCACCTCTCGGAGAAGACCTTGCACAACATCATCAACAGCGACTTCAGCGAGCCGTTCGACCCCTTGGACGATTACCTGCGCAGTCTGCCGAAATGGAAGAAAGGAGAGGATCCCGACTACATCGACCAGCTCGCCGACCGCATCGAGGTGGAGAATCTGCCCGACAACGAGCATACGCAGAGCCTCTTCCGCTATTTCTTCAAGAAGTGGCTGGTAGCGATGGTAGTGGCATGGGTAACGCTGAAGGTGGTGAACCAGATGATACTCATCTTCGTGGGCAAGGGCGGCATCTTCAAGACCACGTTCTTCCACATGCTGTTGCCCCCACAGTTGCGCCAGTACTTCCTCAACGACTCGACGGGCGCCTATACCGACAAGGACTTCATGGAGGCTTTCAGCAGCAAGGCTCTGCTCTGTCTCGACGAGTTTGAGATGGTATTCGGCAAGAACCTGAGCGCCTTCAAGAGCAACATGACCAAGGTGACATTCTCCATACGCCGACCTTACGACAAGTACCGTTCGGAGATGCCCCACCGCGGATCGCTCTGCGGCACCACCAACAACCAGCAGTTCATCACCGACGAGGAGAACCGCCGCTACTGTCCTTGGCTGGTAAAGAGCATCGAGAGTCCGATAGAGCACCCGATAGACTACGACCACGTGTTTGCCGAGGCAGTGGCACTGGGCCAGGAGGTGATGAGCCATCCTAAGGGCGAGCCCCTGGAGTGGACATACTGGTTGACGAGGGATGACATCGAGCTGATGCGCAGTCACAACCGCCTCTTCATGGTAGCCAACTATGCCGAGGAGCAGATACTCCGTTACTACCGGGTGCCGGAGCCAGATACGCCGCTACAATTTATCAAGTTCCGCTACAGTGCTGAGATACTGGAGAGGATAGGTGTGAACCCTGCCCTTCGCCAGAACCTGAACAACCAGAACATCGGTAACGTGATGAAGCGTCTTGGATTCAAGAAGATTCACAAGAAGAACGGCAACGGCTGGGCTGTGATAGAGAAGGAAGGTAGCGAAATCAACAACGATGCCTTCATCGATCCTAACGATACCGTGGAGGATTAAGTATCTTGGTTACGACCGCTAAGTATCATGGTAACGATGGCTAAGTATCATATTTACGAAGCATAACCCTAATAGATAACATTCAACATTATTCTTAGTCTCCCACAGATCTCACAGATTTACACATAATCTTGTTGCAAGCAACAGGTACTCACTATGCCTCATAGCAAATAACTCCGAAGGAGTCGAAAATCCGTGAAAATCTGTGAGATCTGTGGGAAAATTCAACATTACAAGAAAATGGATTTACGAAGTTACACCAAGCAGGAGTTAGCCCTGCTCTATTTTCCGGATTCCGACCCGGACGTGGCAAGAGCCCATCTGATGAGATGGATAGTAAGATGTACCCAGCTCTACGAGCAGTTGCAGAAGAGTGGATACAACAAGAGCTGCAAGGAGTTCAATCCTCTGCAAGTATCCTATATTTTCTTCCATTTGGGAGAACCCTGATATTTATCAGTGATAATCGGTGAGTATCGTTGAGCAACAATGAGCATCGGTGAGTTGGGAAAATGAAATGTTGTATCTTTGCAATGTGATTCAGAAAGAGTCTCCCACAGATCTCACAGATTTGCACAGATTCTCTTCGTTGCAAGCAACGGTACTCACTAAGGCTCACAGCAAAGACTCCGCGAGGAGTCAAAAATCTGTGAAAATCTGTGAGATCTGTGGGAAAACAAAACCTCCGCGAGGAGAAAAATTCGTTCGATTCGAGAGATTCGTGTTCAAGAATCAGGCACTGCGCAGCGCCCACTCAACATTAACCATTAACACTTAAAAACTTATGTTGCTTTACGTACTAAAACTAAATCAGAACGCCAAGATGCCAGAGGCATACGGCAAGTATTACGCCTATCCAGTCATCACGCAGACGGTAGGTATCGACGGTCTGGCCGAACACATGGCTAGCCACAACACTCCTTTCTCTAAGGGAGCCATCAAGGGCATGATTACCGATATGGTATCGTGCGTCAAGGAACTCACCTTGCAAGGTTTCGCTGTAAAGATTGACGACCTCGCCATCTTCTCCATCGGCATCCGCAACAAGGAGGGAGCCGCCTCTGAGAAGGAGTTCACCATCGCCAAGAACATCGACGGTTTCCGTCTCCGTGCTCGTGGCACCGGTGAGTTCAGCGCCAAGACCATCAACCTCGAAGCTACGCTGAAGAAGGCCTCTGCTCTGTTAGGAGATGGCACCACCCCGGATACCACTCCGGATCGCGGGAAGGATACCGGGAAGGATACCCCTGGTGGTGACAACACCGACCAGGGCGGTAGCGGAACCACTGGAGAAGGAGGAAGCGACGGCTTAGAGTAGCCCTACCCGCCTCGCATCTGAAACAAGAGAAAGCGCATCGGCAGGATGCAGTCCGGAGTAATCCGAAGGCCCCATCAGGAATGAGTTCATCACTCACCATTCAACATTGTCAAATCATCGCCCTGAACGGATACTTGCTCATCCTGCCCGCTTCCTTCTTGGTCCCCACAGATCTCACAGATTTACACAGATAATTCTTCGTTGCAGCAACGGTCTTATACTCATCAGGT